>ERZ808041.8-NODE-8-length-335081-cov-16.034600_pt1 | contig 335081 bp, 267 predicted proteins | sample MGYA00380192_ERZ808041 | MGnify/ENA primary metagenome ERZ808041 (study PRJEB31490, sample SAMN06133412) | mouse gut metagenome | isolation source: Z1_1 | host: mice | place: China: Chengdu | collected 2015-05 ...
CATCGAGCTGTTCAACACCATGCAATACGCTCAATAAAGCAAACAATCACAACGACATGTTGCAACAACCACTAGAACCCACCCGAGACTCCCACATAATAGGGGGGGATAACCGCGATTCGGCACATTCATCTACGACACGCCGAAGGTTCCGCGCCTACCTCACGCGAATAAGATGACTCCGGCGTACACGCACACAGGGCCGCTGCAAAGAAAAAACGGGGCGCACTCTCTACTCGAAGTGCGCCCCGCTGAGGGGAAGAATTCAAACCACCATGGAATTCATGATGGTGTTTGACATGCAATACAATGACCACACGGTTTGTATTTTATCTGCGCATACGACAATGCGCTCAGCATTGCGCACATCTCCACACTCTCTACGCAACTGCAATACACCGCGCAAATTCGCTGTACAAACACGGCAGCAAAAAGGGAGGCCACCCCGTAAGGTGGCTTCCCCGTCGCGCGCCGAACACTCAGCGCGCTACACAGCTCACGCTTCCTTCTTGCGCGTCTTGATGATCAGCAGCAGGCCCAGGATGAACGCGGCGCCCGCCACAACAACCACGAGCGCGATGTCCGCACCGGTCTGCGCCGGCGGCTTCTGCGGCGTGACCGGCGGTGCCGGCTTCGTGTTGGTGATCGTGACGCTGGCTTCGTCTTCCGCCGTCATGTCGTACTCGGAGATGGTGGTGTAGCCGGCCGGCACGTTCTTCTCCACGACCTTCCAGTCGTTGCCGGATTCCAGCCCCGCCCACGAGTGCTGCCAGTTGTTGGCGTCGGAGAGCTCAACGGTCTCCTGTGCCTTACCGTTCTTGAGCAGTTCCACGGTGATGGACTGCGGGCGGTCGGTGTTGCCCGCGTCTTTCCAGACCTTCTTCACGTTGAGTGTCTCGGTCTTGACTTCAGGCACCACGCAGTCGCTCTTCGGCTCGATGTTCGCCACGCGCTGGTTCGTGCCGTCTTCCACATGCACGTTCGGCAGTGCCACAAGCATCGCCGAGCTCTTGCATTCGAGCGTCTTCTCCACAAAGCGGTCCGCGGTCACGAGGAACATGCCATCGCCCACGTTGGTGAACGAGACCGCGCCATCCGCGTCGGTCACGGCGCTGGCCGCCGGCTCGGTGCCATTGACCTCGATGTATCCTGCGAGCGTGTTCGCCATGTCACGGAACGTCTGCGGGTCGGCGTTGAGCACGTCCCAGTTCACCGGGTATTGCTCGGTGTCTGCGAAGTCGCCGATTGGCTCATACCCGCCTTCGCTTGCCCACTTGGCCACGTTGTAGACGTGGAAGACCACGCCCTCGAGCGCCGTCTCGTCGTGCGCGTACGTGACGTTGATGGTGCCCTCACCACTGCCGGCGACAACGCTTGACGTGAGGTCGGTGCGGCCCTCCTCCGTATTGGTGTCTTCTGCGTAGACGCTCGGCACTCCTACGGCAAGGCTCGCAAGCATTGCCCCCGCGCACAGTATCGCCGGCGCAATCCGCTTTGCGACTGTAAGCCGTCCCATGTTGTCCCCCCTTGGTTTGGTGAGGTGTTCTTCTTCTCGGTTGTTATTATAAGCGTTTCTCATGCGGTTGGGTTCAGCGCCCCGCATGTTTGGCCTGCGTGCTGCTCACTGCGTTGCGCCCGCGCTTGCGGCTGCGGCGCACGATGAGCCAGATGATCCACAGGATGAACAGCACGATTGCGAGGGCTATGCCCGCAATGACGAGCGTTCGGTTCGTGTCCGCCTTGTCGTACTGCGTCTCGTCCGCCTCGACTGGAGTCGGGATGCGATGCCCGCGCACGAGCAGTCGGTGCGAGTTGACGCCGTAGGGCGTGCACGTGATCAGTGTTGCGTAATCCTGGTTCTGGTCGAAGTCCAGATTGCGCATTTCGTTCGGCAGCACGGTGCGTATCTGATCCACTTGGTACGTGTAGGTGTCGTCAAGTACGTGGAGCGCAAACGTGTCGCCTTCTTTGAGGCTGTCGAGGCCGGTGAACAGTTTCGCCGACGGCAGTCCGGTGTGCCCGGAGACGGCGGTGTGCGTGCCTGTGCCACCGACCGGCAGTGATGATCCGGCCAGGTGACCGCCGGCTATCTGCAGCACGGTGTCTTCGGTGCCATGGTAGACGGGCAAGCGCACTTCCAGTTTGGGAATCGTGATGTACCCCATGATTCCGGTGCCGGTGATGTCGAGCGTCTTGTTGTATTCGTCCATCTGCTCGTCGGTCAAATGCCAACGGTCTGGCAACGTGTTGAGTTTTTGGTTGTAGGCATGTGCCTGGTCCAGAAGTTCCTTCTTCTGTTCCCCGCTCATGTCGTTGACCTGTTCCACATACCCGGCGACTGCGCGCGAGGCGTGCATGCTGTTCCACCAGTTGGCGAACGTGGGGTAGGCGATCAGGCCGATGCCTCCGAGGAGCACGAGGGCGAAGAGCACAATCATGATGTTGAGCCCCGCGCCGCCCTTTTTCTTCTGTTTTGTGTTGGTTGTTGCCTGTTCCTCCATAAGGCTGCCGCCCGTCGATTCCTGTGCGAAGCCGGCGGGCGGCGTAAAGGTGGAGGAATCGGTACTACGGTCAGTCTGAGGAGGCAGATTGGCTGAGTTACGATTCCTCATGTCACCTTTCCTTAATGGAGTGATTCAGTGGAGTGAGTCACTCAGGCCTGACGGCGACGGAGCGCAACCGCGAGGCCGATGCCAGCGATCAGGACGATCGCAGCGCCAGCAACGTAGAGCACTGTGGTGCCCATGCCACCGGTCTCCGGGAGGGAGGAACCCGGGGTGTTGATGACGGTGATCTTAGTCGTAGTATCCTGAGTAAATTCGACGTTGTTACTATCGTGGGTGGCGCCAATCACGACTGTAGTGTCAGCAGCGGTGTTATAACCTGCCGGTGTCGTGGTTTCCGAGACGATGTAGGTGCCTTCTTCCAGACCCTGGAAGCTGAAGTGACCATCCGCCTGAGAGAAGACCTCGGTCACGGCACCTGTCGTACCCGCAGGAGCAACAACATACGCCTTCTTGGTTTCATTCCAGACGAAGGACATCTTGTTGGCGTCGGCCTTTGTGCCCCTGTAGATGGTGAAGCCTGCACCTTCAAGCGCTGTCGTGCCGTCACCCTGAGTCTTCAAGGCATTGACCTTATAGGTGAAGACATAAACGGTGCTGTCCGGAGTCTTACCTATTTCGGTGTCAACGTTCGGGTTATTGGAGAAGCTCAGGTTAACCTTGTTCAAGTTGGTGGTTGTACCATTCGAGGCATTCACATAAGCGTCACCATTGAGCTTAGCATTGTAAATGGCGGTAACCTTGAAGCCTGCGACAAACTGAGCATCAGACATGAAGGACTTGACGTTGGCAAGGGTCAGCGTCCAATCCAGTGTATTCGGAGCGGTTGCGGCTGCGCCCTGCTGCGCATTGGCAGAAAGTTCGTAACCTGCAGTAGCACCGTTTTTCACCGGCACAGTAGCAATATCCGCACCCGCAGTAGTAGTAATCTTGACGGAGTCGATGCTGTCCCAAGTCAGACCAGCGGACATCGAGTCGTTGAACACCATCTTATAGGTGCTGTAATCAGCGAGGTCGTCATTTGCGGGAACGGTGGCTTCCAGCTTGAAGCGGAAAGTCTCGCCAATCTCGTGATCAGCGGAGTTACCCCATTCATTGCCACCATTCTCGTTGTCTTCATCCTCGACTTCCTTGGAGACAGAGGGAACCTCACGCTTCGGATTCGCGGTGGCGTTACCGACAACCTGAAGCAGGAAGGAGGTCTTTGCCTCGTACTTATTGTCGCCAAGATTGGTCGAATCCTCGATCAGGTAGTAACCGGTCGCAATATTTTGCGCCTTGTAGGTGTTGTTTTCCTTGGTCAGCGGAGTCTTAGTAGCGCTCAGTGTACCCCTGGTCTTGAAGACATTGGCAAGAGCTTTCGCGCCAGCAGTGTTATCCCCGAGACCGAGGTCAGTAATTGCCTTGGCCACATCAGCTGCGGTCGGCGTAGCCGAAAGCTTGATCTGCTCAGCTTCTGGCTTGCCATTGTTGTACGTATTCACCTGCGTACGCACTTCGACAATCAGGGCAGTCTTGCCAGCGACAGTGATACCCGTACCCCACGTAACGTTGGAGAGAGCCTCCGTCGTGGTGTCATATTCACCCGCAAAGATCTGATACGCATTGTAATCGCGAGTAGTCGTTGCGTCGTCAGTAATGGTAATGGAACCGGTTGTCACAGTCTCTGCATAAGCAGAGGTCGCACCAACGAAGCCGGTGACGCCAAGCGAAAGTGCCGCGATAGCAGCTGCTGCGCCCTTCCAAACCTTCTTCATGTTATCTCCTTCGATTGTTTTGAAAATTTTATAAACCTTGCGATTCATAAAACCCTTTTACTTCCCCCCAGCATGGAATCGAATGATTCAAGCAAGGGAGGGGCCGTCCCTGGCGATAACCGATGTTAACGGCCCCACAGATTTAATTGTTCATCGTTGAATGTTTTGTTTAAATGCGCTTTCGCATCGCTACGCCACAGCCTAGCATTGATATCGCTATGAGCGCAAACCCGAACAGCACAATCAGCGTGTTGCCTTCGCCACCCGTAGCCGGCAGGACCACGCCAGGCGTGTTCTCGATATCACCCAAGCTCACTTCGAACTTGTTCTCCTCAGTAGAGCCGAGCCCAATCGTGAATCTATGTTCTGTGGTGTCGAGATTGTACCCATCAGGAGCCTTCGTCTCAACAATCACATAATCACCCCATGGCAGTTTCGCATAGGAGAACTCTCCATTGTCGGAATCCTGGTCTACCGCCCACGCAACGTTCTTGGACTCGCCATTCACCGTGCAGGAAGAGCCAGTATCCGTCAATTGGCAGATAATCGTCTCCTTAGGTGTTGTCGTGTCGTCGCTGTTCGTGATCTTGTCATAGCTGGTATAGGTGAGTTGCCATTCAGATCCCGCCAAGGGCTTCTTGCTCGCGGCGCTGTCTTCGGAACTAACCTTCTTCCAGTTGACTGTACCAGTTGTGCGCTTGTTGCCAAGGGGCTGGGGGGAAACAAGCACAGTTTCTTGACCATCCTGCGTAATCTCAAACGGATAATACACTGGGTTCCCGTTAGCATCCTTTGGAGTTTCGTATCCATCAGGAACAGTGGTTTCGGAAATGCGGTACTCGCCGACCGGCAGCTTCTTGACAAGGAACTTGCCTGGAGCGGGATCCTCATCCTTATATGTCACCGAAGCATTGCAGGGCGATTGGGTGCAATCCAGCACTTCGTTGATAATGGTCCACGTCTCCCGGCCGCCAACGATACTCTTCTGCTCAATCGTCCAGCCAGAACCCGCCAACAGTGCATTGTCGTTGTCACTGTCGACCTTTTCCCAATAGACCTGCGTAGGCTTATCGGAAATCCAGCCCATGTCACCCACAATGGAAGGCTTCACATCACCAGTCCACGTGACCTTGCCGTCAGCGCCGATCGTGAACTTATACACAGTCGTGTTCAGCAGATAGCCAGACGGAGCTGCCTTCTCCTGCAATGTGTAGTCGCCTGCCGGCAGGTTCAGAATCGTGAACTGCCCGATCTTAGAGTTGGAATCCGTGTACACCGGAGTTCCAGTCGTATTCTCACGCGTTTGCAGACGTGCCTTGCGGAAAGTTTGCAGAGATGCAGCATCCTCAGCATCGGCAATGGAGGCGGACTGCGTTGCCATTGCGCTACGCGTATTGCAAGACGGCTTTTCGCCCTGTTTGGTGTTGTTATATGCGTATACAGTCACATCCGAAACATTGGCGTTCGCAACAAAATTGCTTTTATTCTCCGCTTGATACAGCACTTTATCCTGATCCTTCGATTTAGTGAAGTAGAAGCTCACTTTTTTCTTCTGGGATGGAACAGCATAGGAATACCAGCCATCGCAATACTGCTTCATTTCGACTGCATCGCCAATCCAATCACTACCATCAACTTGGTACCGTATAAATGGTGTGACATTTCCCAAATTCAGACTGCTTGGGTTGAAGTATATGACGGTCGCATTAGGATCCACCGCTTCATTCACCACAATCTCAACGGACTTCCACTTGGATTCATCTTCCTTGCACTTGGCCCAGATACGCGTGGTACCAGCTTTCACTGCGGTAACCACGCCTTTATCATTCACCGTGGCGATTGAGTCGTTATCTGAACTCCATGTGATGCTGTTATTGAGCACTGCAGGATCGGCCGTTGCCGTCAGAGAGATGGTGCTCCCCACAGTTGTCGAAATGCTGTCGGGAGCCGTCTGACCGTTATATTGCAGGGTGAGGCTGCTCAGCTCAACCGGTTTCACAGTCAGTGCGACATGTGCTTCAAGGCGATCACCGCTTGCATTGGTGTCCACAGTGGTTGCAGTAATCACTACCGGCAAGCCGTCCGCTGGCACATGCAAGACGGTAACATGCCCTCCCTGCACTTCCACATCATTTGGATGGGAAGATGACCAAGTCACATCCTGAGTTGCATCTGATGGGAAAACCTTAGACGTAAGATTTAGAGTGCTTCCTTCTGTGACCTCCAGCGAACCAGAAGTCACATTGTCCTCGCCGTTGAACAGCTGGACGCTCTCTACGGCTTTGGTGTTATCGGTGATCTCTTGGGACCAACCGCCTTCGCCAGTTTTGATCAGCGTCCAGACGGAACCGGCAAGACCGGTGTGCGACGAGTCACCATCGGCATACTTGCCCCACTGCACCGATCCACCTTGGGGCTTGTTGATGATGCCGGGGTCAGTACCACCATCCGCTCCAGGAACATCATTCTTGATTCCCCACTCGGATTCATTGAGAATTTCGTGCCCATCCCTGTCGTAGACGGCAATAATGTCCTTATTTGAGATAGATCCCGTATTCGTCGTATGGATGGCGTAGATATTGTCGGATTTTACGTATCCTTGCGGAGCCGTGAGCTCCTTGATGTAATACGTAGCGTCCGGTACAAGCAAATCCACTCGGAACTTACCCTCGTCTGGATTCCAGTCACCGGAGGGAATGTCATTGTCCTTGACCGCGGGATACAGCGCATTTTGTTCAATAACGGCATCAATTTTGTCCTTATACACACCCCAGGTGGATCCCGGGAGCGTATTGCCGCTTTCATCGACCTTGGTCCAGCTGATGGTGGAGCATTCGCTGCGCATCGAGCCCTTCCACGGGAAGTTGTGGCGTTCCTGATCCATGTCGATGACAGATGAGGAATCGCCTTCGCCGACTTTATCGGGGAAGTTCGCCGCAACCGTTGGGTTGTACATCATGAAGTCCTGACCGACCCATACACGGCCGTTGGTCGTGACATGGTCCTCGAACGAGCCACGTGGCACAAGGATGGAACCGATCATGGCTGCGGCCGGATCGTCTTGCACGGTAACCGCGACGTCAGAAGTGGTTCCTGCTATATGCTGGCCACCGGCGTCCTCGTTAGTCTTATTAGCCCAACGCAGTGCCTGTCCGCTAGTCAGCACACCACCATGAATGGTGAGCTTAGGAGTGTTCTGGAAGTTCCACATGATAGCCTGAGAGGCCTGTTCATATGCTTTCTTAACGTCCGCGTCAGCGTTCCATACATATCCATTGCTGATTTCCTTGTCGTTCCACCAGAAACGCCAGCCATTATGGAATTCAACGGCCTGATTGCCTTTGACGTTGATAACGACCGATGCACCCTCCTTGATGTTCTTGAACCAGAACACCAAGCCATTCGCGCCTGTGCTGTTGAGATCAGTGGCATTCACGTCGAACACGATGGTGGAGTTCTGATTTTGGCTTCCACCATCGAATACAATCATCTTCTCTTTGTAATTTGAATCATTGAAAGTCATCTTGACGCCAATATGAACGGCCATGCCCTTGTCGTTGCCTTCGTCGCTCTTCTTGTCAGAATTATACTTTTCCCTGACATAACCATATTGGCTGGTACTAGGTGCAGTCTGATTGACCGTCACCTTCGCGGTTTCCTGCGCAGGAATAGCACCCAACGTATCGGAAAGCTGCGTAATCGTCTTCGTGTTGTCGCTGTAATCCTGCGTGGCGCCGTTCAGTGTAACGGTCTTCAATGGATTGGTCTGACCCCATTCAACCACGCTGCCGCTGCTGGTGCTGTAAATCGATTTCCATCCGGAATTTGCCGGCACGCCATCCGTATAGTCCGTTCCGGGTTTCAGCCCAGACAGGCCGATGGCTGCGCTTTCCTTACCGTCGATCTTCGCGTTGTAATCGGCGGGGTTTTTGTTACCATCGGTATCGGCCGCGCCGGTTGTGCCAATCCAACCGCGACCGGTGGCATTGTAGCCCAATGCACTCACGGGTTCGTTATACAAATCCTTCAGATTGATAGCGCTGTTAGTGTTATTGACCACAAGGGAGTCGCTACCGGCAAGAGGACGGTACTGCGCTCCGAAGCCAACAATGCCGAAGCGGAAACCTTTCTTCCCCCAGCTGTCTTTTTTCGCGTTGATGGCAAGTTTGCCGGCGACAAGGGTCATGCCTTCCGCCTCTACAGCATATGAAGGCGAAGGTTGGGTCGTGGCATCGTAGGTACTCGCTCCAGTCGGAGCACCCACATACATATCACGTCCAACCCAAGTTGCGACGCCATCATCTTTCTGCGCGTCCGAGGTGTCATCACCCATCGTGATGTCTTGCGGTGTGCAAATACTCGCTTCGGCCGCCGCCTGCGCCGTCTTCGGCAGCAACGCGGGAACGGCGGTGGCGAACATCATCGCTACCGCCGTGAACGCAGCGAGCAAACGGGGCTTCATCGATATGGTCGGCCCGCGGTCGCTCCCATGTTTCATCCTCATAGGTTCTTCCCCTTTTGCTCTGTTCTCTCGATCTGCCCTGATCGGGAGCTCCTCTAAAGTTCTCATGGCATTGCGCTCGGCTGGATGCCGCGGTGATTCCGGCTGCAATCCTTCGCAGTCACATCCCTCCTCTAACCGATTAGCAACACCGTCGTTTTTGCATATGTACTGCATTTTACCCGAAGTTGAATAAAATGCACGCATCCCGCAGGTGCTGAATCGCTTAAGACACACTGCTCAAACGTTTGCATCGGCGTTTCGCCGAAAGGCTTTGGCATGCTGGAAAACACACCAAAGCGCAAGGACCAATTACATCACACCAATCAAAGGGACGGCAACGGTTCTCCTCATTCCTCACCAAGATTTCACAATCCACCCCGTGCCCGTTGGCCCCTAATGCCATAGCCACGTGCAGATTCCCGCCAACTCTCCACAGTTGCGTCACTGGAACCGCGCCCAGTTTCTCATGCCACAGCAGTCGCGCGAGCGAACCCAACCGGCAGCCTATATTTGAATACGTATTCATCCGGCCCATGTGCGCACCGTACTTGCAGGAGCTTCATTGGCTCGATCAAAGCCGCCAAGGAGATATGGAACAGCGCCTGCGCCGTCATTGGCGCAAGCGCTGTTTCCTGGAGAACGAGTCGGCGGCAATGTGGCCTATTGCCGTGCGCCTCGCATAATTCTCCGCCAGGGGGCTGCTAGGGGGAGGGGTTCCTCCCCCCTTGGCTGTTGTCTCCGTATTGCACTGTAGCGGCCAGCAGCTACCTGCGCCGCAGCGGCGCACCGGCCTTCGCCAGCCGCTGCTTCAGACCTTCCAAATCGTATAGGTCATCCATCCGGATGCGCACAATCACGTCCACGCCCGCACGCTTGAGCCCTTCGCTGCGTTCGCGTTCGTCGTCGATCACGCCACCCAGCGTGCGGCCGTTCATCATCTGTGCATCCGTGTATTTCACGAGCCCATCGAGCTCGACCACAACAATCCGCCCATCGCGCGTGCGCCACAGAAAATCGACACGGTACCGTTTGCCCGTCTGCGGATCCGTGAATTCCACCTGCTGGGCGGGCGGCGCGAACCCGCACAGGATCATCGCGGCGAGCGGCAACGCCTCACCGCCGTTTTCCGCGAACGGCGTGGCGAAACGGAACACGCTCTGCGCGTTGGCGTTCATCAGTCCTTCGCGCGTGGCGCATGCGATGATCTCCGTGCTGCTGATGCCGTTGCGCAACGCGCAGCACATGACCTCCATCGCCGCCATGAACTGCATGCTGTTCGCGCAGACGGCGGCGGTGCGCGCGGGCGCCGTCACCCGCACGCCGCCCACCACGCAGTATTCGCCCGAAGCCGACCATAGTCTGTGAATATGCCGACTGTCCGCATGATTGCCACGCGTATTGCACACTATGAGTACCGTGCGCTGCCGCAACGCCGCTCGCACAGTGCGGTAGTCCACCCACATGCCGTGCGCATGGTTGCGGCAGTGCGCGGTACTCAGATCAGTCGGCGAGTTGGTTTTCAGGGCACGCGGGCACCCTCGCCTGTATCTCCTATTCTCCTCCCCTTCCTGCATCCCTCTTTCAGAGCATTGTCATCTTCAGCCACCCAAACCATGGCTTTCGTCCGCGAGACCCGATTCAGTGCTTGTGGATAGGTGGCGTGTCGTCCACTTATCCACATTTTCCGCCAAACCTGCGGTGGTTACAGTTCAAAACCTTTATAGTCGCGGTCATGAATACAACATCAACATCGCCAACCCTCCCATATGGAACAGCAGCCACAGCCCGGGATCCCACACATGCGTCAGCTGCGGTTCGACACACACGGCGTTCGACATGCCCCCATTGGGGCCTAAACACCCGTGAGCCATGAAGAACGAATCCATATCGCTGGATGAGCTGAGCCAGCGCGCAAGCGACCGCAGACAATGTTGCCAAGAAGCCGAGAGCCTTTGCCAACGGCAATGCGCGTGCGTGTTCACCCTCACCACGGCATTGTTGCTCCAAGGCATTGAGGTGCCGGCCATCGATGTGCGCAAGCATCCACGTCTGGGCGAAGGCGTGCTGCAGGTTGCCGTGGGTCCGGACGAATACAAGCTGAGGGACCATGTACGCGGCAATCGGCGCAAGCGCGCCAAATCAAGGGGTCTCCCCTACGCGTTCTTTGCGAGTGGTGTGCCATTGGACACAGTGGAGGTGGCACCGGGCGTCACCTGCACCATACCCCTATTCATGTGGTTTCTCTTCGCCACACGGCTCAGTTTGGAGGAGTTGGTGGTGTTGGGCGACAGCCTGCTGCGACGCAATGTGCTTCATGAACGCTACACGCTGCAAGATTTTGAAGACATGCTGGTGCACATTGAACACTATGCCCACAATCCCCGCAACGGCCGGGCGCGAGCGCCACGAGGCATCACGGCATGCCGCAAAGCATTGGTGCTGATGCAGGAACACACGGACTCTTCCACCGAAACACGATTGAGGTTGATGCTTGAGCGCCACGGCCTGCCACGCCCCACAGTAAACCGGCTCTTCTCAAGTTATTGTGTAAGGGCCGTGCTTCATCATTGCTTGTGTGATAGAAAAATTGAATGAGGAAACACGGCCTGAACCCGAGTTTATCGTGTTCGACCCCCAACGTTTCCTTGGTTTGGATGAGATGGGTCTTCGTGTGCTCTCGTGGCGGCGTCTTGGCAGGCCGGACGGCCCGGGATTAAGGCAGATCAGGTGCGAGCCGGACTCGCACGACGCACGCTGGTGCCCCTCGTGCGGCGCGTATGCCAGGGTGCGTTCGTCGTGGCTGCGCACGCTGGCGCATGTGCCCTACGGCGACGACGCGGTGCATCTGCTGGTGCGCGTGCGCCGCTACGAGTGCGTGCCGTGCTCACGCTCGTGGAGCGATGATCTTGAGGCGGTGGGCGCCGGCAGGGGCGTGTTGAGCGTGCCGGCGGTGATGTGGGCGCTGCGGCGCGTGTGCCTGGACTCGATGACTGTCTCGGCGTGCGCCAGGCTGCTTCATGTGGCATGGGCGGTGGTCGACCGGGCGGTGCGCGAGCAGGGCATGCTGCTGCTCGAGCAGGCCGACCGGTTCTCCTCGGTGCGCGCGATCGGCGTGGACGAGCACGTGTGGCGCCACGGCGCGTTCGGAGACCGGTACGTGACCGTGATCGTCGACCTGACCCCGCGTTGCGACGGCAGGCCGGCAAGACTGCTGGACATGGTGCCGGGCCGTTCCGCCCAGGTGCTTCGCGAATGGATGCAGGCGCGCGGCGGCGAGTTCACAAGACGCGTCGGTGTGGTCGCCATGGACGCGTTCGCCGGCTGGAAGCAGGCCGTCGAATCCGTCGTGCCCCCACGCGGTCGAGGTCATCGACCCGTTCCACGTCGTGCAACTGGCCGCCGCCCGCGTCACCAAGGTGCGCTGCCGCCTGCAACGCGACGCCACCGGCAGGCGCGGTGTCAAGGGCGACAGGCTCTACGACTGCAGGCGCGCCCTGCTGACCAGCGACGAATACCTCGGCGCACGCGGCCGTGCCAGACTCATGACCCTGTTCGCCATCCAGACCAACCACGACCTCATGCTCGCCCACGACGCCTACCAAAGGGTCATACACGCCTACCGGTGCGACGACCGGCGACGCGGCGAACGCATGATGCGCGCCCTGATCGACGACCTGACCGGACCGGGGCGCTACAAAGGCTGCCGGGAACTCGCCTCCCTCGGCCGCGTGCTCAAAAGACGCATGCGCGACATCCTCGCCATCTTCCGCCACCCCCACTCAAGCAACGGACCCACCGAAGCCATCAACGGCAGGCTCGAGACCCTGCGCGGCAACGCCATGGGCTTCGCCAACACCACCAGCTACATCCAACGATGCCTCATCCACAGCAGCCAACTCAAAGACATCCTTACACACTAACCTGAGAAGAGCCAGTAAACCACATGGTGCAGCTTCCGGATGGTGGCGTGGTCTTCATGGACATCGCTTTCGTGGGTGCCCGGGTCGATGTGGAATACGACGGAAAACACCATGAACAGCAATGGGAGGCAGATGCGCAGCGACGGTTACGCATCGAATCGGCCGGATGGGATTACGTACAGGTGGTGAACTGCAGCATGCGCTCCGAAGATGGGCAACGCATGGTGGCGGAGGTGGTGGCCCGGCACATCGAGGATCGGACAGGCGTCAACTATCTGCGGACAACGCCTTTCACCCTTGAACAGCTGGCCGATCGGCGCCGCTCACTCTGGAAAATGGCGTCCTAATACCCCTTTCCAGAACCTATCTCGCTTATGAGAGTGCCCTAATCTGGCCACCCCAAGTATGGGGCCACAGAATTGGTGAAATGACGGCATTTCACAGAGGTCATACTCGAGGGTAGACCGATTAGGGCACTCTCATAAGCGAGATAGACAACACAAAGGGCTCTGAACGCGATATTTGCAGCGTTCAGAGCCCTTGATGCATTAGTCAGGCGCGTTACTCGGCGGTTTCGGCCTCGGATTCGGACGAATGCTCGGTGGATTCCGCATCCTGCTGCGATTCCGCTTCCTCGGCGTTGGCATCAGAAGTATCCACAACCGTTTCATCTGCGGTTTCCGCGGCTTCTGGCTCCACAGTGACCTCGACGGCCTCGGCAGGCTCGGACTCCGCTGAATCCTTGGCAATCTCGGCATCGCCTTCGGCGTCCACAGCGGCCTCGGTGGCCTTGATCTGCTCGGCTTCGGTGGTTTCCTCGATGTGTTCGATCTGCACCTCGAGTTCCTCAGCCTGCTTGGCGGCGGCCTCCGCCTCCTCCTCGGCATTGTTCGCGGCCACGGCGGCCGCCGCGATCTGCGCGAGCTTCGCCTTCACCGCGGCGGAAGACCCCTTCGGCGCATGCACCGCATGGGCTTCCGTGCCATGGCCATGCTTGTTCGTCTTGACGAACGGGTCGCCGCCCTTGAGCGCGTACGGGTCGTCGTACTCCTTGGAGATCGTGGGCTCGTCGTGCACAATGAACCCACGGCCCTTGCACGCCGGGCATTCCTCGGAGAACGCCTCCACAAGCCCCTGACCGATGCGCTTGCGCGTCATCTGCACCAAGCCCAGCGATGTGACCTCGGCCACCTGGTGCTTGGTGCGGTCGCGCGCCAGGCATTCGAGCAGGCGGCGCAGCACCAGGTCGCGGTTGGAGGGCATGACCATATCCACGTAATCGATCATGATCATGCCGCCGATGTCGCGCAGGCGCAGCTGGCGCGCGATCTCCTCGCTCGCTTCGAGGTTGCAGCGCGTCACGGTCTCTTCGAGCGACTTGCCCTTGCCGATGAAGCGACCGGTGTTCACGTCGACCGTGGTCATGGCCTCGGTGCGGTCGATCACAATGGAGCCGCCGCTCGGCAGGTACACCTGGCGTTCCATGCCCTTGCGCAGCTGCGAGTCGATCTGCCACTTGTCGAACACATCCTTGCCCTCATGCTCGGCCGGGTCCCACTTCTCGAGCTTCTCGCGCAGGTCGGGGGCCATGGTCTCGAGGTATTCCTCGATGCGCGTGTACACGCCATCGCCCTCCACGATCATCTTGCGGAAGTCGTCGTTGAAGATATCGCGCACCACGCGGATCGCCATGTCCGGCTCGCCCTGCAGGAGCTTGGGGCGCTTGCCGTGCTTGAACTCCTCACGCTTGGCCTGGATCTGCTCCCACTGGTGCAGCAGCATCTCCAGATCCTTGGTGATCGCCTCCTCCGAGGCCCCCTCGGCCGCGGTGCGGATGATCACACCCATGTCCTTGGGCGCGATCTTCGAGACGATCGACTTGAGACGGCTGCGCTCACGGCTGCTGAGCTTGCGGCTCACACCGGTCATGCCACCGGACGGCACGAGCACCAGAAAGCGGCCGGCGAGCGTCACTTGGCTCGTCAGGCGCGCACCCTTGTGGCCGATCGGGTCCTTGGTGACCTGCACGAGCACCGGGTCGCCGGAGCGGAACGCGAGTTCGATGCGACGTGGCTGGCCGTCGAGGCGCGTGGAATCCCAGTTCACCTCACCCGCATACAGCACGCCGTTGCGCGCCTGGCCGATGTCGACGAACGCGGCTTCCATGCTCGGCAGCACGTTCTGCACGCGGCCCAGATAGATGTTGCCCACCGTGGCGACTTCCTGGATGTCGGAGACGTAATGCTCCACGAGCACGTTGTCTTCAAGCACGGAGATCTGCGTGTGGCGGTCTCGCTGGCGCACCACCATCAGGCGGTCCACGTTTTCGCGGCGCGCCAGGAAGTCCTGCTCGAGCAGCTGGTTCTGACGGCTGCGCTCGCGGCGGTTGTCGCGGCGGCGCTGCTTCTTCGCCTCGAGACGCGTGGAGCCCTCCACATCGGCGATTTCGTCGATGTACTGCTGCTTGCGCGAGCGGCGGGTTATGGTCTCCTCCTCCGCGTTCTTGCCGTTGCGGCGGCGGCGACGGCGGCGCGTGACCGTAGTCTCCTCGTCGTCTTCGGAGCTGGACTCGGTGGTCTCCTCGTTCTGCTGCTCCTCGGCGGCCTCGTGGTCGGCGCGGCGCCGACGGCGGCGACGGCGCACGGTCGGCTCGCCGTCCTCGCCCTCCTCGCTGCCGCTGTTGAGGTCCGCTTCCACGATGGCCTCGGCCTCTTCGTCGTTTTCATGCTTGCGCTTGCGCTTGGCGTTGCGGGCGATCGCCTCGTCGATCGGCGCATACGTGATGTCGTCGAGCACCAGATCCTCTTCGATCTGCTCCACTTCGGCGGCGGCGCGGCGCTCCTGCGCGTTCATGCGGCGGTTGGAGCGTCGGCGCGACGTGGACTCGTTGATGTCTTCCACGTCGTCGAAATCGGCGTCATAATCGACCGGCGTACGGCGGCGGCCACGGCGCGATTCGCCGGCTGCCGGCTTGGTGGCCTCGGCCGACTCGTCGCCCTTGCGGCCGCGAGTGCGCCGGCGATGGCGCGTGGTGTGCTCGTCGGATGATTCGTTGGATTCGTCGGTTTCGTCCGTCTCGTCGTCGGCGTGCTTGGGGCGCTGCGGGATGACGGGCTCCTGGAACAGCAGCGACGTCATGGGTCGGGCCGCCGCATGGTGGCGGCGCGACTGATGCGCCTCATGCTCCTCGGGTTCGGCCTGTGCGTCACCGTCAAGCGAATCAAGCGCGTCGGTTGTGCGGCTCTCCTCGCTCGGTTCCGGCGCAGCGGCCGCGCGGCGACGGCGTCGCGTGGTGCGCGCCGGTTCCTCGGCCGGCTCGCTCGCGTGCTCACCGGCATCGGCGCCCTCATCGGCCGCGGCGGCCTTGGTGCTGCGGCGACGCGTGCGGCGCGGTGTCTCGGTCGCTTCGGTGGTTTCGCTGGCAGTGGAACGGCGGCGCGAGCGCGTCGTCTTGCGCGCGGGCTCGGCCTGCTCGGCGGCGGCTTCGTCCGGCGACGACTCGCCCTCAGCCGAAGACTCGGCGGCGGGCGCCGCGGTCAGCGCGTGCACCGGCTTCGACGCGGGCAGCGCGGTGGGCGGCTCCTTGAAGAGCGGGCCGTGCTCCTCCACTTTGAGCTCCACCGTGGCGCCGGCGGCACCGGCCCCGCGCACCACGCGGCGGCCTGTACGGCGGCGGCGCGGTGCGGCCGGCTGCTCGTTGGCTGATGAGGAATCGGTATTCGATGCGGTTTCGAGTGGCTCGAAACCCTGTTCTGTCTGTTCGGGCACAATGCTCCTACTGGTGGCGCCGTGCTGCAATCCTGGCGCACTCGTCCTGGCCCCATGCGGCCTCACACCATACTCTCACCATGGCCGCGCCGTGACGGCGCCCGCTGGAAGCAATCCAAAAGTCAAATCATGCGGCAACGGACACCGGCGCTCGCGAAACTGATCACGCAGTTCGTCGCGAGGGGATCAACGCTGTCGGATGGAGGGCGATGTTGCAGATATCGCCCTCTCTAGTATTGCACAACTCATGGTCGATGCCGCGCCGCCACGCAAAATCATTCACGGGCGTAGCGGCGCGGGCGCGCGGGGTGCGTCAGTCGAGCCAGTCGATGAGGATGCCGGCCATCAGCGTCAGGTCGGAATTCGGCACCTGCTCGTTGTTTTTGTGGGCGAGCAGCGGACTGCCGGCGCCCAGATTCACTGCCGGCACACCGAGCTGCGAAAAGCGCGCCACGTCCGTCCAGCCAAGCTTGGCGAGCGGCTGGCGGCCGGTGCGCTCCTCGACGAGTTTGACGAGCGACTGCACGAGCGGATCGCTCATGCCCGGGCGTGCCGACGGCGATTCGTCGCACATCTCGATGTCGAAACCGTGGAAGAAGCCGCCGGTGGCGGGGTGTTCGCCATTGCCGAGCTCGGATTCGGCGCCTTCGCCGATCATGAGTGCCTTCGCTTCGGCGAGCGTCTTGTCTGGTGCGAAGCGGTAGTTCACATGCACGCGGCATTCGGACGGGATGACGTTGGTGCCGTTGCCGCCCGAGATCAGCGTGGCGTTGAGGCCCTCCTGGTAGATGAGGCCGTCCACATCCACGGCCTCGTCTTTGTGCGCGACGAGGCGGTCGAGGATCTCGGCGGCCTTGTGGATTGCGTTGTCTCCCATCCATGCGCGGGCCGAGTGCGCGGCCACGCCGTTCGCGATCACGTCGAAACGCATCGTGCCGTTGCAGCCGGCCTCGATGCCGCACGACGTGGGTTCGCCGATGATCGCGAAATCGCCCTGGATCCAATCCGGGTGATCTTCGACGACGCGGCCCAGTCCGTTGTACTCGGCGGCCACCTCCTCGTGGTCATAGAAGACGAAGGTCAGGTCCACCTTCGGGTCGGTCAGCGTGGCCGCGAGGTAGAGCAGCACCGCGTCGGAGGCCTTCATGTCGGTGGCGCCGCGGCCCCACATCACCGGCGTGCCCGGGTACATCTCGGCCACGTCCTTGTCGATGAGCGGGTCGCCGGGGGCGAGCCACTTCGGCGGGAAGTTGTCGAGCACCGGCACTGTGTCGAGGTGCCCTGCCAGGATCACGCGGTTCTTGCGCCCCAGATCGGTGGACGCCACAACCGTGTCGCCGTCACGGTGCACCTGCAGGTGCGGGTAGCGCTTGAGGAAGCGCTCCACGCGGTTGGTGAGCGGGCCCTCCGCATCGCTCACCGAATAGACGGCCATGATCTGGCCGAGCAGCGAGTCGAGGCTGTCCTGCATGGATGCGGCCGGGTCGAGCACGATTTCGCGCGGCTCGATGTCGAGCGACTTGGACTGCGCGGAGGGCAGGTATTTCTTGGGATTGGTTTGGGTGTTTCGTGTGGCCATGTGGCATCTCCCGTGTGAAGTATCGAATCTGCGCAATATGGTAGTCACAGGGCATGAGCAGGTTCAGGAGAGGTATGGCTGGATTGTTGGACGCGATGCAGGGATTCGCCGTGATCGGCATCGTGATCGCGGTGGGGTATGTGGCCGCGCGCATGCGTGTGGGCGGCTCACAGGCGCAGATGGTGCTCAACCGCATGAGCTTCTTTGTGGCCACGCCATGCCTGATCTTCAGCATCCTGTCACGCGAGCGGCTCGCCACGCTCCTGCACCCCTCGATCGTGGTGGCGTTCGTGGCCGCGCTCACCGTGGGCGCGCTGTTTGTGCTGTGCAACCGGCTGTGGTTCCACCTGCGCGCTCCCGACGCGGCGATCGGCGCACTCGGCGCGCTGTATCTCAACTCCAACAACATCGGGCTGCCGGTCGCCACGTACATCCTCGGCAACCCCGCGCTCGTGGTGCCGATCGTGATGATGCAGTGGCTCATCTTCATGCCCGCCGGGCTGGCGGCGCTCGACGCCACCACGCGCGGCACGGTCTCGGTGCGCGCGATGGTGCTGCAGCCGCTCAGACAGCCGATCCTGATCGGCAGTGTGCTCGGCGTGATTGTCTCGGCAATCAACGCGCGCGTGGGGTTCGACGTGGTGCCGGCGTTTGTGCGCAACCCGATCGGCATGATCGGCGACGCGGCCGTGCCGATGATCCTCATGGCGTTCGGCATGTCGTTGCGCGGCGCGCGCCCGCTCGGCAGCAGGTCGGGCCGCGCGGCCGCACTGACCGTGGTGGCGCTCAAGAACCTGGTGATGCCGGCCGTGGCCTTCACCATGGCCTACTGGTCCATGGGGTTCCGCGGGCCCGTGCTGTACGCGTGCGTCGTGCTCGCCGCGCTGCCGACCGGCCAGAACGTCTACAATTACGCCGCCAGCTACAACGCGGGCGTCGCGTTTTCGCGCGACTGCATCCTCGTCAGCACCATCATGAGCCCGCTGGTGATCGCCGGGATCGCGCTCGCCCTCGGCTAGTCGTCGGCGCGGGCGGTGACACAGGCCAGACGCGCCGCGGTGCGGTTCGCGGCCACCGCGCCCACCAACACGAGCGCGTAGCACAGCGCCACTCCCCCGACGAAGCTGATGAGCGGGCCGGGCTGGGTGAACGCATTGCCCACGAGCGGCGCGAGCAGCAGCAGTGAGCAGACGCCGGCCAGCAGCACCACGGTGTTGAGTGGAGTGAGTACCTCCTGGAACCGCGCCTTGCGCAGGGTGGCTTCGTCGGTGCCTTCGAGCACCAGCATGTTGTATTCATTGGATTGGTCAATCACGCTGGCCGATTGCATGACACCCGAGCTGACCGCGGCCAGCACGCCGGCGAACGCGAGCGTGAGCAGGCCGCCCGTGCCGATGTCGCGCATCATGATCGCGTCAGCCGAGTTGGGGTCGCCGCTGGCGAGCGAGCCAAACAGCGAGCACACCGAGGTGATGCCGGCGATGAACACGGCCAGGCCGATGCCCGAGACGTTGCGCCATGCGCGCTTGGGGTTGTCGAGGATGCGGCGCATGGCAATCATCGTGGCGGCGTTCCTGGGGCGGCGTGCGCGGGAACGGGCGCGGATTGTGACCGCGAACGAGCCCACCAGATTGATCAGTGCGAAGCAGCCGACGATCAAGCCGAAGATGATGGCGATCATCGCACCGGTGCCGGCGTTGATCAGTTGCATGTTCAAGAGGATGGCGAGCGCGCCGATCACAGCCACCGCAAAGATGAGCAGGCGGATCCTGCTGGGCAGCGGCTGGCCTTGGCGCGCGGAGACGCCGAGCGGGGTGATCGCCACGCGCCGCAGCGTGAGCAGTGCGGAAAGGAGCGCAAGCAATGTGACGCCCGCCACGGTGGCCACAAGTGCAACCGGCCCCACCCACAGTTGTGCGAATGTGAAGTGCTGGTTTTGGAACGTGAGCAGCATGATGAGCGGCATCAATGCGAAGTAGCCGGCGATGCCGATCAGTGCGCCGGCGAGCGCCTGCAGTGTGGAGTCGAACGCGGTGAGGCGCACGACCTGGCCCGTGGTGGCGCCGGCGAGGCGCAGGGCGGCGAGGCGCGCGTCGCGGCGGGATGCGGCCAGGCGCGCGGCCGAGCCGGCGAGCGCGGCGAACGGCACGAGCAGCAGCAGGCACGCGAACAAGGCGAGCACGATGTAGGTGGAGGCGTAATTGGCTTGGTCGGCGGCGGCTGCGCTTGTGGCGATCACGTGCTTGTGCGCGGCGAGCGCGGTGGCGCTGCAGTGGCTTTCGTCGAGCAGGCACGCGATTGTATGGTCGGGCGAGGCGCGCCAGATGAAGCCGTGCAGACCGCCGAGCACGGTGAGGAAGATCGCGGTGGCGGCGGCGAACGCGAACACGGCGAGCATGGTGGTGGAGTCGGCGGAGTCGGAGCCGCGCACACCGCGGGCGGGGCGGTGGAACAGGCGCCAGAGTGCGAATGTGCTCATCGTGCGACTCCCTGCAATGGCGCGGGCTGGGGCTGTGCGACGGTGCGCGGCGGCGCGTTGGTGATCATGCCGTCGCGCATGTGCACGGTGTGCGAGCAGTAGGCGGCCACGTTCGGGTCGTGTGTCACGAGCACGACGGACGCGTTGTTGGCGCGCGCCGCGTCCATGAGCAGGCGCATCACCGCATGGCCGGTGGTCTGGTCGAGCGCGCCGGTCGGTTCGTCGGCGAAGATGATGGCCGGGTTCACGCTCAGTGCGCGGGCGATGGCGACGCGCTGCATCTGGCCGCCGCTCATCTCGCCGGGGCGTTGCGTCATCAGCGCGCGCAGTCCGAAGCGCTCGAGCCACAGCACGGCCTGCGAAGTGGCCTGCGGGTACGGCATGCCGCCGAGCATGAGCGGCAGGGCGATGTTTTCCACCGCGGGCAGTTCGGGCAGCAACTGGCCCGACTGGAAGACGAAGCCGAACGCGTTGCGGCGCAGTGCGGTGCGCTCGGCGTCGGGCATGGCGGCGAGGTTGGCGCCGCGGAACTGCACGGTGCCGGCGGTGGGCGTGATGATGCCGGCGAGCGCGTGCAAGAGCGTGGACTTGCCGGAGCCGGAGGGGCCCATCACAGCCACGGTCTCGCCGGGGTGGAGCGTGAAGTTGACGCGGTTGAGCGCGAGCGGGTGCGGGGCGAATGCGCCCTGGTCTTGCGCAGTGCGCGGTTTGGCGGCCTGCGCGGCGTAGTCCATCGTGAGGTCGGTGGCGGTGAGGATCGGTTGTGTTGTGGTGTTCATGCCTCCGACTCTATGGGCGGGCGCCCGGCGCGGGTATCGTGCGCGGGAATGAATGCGCGCGCGGGCTCATCCTCAAGAACGAGGGGCGGCTCAGAGCAGCTTCCAGCTCGTGCGGTGCTCGTCACATGGGCCGTATTGCGCGATGGCGGCCTTGTGTGCTGGCGAACCGTAGCCTTTGTTGTGCGCCCAGCCATAGCGCGCGTAATCGGGGTTGGAGTCGGCGAGCTGGGTCATCAGGCGGTCGCGTGTGACCTTCGCGAGCACGGCCGCGCACGCCACGGAGCCGCAGTGCTGGTCGCCCTTGACCTGCGTGACGACGTGCGCGGGCACGGGCACGGCCGGCGCCTCGAACGTGCCGAGCGCCTTGGTGATGTAGTCGCTCGGGCCGTCCAGGATCGCGCCGACGCGCGGCATGTGTGCGTCCCAGTCGGCGACAAGCGTGGGCTGCTGGGGGCTCGAGGCGGGAGCTGGCATGCTTCCCTGCTCGCGAATCCCGCCCTCGGATTGCGCGGCAGGCATAGCATCAGTGGTTTCGGAGGCGTCGGCGAATGCGCCGAACAGCGTGCGCTCCACCGCGTCGAGCGCGCGCAGGGCGGCGATGCCGAGCGCGTGCGAGATGCCCCACTCGTCGATCTCCGCGCTCGTGGCGGAGCCGACGGCCCACGCGTCCGCCCACTGCTGCAGTGGCTCGTACAGCGCCTCGCGCCGGCGCTCGGTGAGCATCTTCGAATCGGCTAGATAATGCGGCATGCTGCGCGCGGCCTGCGGCAGGTGCTGCGCGAGGAACGCCGCCGCGCCCACCATGACAGGGCCGGCGAGGCTGCCGCGGCCGACTTCGTCGAAGCCGACGATCACGCTGTACCCTTCGCGCGCGAGCGACTCCTCAAGATCGAATGTGGGGACTGCGGAAATGCTCATTGTTCCTCTTTTGATGGGTCAGCTGGTTGGTGTGCGGGTGGGGACGTCGCGGAAGACGTCGTGGTGCGCGCTGAGCCAGCCCACGCGGTTGAGCGGCCAGTAGCGCATGAACGCCACGCCCTCCACGTCGCCGACCGGCACCAGGCCCCGCGCGCCGTCGTTCGTGTGTGCGCGGGAATCGGCGGAATTGGCGCGGTTGTCACCGAGCACAAACAGGCGGCCGGCGGGCACGGTCACCGAGAACGCGCTGCGGCTCGGCTCCACGCCCGGTTTGAGATACGCCGATTCGTCGATCGGCACGCCGTTGATCACGATCGGCGCGCCATTGCCCGCGCACTCCACCGTGTCGCCGGGCAGGCCGATCAGTCGTTTGATCAGGCGGTCACTGTTGTGTGTGGCGCCTTCGTTCGCGAGCCAGTTGGCGGGGTCCTTGAAGACGATGATATCGCCGCGCCGCAATGCGATCGGGCGTGGGGAAAGGTGTGTGGTGATCACGCGGTCGCCGGGCATGATCGTGTTTTCCATCGAGCCGGACGGGATCGCGTACATGCCGAACACGAACAGGCGCAGGCCCAGTACGATCAGCACCGGCAGCACGCACCACAGCAGGATGTCGCGCAGCGTGAACGGTGCAGGGGTTGGTGTGGGGTCGCGGTGCCGGAAGTGCGCAGTCGGTGTGGGGGTGGCCGGGTCGTGCTGGGGCTGCGGTAGCGATGCTGCTGAGGCGGCGGGCATGTGCGGATTAGTGCTGGAACCCGTGCGCGGTGGCGCGGCGTGATGCGGGGTGTGGGGTGTGCCCGCACGCAGCTGGATGGGGTGCGGCTTGGCGCAGCGAGCATCGGTTAGGAGGAATGGCGTGCGGCGCGGCGCAGGCTCGGTTTCGGCATGCGGGGCCCGCTGCGGGTTCCCTGCGTGGTGATTGCTCATGCCGACTCCTTATATATATGAGCTGATGTACGGCGATCGCCCGTAGGCCATTGTAAGCCACAGCGGGCATATGCCTAAGCGTCCTTTGTACGGTGTGTCCGCTCCTCAGCGACGCAATAGTCACCTACTCGTCGCCTACTCGTCACCTACTCCCACTACGGGTAGCGCTCTCTTCGTTACGGGTAGTGCTTCCTGTGCTACGGGTAGTGCCTTGCTGAGGTACGGTGCACTAGAAACCGCCATTTTCCAACGATTCTACTTAGAAGTTAAGCGGTGAAGCACTACCCGTAGCACAGGAAGCACTACCCGTAGCACAGAGAGGGGCGCAATGCAGGATTCCCGACAGAACGGCGTAGGTGATAGAGCAATGCAGACAGCAGTCCAGCACAGGCGTCAACATACGCGGCGGAAACACAAAGACCCCGGGCGAACCGGGGTCTTTCTTACAAATTACCGCGTGAATATCACTTGGCGGAATTGTCGCGGCGCTCGGCGATGCGGGCAGCCTTACCGCGCAGGTTGCGCAGGTAGTAGAGCTTGGCGCGGCGCACCTTGCCACGGCGGACGACCTTGATGGAGTCGATCGTGGGGGCGTGCAGCGGGAAGCGGCGCTCGACACCGGTGCCGAAGCTGATCTTGCGCACGATGAAGGTCTCGCGCACACCAGCACCCTGACGGGCGATGACCACGCCGGTGAACGTCTGGATACGGGAGTTGTTGCCTTCCTGGATCTTCACGTTCACGTCCACGGTGTCGCCGGGGCGGAAGTCCGGGATTTCCTCGGAGGCCTTCAGATGCTTCGCATCAAATGCTTCAATAGCGTTAACCATTGTTCCCTCGCTCGCTGCCGCATATCAGCGCAGTGGTTGGGGCGCCTTGGGCAGGCGCCTGAATCGTCGCGGACCACTTCGGCCCGCGGGCTGCCAATCCGCCGAAAGTCAATGTTCGGCTGGACCTTGAGATGGGCGGATCTATGCGGCGACCAACCCATCGGCACAACGAGACATCAGTATATATGGCCATACAGACCGCGCACTTTATTCATAGGCCCGAAAAAAGTGCGCGGTCCCCCTGTCAGAACTCCCTCACCTTGCGGTAGAAGTTGATCAGGCTGCGCGTGGAGGCGTCCTGGGCCGCGAGCGCTTCGTCGCTTTCGGAGATCGCCGGGGTGATCTCCTTGGCCAGCTGCTTGCCCAGCTCAACGCCCCACTGGTCGTAGGAGTCGAGGCCCCACACGGTGCCCTCAACGAACGTGATGTGCTCATAGAGCGCAATCAGCTCGCCGAGCGCGAACGGGTCGAGGCGCACGCCGAAGATCGACGTGGTCGGGCGGTTGCCGGTGAACACGCGGGCCGGGACGATCTCTTCCGGCGTGCCCTCGGCGCGCACTTCTTCGGCGGTCTTGCCGAACGCGAGCGCCTTGGTCTGCGCGAAGTAGTTGCCCAGCAGCAGTTCGTGCATGTCCTGGTCGCCGTCCTTGAGCGGGTTCGGCGTGTTGGCGAACGCGATGAAGTCGGCCGGGATCAGCTGCGTGCCCTGATGGATGAGCTGGTAGAACGCATGCTGGCCGTTGGTGCCGGGCTCGCCCCAGAAGATCTCGCCGGTCTCGGTGGTGACGGGCGTGCCGTCCCAACGCACGGACTTGCCGTTGGACTCCATGGTGAGCTGCTGCAGGTACGCCGGGAAGCGGTGCAGGTACTGGTCGTACGGCAGCACGGCGTGCGAGGCGACCTTGAAGAAGTTGCGGTACCAGACGTTGAGCATGCCCATGAGCACCACCACGTTCTTCTCGAACGGGGTGTTGGCGAAGTACTCGTCGATCTGGTGGAAGCCGTTGAGGAACTCCTCGAAGCGCGCCGGTCCGAAGACGATGGCGAGCGTGAGGCCGACGGCGGAGTCGACGGAGTAGCGGCCGCCGACCCAATCCCAGAAGCCGAACGCGTTGGTCGGGTCGATGCCGAACTCCTTGACGCGCTCGAGGTTCGTGGACACGGCCACGAAGTGCTTTTCGATGGCTTCGGCCTTGGAGACCTCGGTGCCGTCGATCGCGTGGCTGGCGGTGAGCTCCTCGAGGAGCCATGCGCGCGCCTCACGGGCGTTGGTCAGGGTCTCGAGGGTGCCGAAGGTCTTGGAGACGACGACGAACAACGTGGTCTCCGGATCCAGGTCGCGGGTCTTCTCGGCGATGTCGTTGGGGTCGATGTTGGAGACGTAGCGAGCCTTGATGCCGGCGTCGGCGAACGGCTTGAGCGCCTCGTACGCCATGACGGGACCCAGATCGGAGCCACCGATGCCGATGTTGACGACGGTTTCGATCTCCTTGCCGGTCACGCCCTTCCATTCGCCGGAACGGACCTTCTCGGCGAACGCGTACATGCGCTCGAGGGTCTCGCGCACATCCTTGACGGTGTCCTGTCCGTCCACGATGTACTTGCCTTCGTCTTCGGCCGGGCGGCGCAGCGCGGTGTGCAGCACGGCGCGGTCCTCGGTGTTGTTGATGTGCACGCCGGTGTACATCTGCTTGGTGCGCTCGGCGAGGTTGACCTCGTTGGCGAGTTCGGCGAAGAGCTCCAGCGTCTCCGGCTTGATCAGGTTCTTGGAAAGATCGAAGTGCAGCGTGCCCGCTTCGAACGTGAGGTCGTCCACGCGGTTCTCGTCGTCCGCGAACCACTTCTTGAGGTCGATGCCCTCGGACTGCATCTCGTCGTAGTGACGCTGCAGCTTGGCCCATGCCTCGGTCTGAGTGGCGTCAACTGGCGGATTGATAGCCATATTTGGTCCTTTCATCATCATCAGGTGGAAAGCGCGGCTGCGGCGGCTGTGTCAACGCATGTTCCGCACACGTTCGCAACGCTTCACCGAAATTCCACACTACTCATGAAATGCGACAGTGCCCGCGCCCGCACAGCGCGCGCTGCACGCGGCGCCTACAGCAGATTCTCGTGCCCGGAGTCGGCGAGATGCTTGACCATCGCCTTGACCTCCTGGCTGCGTGCACGTGGGGCGATCAGCAGCGCGTCGGGCGTATCGACGACGACCATGTCGTTCACGCCGAGCAATGCGATGGTGCGCCCGGAATTCGGCACCACCACGTCGCCCGCCGAATCGAGATACGCCACGTCGTCCACATTGCCAAGCACCTTGATGTTGCGCTCGTTCACGCTCGGCAGCAGCGCGGCGACCGAGTTGAAATCACCCACATCGTCCCAACCGAAGTCGCCCGGGATCATCGCCACGCCGCCCTCCACCGAAAGCGGTTCGGCCACCGCATAATCGAATGCGATCTTCTCAATCGACGGCCAGTGCGCGTGCATCGCCTCGTCGCGGTGCTCGTGGAAATCCGCGCGCGCGACCGTCTCGAGCTGGTTCTCGCCGCGCTCGTGCGCCTCCGTGCAGGCGCGCTCGAACGCGCGGTCGTCGTCGATGATCGCGTCGGCGATCGCATCGATCGCGCGCGCGAGTTGTGGTTTGTGCGCATGCAGATGGTCGAGCAGCACGTCTGCGCGCATAACGAACATGCCCGCGTTCCAGCGGTATTCGCCCGTGGAGAGATACGCCTGCGCGGTCGCGGCGTTCGGCTTTTCGACGAACCGCTCTACGATGCATGCGCTCGGCGCGTTCGGAATCTGCTCGGCGAGCGACGGGCCCTCGTGGATGTAGCCGAACGCGGTCGACGGGCGCGAGGCGGCGATACCAATCGTGGTCACATACCCGGCACGCGCGGTCTCCACCGCCTGCCGCACCGCTTCGATGAATGCGATCTTGCCGCGGATCACATGGTCGGCGGCGAACGAACCGACAACGATGTCACCGCCGTTGCGCCGTGCCAACACGGCGGTGGCAAGCGCGATCGCCGCGGTCGAGTCGCGCGGTGCCGGCTCGGCGAAGATCTGGTCCGCGCCGATTTCGGGCAGCTGTTCGCGCACGGTGGCCACGTGGCAGTCGCCGGTGCTCACGCACACGTGGTCCATGCCGCAGATCTGCGCGAGGCGGTCGTAGGTGGATTGGATGAGCGTGCGGCCCTGGCCCAGCAGGTCGTAGAAGAACTTGGGCCGGCGCTCGCGGCTGAGCGGCCACAGGCGCGTGCCGGTGCCACCGGCGGGGATGATGGCGTAGAAATCGTCAAATCCATTGGTCATGGGGATTATCTTAGCGGTGCCGGTGGCGCAGAGGTATGGGTAAGTGAGGCGGTTGCGTGCGAATTGTACGCAGTCTGGCCCATGCTGCGTACAATCATGATATATGCCTATACGGCACAGAGAGTCGTCACGCAACGGCGCGCATTGCATGACTTTCGTCAGAAAACCACAGAGGAAAGTCATGCCCAGAGGCCCCACAGATGACATTCGTCAGAAACCCACAGAGAGTCGTCACGCAACGAAGCACAGCGGATGACATTCGTCAGAGGAACACGGAGCGAAGTGCCGGAAACCACAGGATGCCGCAGGAAGGGTGCGCGAGATGGGACTCGAACCCACACGACCGAAGTCACAGGAACCTAAATCCTGCGCGGCTACCAATTACGCCACTCGCGCATAGTACAAAACCCTAGGCGGCAAACACCACCTAGGGCCTGATGGAGCCACTTGACAGAATCGAACTGTCGACCTGCTCATTACGAGTGAGCCGCTCTACCGACTGAGCTAAAGTGGCGTGCCACATGATTTGCATCTGTGCACAGAAAGAATATCTTACCCAACATCGCTGATTTGTCCAATCCGGGCGGCACAGACAACCCCGCACGGCGTGTCGCACCACACGACACGCGGTATTCACCCGCACGATATACCATGATCGCGCATATTGAAACACAATCACACAGCCCAACCACTACCTGTAGCAGGAGAAGCCCAAGTCCACAAAGGCACAACGGACGAACAGGAACAAGAACGGGAGGCAGGCGACGCAACAGCACCGCCAGACACCCGACCCGGCATCCACTACCCGTAGCAGAACAGGGGAAGAACCGACACCATGCTCGCCATGCTCCAACCCATTGCGCTCCTGCTCATCATCGTGGCGGGCTATCTGTTCAAACGCAACAGACTGTTTGGCCCGCGCGACTACCGCATTGTGCAGGTGGCGCTCTTCGATCTGGTGCTGCCGGGCGCGATTGTCTATTCCTTTGCCAAGAACCCGCACGACATCCCGCTGCTGTGGCTTTCCGCATACGGCTTCATTGTGGCGCTCGTGCCGGTCATCATCATCTACCTCGCCACATCACGCCGCCCGATCACCCAACGCGCGTTCCTCATGTTCAACGGCACGGGCCTGAACATCGGCTGTTTCTGCTTCCCCGTGGTGCAGGCGTTCCTCGGCAACGCGGCCGTGGTACCCGCCGCGATGTTCGACATCGGCAACTGCGTGATGGTGGCCGCCGGCACGAACGTGATGACGCAGACGCTGCTGCACATCCAACCCGGCCGCACGCTCGCCGAACAGCACGCCGGCGATGCGCCGACGCTCCCCTACTCGCCGCCCACCGACCGCGACGCCAAACGCCTGGCCCGCCGCGCGCTCGCGAAGACGATCGCGCGCGGCTTCGTCGGTTCGGTGCCGTTCGACGTCTACATGCTCATGATCGTGCTGACGGTGGCCGGCTGGTCGGTGCCCACGTGGCTCGCCGACATGTTCGCGCCGTTCGCCAACGCGAACGCGTGCGTGGCGATGCTCATGGTCGGCATGCTCATGGACTTGCCCGCGAACAAGCGCGATCTGTTCTCCGTGCTGCAAGTGATCGCCTGGCGATTGCCGTTCGGCATCGCGTTCGGTCTGGCCGCATGGTATCTGCTGCCGTTCAGTCCGATGATCCGCGAGGCCACACTGATGTGCTGCCTGGCGCCGATCGCCGTCTTCTCCACGCTGTTCACCGACGAGGTGCTGGGCAATGCGAAGCTCGCCGGCTTCTCGCTCACTGTGACTGCCGTGATCAGCCTGCTCACGATGACCGGCGCGCACGCGCTGATCGCCACGGGCGTCCTGTAGAGGCTGCTCAGCCGCCGATCACTTTCTGCGCGATCCGCTTGACCGCGCACCGCACGCGGCTCACCGGCAGCGTGAACTCGCCGGGCAGTTCCTCGACGTACCCGTTGAATCCCTGCTTGAACTCGAGCACGCCGTGCCCTTCGCTGTTCGGGTCGTCGAACACGCCGTCGATGCCGTAGAAGTTGTAGCGCGTAATGCCCTGCTCGACGCACAGCCGCAGCATCGCCTCGTGCTGGATCAGCGCGGACGCATAGAACGGCTTGAATTCCTCGAGCGAGCCGGAGAACAGGTAGACGACCTCGTTTGGATGCTCCACGAACAGCGAGCACGCGGCCGGTAGCAGGGCGCCGCGCGTCGCGAGTTCGCGCGCCGCCTGCAACCGCTTGTCCGCCGCGGCCAGGTTGCTTGACTCCTCGTTGTACCGGCGGCGCAGTTTGGTCGTCTCGCGTGCCTGCATCTTCGCTTCGATCGATTCGACGAGCGAGCGCAGATCATCGGCCTTGCGCTGCATGGATCCGAGATAGCGGGTGGTGTCGATATACGCGATCATGAAGTGCGCGCGGTCACCGAACGCCCGCGCGAAATCATGGAAGTACTGCTTGCCGCGGAACGCGAACCGGCGCCGCTCGGCGGTCTGCTGTTCGATCTGCGCAAACACACCGAACTGGTCTTCGCCCACTTCGCGCACCACCACGCCCATGCTACGCGCGCGTTTGACGCTCCACTGCGTGCGCTTGGAGTACGACCCGAGCAACGCGCGCTCATCGCCGATGCCGCTGAGGTCCTTGACGTAGACCCAACGGTTCATCACGGAGTCGTAGCCGGTGCCGAAGCCCTGGTGCCGCCAGTGCGCGTGTGCGTAGTCGCGCATGAGCGCACCGTCCGCCGCGCCGTCCGCGCTGCCGTCGGAATGGTGCCTGCGGTAGACATCGTTGGGCCAGCACGAGATGCTCAGCGCGTGGTGGCGCCGGCCATCCTCGAGAATCGCCTCGCTCACCGCGCTCACCATGTCGGGGTCGTCCGGGTCGCACAGCGGCCCCGCCCACACCGACCCGACCGGGCCGAAGCGCGAGGGCGTGTACGCGATCATCGCGCCGGCGACCGGCTCATCACGCTCGTCGACGACGCCGACGAGCGACGTGCGCGCGCCGTGCGATTGCGCCATGTCGCGCATGCCCAGCGACTGTTGGAAGCTGCCTTCGGCCATGCGCTGCGAGAGCTGCTCAAATTCGCCGTCGCGCAACGGGCGCACGTTCCAGTGGCGTGCGGTTGCCTGTGCCATCGTCCTGCCTTCCGTGAGCGGTTTGATTGTACGGATGCTATGAAAATATACCGTAACGATATTGTGCTCAAAGCAGAGATTTATCACACAGAAAAAGAAGCAATGATTATCGCCGCGAGCGAACGGTGTGCACGAACTGTTCAAGCCGGTAGATCGCGGGGCGCAGCACGCGCATGAACTCGCCGGGCAGTTCCTCCACGTACCCGTTGAACCCCTGCTTGAACTCGAGCACGCCGCGGCCCTCGCTGTTCGGGTCGTCGAACACGCCGTCGATGCCGTAGAAGTTGTAGCGCGTAATGCCCTGCTCGACGCACAGCCGCAGCATCGCCTCGTGCTGGATCAGCGCGGACGCATAGAACGGCTTGAATTCCTCGAGCGAGCCGGAGAACAGGTAGACGACCTCTTGCGGCATGTCCACAAACAGCGACGCCGCGACCGGGAGGCGCTCGCCACGCTCCACAAGCACGCGCGCTTCGTCGAGCCGCTTGCGCGCGGCGGCGAGATTGCTCGACTCCTCGTTGTGGCGCCGGCGCAGTTTGGTCGTCTCGTGTACGGCGATCTTCGCGTCCAGGTCGTCCACGAGCCGCTGCAGATCATCGGCCTTCTGCTCCATCGCATTGAAGTAGGCCTGCGTGTCGATCTCGGCGATCAGAAAATGCGCGTGCTCGCCGTACGCCTGCGCGAACTCGCGGAAATACTCCTCGCCGCGGTAGGCGAAATGCCGGCGTTCGGCGGTGTCCTGCTCGATCGACGAGAAGATGTGCAGCTCGTCCATGCCGATCTGCCGGATGCGCACGCCCATGCTGCGCGCGCGTTTGACGCTCCACTGCGTGCGCTTCGAGAACGACGCGAGCAGCTGCTGCGCGCTGGCGATGCCGGTGAGGTCCTTGACGAACCGCCAGCGCGGCACGGCCGTGTAGCCGCGCGTGAACCCGCCGTGGGACATGTGCGCGGCGGTGATGTTCGCGATCATCGCGTTGTCCGGGTTGCTCGCCGGGTCACCGGCGATCGGCTCGCCATCCGCGCCAAGCACGCGGTACGGCAGTTCGGGCGTGATGTCGAGGTGCACGGCGTGCAGGCGCTTGGCGTACGCGGCCAAATGGTCCAGGAAGAATGTGGTCAGTTCGCGGTCGTCGTAGTCGCACAGCGGCCCGTCGTGCACCGTGCAGAACGTGGCGAGGCCCGACCCGTGCGTCTCGAGCAGCGCGGCCGCCACAATTTCGGCGCCGTCGCGCACGCCGACGAAGCGCGTGGCCGTGCCATTGCGTTTGCGCAGATCGGCCGCCATCACGGTCTGTTGGAAGTTGCCGTGCGCGGCGCGTGCGGAGAACGCCTCGAAATCATCCCGAGAAAGCTCGGTGAATGTCAAAGCACGCATGAATACCTCCAGCCTAGTCGGCGAGCAGCGCCTTGACGGCGGGCACAAGCGCGCGCAGCGCCTTGCCGCGGTGCGAGATCGCGTTCTTCTGCTCGGGCGTCATCTGCGCGCTCGTGAGCAGTTCGCCGCTGTCCTGCGCGCTCTGCGGCTGCTCGTCGGGCATGAAGATCGGGTCATAGCCGAAGCCGTTCATGCCGTGCGGGTGGCGCACAATCGTGCCGGGCATCTCGCCGAGCGCCACGGTCTCGTGGAACTCGCCGAGGCCGTCGCCGTCGCTCTCCACCGGCACCACGAGCGCGGCGGCGCAGCGGAAGCGCGCCGTGCGGTCGTCGTCGGGGATGTCTTCGATCTGCGCGAGCAGCAGGCGGTTGTTCGCGGCGTCGTCGCCGTGCGTGCCGGACCAGCGCGCCGAAAGGATGCCGGGCGCGTTGCCCATCACGTCCACGATCAAGCCCGAGTCGTCGGCGATCGCCGGCAGGCCGGTGGCGCCGGCCACGAACCGCGCCTTGAGCAGCGCGTTCTCTTCGAACGTCACGCCGGTCTCCGCGGGGTCGGCGAGGTCCAGGCTGCCGGCCGAGACGAGCTCAATGCCCTGCGCGGCGGCGCTGAGTTGCTCGGTGAGGATGTTGCGGATCTCGACGAGTTTGCCTTCGTTGTGCGTGGCGACGACGATCTTCACGGTGTGCTCCTTGCTGCGTTGATGTGACTGGATAATCAGTGCTCGGCGAGTTCGGCAAGCGCGTCGGCCTGCGCGCGCTGCAGTTCGCGGTTGCCTTTGGTGGCCAGGTCGAGTAGTTCGTTGAGTTCGGCGCGCGAGAACGGGCGGTGTTCGGCGGTGCCCTGGATTTCGATGAAGTCGCCCGATCCGGTCATCGCCACGTTCATGTCGGTCATGGCCTGGCTGTCTTCGATATACGGCAGGTCGAGCATGGGCGTGCCGTTGATCACGCCGACCGAGACGGCGGAGACGCTGTCTTTGAGCACGCGCTCCACGCTGCGGATCTTGCGCTGGCTTTTCGCCCAGTGCAGCGCGTCGACGAGCGCCACGTAGGCGCCGGTGATCGACGCGGTGCGCGTGCCGCCGTCGGCCTGCAGCACGTCGCAGTCGAGCTGGATCTGATTTTCACCCAGGGCCTTCATATCCACGACCCCGCGCAGGCAGCGGCCGATCAGGCGGCTGATCTCGTGCGTGCGGCCGCCGACCTTGCCGCGCACGGATTCACGGTCGGTGCGTTCGGCGGTGGCGCGCGGCAGCATCGAATACTCCGCGGTCACCCAGCCCAGTCCGCTGTCCTTGCGCCAGCGCGGCACGCCGGGGGTGAACGTGGCGGTGCACATGACGCGCGTGTTGCCGCATTCGATGAGCACGGAGCCTTCGGGCACGTCGGTGAAGCTGCGGGTGATCTTCACGGGGCGCAGTTCGTCGACGGCGCGGCCGTCGGGGCGGATAATCGTCTGGCCCTCGAGCATGTCTTTGATTTCCACGGTGTTGGGTGTCCTCTCATGGTGCGCGCACGGCGGCGCACCGGTTGTGTTGCTCTTTGCAGGATAGTACGTGCGCGCCGGTTCAGCGCGTGGCTACTTCGCGAGCGCGTGTTCGGGCAGCGCGCGGTCGACGAGGCACACCACCGCGCCGCTCGCCAGGAACGCGGCGAGCACTTTGAGGCACGCGATGCCGAACTGCGCCCAGCCCACGGCCGGCAGGTTCAGGAAGTCGTACGGGTAGGGGCTGCCTCCGGCACCCGGGCCGGCGTGCGGCCACCACCAGGCGCGCACGAGTACGAAGGTCAGGTAGAGCGGCGGGTAGATGAGCCACAGCAATGGATACGACGCCTTGAGGCGCCGGTGTTCGTCGAACAGCAGAAAATCGAGCACCACCATGGCGGGCACAATGCGGTGCAGCATCGTGTTGGTCATGATGCCCATGATCTGCGGCACAGTGCGCGGGTCGTCGGGCGGCAACATCGTGAACGCCACAAGCGCCACCACGATCGCATAGGTGGTGGCGGCGCCTTTGAGCCATGCCGGCGGCTGCACACCGTGCACAAGGCTCGCCGCGCCCGCCCACAGCATGACGAAGCCGACGAGCGCGCCGGTCTGGAACGTGAAATACACCCAACGGTTCGGCTGGGTCCACGCTTCCGACGTGCCTATCACGCACAGCGCCACAATCGCCAGGCGCCAGATTCCCGCAACAAAACGCATGGCCCCAGTCTAGCGTGAGCCCGTGCACCTGCGGCGCCACAGCACGCACCCACCGCATTTCGACCCGCCCACAGCGCATTGCCGCTTGAAAAGACTACGCTAAGAGCAACGCTGCAAACAGCACGACCGAAACCACACCGCACCGCGCATACGCCGGCGCCCAGCAAGGAGCCACCCATGCCCACACCCAGCCACCCCCGCTCGATCAGCGGCCCCATCAACCCTTCGATGATGACCGACATGTATGAGTACACGATGCTCGATGCCACGCTGCGCGACGGCACCGCCAACCGCGACTGCGTGTTCGAGGTCTTCACGCGCCACCTGCCCGAGGGCCGACGCTACGGCGTGGTGGCCGGCATCGGGCGCCTGCTCGACGAGCTCGAGGCGTTCCATCCGAGCGAAGCGGACCTGCGGTTCCTGTCCGACCGCCACATCGTGGACAAAGAGACGATCACCTGGCTTGAGAACTACCATTTCAACGGCACGATCCGCGGCTACCGCGAAGGCGAGGCGTACTTCCCCAATTCGCCGATCCTGCAGGTCGAAGGCACGTTCGGCGAGTGCACGCTGCTCGAAACGCTGATCCTGTCGATCCTCAACTACGATTCCGCGGTGGCCGCTGCGGCCTCGCGCATGACGTCGGCCGCAAAGAACCGCCCGTGCATGGACATGGGCGGCCGGCGCACCAACGAATGGGCGGCCGTGGCGGCGGCGCGCGCATCGATCGTCGGCGGGTTCAAGGGCACGGCGAACCTGCTCGCCGCGCAACTGTACGGCCTGACCGCGATCGGCACGGCCGCGCACTGCTTCACCCTGGTGCACGACAGCGAACGCGCCGCGTTCGAATCGCAGATCGCCGCGCTCGGTAAGAACACCACGCTGCTCGTCGACACGTACAACATCGAGGAGGCCGTGCGCACGGCGGTGGAAGTGGCCGGCCCGGAGCTCGGCGGCGTGCGCATCGACTCGGGCGACCTGGCCGCGCTCGCCCAGCGCGTGCGCAACCAGCTCGACGCGCTCGGCGCGGTCAACACGAAGATCACGGTGACGAACGACCTCGACGAATACGCGATCGCCGCGCTGCAGACCGCGCCGGTCGATTCGTACGGCGTCGGCACGCAGCTCGTCACCGGTTCGGGCGCCCCCACATGCGCGATGGTCTACAAGCTGACCGAGCGCATGGGCGCGCACGGTGCGATGGAGCCGGTGGCGAAGAAGTCGAAGGACAAGGCCACGGTGCCGGGGCACAAGCTCGCGTTCCGCTCGTACGAATACTCGCTCGCGAGCTGCGAGCATGTGATCGCGGGCAGTGCGCAGGCGCTCGCCGATTTCGCGCCGGGAGAAGGGTGGAAGAACCTGCTCGTAGACTATGTGGACCACGGGCAGATCGACGACCAGTGGCGCGGGCATGACGCGATCATCAACGCGCGCGACTACCACGCACAGTCGCTGAGCGAACTGCCGATCACCGCGCAGTCGCTCATGCGCGGCGACCCGGTGATCCCCACCGAGACGACCGTGCTGCCGCAGTGAGCCGCCCCGGCGCCCGCTTGTGACGATGCCCGCGCACCGGAACGTGCGCGGGCCCGCGGCATTGCGGCCCCGCGGCATCGCGGCCTATGGTATAATTGGACGAGACGACCGAACAATTCTGAACAATTCAAATCAAAATACGACACAATGGAGTGACGATGCTCGAACCAACCCATGTCTACACACCCGACCCCACGCGCTACGCGTCGATGGACTATGTGCGCTGCGGCACAAGCGGCCTGCGCCTGCCGCAGGTGGCGCTCGGCCTGTGGCACAATTTCGGCGACCTGACGCCGATGGGCCAGATGCAGCAGGTGGTGTTCACCGCCTTTGACAACGGCATCACCTATTTCGACCTGGCCAACAACTACGGCCCCGAACCAGGCGCGGCGGAACGCAACTTCGGGCAGATCCTGCGCCGGCACCTGCACGCGCACCGCGACGAGCTCGTGATCGCCACCAAGGCCGGGTTCGAGATGTGGGAAGGCCCCTATGGGGCCGGCGGCAGCCGCAAGTACCTGCTGGCGAGCCTCGACCAGTCGCTCGCACGGCTGGGGCTCGACTATGTGGACGTGTTCTACCACCACTGCATGGACCCGGAGACACCGCTCGAGGAGTCGATGGGCGCGCTCGCCACGGCCGTCACGTCGGGCCGCGCGCTCTACGCGGGACTGTCGAACTACGACGGCCCGACGCTCGAACGCGCCACGCAGCTACTCGACGCGATGCATGTGCCGTTCATCGTGAACCAGAACCGCTACAACATGTTCGACCGCACCATCGAACACAACGGACTCAAAGAGGCCACGCGCAAGCTGGGCAAGGGGCTCGTCACGTTCTCGCCGCTCGACCAGGGCCTGCTGTCCGACCGCTACCTGCACGGCATCCCCGCCGACAGCCGCATCGCGCACGACGGCCGGTTCCTGCACCAGGCCCAGCTCGACGAGAAGATCGGGCAGATCCGCGCGCTCAACGACCTGGCACAGGCGCGCGGCCAGTCGCTCGCGCAGATGGCGCTCGCCTGGCTGTTGCACGACGAGGCGGTCACGACGGTGCTCGTGGGCGCCTCGAAACCGGAGCAGGTCCTCGACGACCTGACCGCGATCGACAACACCGACTTCAGGCAAGAGGAACTGCAGCGCATCAACGAGATCACCGGCGCATAACCCGTTGTGCGGGCCAGAAGCACGCCCGAACCCCTGCCGAAGCAGTCCCCTCTTCGCTGCCCGTAGCAAATACACCACTGCCCGTAGCAGAACAGACCGCTACGGGTAGTGCTTCTGCTGCTACGGGCAGTGGTCTCTCTGCTACGGGTAGTGCTTCTTTGGGCTACCCCTCTATACAATCGTTGGAAAATGGCGGATTCTAGGGGGAGGGAAGGCGAAAAAGCACTACCCGTAGCGGAGAAAATACTACCCGTAGCAAATACGCCACTACCCGTAACAGAAAAACCACTGCCCGTAGCGGGAAGGACCGCTACGGGCAGTGGTGTATGCGTTCACGCAGTGTGTGCTGCGGGCACGGCGGCTTAGAACCCGCCGCCGGCGCCGTACTCCTCGAAGATGCGCTTGCACTCCGGGCACACCGGGTAGTTCTTCGGGTCGTGCTTCGGCACCCACACCTTGCCGCACAGCGCCACGACCGGCCGGCCGGTCAGGCGCGATTCGGCGATGCGCTCGCGCGACACGTAATGCGCGAAACGGTCGCCTTCGCCATCGTTGCTGCGCTGCTCCTGCTCCTCTTCGACCGGGCGTTCGAGCACCGCGGTGCCGCCGCCCGAATCGGGCGCGAACAGCGGATCGTCATCAAGGCCATCCATCCATGCACTCATCGATCTCTCCGTTTCTGTATGTGCGCACGGTGCGCGCCAACCGCGCGGCCCGTGCAAAAGCCTGCCATGTGCCCTCCATTGTGGCACGCATGGCCGGCATCTACGCGCGCGTAGGGCACCAAGAGCGAAAAAACGGGCGAAACGCCCCGGTTCAGGCGCGCCGCACAGTACTCTAGTGCGTATGACTATTGCAGTATGCCCCGGTTCCTATGACCCTGTGACAATCGGCCATCTCGACGTGATCCAACGATGCGCGCGCCTGTTCACCGAAGTGCATGTGGTCGTGGCGATCAATGCGGCGAAGACGCCGCTGTTCACCGAAGACGAACGCGTGGATATCATCCGCCATGCGCTCGCCGACATGCAGTGCCACAACGTGGTCGTCAGCTCCACCGAAGGTCTGATCACCGACTACTGCACCAAGGTCGGCGCGCCGGTGATCGTCAAGGGCCTGCGCCAGAACGGCGATTACGAGGCCGAACTGGGCATGGCGCTCGTGAACCGCAAGCTCGCCGGCATCGAAACGATGTTCCTGCCCGCCGCGCCGGCCCTCGAACACATCTCGAGCTCGGTCGTCAAAGACGTGGCACGCCACGGCGGCGATGTGACCGGCATGGTGCCCGACTACGTGATCCCCATGCTGTATACCGCGCTGCACGCCGAACGGCCGGCCACGGCGGCACAGCGGTAAACCGAGGCCACAGAGAGGCAAGAAGGAGCACACCCATGACGGACATGACCGATCCACACCCCGATCCACACCCCGAGCCGGACGCCCAGACCGCCGGCGCCGAACCTGCGGCTCCCGCACCACGCCGGCGATTCTCGATGGACGACCTGCCCGACCTGCGCGAACACCACGCCGATGACGGCGGCGCCACACCGGCACACGAACAGGCGGAGTTCACCACCGTGTACGACGCGATCGACGCGATGGAACGCATGCTCAACGAGGCGAAAGGCTCAATCTTCTCGCCCACGGCCGTCAAGATCGACCGCGACGACTTCCTCGAACAGCTGCAGTCGCTCAAATCGATGCTCCCTGTGCAGCTCGAGCGCGCGAGCGCGTTGATGCGCGAGGCCGAGCGCCGGCTCGCCGACGCGCAAAGCCAGGCGAACGTGATCATCACGTCCGCGCAGAGCCGCGCCGCCGACATGGTGCGCGACGCGAACGACCAGGTGCGCTTCATGGCGAGCCAGGAGAACGTGACACAGCTGGCGCGCGAAAAGGCGCGCTCGATGCTCGACAAGGCGCAGAGCAAATCCGACCACCTGACGCAGGGCGCCGACCGCTACTGCATCGGCGTGATGAACGATCTCGAAGAACAGCTGCACAAGCTGGAGCGCGACGTGCAGGCGGGGCTCAAGGTGCTCGAGGACCGACAGCAGAAGGCCGCCGAGCAGCTGCCGCGGCTCGACGAGGACGACTATCCCAACGAATAGCCGGCGGCGTGGAATACCACGCGCGCGCAAGCGATTGAACCAAACAGCAGACCGGGCCGCACGCATGGCCCGGCACGAGGAAATGGAGAGAGCAGTCACATGGCACGAGTCACATACACGGATTGGACGATTCCCGTGGCGCAGATCGGTTCGCACGCAGGGCAGTCGATGGAGATCGACAAGGCGTTCCCCGCGCCGAGCGGCATCGGCGACACGATCGTCGGCATCACCGAAGGCAGCGATGTGCAGGTGCGCGGGCGGTTCGACTCGATTGTGGACGGACTGATCTTCACCGGCAGCTTCACCGCGCCGGTGCACGCCGTGTGCACGCGCTGCGACACGCCGCTCGACCGCGACTGGACGGCGCAGGCGACCGCGTTCTTCCCCTTCGAGGAGCAGCCGGACGACGGCAAAGACAAGGACGAGGAAGTGGAGATCTTCGCCGGTGAGGACGAGGCGGAGGACGTGTACCCGCTGATCGACCGCGGCGCGTTCGCCGACATCGAAGCGCTGATCCGCGACACCTTCGTCGACGCGCTGCCGCTGCAGCCATTGTGCCGCCCGGATTGCAAGGGCCTGTGCCCGCAGTGCGGCGTGGACCTCAACGAGCACCCCGAGCACGAGCACAAGGTGGCCGACATGCGGTTCGCCGGTCTGGCCGCGCTCAAGGAGCAGCTCGAGGCGGAAGAGCAGGGCGACGCCTGAGTTGTACCGCAGCTGTGTTAACATGCTGAACGCTTAAGCTCATATTGTTCGAACGAAACAGAGGATACGACTATGGCACTGCCAAAGTACAAGATGTCGCGCGCCAACACGCGCACGCGTCGCTCCACCTGGAAGGCCAAGGCCGCCCAGACGATCAGCTGCCCGAACTGCGGCGCTCCGACCCTGGCCCACATGGCCTGCCCGACCTGCGGTTCCTACCGCGGCCGCGTCTACCGCGAGGCCATCCGCGCCACGCATTCGCGCTGAATCCAGACGGTTCACTGACGCTCAACGCCCTGCCATCGACGGGTGGCAGGGCGTTTTTCTATGCCTTGGCGGGCCCGGCGCCCCGTTACGGCACCGAGTAGTATGCCAACTATGAGTTCACATTCCGTTCGGGTCAGCACAGACACCACATCACCTTCCAGCGAACTGCTCGCCGCGCTCGGCACCACGTTGCAGCCGGACCTGCTCGTGGAGGCGCTCACGCACCGCTCGTTTTCGCACGAGCACCCCGGCGTCAAGAACTACGAGCGGCTTGAGTTCCTCGGCGACGCCGTGCTCGAGCTCGTCACCACCGAGACGCTGTTCTCACGCCACCCCGACATGACCGAAGGCCAGCTCGCCAAGATCCGCGCCAAGGCCGTCTCCGAAGAGGAACTGAGCGCCATCGCACGCGACAAACTGCACGTGAGCCCCTACATCCTGCTCGGCCACGGCGAGCGCGAACAGGGCGGCGCCGAGAAAAGCTCAATCCTGTGCGACATCGTCGAGTCGCTCATCGGAGCCACGTTCGTGGAACACGGCATCGACGAGGCGCGCAAGGTCGTGCATCACCTGATCGACGACACGCTCGCCGAAGTCGCGAGCGAGGGCCCGGCGCTCGACTGGAAGACGTCGCTCACCGTGAAGGCGCATCAGATGGGCCTCGGCGAGCCGCGGTACCAGATGTCGGTGGCCGGCCCCGAATATGCGCCGGTGTTCACGGCGCGCGCCATGCTCGGCGATTCGATCGAGATCATCGGCACCGGCACCGGCACGAGCAAGCGCAAGGCGCAGCTCGCCGCCGCCGAAGAGGGGTGGAAGAAGCTCGACGCGCGCGGCAAGTAGCGGCGTGAGCCATCTGCGACGCGCGCCGACGGGTGTGGCGCGCGCATCCATATCTCGATTCAGCATTCGGTCACCGCTCCCCACGCACCGCGTGCGTCCAGTAGTATGGCTGCAATCGTGGGGCCAGCCCCAGCCGTACTATCAACGAGAGGGAAAGCAGTGTCACCTACACCCCTGCAGGCGTTCCGCGGCGTGAGCAAATCCGCCGGGGATCAGCACAAGCGCACCATCGCCGACGGAGAGAAGATGACCGGCGCGCAAGCGCTGGTACGCTCGCTGGAGGACCTGGGAGTCAAAGACGTGTTCGGCGTTCCGGGAGGCGCGATTCTGCCCGTCTACCATGCGATCAACGAGGAGACCGGGTTCCGGTTCATCCTCACGCGCCACGAGCAGGCCGCCGGCCATGCCGCCGAAGGCTACGCGGTGGCCACGGGCGAAGTGGGCGTGTGCATCGTCACGTCCGGCCCTGGCGCCACGAACATCATCACGGCGATCGCCGACGCGAACATGGATTCGATCCCGATGGTGGTGATCACCGGCCAGGTGGGCGTCGATTCGATCGGCACCGATGCGTTCCAGGAGGCCGACATCGTGGGCGCCACCTACCCGGTGGCCAAGCATTCGTACCTCGTCACCAATGCGCAGGACGTGCCGCGCGTGCTCGCCGAAGCGCATTACATCGCGCGCTCCGGCCGCCCCGGCCCCGTCGTCGTCGACCTGACGAAGACCGCGCAGAACGGCGAGATGTACTATTCGTGGCCGCAGCGCATGATCCTGCCCGGCTACAACCCCGTGACCGAGGCGCACGGCCGCGTGCTCGCCGATGCCGCGCGCATGTTCCAGCGCTCGTTCCGCCCCGTGCTGTATGTGGGCGGCGGCGCCGTGCGTTCCGACGCCGGCGACGAGATCAAGGCGCTGAGCGACCTGACCGGCGCGCCGATCGTGACGACACTGCCCGCGCGCGGCATCGTACCCGATAGCGACCCGGCCGTGCTCGGCATGCTCGGCATGCACGGCACGATCGCCGCGACCGGCGCCGTGCAGCGCTCCGACCTGCTGGTGGCGATCGGCGCGCGCTTCGACGACCGTGTGACCGGCAAGCTCGAGGCGTTCGCTCCGGGCGCGCGCGTGATCCACATCGACATCGATCCGGCGGAGATCGGCAAGAACCGCGTGGCGGACGTGCCGATCGTCGGCGACGTGAAGACGGTGCTGCAGGCGTTGATCCCGCAGATCGAACAGCTGCACAAGGAACACGGCAAGCCGGATCTGACCACGTGGTGGACGCTGCTCAACAAGTGGGTGGAGCAGTACCCGATCGCGTACGAGGAGCCGACCGACGGCACGCTCGCCCCGCAGTGGGTCGTGCAGCAGCTTTCGGCCGAGGCCGACCCCAACACGATCTGGGTCTCGGGCGTGGGCCAACACCAGATGTGGGCCACACAGCTCATCGAGTTCCACCACCCGCACCAGTGGATCTCTTCCGGGGGCCTGGGCACGATGGGCTTCGGCCTGCCCGCCGCGATCGGCGCCGAAATCGGCTCGCAGCAATACTTCGACGGCAAGAAGCCGGTGTGGCTCATCGACGGCGACGGTTCGTTCCAGATGACGAGCGAAGAGCTCGCCACCGCGTTCATGGAGGGCACACCGATCAAGATCGCGCTGCTCAACAACTCCGTGTACGGCATGGTGCGCCAGTGGCAGACGCTGTTCTACGAGAAGCACTATTCGGCCACGATCCTGCACGAAGAGGAGAAGACCGGGCTCGTGGGCGTGCCGGACTTCGTCAAGCTCGCCGAAGCCTACGGGTGTGTGGCCATGCGTGCGCGCACGAAGGAAGAGGCCATCGAGTGCATCCGTAAGGCGAACCAGATCAACGACCGCCCGGTGCTGATTGACTTCCATGTGTGGAAGGACGCGATGGTGTGGCCGATGGTCGCCGCCGGCGATTCCAACGACAACGTGACCTACATGCCGGGCATCAAGCCGCTGCTCAACCCGCAGGGCAACGTGAGTCTGCAAGACGGGCGGTCGAGCACGCAAGACGTGGCGGAATCGCTCGCCGAAGCCGTGGCCACCGAGGAAAACAACTGAAAGGAGCGCAAGACAGATGGCATCGTATCCTGCATCCAAGCCGGGTTCCCAGCGTCACACGCTGTCGGTGCTCGTGGAGAACCGACCGGGCGTGCTCGCGCGCATCTCTGGCCTGTTCGCGCGCCGCGCGTTCAACATCAACTCGCTTTCGGTCTCCCCCACCGAGCGCCCCGACATCTCGCGCGTCACCGTGACCGCCGACGTGGAGGATGTGCCGCTCGAGCAGATCATCAAGCAGCTCAACAAGCTGCTCCATGTGCTCAAGATCGTCGACCTTGACCCCACGACGACCGTGGAGCGCGAACTCGTGCTGATCAAGGTGGCCGCCGACGAGTCGAACCGCTCCGATGTGCTCGAGATCGTGCGCCTGTTCCGCGTGCGCGTGGTGGACGTGAACCCCGAATCGCTCACGATCGAGGCGACCGGCGCGGGCGGCAAGATCGACGCGCTGCTCGGCCTGCTCGAGCATTACGGCATCATCGAGCTCGTGCGCTCGGGCGCCGTCGCGATGACCCGCGGCCCGCGCGCGCTGAGCGAGAAGGTGGTCGGGTCCGAAATCACCGGCCGCTGAACGCGTGAACGCCGTGCGCCGTGCGCGGGGCATCTGCCCCTGCGCGGTGCGCGGCATTCCTGCATATCGGTAGCCCAGGTTCGCAGCGGCCTGTGCACCACCACATCGTTGTGTTTTCGCCGTTTTGGTCACTGTTTTCGCCGTTATCGTCAGGAATCCGGCTCAAAAGTGACGATAACAGCGAAAACAGTGACCAAAACGGCGAATCCAGTGACGCAAACGGCGAAATACGGCTGGGTAGTAGAAGAACTGCGCCGCCTCGTCCGGGCAGATGGCACAATAGTGGCTATGAGCAAACCGGAAGTTCTGATCCTTCAGCATGCCGCATGGGAAAAACCAGGGCGCATCCTCACCGACCTCGAAGAGATCGACCTGCCCACGCAGACGCTGAACATCACCACACACAAAAAACCGGACATGCCGGACTTCAACGAAGTGGCCGGCGTGGTGCTGATGGGCGGCCCGATGGGCGCCACCGACTTCGACGACTACCCCGGGCTCAAAGCTGAAGCCAAACTCGTGCGCGCCGCCGTGAGCGTGGGCAAACCCGTGCTCGGCGTGTGCCTGGGCCACCAGATCATCGCCACGGCATTGGGGGCCAAACTCAAGCGCAACGGCACGCCAGAAATCGGCGTGATGCCGATCAAACGCATGGAGCGCCACGACTACTTCTCCATGTGGAGCAAACAACTCGACGTGCTGCACTGGCACACCGACGCCGTCACCCTGCCCGAAGGCGCGCAACTGCTCGCCCGGTCCGCCGAGACCAAAGTGCAGGCGTTCCGTTTCGGGTCGGCCCTCGGCATGCAGTTCCATCTCGAAGTCACGCCGCAGCTGCTCGAGGAGTGGCTCGACGAACCCGCCATGGTCAAGCAGCTCAAAGCGTCGGGCGGGTCCAAATCCCAACTGCGCAACGCCTACGCCGCGATCTACGGCCAGCTGCAGCCGCTCGCCGAGCAGGTGTTCTCCGGGTTCGCCGCGCGATGCAACACCTACGCGCGCTCGCTGATGAACTAGCCGGCTCACAGCTCCGGCACAGTGATTTACCACGGTCTCATTACAGTGGAACACTATGCCGACTTATGACCTGGGACTTGAGCATGTATCGCTCGCATTCGCCACAAAAACCGTGTTCACCGACGTCACGCAAGGCGTGTTCGAAGGCGACCGCATTGGCATCGTCGGCCGCAACGGCGACGGCAAATCCACGCTGCTCAAGCTGCTCGACGGCACACAGGAGCCCGACTCCGGGCGTGTGACGCGCCGCAACGGGCTCACGTTCGGCATGCTCACACAGCGCGATGCGCTCGACGACAATGCGACACTGCGCGAAGCCGCGCTCGAGGGGCGCGAAGACTACGAATGGGCGTCGCAGCAGCAGTCGCGCGAGATCGTGGAGGCGCTGCTGGGCGGCATGAACCTCGACGCGAAAATCGGCTCGCTCTCCGGTGGGCAGCGGCGCCGCGCCGACTTGGCGCGCCTGCTGCTCAAGGATTGGGACATCCTGGCGCTCGACGAGCCCACGAATCATCTGGATGTGATCACCATCCACTGGCTCGCCGAACACCTCAAAAACCGGTGGAGCCGCGGCACCGGTGCACTGCTGCTTGTGACGCACGACCGCTGGTTCCTTGACGAAGTGTGCGAATCGATGTGGGAAGTGCACGACGGGCAGATCGAACCGTTCGAAGGCGGCTACAGCGCCTACATGCTGCAGCGCGTGGAGCGTGACCGGCAGGCCGACGTGCGCGAGACCAAGCGCCGCAACCTGGCGCGCAAAGAGCTCGCGTGGCTCTCGCGCGGGGCGCGCGCACGGTCCACGAAGCAGAAATTCCACGTCAAGGCGGCCACCGAACTCATCGCGGATGTGCCGCCGATGCGCAACACGTTGGAACTCAAGCAGATGGCCACCGCGCGCCTGGGCAAGCAGGTCGTGGATCTGGTCGACGTGACGCAGGTCTACGACCGCGAGCAGGGCGCGTATGCCGACATCGACCCCGATGCGGCGGCGCTCGCGGCGAGCGCGCGGTCGGCGAGCACCGTGGACGTGGTGGAGCCGATGGTGCAGGAGCCGCAGGTGTTCGGCAGCGTCACGATCGCCGTCGACGACGCCGACGACCCGCGGCTCGCCTCCGCATTCGGCGCGCGGGCGGCCGAGGTCGCCGCCGAGCACGGGCTGACGCATCACGAGCCGGCGGGCGAGATCAACGCGCTGCGTGGCACGCGCGACGATGCGGACGCCGACGAGACAAGCGCCGCGGTGGAGATCACGGTGAGCGGGCGCAAGATCCTCGACGACGTGACGTGGCTCATCGGGCCGGGCGACCGCTTCGGCATCGTCGGCGCGAACGGCGCGGGCAAATCGACACTGCTCAAGATCCTCGACGGCACGCTCACGCCCACGGCCGGACGCGTGAACATTGGCAAGACCGTGCGCTTCGCTGTGCTCTCGCAGCGGCTCGACGAGCTGGAGAAGCTCGGCAAATACAAGGTCAAGGAAGTGCTGAGCCGGTACAAACCCAGCTACATCGTGGACGGCAAAGAGGTGACGCCGGGCCAGCTCATGGAGCGGCTCGGGTTCGAGGCGGCGCAGCTCATGACGCCGATCCGCGACCTTTCGGGTGGCCAGAAGCGCCGCATGCAGCTGCTGCTGATTCTGCTCAACGAGCCGAACGTGCTGATCATGGACGAGCCGGGCAACGACCTGGACACCGACATGCTGGCCGTGATGGAGGATCTGCTCGACACGTGGCCCGGCACGCTGATCGTGGTGAGCCACGACCGCTACCTGCTCGAACGCGTGACCGACGAGCAGTTCGCGCTCATCGGCGGCAAGGTGCGCCACCTGCCGGGCGGCGTGCAGGACTACCTCGACATGGTGGAGCAGCTCAAGCGCGGCGAGGACCCGCTGGGGCTGGAGGGCGCTGCGGGCGGCCCGGCGACCGGAGGTGACTCCGCCGCCAATGGCGGCGGTTCAGCCGACGCCGCGTCTGCGGCCACCACCACTGAACCGGAAGCGCCGAAGCTCAGCGGCAAGGCCTACGCTGACGCCTCGCGGCGTGTGTCGGCGATTGAACGCAAGCTCGAGAAAATCGCAACGCAGAAAGAGCAGATCGAAGCGCAGATGGCGGCCCACGACCCGAGCGACTATGCCGGCCTCAACGAGCTCAACGGGCAATTGCAGGCGCTCGCGGCGGAATCGGACGGCCTCGAAGCCGAATGGCTCGACCTTTCCGAGCAAATGGGCCAGTAGCGGCCGCACTCGTCTAGTTGTCTACGTACGCTCGAACCATGACCGAGCATACCCACGAAGCAAGCAATTCCAGCACTTTCACGGATCCGCAGTTCGCCGAGACACTTCAGGCCGGCAATGGCGGCGTCGCCAACGCGGCCGTCGACCTGAAACTCTACGACACGGCGTCGCATGAGGTCTCGCGGTTCGAGCCGATCCAGCCGGGCAACGTGGGCATGTACGTGTGCGGCGCCACCGTGCAGAGCTCGCCGCACATCGGGCACATCCGCGCCGGTGTGGCGTTCGATATCATCCGCCGTTGGTTCCTCAGGCTCGGCTACCGCGTCACGTTCATCCGCAATGTGACCGACATCGACGACAAGATCCTCGACAAAGCCGCGGCGGCCGGGCAGCGCTGGTGGGCGCGCGCCTACCACTACGAGCAGGAGTTCACGGGCGCCTACGAGCAGCTGGGCGTACTGCCGCCGACGTATGAACCGCGCGCCACCGGGCACATCATGGACATGATCCACCTGATCGAGCGCATCATCGACAACGGCCATGCCTACGTGGTGCGTGACGAGAACGGCGAACTCACGGGCGACGTGTACTTCGATGTGGCGTCGTGGCCGCACTACGGCGAGCTCACGCACCAGAAGCAGACCACCGAGGTCGACGAGGCTGCGGCAGTGGCCGACCGCATGGGACCATCGGTGGACGCCACCGGCGAAGACAAGTACAATCCGGTCGATCCGGCCGACCTTTCCGAAGACAAGCGCGACCCGCGCGACTTCGCGCTGTGGAAGCGCCCGAAGGCCACCGACCCGGCCGACGCGCGCTGGAAGACGCCGTTCGGCACCGGCCGCCCCGGCTGGCACATCGAATGCTCGGCGATGAGCTACCGCTACCTCGACGGCATGTTCGACATCCACGGCGGCGGCCTCGACCTGCGCTTCCCGCACCACGAAAACGAGATGGCGCAGACGCGCGCCGCCGGCTACCGCACGGCGAACCGCTGGATGCACTCGGCGTGGGTCACCGCGAAGGGCGAGAAGATGAGCAAGTCCTTGGGCAACGGACTCTCGGTGCCTGTTGTGCTCAAGGAGCATTCGGCGTGGGTCGTGCGTTACGCGCTCGGCTCGGTGCAGTACCGGTCGATGCTCGAGTGGTCCGATCAGACGCTCGCCGAGGCGCAGGCCGCCTACGACCGCATCATGAACTTCATCGAGCACGCCGCCGAGGCGCTCGGCGAGCAGCCGTCGCGCGAGGAAATCACCGGTGTTTCCGCCGACGACCTACCGGTGGATTTTGTGGCCGCGATGAACGACGACGTCAATGTTTCACGTGCAACCGCCGCGATCTTCACGCAGGTGCGCGCCGGCAACACGCAGCTCACCGAGCTCGTGGACGACGCCGAAAGCGACAAGCGCGCAGCCCTGCGCACCACGCTTGTCAATGTGCGCGCGATGCTCGACACACTCGGCCTCGATCCGCTCGCCGAGCCGTGGGTCAGCGGCGGCGACGAAGCGGGCGGCGCCTCGGCGGCACAGGACGCGCTCGCGCGCCTCATCGACGCACAGCTCGAGGCACGCGCCGCGGCCCGCAAGGCGAAGGATTTCGCGGCCGCCGACAAGATCCGCGACGACCTTGCGGCCTTGGGCATCACGATCGAAGACGGCCCCAACGGCTCGACCTGGGCCCTCGACTGACCTAGCTACAGCTCCGCCGTATCCCAGCCGTCGGCGCGCGGAATGCGGCGGATGCGCGCACTGCACAGCACCATCACGGTGGACAGTGCAAGCGTCGCCAGGAACACCGCAATGGTGCCACGGAAGCCGAGCACAGGCAACAGTGCGCCGGCGCTCGCGCTGGAGAACGCCGAGAGCGCCTGCGCAGGCACGGTGAGCGAAACGGCGATTCTGCCCTGCATCGACGTTGGCGCCTTGGCATACACAAAACCGAGCAGTAGCGCGTCGATGATCGGGAACGGCAGACCCATCACCGCATTCGCAACGAACACAAGCGCATACGACGCGCCACGCGATACGCCAGGCCCATACGCGAACAGCATCGGCGCCACGCACACGCACAGGAACACAAAACTGACGCAGATGCAACCACCGACCGGCACGCGGTCGCTCAAACGCGCGGCGGCGAACGCGCCGACGAGCATCGTCGCGGCGATGCCGCTGCCAATCGCGCCGATGAGCGTCGCGCTCGTGTCGAGCTGCATCAGATGCAACTGAATCGCATATTCGACGCCGTTGATACCGTAATTGAGGACCGCGGCCGCGATTATGACCGTCACGAGCAGCGGTTTGTGCAACGACCACGACCATCCACTCACAAAGTCACCGAAGAACGACGGCCGCGCGGTGGACGCATGCGCCTTACGCGGCGAGCGAATGCGACGCGCGGCCGCACCGGAAAGCGCATACAGGCACGCCGTCACGAGGAACGGCAGCCAAGGCGCGACGCCGTAGAGGAATCCGCCGACGGGATTGCCGGCGATGTTGATCATCGCGTCTCGCCCACGGTTGAGACTGAGCGCTTTCGGATAGTCGCGTACGCCGATGATAGAGCGGAGCATCGCATCGGTCGCACTACCAAGAAAGCCGCTGACCGCAGAACCAAGCGTGGCAATCACGAGCAGCAGCGGGTAGGTGAGCATGCGCGCCACGAGCAGCGCCGCCACACTCCCCCATGTGCACACACCGACCGCCGCATTGACGACGATCAGCGTGCGGCGCTCATGGCGGTCGACGAACGTGCCGCCGAACACGCTCGCCACCTGCTGCGCGATGAGCGCGGCAGTGCCGAGCCAGCCTGCGGCGGCCGTCGACCCGGAGACCGCGTATCCGGCAAGGCTCACGGCGAGCGCACGCAGCGACCCACCCGCGGCGGATGCCGTGTCCGCGGTGAACCAAGCGGCGTAATTCGGCGCGCGCCAGAACGAGCGGCGCGCGGCGGACGTCTCGGTCACGGCACCCATCGGAACACCTGCTGCACCACGGCGACCGGTTCGACGGCGGTCTCCTTGTCTGCAACGGCGCCAGTGCCACGTTCAGCAGCCGCCCTGTGGGCGTCGCTCAACTGCTCCCATTTATGCATCACCACGTTGAGGTCTTCCACCATCGCGCGCGTCTCCTCCGCGGTGAGCCTCAGCACGCGGTCGTTCGCACCGCACGTCTGCGCCCACTCCTGCGGCAGCGTGGGCAGCACGTCGAGGAATCGCTCATACGCCATTTGATAGGTGAGCGCCGCCGTGCGGCTGAACGCGTCGATGACGTCTGCATCCGCACTGTCTGGCTGTACATTTGTCGCGTGATGGCAGGATTTCCAGTAGCTTTTGCGTTTGTCTCCATCTGGCGACGCCGCTTTTGCGACAAGCCCGACTTTCGCGAGCTGCGCAAGGTGGTAACTCACCGCGCCCGGCGCCTCACCGGTGGCGGCGCTGAGCTCCCCGACCGTCTGCACGCCACCGACCCGCAGTGCGCCGAGCAGCCGCATGCGGGCTGGATGAGCCATGCACTTGAGCGCCTCCTCCGACTCCGCAGGCGCCGGACCGTCATCCACTTTCATTCGCTGTTCCTTCATCGCTTCTCCTTTCACACAACCTCATTATACAAAATATTTGTACAAATGATTTGTGCTTCAAGAAAGTACCCAGATGGGACCGCAAAGCCCCCGCTACGGGCAGTGCTTCCCCTGCTACGGGGTAGTCATGCCCATGGGCACCAACCGGTACGGCCCCACCGCTCGCTACGGGTAGTGCCTCCTGAGCTACGGGTAGTGCATGTTTGTCGACATACAACATGTTTTAGGCCGTTTTCCACTGCCCGTAGCAGGCGAAGCACTACCCGTAGTAGCAGAGAACGAGCCGGCTGTGGATGGCATGGCGTGTGCGGCCAGCATCCGACGCAGAAGCCTTACAGCGCACTGCCATAGCCGTCGATGGCTACCGGCTAGCAACATACAGCCGTAATGCTCGACGAAAATGGCTGTATGCGTCTACCGACTAGCAACATACGGCCGCAATGGACCGCGGTGATGGACGTGCGTGGCTAGTGGCTAGCCACATACAGCCATGTGGGCGCACAAAAAGGCTGTTGGCACCTAGCACCCAGCCACCAATAGCCATAAATCCCGCCGTGCGCCGCCTACTCGAACACGAAGTCCACGTTGACGATGTGCAGTTTCGGCTCCAACGCCTGTTCGATCGTCTGGCGCGCCCCCACGAGCTCCTCCATCTGCACGGTGCCCTTGGTGCTGCCGATGAAGATGTCCACATCGAAGTTCATGCCAGTCTTGAACACGTGGATCTTCTCCATCTGGATGCCCTCCGGCAGATGCGCTCCGACTTCGCGCGTCACAAAACCGGAGATCTCCTCGTCGTCATGTGTGCCGCCGACGAGCTCCACAAACGCGTCGCGCAGCACCGTGACCGGCTCCTTGATCGTGAGCAGCACAATGATTGTGGTGATGAAGAAATCGCCGGTGTAGTGCAGAAAATCAAACGGCGTTCCACTGGGAAGGAAGTACAGCAGCACCGCCACAATGCCAATGCCGAGCGAGATCATGCCGTCGATCCACGTGCCGTTCGCCTCCGCTTTGAGCATGAGGCTCGCGTTGCCGATTGACCGGTTGCGCGCGCGGTAATACCCCACGAGCACGAGGCACACCGCCACGGCCGCGATCTGGTAGATGATCACCGGGCCGAAGCTGAGCCGCTCGCCCTCACCGTACGCGAAATAGTCGATCGCGACGCGCAGCACGTCGAGGAACGAGAACAGCAGCAGGCAGATCGTGAAGATCGATTTGCAGATCGCGTAGATCGGCTCGAGTGCGAACATGCCGTTGGGGAACCGGTCGCTCACGCGCACTGTCTTCTTGGACAGATACGCGGCGACGCCGCCGGAGATCACCGAGATCACCGTGAACGAGGCGTCGAGGAACATGGACTTGAGGCCGGTGAGGAAGAACACGAAGAACCCGGCGAGCACCATGACGATATTGACGACGATGCCCACCTTCAACGCCTGCTGCTCGATTTTCTTCTGATGCATGCGCACACTCCTTCGCTCGGCACTCAACGTATTCAGCTTAGCCGCCGCGCGCGGTTATGCGCAGACCAAAACAGCATGCCTCACAGCCCCCACACAATCCCGCCCCTTTTCCCACGCAACGGCTAGAATTGGCTCATTATGGCAGCATTTAGTTCTCTTACAGACAGGCTCTCGAATGCGTTCAAGCATCTCAAGAGCAAAGGCAAGCTTTCCGAAGCGGACATCGACGGCACGATCCGCGAAATCCGCCGCGCGTTGCTCGATGCCGACGTCTCACTCGACGTGGTGCGCTCGTTCACCGCGCGCGTACGCGACCGCGCGCTCGGCTCCGAGGTCTCCGAAGCGCTCAATCCGGCGCAGCAGGTGGTGAAGATCGTCAATGACGAGCTCACCGACATCCTGGGCCAAGGCGTCGATCGCCCGCTCAACTTCGCGAAGAACCCGCCCACGATCATCATGCTCGCGGGTCTGCAGGGCGCCGGCAAGACGACGCTCGCAGGCAAGCTCGGCTACTGGCTCAAGGATTCCGGGCACACGCCACTGCTCGTGGCGGCCGATCTGCAGCGTCCGAACGCGGTGACGCAGCTCGAAGTGGTCGGCGAGCGCGCCGGCGTGCCGGTCTACGCGCCGGAGAAGGGCGTGCAGTCCACGGGCGGCGACGCCGTTTCCGCTCCGGGCGAGACCACCGGCGACCCGGTGAAGGTAGCGCGCGACTCGATTGAATACGCGCGGCAGAAGCTGTACGACACGGTGATCATCGATACCGCCGGCCGACTCGGCGTGGACGAGACACTGATGCAGCAGGCGCGCGACATCCGCGACGCCGTGCAGCCGAACGAGATCCTGTTCGTGATCGACGCGATGATTGGCCAGGACGCCGTGCGCACCGCCCAGGCGTTCGACGAAGGCGTGGACTTCACAGGCGTGGTGCTCTCCAAGCTCGATGGCGACGCCCGTGGTGGCGCGGCGCTTTCGGTGGCGTCGGTGACCGGCAAGCCGATCCTGTTCGCATCGAACGGCGAAGGCCTCAAGGACTTCGAGGTGTTCCACCCCGACCGCATGGCCTCGCGCATCCTCGATATGGGCGACATCCTCACGCTCATCGAGCAGGCGCAGCGCGAATTCGATGAGGAGCAGACGCGCGAGGCCGCCGCGAAGATGGCGGAAGGCAGCTTCGGCCTCGACGACTTCCTGGCCCAGCTGCAGCAGGTGCGCAAGCTCGGCTCGATGAAGTCGCTGCTCGGCATGATTCCGGGCATGGCGCAGCATCGCAAGGAACTCGAGCAGTTCGATGAGCGCGAGATCGACCGCACCGAGGCGATCATCCGCTCGATGACGCCGGAAGAGCGCCGCGATCCGAAGATCATCGACGGTTCGCGCCGTGCCCGCATCGCGTATGGCTCGGGCGTCACCGTCTCCGCGGTCAATGCGCTGCTGCAGCGCTTCGAACAGGCGGCGAAGATGATGAAGCGCATGAGCAACAAGGCCGGCATGGGCGGATTCCCGGGCATGGGTGGCCCCGGCGGCGGCAAGAAAGGGAAAAAGGGCAAGAAAGGCAAGAAGGGCGGCTCCAAGTCGGGCAATCCGATGAAACGCGAGGCCGAAGAGCAGGCGTTGCGCGCACGTCTTTCAGGCAAGCCGAGCTCGGGGGGTTCGGCGTTCGCGAAAAAGCAGGGCACCCCGCAGCTGCCGGAAGGCCTGCAGGACGCCTTCGGTGGCGAAATCCCGCCGAACCTAGGTGGCGGCCTGAGCGGCCTCCTTGGCTGACCCCTCTGCGCGGCGCCGCCAACCAGTCAGGTGGCGCCGCGCAGCCTTTGCTGCTGGCCAGTAGCCTCCATCGCTGGCCACCAGCCCCTGCGACCGCCGGCCACCAGCCCCATCCTGCGTGCGATTTGTCTAGGTTTTCGCTGTTTTGGTCATTGTTTTCGCCGTTTACGTCACAAATACAGCAGAAAAGTGACCAAAACAGCGAAAATGGTGGCCAAAACAGCGAATGCAGTGACGTAAACGGCGAAAACCCACGTGGTCACATGCTCGTTGGCCGCATATGCTTAGGCAAAACCGCCCACCCCATCCATCAGTCGAAAGGACCTCCATGCTCATCGCACTGTGGATCATCCTGATTGTCTGCCTGCTGTGGCTTGCGCTCACCGAACTGCCAGCCGGCTGGGACGGCCACAAGCCGCTGCCGTACCTGATCGCCCTCACCCCCATGCTGTGGATCGCGTTCGCCGCCCTTGGCATCGCCGGCCTGTGCATGCACGAATGGGGATTCGCCGCATGCTGCGCCGCGGGCCTCATCGCCTCGCTCATGCGCAAGACCGCATACTGGCTCAACGACCTGAAGTCGCCGAACACCGGCGAGGCCATCGCGCGCAAGATCGCCGAGCGCAAAGCCCGCGAAGCGCAGTCGCACATCCAGGCCACACAAGGCACACCCCGCCTCGACGACGCCCACGACGGCCGCTTCCGCGTGCTCACGCTCAACTGCCGCTTCGGCCACGCCAACGCCGCCGAGATCGTGCGCATGGTGCGTGACGAAGACGTGGCCGTGCTCGCCCTGCAGGAGCTGACCGAAGACCTGGTGCGCCAGCTCGACGCCGCCGGCCTCGCCGAGCTCCTGCCCTACCGCCAGCTCGGCGACCCGCAGGCAAGCGACAATGGCGGCTTCAACGGCGTGTGGCTGCGCGTCGAACCCACGCAAAGCACACCCACCGGCGTGGCGATTCCCGCCGCCGATGTGCCCGCCGTCACGCTGCGGGTCTCGCCGATGCGCGACATCACGTTCGCCTCCGCACACCCCAAATCGCCCCAGCGCGGCTGCCGCGAATGGTCCGAAGGCATCATCGGCTTGGGTGCGCTCGCCCACCCGCAGCAGAATCTGGCCGCCCCAGACGCCCCTGCGCATGAGACGATCACAGTGATCCTCGGCGACCTCAATTCGAGCATCCCGCACCCGAGCTTCCGTAAACTGCTCGCGAGCGGCTTCCATGACGCCGCGCTCGACGAGGCGAAGGGGTTGCACCCCACCTACCCCACATGGCTGCCGTGGCCGCGCATTGTGATCGACCATGTGATCTTCACTGACCATCTGCACGCGAGCGACGTACAGGCCGTGCACATCGACGGATCTGACCACATGGCGCTCGCCGCCACGCTCACCCTGCAAGACAAACACGAACCAGTGAACGCGGCCGCCCGCGAGACCTGGCCCGAATCATTGCCTCCGCTGCCCAAGAAGAAGGCGCGCGAGCAGGCATAGCGCTAATCGTCTGCCGCGCGTCCCGGCCCCTGGGAGATCTCCATCGTCACCGACGCGCGCCAATCGTCGGTTTTCACAGGCCCCACGCCCACCGGCGGATTCGTCACGCTGCCCGGCCCGCCCGTCGGCGTGACCGAGAGGATTGTGTCGACTGGCTCATCGGAGCGCACATACCGGTAGGTGGGAAAGAATCCGTAATCGCGCAGCGTGTAATACCCGTCAGGGAATTGCCGCCCCACCACGTCGGGCATCGGCCCGTACGCGGTGTCGACGAACCTCGGCGTGGTGAACGCATGCCACGCGCCGAACAACGCCACGATGAGCGCAACCGTCAGCGCAATCGACAGCCCGTTGCGGTGCCGCCTGATCCACGCCGCCGCGCGCCCCTGTCGGCTCATGCGCTCTGCGGACGCAGCGTGACGGCGAAGCGGAACTCGGGCTCGTCGAGCCGGTACTGCGGCAGCAACTCAGGCCCGCAGCTGTTCGACCCGATGCCCGACTGCATGTAGTCCACGCTCACCACGGTCGCGCCGGCCGGCTCGAGTTCGAAGTCGTGCGCGGCGCGCGTCATCTCCTCGGCCGTGTAGTCGATCGCCTGGAAGTCGAACGCGCGTGCAGGCTGCACGCCGTCGCCGCGCAGCACGATGAGCGCCACGCCGTCGCCCGCCACGCTCGCCCAATCGCAGTCGTGCCGGTTGCCGTTCTCCTGCGGGCGGATCTCGCGCTCGCCGAGCGTAGGCGGCGTGCCTTCGAACATGCCGTGCCAGCAGGCGCGGTGCTTGTCGACGTAGCTTTCGCCCGGCCCGTAACCGCAATACACCACGTTGCGCATGGCGCGCGGCAGCATCATGCGGATGCCGAAGCGCGGCAGGAACGGGAACTCGGTGTCGCGCTCCACGTCCATCCGCAGGGCAATCGAGCCGTCCGCGTGCACGGTCCACGTGGTCTGCATGCGCGCGATCGGCTGCACGACCGGCGCCACCGCGGCCATCGCGCAGCGCAGCTCGACGGCGTTGATCGACAGGTGCGCGCCCTGCTCGTCGGATTCGCGCGGCTCGGCGTCCGCCTGCGCGATGCCGCTCGACGCGACCGCGCGCGCCGAGACGCTGTACGCGCGCGCCGACGCATGGTGGTATTGCGCGCGCTCCCACTCCTCGCGCACAGTGCGGTCGTTGTCCGTCGGCGCACGCCAGATGCTCAGGGTCATCGGCTCGGTGAGCAGCTGGTGATTGCGGTAGCTCAGCTCACGGAACAATCCAGTGCGCGTGTCGAGCACATACCGCCAATCCACGCCCGTGAGCACGACCGACGCGCCTACGCGCTGCACCTGGATCGCGGCGCCGCGCTCGTCGCCGGCAAGCATCTCCTCGTGCTGTTGGCGCACCCACTGGTTGCGCGCGCTGCCCGCGACCGGCACATCGACCTCGTCAAAGCCGAGTTCGAACAGCGGGTCCATGCCCCAGCGCGCCTCGCGCGTCACATACCGCAGCACAAGCGTGACCTTGCCGTCGCGCACGAGCGGCGGCAGGCCGATGAGCGGTACACGGCCGGCGTCATGCGGCGCGATCATCATCGCCTGCTGCGTGGGATCGTCGTCGCACAGGCGGTACGCCTGCATCACGCCGTCCACGTAGAGTTCCCACATCAGCATGACCTCGCCGCCGAGCGGCGTGAAGTCGAGGTGATTGCGCAGCGTGACGGACGCGTCCGGACTGTCGCCGCCGGTGAGAGTGAAATCTTCCACGCGCGCGGGGCGGAACACGTTCTTGAACTCGTCCAGTCCGGAATGCGGCGTGCGGTCGGGCGCAACCATGCCGTCCACGCAGAAATTGCCGTCGTTCGGGTAGTCACCGAAGTCGCCGCCGTACAGGTATTCGCGCCGCCCCTGCGGTGTGCGGCCGGCGTCGACCGCGTGGTCGCACCATTCCCACACATAGCCGCCCACAAGCCCGGGGTGGCGTTGGATCGCCTGGAAATAGTCCTCCAGGTCGCCCGGGCCATTGCCCATCGCGTGGCAGAATTCGCACAGCACATACGGTTTGACCTCGCCGCCGGCGGCCTGCCCGTTCTCGCCGAGCGCGCCGTCCGGGTTCGCGGCGGCGCTGGCCGGGCCTTCGGCAAAGTACGCGTCGATCTCGGCGATGCTCGGGTACATGCGGCTGTGCACGTCGAGGTTGCCGTAGTCATGCGCATCATGCCCGCCGGACTCCACGTACCGCGCGCTTTCGTAATGCGTCAGGCGCCGCGAATCGTAGCGCTTGGTCCACGCGAGCGCGCGCTCGAACCCCACGCCGAACGCGCCTTCGTTGCCCATCGACCAGAACAGCACACACCCATGGTTCTTGTCGCGCTCCACGCAGCGCTGCACGCGGTCGATGATCGCCGGCGCGAAGTCCTCGTTGTCGGCAATCCGCTCGTTCCACAGCTGCGCAGCGCGCTTCCAGTCCTCCTGAGGCACGCTGCTCGCCGGATGGTAGGCGTCGTTCGCGCCGTGCGCCTCAAGGTCGGCTTCGTCAATCACCAGGAACCCGAGCTGTTCGAACGCGTCGTAGAAGTGCGGCGCGTTCGGGTAGTGGCTTGTGCGCACACCGTTCACATTGTGCTGTTTCATCAGGAGCAGGTCTTCCATGAACTGCTCGGCGCTGATCGCGTAGCCGGTGCGCGGGTCGCTGTCGTGCCGGTTCATGCCGTGAATCACGATCGGCTTGCGGTTGAGCTCCACCACGCGCTGCACGCCGTCGTGCGCCACTGCGCGCAGGTCGCTGATGGTGAGCAGCTGCGTGATCGCCTCATCCGGCGTCTCGATGGCGAGCCGGTAGCAATACGGGCGCTCTGGATTCCACAGTCGCGGCGCGTCGAGCGTGAGCTGCGCCCGGGCATGCACGGGGAATGGGCCGTCGGGCATGCACGCCGCGGGCACCGCGCGGGCATGCGCCACCGGTTCGCCCCCGGCGCTGAGCACGGTCACGTCGATCCAGTCGGGCAGGCCGGCCCCGCCGCGCGCGAAGTCGATGGAGATGTGCGCGCGCGTAGGCTCATCATCGGGCCCGAATTCGACGTTCGTGTGTACAAAGTAGTCGCGGATCATGCGCTCGGGCCGCGTGAGCAGATAGACGTCGCGGAAGATGCCGCTCATGCGCAGTTTGTCCTGGTCTTCGAGATAGCTGCCGACGCACCATTTGAGCACGAGCACCACGAGCGTGTTTTCGCCGGGAGCGATGTGCTCGGTCATGTCGAATTCGCTCGTGGAGTGCGAGACCTGCGAATAGCCGATGAACTCGCCGTTGAGCCACACATAGAAACAGCTGTCCACGCCCTCGAAGTTGAGGTAGACGCGCGGGGCGGATTCGCTCGGTGTGTAGTCGAATGTGCGGCGGTAGACGGCGCAGGGATTGTCCGCGGGCACGTACGGCGGGTCGAGCGGGAACGGGTAGCGCGTGTTCGTGTATTGGTTGTGGTCGTAGCCGTGCATCTGCCACACACTCGGCACGGGCAGCGTGGCATAGTCGGCGGCGGTGTCGAAGTCCACGTCGAAGAAACGCGGGGCATACGCGGCGTCGGCGGCGGTCACCTCGGCGTCGAGGTCGTGGATGCTGCCGTAGTAGCGGAACTGCCAGTCGCCGCTGAGCAGCTGCAGGCGGTCGGAGTCGAGGCGGTTGTCGAGCGTCGTGTCGAGGGGGCGCGACGCGGGGATGAAGTACGAGCGGTTCGGCTCGCAGCCCACATGCAACGTGTTGAGATCCTCGTAATACCGCGGAATGAACATGCAGACTCCCTTGCCTTGTACGGTATCTACCGCTTGTGATTATAACCGACCCCGCCGCCCGGCCATTGCCGCCCATTGCCCACAGCATGACGGCGCTCTGCCTCTCCTGACAAAAGTCATGCAGGGCGGCCGCAACCATGACAAATCTCTGCCGGATGGAGCAGATGGGCAGGCGGTTTTCCATGGCGGATTGTATACTGTATGGGTTATTTGACCATGCGGGGCCCTCTACTACCGTGTGGCCAAGGAACACGTGCACCGGCCGGGCTGTGCCCCACACGGCACGGGATGGCGCACACCCCTAGTTACCAAGGAGAGCCATTTTGGCAACCAAGATTCGTCTCAAGCGCATGGGCAAGAAGTTCTACGCGGTCTACCGCGTGGTCGTCATGGATTCGCGGTCCAAGCGCGATGGCAAGGCCATCGAGGAGATCGGCCTGTACAACCCGAACACCCAGCCTTCGACCATCGAAATCAGCTCCGAGCGCGCCCAGTACTGGCTCGGTGTTGGCGCCCAGCCGACCGAACAGGTGCTCAACCTGCTCAAGATCACCGGTGATTGGCAGAAGTTCAAGGGCCTCAAGGGCGCCGAAGGCACCCTGAAGACCGTCGCCCCGAAGAAGGACGCCGCCACGCTGATCGAAGAGGCCGACACCAAGGCCCAGAAGCTCAAGGCCGCCAAGGCCGAAGCCGAGATCAAGGCGAACGAGGACGCGACCGATGCCGACGCCGCCGACGAGCAGAAGGCCGACGAAAAGGTCGAGTTCGCAGACGCCGAAGAGTCCGCACCGGAAGCAGTGTGATCTGATCATGCTTGCTCAAGCCGTGGAACATCTGATTAAGAACATCGTCGATTTTCCCGACGACGTTTCGGTCAAGTCCCATGAGAATGCGCGCGGGGAACTCATTCGCGTACGCGTGAATCCTGAAGACATTGGCCGCGTGATTGGCCGCAACGGCCGCACCGCCAACGCGATCCGCACCGTGGTGCAGGCCATGGCCGACCACAAGGTGCGTGTCGACATCATGGATGTGCGTAGGTGAGTGGTGAACTTCCTGCAGACCCTCAACAGCCCGAGTTGTTGAGGGTCTGTCGTATCGGCCGCGCACAGGGGCTCAAGGGCGAAGTGACCGTGCGCATCTTCACGGACGAACCCGAAGAGCGGTTCGCCCCCGGCGCCGAGCTGTTCAACCGCGACGGCTCTGTGACCTACACTGTGGAACGTGCACGCACGTTCAAAAACCGCTGGTACCTCAAACTCGAAGGCGTGGACGACCGCAACGCCGCCGAGGAGCTCAACGGCACCGTGCTGTACGGTGAACCGTGGGAGCTGGAAGACGACGAATTCTACCCCAAGGACCTCGTGGGCCTCGAGGCACGCCTGAAGGCCGACGGCCACGTGCTCGGCAAGGTCGTGGACATGATCGAAGGCGCGCAATGGCTGCTCAAGATCCGCTTGGCGCAGCCTGTGGGCGACGAGACCACCGCACTCGTGCCATTTGTGATCGATCTGGTGCCGGACATCGATCTTGAGGAGGGTTATCTGACGATCGACCCGCCTGGTGGCCTAATCCCCGGGGTGTGATCTTCCACTTTTTTCGGGGCGTGGTGATTTGTGCGCGCTCCAGCGCGCACAAATCACCATTTTCCCCTCAAACTCCTTCCACTTTTTTCCAAGCCTGAAAAAGTGCGCGCTGCAATTTCTCAAAGGACTGCCATGGACATTGACATCGTTTCGGTCTTCCCCGAATACTTCGACGTGCTCGACCTGAGCCTGCTCGGCAAGGCAAAGAGCAAGGGGCTCATCAGCGTGTGCGCGCACAATCTGCGCGACTGGACGCACGACGTGCACCAGTCCGTGGACGACACCCCTGTCGGCGGCGGCGCGGGCATGGTCATGAAGCCGGCCGTCTGGGCAGAGTGCCTCGACGAACTGCTCGGCCTGCCGGCGGACGCACCCGCCCAGGAGACTGCACTCCCGGACCGCCCGATCCTCATCTTCCCCAACCCCTCCGCCTCGCTGTTCACGCAACAGGACGCGACCGAGCTCTCGCACGCACAGCATCTCGTGTTCGGTTGCGGCCGCTACGAGGGCTACGACGCGCGCATCCCCGCCTACTACCGCGAGCGCGGCGTGGACGTGCGCGAATACTCGATCGGCGATTATGTGCTCAACGGCGGCGAAGTGGCCGTGTCGGTGATGCTCGAGGCGATCACACGCCTGCTGCCGGGCTTCATGGGCAATCCCGATTCAATTATCGAGGAGTCGTACACCGGCGGCAACGCGCTGCTCGAACACAACCAGTACACGAAGCCCGCCAGTTGGCGCGGCCTGGACGTGCCGGCCGTGTTGCTTTCCGGCGACCATGCCAAGGTCGACCGTTTCCGGCGCGACGAGGCGCTTGAGAAAACGAACCGCATCCGCCCCGACCTCATCGCGCAGCTCGACTGCCATGCGCTGAGCAAGGCGGACCGCAAGACGCTGATCGAGCTCGGCTGGGAAGTCTCTGGCGATCACCCGCGCCGCATCAGCTGATTATTTCCCTGACTGTTCCCGCACAATCTGCTCGTATTCCTGCGAGTGGAACGTGTAGACGGCCGTCTCGCCGTAGTCACGGCGGTCGGCCATGACCCAGCCGGCCGGGGCTGCAGGCGGCGCGGTGCGCGTGGAGCGTTCGAGCACGATCACGCCGAAGCGCGCCACAAGCCCGCGCGCGGTCAGATCGCAGAGCAGGCGCTCGCAGTCGGCTGTGGAGAACGCGTACGGCGGGTCGATCAACACCAAATCAAAAGGCTCGCCCGGCTTCGCTTTCGCCGCGTACCGCTCCGCTTTCGCGTGTACGACGCGCGCGCTCATCCCCTTTTCCCAACCGGCATGACGGCGCAGCGCGGTGAGTGTCTGCGCGATGAGCTGCGCCGCCTGCGCGGATGATTCCACCGTGACGAGTTCGCGCGCGCCGCGGCTCAGCGCCTCGATGCCGAGCGCGCCGGTGCCGCCGAACAGATCGAGCACACGCGCGTCCTGCAGCAGCCCATGCGATTCGAGGCGTGAGAACAGCGCCTCCTTGGTGCGGTCGGTCGTCGGCCGTGTCTCCGCGCGCGGCGTGGCGAGCGGCATTCCCTTGAATCTGCCGGTGATCACATGCATATATCTGAGCATAGCCGCCGAACTGCACCATCTCATGACCGGATCCTCCGCGCTTCCCCGTTACGGGTAGTGCCTCTTCTGTTACGGGTAGTGCCGCCCTTTGTAGACTCGGGAATCTTTTTGTTACTGGTAGTGAAAAAGGCGCCAAAATATATCGTTTTTCGATAAAAATACACTACCCGTAGCAGTGAAAGGAGTGCTGTCTACAGGGAGAGACACTACCCGTAACAGGGATGCACTGCCCGTAGCAGAGGATGCACTACCCGTAACGAAAGGGCCGCGCGTTCCTTCCCAAGCGGGAAGGAACGCGCGGCCCTTGTCTATGCCCTGCCGTTACTGGCGGTGGCGTGCCATGGTGAGCAGTGCCGCACCGGCTGCGAGCAGCACAGCGGCGACCGCCACGATGAGCGCGACGTCCGCACCAGTGTAGGTTACCGTGCCGGTGTACGGCCGCGAACCCGTGGAGTACGAGTACGGCCGGTACGTGGGCGTGCCGCTTGCCGGGTACTGCGGCGCGGCCGGTGTGCTCGGCGCCGGCATGTTCGGCTTCGGCTGGTCCGGGGTGTCCGGGGTGTCCGGGGTGTCCGGGGTGTCCGGGGTGTCCGGGGTGTCCGGGGTGTCCGGGGTATCCGGGGTATCCGGCTCAGCGGGCTTGGTGTAGGTGTTCGTGAACACGACACCCTGCTCGCCATCGCCGTACTCGACCGCGGCCAGGAGCTGGCCTTCGCCGTCGTCGGTGACACGCACCACCACCGCGTGCTCGGTCTCGTCGTAGGTGACGCCTTCGGCATCACCCTTGACCTCGCTCACGGTGTAGTGGTACTCGCCGGCCTGCGCGTAGTCGATCACACCGAACTGCGCATTGCCGTGCTCGTCGTTCGCCACCGTCTGCACGCCGTCGGTCGCGCCCTCCGGCATCGGCGCCGAGTCGAGCGCAGTCAGTGCGAACTGGAATTCGCCGGCCGCAAGGTCACGGCCCAGCAGCATCTTGCCCGCGCTGATCTGCACGCTCGTCGGCTGCGCGGCGTAGGTGTTCTCGAACACCATCGCCTCCACCGGTCCGACCGCCGGCTCGGTGACGGCCCAGCTCACGCCGAGCGTACCGTCGCCGTTGTCCACCACTGTGGCCACGGCCGCATACACGCGCGAGTCGTACGTGACGCCGCCTGTGGTGCCCGCGAGCTCACGGACCAGGTAGGCGTAGCTGCCCGGCGCTTCGAACACGACCCCCGGCAGGCTGACCGAACCGTCGGCCGTGTTCGCCGCACTGCCCACGACCTTGCCACTCGCCGCCTCGATGAGTTCGAAGGTGAACTCTCCGGCTTTGAGGTCACGGCCGCTGAGCGTCTTGGTGAGCGGCACACCGCCCTTGACGCTTGTATCGGTCGGCGACGTCGGGTCGGTCGGGCGCACGCCATAGGTGTTCGTGAACGTGAAGTCGGTGCCACTGGCAGCCGACTCCTTGCTCACGGTGAGCGTGCCGTCGCCGTTGTCTTTCACATGCACGGTGATCGTGCGCTGTGCGGAGGCGTCGTTCGCCACACCGGCCACCGAACCGGACTCCGTGACCGTGTACGTGAAGGTCTTTTCACGTGTCGTCACGTCGTCCGCCTTGGCGTCGTCGGCGTCGTCGGAGCCCTCGTCATCCTTGGACTGCGTCGCCTCCTGCTCGCCGAAGACGTTCGCCATGGTGTAGGTGATCTGGCCGAAGTCCACAGCGCCGGCCGCGTCGTTCACCGCGGTCGTCTTCTGCGGCATCGGCGCGCCCTGCGAACCACTGAGCGTGAAGGTGTACTTGCCGGTGGTGTCCGGCGCGTTGTTGCCGCCCGCCACCGCGAGCACCTTGTTGCCGTTCAGTCCAAGGCTGACCTCGGACGCCGCGCCATACTGATTCACGAATCCGAGCGTGCCGTCCGCGTTGGCCGGATATTCGACCGCCGCCTCCAGCTTGCCCTGTCCGTTGTCGGTGATCACGAGCGTGGCCGCGAAGCCGCTTTCGAGCGCGGTAATGCCTGCTGGCAGCGCGTCGGTGAGCTCGCTGACCGTCACCTCATACCGGTAGACGGTCCGCGTGCCGTCGACGTGCGCCGTCGCGATGCCGGCCTGCACGTCACTGATCAGGCGCGCGTCGGTGAATTCGATCGCGTCGAAGTTCACCGCGCCGTTGGCGGCATTGGTGCCGCCAGCGAGCTGCGCGCCCTTCGCGTCACGCACCACGAAGCGGAATTCACCGTCCGCGAGCGCACGCCCATGGAGCGTCTTGCGCGCGTTGATGCGCACCTGCGCGTCACCGCCGATCGTGACCGGCGCCGTGGCGTACACGTTGTGGAACGGCAGCACCGGGGTCGGGTCGGTCGACTCGACGCCGTTGATGCTCGTGCATCGTGCCGTCACCGTTGTCGGTGGCCCAGATCTCCACACGGTAGACCTGATCGTCCACGGTCAGGCCGTTGCCTGACTGCGCACCGGTCTGGTCGACCTCGTACACGAACCGCTTGCCCGCACAGACGTCGCTGTGCGTCAGTTCGAGCCCGGTGAACAGGCCCGGCACGGTCACGGTCTCACCGCTCGCCGCTGCCGCGAATTCATACGGGGTGGACGTGACGGCGCGGGTCGTGTACCCGGCGCGCGCCATGTCGTCGGCGCTGCCACTCACCACGAACTGGAACTCGCCCTGCGCCTGCGCGCGGCCGGTCAGGTCTTCGGTCACATCCACGCCCGGGTACGCCACGGTCTGCGTGGAGTACGTGTTGGTGAACAGGCCGTTCACCACCGTGGTCGCGGTGACCAAGTGGCCCTGGCCATCGTCGGCCACGTCCACGGTGATTGTCGCCGTGTGGCCGTCGTAGACCATGCCCGGATGGCTGCCGGCGGTTTCGGTGACGGTGTAGCGGTAGACGCCGGCGCGCTCGAACACGATCTCACCGAAGTCGAAGGTCGCGGAGTCACCGTTGGCGGGCTTGCCCACCGTGACGGTCGCGTTCTTCGGCATCGGGGCGCCGCCCTGGGCCTGGATCGTGAACTCGAACTTCTGGTCCGCGTTCCACTCCATGCCCTCCACGCGTTTGGTCAGCGTGAAGTCGGTGGGCACGCCGGTCGCCGGAACGGCGGAGTACGTGTTCACGAACTTGCCATCTGCGACCTTCGCGGTGGCGTCGAGCTGGCCTTGTCCATTGTCGGTGACCGTCACGGTGATGCACGCGGTGTGGTAGTCGTAGGCGACGCCCGGCATGGTGCCGCGGGTCTCCTTGACCGTGTACTCGTACATGCCCGGCTTCTCGTAGCGGATCGCACCGAAGCCGAAGCTCGCCGTGTCACCCTCGGCGGGCTTGCCCACCGTGGCCTTCGCCTCAGCCGGCATCGGCGCACCATCGGTCGCCGCTTCGAGCGTGAACTCGAACGCGCGGTCAGCCGGCCACGCAATGCCCGTCAGCTGCTTCGAGAACTCGAGCCCAGCGGGCACACCCTCGAAGGGCTTGGCGTTGTACGAGTTGGTGAACTTCGCTCCTTCGACTGTGGCCTTGGCTTCGAGCCGGCCTTGGCCGTTGTCGGCCACCTTCACCGTCACCTTGGCGGTATGCGTGTCGTAGGCAACGCCGGGCATATCGCCCTTCGCTTCCTTGACCGTGTACTCGTACACGCCCGGCTGAGTGTAGGTGATGTCGCCGAACGCGAAGTCCGCCTTGGCGCCCTGCTCGGGCTTGCCGACCGTGGCCTTCGTCTCGGCCGGCATCGGCGTCGACTCGTCCTTGCCTTCGAGCGTGAACTCGAACTCGCGGTCTTCCGGCCACGAGATGCCGGTCAGTTCCTTCGAGAACGCCATGCCCGCGGGCACACCGGTGAACTCCTTGGCTTCGTACTCGTTGACGAACACGTTGCCGACCACCGTGGCAGTGGCGACCAGATCGCCCTGCTTGTTGTCGGTGACCGTCACCGTCACATCGGCCACATGGGTGTCGTACGAGACGCCCGGCATATCGCCCTTCGTTTCGCGCACCTTGTAGCGGTATTCGACTTCGGTGCGATAACGTACACGGCCGTGTCATCCGCTGCGGTCTTTGGCGTGACAGAGGTCCAATTCAGCATCCATCCGTATCCCCAGGAGTTCGCGCGGTTGCTCCAGCTCACCTCGGGGTAGCTGCTGCCATTGGGGATGTAATACGTTTCATCCTTGTCAAGCTGATTGGCGTATACCGGACTGTACGTGGTCATGTTCTCATCCATCGACCCTGAAGTGTCGAGCACGAGCACGATATCCAACGGCTTCGTCACGTTCGAGACGCCGACGAGCTTCTGCGCGCTCGACATCGCCGAAAGCCCCACCAGGAACGAATCGTCCTGTGGGGTGACTGTGACTTCCTTGTGGTCATACGTCTCCAGCGTCACCGGCTCGGTGGCCACCGACTTGTCGGTCCATACGCGCCCGGTGGAGCGTGGATCGGTCGGGTCGCCCATGCCCTGCTCCCACTGTGTGAACGTGGTGGGGTCCGCAATCCGTGTTTCTCCTGCGTGCGCCGGAGCAGCAACCAGTACCAGCGCCGCAACCGTTGCGAGCGCCGTCAATGCGGCCAGGGCCTTGCGCCCATGGGCTTGCACTGCGCGTATGACTGTTTGCGTCCACGTACGCCTATGCTGCGTGAACATAGCTTTTCCTTCTGCCTGTCCGCGCTGGAAGTTGTGGCTCCAAAAATCGTCCACCCCTCCCCGCGAGGGGTTATTGGCGCGGCCTGCCCCCATATCTCGTTCGTAACCATCTGAATCCCACATGAGCGAGGTGCCGCGATTACCCCATCAGCTTAACAAGTCATCCCATGGACCCTAAAAGTCAGCACACATCATTATACATCATCCCTCCCCCCTCTCCGTCCCCTCTAGGACCCTCCAATTGACTCCACCACTGCCCTCCGCACCCACCACCGCCACCGACACGCACCCCCGCAAATCCATACCAACATTTCACAACCAAGTTCACATTTCAGACAAAACGTCCGAATCTTGGTCGTTCGCATCCAATATGCCTAGCTCAGTTGCTCGTCAGGTATTGCTCATTGCCGCGCGTGAAGTCCAGCACGGCGCCGGCGAGCTGCACATGCCCCGCCAGATCGGGGTCGTGCGCGAGCAATTCCTGCGCGCTCGCGCGCGCATCGGCGATCATGCGCGCGTCCTGCACGACGCGCAGCAGTTTGAGGCTCGATTTTCCGCCCGACTGCGCGTCGCCGAGCACGTCGCCGGCTCCGCGCAACTCGAGGTCGCGGCTCGCGATTTCGGCGCCGTCAAGCGAGCCGGCGATCACTTCGAGCCGTTCCTGCGCGACTGTGCCCGGCTCAGCGCGCGAGACGAGGAACGCCCAGCTGTCGGTGCCGCCGCGCCCCACGCGCCCGCGCAGCTGGTGCAGCTGCGACAGGCCGTATCGGTCGGCGTCGAAAATCGTGATACAGCTCGCCTGCGGCACGTCCACACCGACTTCGACGACCGTCGTGGCCACCATCACCGGCGTGGCGCCCGACTCGAAATCCGCCATGATCCGCGCCTTCGCGGCGTCGTCGTCGCGCCCGGTCAACGTGCACAGGCGCACACCACGGAACTGTGGCAACGATTGCAAACGCTCGGCGATCTCCACAACCGCATGCAGTGGCGGACGCGGCTCCGCGGATTCGCCAAGGGCGGCGTCGTCAAGCAATTCCGGGGTGTCGGGCTCGCCCGCCGGCTCATCGCCGGCCTCATCCGGCTCGATGCGTGGGCAGATGATGTACGCACGCTCCCCCTCGTCGATTCTGCGGCGGATGTGCCAGAACATGTCGGCCATCATGTGCGCGTCGGCCTCGGGAATCACAAACGTGCGGATCGGCTTCCTGCCGCCGGGCAGTTCGGTGAGCCATGAGATGTCGAGGTCGCCGAACCACGTCATCGCCGCCGTGCGCGGGATCGGCGTGGCCGTCATGACCAGCAGGTGCGGGTCGCGCTCCGACTTCGCGCGCAAGGCCTCCCGCTGTTCCACGCCGAAGCGGTGCTGCTCGTCGATCACCGCGAGCGCCAGGTTCGGCGCTTGGAACGATTTCGAGAACGCGGCGTGCGTGGCCACCACAATGCACGGCTCGCCGCTCGCCGCCACCGCGAGCACTTTGCGGCGCGCGGCGAGCTTCATGCCGCCGGTGAGCAGGTGCACAGGCACGCGGCCGCCCACTGACTCGCTGATCGAGTGGAAATGCTGTTCGGCGAGCACCTGTGTGGGCGCCACGAGCACGGCTTGGTGCCCCGATCCCACGGCCTGCAGCATCGCGGCCACGGCCACGACCGTCTTGCCCGAGCCGACTTCGCCTTGCAGCAGGCGTTGCATCGGGTGCGCACGGCCCATGTCGGTGCCGATCGCGTCGATCACCTCGCGCTGCCCGTTCGTCAGTGCAAAAGGCAACCGCTCAATGTACCCGTCGCGCAACTGCACATCCGCGCACGCGTAGGCGTTGCGCGCGGCGGCGCGGCCGCGCGCCATCAGTAGCGCGCACTGGCAGACGAACGCTTCCTCGTAGCGCATCGTCTCGATCGCGCGCTTGAAGTCGGCCACCGACTGCGGTTCGTGAATCGCGCAGAACGCCTGCGCACGGTGCATGAGGTGCTTCGCGGTGCGCACCGGTTCGGGCAGCACGTCGGGGATCTGTTCGGCGAGCCGCGCGCGGGCGGCCTCGCCGAGCGCGAACTGTTCGCCGAACTGCGCGCTGTCGGCGGTGACGGGCGAGGCGGCGAAGGGGTCTTCGCCGGCGAGCAGGCGCAGCACCTGGTCGATCGTCTCGTGGATGTGCTCGCTCGAGATGCGCGAGTTCGCATGGTAGACCGGGCGCGGGCGTGTGGCGCGCGCCAGGCCCTGCGCCACCGAGTCCACGTCGTAGCGCAGGCGCGGCTGCGGCTGCACGGCCGGCTCGCCGAACGCGAGCTGCGGTTCGGCCGCCGGCGGCTCGGCCGGCGCTACGGTCAGGATGTCGGGGTGTGTGAACTGCAGGCGGTCGTTGAACGTGCTCGGGTCGCCCGAGATGACGAGCTGCAGGCCCGCGCGCAGGCGCGAAGCCATCCAGTCCACATATGATTTGCGGTGCGAGAAGAAGACGAGCGCGGCGGTGCGCGGCTGCATGGCGCGGGAGTCGGCGGTCGGCGCGTCGTCGACGAGCACTTCGAGCCGGTAGCCGCGGCGCGCGTTCATCGGTGTCACGCGCAGCGCGCGCACGTCCACGGCGCACGCCATCTTCTCCCCGAAGCGCGCCTCGGCGAGCGCACGCACCGGCACGGGGTCGGTCACGCGGAACGGGTAATACGTGAGGGCGTCGGCCACGGTGAGCACGCCAAGCGCCTTGAGGGCGCTGACGCGGCGTTTGTTGGTCAGCAGCGCCGCAAGGGGCGTGTCTACGGTGGTGTTGGTCATGCGGTCCATTGTACAAAAACAACCCCGGGAGCACTGCTCACCGGGGTTGTGGTCGTCTGCGCATATCAGACAGCGCTCACACGCTGAACCTTGCCTGCCTTGAGGCATTTCGCGCACACGCGCACGCGGACGTTCTGGCCGTCCACGGTGGTGCGCACCGGCTGCAGGTTCGGCAGGAAGCGGCGCTTGGTACGAATATGCGAGTGCGAAACGGTGTAACCGGTCTGCGGTCCCTTGCCGCACACTGCACAACGAGCTGCCATAATGGACTCCCTACAATTACTTCTATAGACTTGCAAGTCTGTGCACTCGCGCACGCGCCCGCAAAAGGGCATGCACCAATACACACAACTTCCCAATAGTACAACCCGGCCACGGACAACGCAACATACGCGCGGCCAAGGCGCGGCACGGCGGCGTTTTCAGGCAATTCCCCGAAAATACGGTCTACAATCGTGCTAACCGTGATGCGCCACACCCATCAGCGTCGATGCATTGCGGGGCCGGTAGGGAATTTTCAGGGAAGGAACCCAACGCACATGCTCAGCGACATCCTGCATAAGATCCGCGCACAGCGCGACCATGAACCAACGGTCATCTCGGTAGGCCAGATCTGGGTCGACATCACCATGCATGTGCAGGAGATGCCGCAGCCGGGCGAGTTCACGAACGCCCCTTCGGTGACCAAATCGGCAAGCGGCAGTTTCCATGTGCTGCAGGCGGCGAGCCGCATGGGCGCGCGCACCGAACTGGCGAGCATCATGGGCACCGGCCCGTGGTCCACGATGTTGCGCGATTCGCTGCGCCGCTCGCACATCCTGCACACCGGCCCCACCAGGCCGAACCAAGACAACGGGTTCCGCATTGTGCTGACCGACGGCATGCAGAAGTCGTATGTGGCGCACCATGGCGCCGAAGCGCACGGCGACCCCAGTGTGTTCGCGCACGTGCGCCCGCAGCGCGGCGACGTGGTGCACATCAGCGGCAATGCGCTGATGAACGAGTCGTCGCTCGCCGTCAATGCGTTCATCCAGCAGCCGCAGTGCCGCCCGCAGGGGCGTGAATTCCGCATCGTCATCAACCCCACGAACACGCTGCGGCTCGTCAACGACCAGCTGCTCGAGAACCTTGTGCTCACGCGCCCCATCTGGTCGATGAACCGGCAGGAGGCGCGCACACTCGCCTACCGTCTGGGCGTGAGCGTCGACGAAAGCGCCACGATGCGCGTCAACGCCGGCTTCGACGAGTCGATGCACGCGCTGTGCGAGGCGCTCGGTGAGACGCTGCGCGCGCCGGTCGTGCTGCGTGCCGGCGCACGCGGCGCCTGGGTGCGCCAGCACGGCAAGGGGGTGGAGCACATCGACGGCTTCCCCACGAAGGCCACGCACATCCGCTCCGCCGGCCCCGCGCACACGGGCGCACTGTGTGCGCTGCTCGCCGAAGGGTGGGACCTGGAAAGCTCGGTGCAGATCGCGAACGCCGCCGCCTCGCTCGCGATCATGCACAACCACGCGGGCATCCCGTTCTGCCCCACGTACGATGAGGCCGCCAAACTGGTGTCCGACGCCCTCACCGCACCGAAAAAGGACTGATCACTCGTCGCTGTCCGGAGTGATGCCGGCGGCTCCCCACCGCAGGCTGCGGCGCAGCGCCGGCAGCACATCGGCCGGCTGCATGATGCCGAGCAGCCACACAGCCTCGTCGGCCGCAAGCGGGAAGCCCGCGTCCACGAGCATGATCGCCACCTTGGCGAGCTGTTCGAGCAGCGCGAGCGGCGGCGCCACCGGAATGCCCGCCGCACGCAGCGTCTGCTCGGCGCGGTCGCGGTCCGGCAGCTCCTCCTCGCCCATCTCGGCGAGCAGCTGGTTCGCCTCGTCACGGCCTCTGTCGTGGAACGGGCCCTCGGGCATCGAAAGCACCATCGCGTAACACGCCAGACCGGCCTTGTGACTGTTGGTCTTCCACAGTGCATACCCCAAGCGGTAATACATGAAGCCCACGTCGATCGGCATCAGCGCGGTCTTGAGGCCGCGGATCAACGCATCCGCTGACCCCGCGTAGTCCTCGCCGACATCGGTGTAGTCGAGCGAAAGCTCGATGGCGCCGCGCGCGGTCGTCGGCGCCAGGCGCATCATCTCCTCGGACTGGGCCACCGCCTTGTCGCGCTCGCCCAGCTCGCGGTTGAGGCGGCTGAGCGCGCCATGCGCGTTGTACACGGCGTCGGGCAGCTTCCAGTAGCGGTCGGTCGCCTTGCCTTCCACATTCACCATGAGCAGGCGCATGAGCGGGTGCTCGCAATACAACGGCTTGCGATCGCCATGGTCCTTCTCGGTGCTCTCGATCTGCATCAGCGCGGATTCGACCTCGAACATGGCGGTCACCGGCGAATCCTCGTTCTGGTTCACGATGTCCCAGATCTCGGGGCCCTTGACCACGCAGTCGTCGTGCATCACGTCAAGTTCGTACGCGTAGTCGGCGCGCACAAGCGTCTTGATGTCGTCGGGCAGTTCTCGCTTGTCCTTCCACAGCGGCACATGCTGGCGCACGAGCGCCTTCGGCAACGGCAGCGGCTCGACCGGCATGAGGCCGCGGTCGGCGGCGAAGCGCAACGCGTGGCGTGCTGGCTGCAGCATCTGCACAATCGCCGCCGGATCGTTGTCCTGCGCCGCGTCGTCGAACCGGCCGCTGACATACGCCGGCTGCACGCCCATCTGGAACGGGCTGCGGTCGAAGCCGAGCGAGAGCACGGGCTGGCCACTCAGCGAGCCGAGGCGACCGGTCACGTCGACCGACGTGACGCGCGCGCCGGTCGTGAATGCGGCCTGTGCGAGCAGGCCCGCGAGGCGCAGCGCGTACGACGCCGCACGACCCGCGCGTTGGGCGCGCATGTCGACCCACTGGCCACCCACGAAGTCCGACCCCGGCATCATCGACGCGGTGGGCACGCTGAACGTGACCGCCATCTGCCCGCTCTTCGGGTCCACGTCGCACAGGTACTCGAGGCGGAACGGCAGCTTGAGGCGCTCGCAGATCGCGATGAAGCGCGTCATCACGTCCCATGCGCCACCGCGCGCCGCTTTCGTGCCGCGCACGGTCTGTTCCGGGTTCTCCACCGTGGCCTCCTGCTGCACGAACTTCGCGTGCGTGGCCCACATGTGCATCGAGCGCATGGCGGATTGGAAGCACTCCTCCTCGCTGAACGTGGAGACAAGGCCCATGCCGTTGTCGTGGCCACGCGCGTCGAGGTCCACGAACGACAGGCGGTTGAGCGCAGCCTCCACACCGAGCACCAAGTCGCGCTGCAGTCCTTCGATCTCGTCGTCGTCGAAGCGCATCCAGAACATGTCGGTCGAGTCGAGCCGGATCACACTGAGCGGATGCTCGCCTTCGATCTGGCGGATCTGCCCGGCACCGGCCTCCACGAGCTGGCGCGCGGCGAAGCGTTCGAACACCGAGGACTGGCCGGCGTTGTTCGTGGTGCCGCGCCAGATGATCTCGTCGAGCCCGTCGGGCAACGGCTTGTTCATCATGTCGCGGAACAGTTCGCTGATGCGGCCGGCGCCGGCGCCCACCGTCTTGCCCGCGAGGCGCGGCACGAGACATGCGCCGATCCAGCATGCGGCGATCAGCACGGCAAACGGGTGCTTGCCTTCGCGGTATGAGCCGAGGTTCTCCGTGCAGGCGGTGAGCCACGCCGTGCCGCCGTCCACCGCGTATTCGCCGATCGTGATGGTGCGGTCGAAGCCGTCGGAGCTCTGCACGCGCACGGCGCCCGAGTTCGGGGTGTCGGTCCACGGGTCGAAATGCAGTTCGCCGCGGCCGTCCGGTTCGCTTGCGAGCGTCTGGGCCGTGGGGAACACCTTCATGTCTTCGCTGATCCACGCCAACACCTGCACTTTGCGGCGTCCCACGACCTGTGCCACATACCCGAGGCCGCCCTTGGGCTGGTCCAGGTCTTTGACCAGGCTGTACGAGGCGTCGATCGGCTGGCCCGGCAGCGTGCCGAGCGCCGTGGCGTGCGAAAGCAGCGGCAACCTGTAGACGTTCTGTTCCATACGATCTCTCTCTTGGTTCTGTTCCATTCCATCCGGCCGCAGGCGCGGGGCACCGCGCTTGTCTGCCGTTCCTCGTTGCACGGCGCGCTGCACGGGTGGGGCCCACCCGCCAAAGCGGCATGTTGTTGCACTGTAACACGCCGGCACGGTGGCGTCGAGCCCCATTCCACCGTGCAACCATGCCAATGACCACGATTGCAGAACGCGGTCGCCGCGGGCATGCGGTAGCGTTGGCGGCATGACCTGTCTCGCACTCGAAAAAGTTTTCCTGTGGTTCCTGCTGTACAGCTTCGTGGGCTGGCTGTGGGAGACCGTACTCAACATCGTCATGAAGAAGCGGTTCGTGGACCGCGGCATCCTCAACGGCCCCATCTGCCCCATCTACGGCTTCGGCGCGCTGCTGGCGATCTACGCGCTGCCCGGCGAACATTCGGTCGTCGCGATCTTCCTCAGCAGCGGCGTGCTGTGTTGCACGCTCGAATACTTCACGTCGTGGGCCATCGAAAAGCTCTTCCACATGCGGCTGTGGGACTATTCGGGCAAACCGTTCAACCTCAACGGGCGTGTCTACCTCAACGGGTTCCTCTTCTTCGCCGCCGGCTGCACCGTGGTCAAACTGTGGGTGCAGCCGCACGTCATGGATATGCTCAACGCGATCGACCCGCGCACCATCACGATTCTCGCCGTGACGCTGCTCGTCGTACTGCTCGCCGACGCCGCCGTCACGCTCGCCGGCCTGACGAGCCTCAACAGCCGCCTCGGGCACGCCGAGCAAGACATCAAGGCGCTCAAAGCGCGCGGCATCGCGCACATCGACGTCGGCATCACCGCCGCCGACAAGCGCATCGGTTCGGCCGAGACGCGCATCACCACCGCGTGCGCGCAGATCGCCGCACGCGCGCAGACCGACGGCGAGGCGCTCGCCGCGCACGTGGCGCACCTGTTCGACTGGCAGCAGCGCCGCCTGATCCGCGCCTACCCCGGCATGCGCACCGAACACGGCGAAGGCCTGCTCGCCGAAGTGCGCGCGCAATTCGACCGCGCACGCCATGCGCACACCAACACCAAGTGAACGCCGTCACAGGCGCCGGTGCACGCATGCGCTACGGTAGTGGCAACAGCGCAAGCGAACCCGGGCGAACAGGAGTGTCATGATCAACGCAACATACCAAGCCATGCTCAACGGCAAATCCGTGATCCGCATGATCGGCGAACGCGCAAGCGCCCGCCGTGCGCAGATCGGCGCAAGCGAGGTCTTCGACTTCTCGCTCGGCAATCCGAGCGTGCCATGCGCGCCGGAGTTCACGAGCACCATGATCGACCTCTACGAGACGCAGGCGCCGTACGCGCTGCACGGCTACAGTCCGTCCGTCGGCATCGAGTCGGTGCGCGGCGCGATCGCCGATTCGCTCAACCGCCGCTTCGGCATGGACTACACGCCCGCGCACATCTTCCCCACCGCCGGCGCGACCGCGGCGCTCGCGCACGCGTTCCGTGCGGTGGCCGAGCCGGGCAGCGAGATCATCACGTTCGCCCCGTACTTCCCCGAATACCAGCCGTATGTGGCGGGCACGGGCGCCACACTGACGGTGGTGCCCGCGGACACCGCGCATTTCCAGATCGATTTCGACGCGTTTGAGCGCGCGCTGAACCCGCGCGTGGCGGCCGTGCTCATCAACACGCCGAACAACCCTTCGGGCGCCGTCTATTCCGAGCAGACCCTGCGCCGGCTCGCGCAGATCCTCGAGGAGCGCGGGCGCGAGTGGGGGCACAGCATCTTCCTAATCAGCGACGAGCCGTACCGCGAGATCGTGTTCGGTGGCGCCGAACAGCCCTACCCCGCGCGCTTCTACGCGAACACGCTCACGTGCTATTCGTTCTCGAAGGCGCTTTCGCTGCCCGGTGAGCGCATCGGGTACGTGGCGGTCAATCCGCGCGCCGAGCACGCCGAGCTCTTGGTGCCGATGTTCGCGCAGATCAGCCGCACGATCGGGCACAACTGCCCGTCGTCGAGCATGCAGCTCGCCGTGGCGCGCGTGATCGACGAGACAAGCGACCTGGGTGTGTACGAACGCAACATGGAGCTGCTGTACAGCGCGCTCGTGCGCCTCGGGTTCACGGTGGAAAAGCCGGGCGGCACGTTCTATATCTTCCCGCAGTCGCCGATTCCCGACGCGATGGAGTTCTGCGAGCAGGCGATGGAATACGACCTGTTCATGGTGCCGTCCGATTCGTTTGGCGTGCCGGGGCACCTGCGCCTGTCGTACTGCATGGAGACGGATCATCTCGAGCGCGCGATCGAACGGCTCGAGCAGTTCATGCGCGAGCGCTACGGCCGCTGAGCACGCCCAGCAGCTGAATGCCCGCGCGCCCGCCCGCCGTCCCTCTAGAATTGAGATGAACGCGGCGCGCCACCCGGCGCCCGCTTGAGTGACGGGAGCATACGTGGAGGAGCAAGGCACGGGCACGATTCTCGAGTATGCGCGCACGCAGACGCGGGACTTCACCGAGTACCCGTTCCAGACGGCCGACGCGCTCGTGTTCGCGCTGCTCAGCTACGACCGGATCCCGCAGTCGGTGCCGCGCCTCAAGTCGCTTGTGGCACGCTATGGCTCACTGTCGCGGCGTGTGCGGTCCTTTGACTGGCGGCACCCGGTGGCTTCGGCGCAGGCGATTGTGCGCGTGCCGTTCGACGGCCCCACGATGCGGCAGGTGGAGCAGGAGCTGACGCTGTACGAAGAGCACCACCCGTATCTCGAGGAGCACGCAGGATTCGTACCGGCGGGCACACCGCGCCAGTTCTACCGTTCGATCGCGCACAACCCGCGCTTCGCCGTCACGCGTGTCAACGCCGCCGACGAGCGCTTCGACCTGGACCAGCAGACGCAGTTCGCGGCTATGACGTTCCTGCTGCCCACCGGCACGCTCGTGGTGGCGTTCCGCGGCACTGACGATTCGCTCATCGGGTGGAAAGAGGACTTCAACATGGCGTTCACCTACCCGGTGCCCGCCCAGAAGCAGGCCGCGGATTACCTGGAGCGCGTGGGCGCGCTATGGAATGGCGAGATTGTGTTGACGGGGCATTCCAAGGGCGGCAATCTGGCGATCTACGCGGCCATGAACGCGCCCGACGCCATCAAGGACCGCATCACGCGCATCTACACGCTCGACGGGCCCGGGTTCAGTCCCGAGGTGATCCACAGCTACGAATACAGCACCGTTGTGCACCGCATCACCAGAGTGATTCCCGACGGCTCGATCATCGGCATGCTGCTCGCGCATTCGCCGCACGCGCACCGCATCGTTGTCAAATCGAGCGCCGACGGGCTCATGCAGCATTCGTGCTACACGTGGCTCATGCACGGTGACCATTTTGTGCAGGTGCCCGATGTGACGCCCACCTCGCAGACCTTCGCCGAGGCGATGAACTCGTGGCTCGGCGGCATGACGCAACGCCAGCGCGAACACGGTGTGGAGGCGCTGTTCCGCGTGCTCACGTCCTCCGGCCACGGCACAATCACCGAGCTGATGACGGCTGGCCCGCGCATCATCCCCGACATGCTCGGCAGCTATGTGGGCCTGAGCGGCGAGGAACGCAAATACATCAACCAGGCGCTGTGGATGTTCGCCGGTGCCACATTCCATCACTAATCGACCAAATGTGCGGCTTTTCGCCCGCAGCCATGGTCGCGGCGGAATCGGCGCGGCGCTTATAGACTGAGAACACAGATACACCATGCAACGGTACGAAGGGCCGCAAGCCGTCGGCCTTTCACGAAGGAGCGCATTATGCCGAGGCCGCGTCGCGATTCAGAGATTCTCCCCGCCAAGGAGCGATTGGAGAACGCCTTCTGGACGCTCCTCGCCGACCGCCCCTTCGGCAAGATCACCGTGACCGACGTGGTGCACGAGGCGCGTGTGAACCGCAACTCGTTCTATTACCACTTCTCCGGCCTGCCCGAACTCGCCGACTCCGCGATCATGGTCGAAATCGAACGGCTGCCATTGCCGCCGGTGCCCGATTCGCACGACGACCCGCTTGTGGTATGGCACACGTTCTGCTCGTCGATGGTCGCCTCGCCCGAAAACATCCAGCGCATCGACCATCTGGCGCTGCTCATCAGCGACCACAGCACGCGTGACCTCGTGGAATCGCTGCGCGACTTCATGCGCCTGACGCTGTTGAGCCTGCTCGATGAGACGCCGAGCTCCATCAACAACACGAAACGCGTGCTGCTCGACTTCGCCGTCGGTGGCATCCTCTCGCTCCTGTCGCATTGGCCAAGCATGCGCCACACTGTGACGCTGCGCGAAGTGCAGAACCGCGACGTGGCCGTACTGGCCATGGGTCTGTATGTGTCGATGTCACGTCAGGACACCGACGGCTTCTGGGAGCGCCTGTACTTGGATTCCGCGCACTTGGGCGGCAAGGATTCGGCGATCGCCGGCCTCGAGGCGTACCGCGTCTGACCCGCCCCCCGGTTGCACACACCCCTTATGATGGAGCTGCCGCGTCCCGCGGCGCCCGCACGCACATGAGGAGTGGTATGGAAACATGGGTATGCAACAGGTCATGGAATGGCTCAAGGCCCATTCGCCGCGCATCATCTTTCTGGTCATCGTCTGCGTGGCCGCATATGTGACGGCCCACCTCGTCTCGCGCGCATTACGCAAGGCGCTCGAAAAATCGCAGATACCCGACGCCTCGATCTTCGTCAATCTGGCGCGCGTGCTGATCTGGGTCATTGCCGTCACAATCGTGCTCAAACCGGTGTTCGGCGTCAACCCGATGACATTGTTCACGGCGCTCGGCATCGGCGGCTTCGCCGTCTCGCTCGGCCTCAAGGATTCGATCGCCAACACGATCGGCGGGTTCCAGCTCATGTTCTCGCATGTGCTGCAGCCGGGCGACATGGTGCGCATATCCGGCATCACGGGCGAAGTGCAGGACGTCACGTGGCGGCAGACCGTGGTGCGCGAACGTGACGGCAACCTGATGATGATCCCGAACTCGGTGCTGAACACCACGCTGCTCGAAAAGCTCGACCCGCACAACGAGGCGAGCGTCACCATCCCCTTCACCGCCAAACCGAACGTGGACACAGCACGCCTGACGAACGAACTGCTGTCGAAGATCGACCAGTCCGCGCACGGCCTGATGGATCCCCAATCCCCTCCGATCGTGCGCCTGACCGGCTTTTCGCCCGCCGGCGTGACCGGCAACATCATCGCCTACGCCAAACCGCACGCCTCGCAGGCGCAGCTCATCGACGCCGTGACGCGGTCGGTGAGCTCATCGGACCTGTTCACCGACCTCGTGGCGAGCGGCGACGCCAAGGCGCGCGATGTGCTCGCCACGCAAAACGATGCGGACGGCAGCGGCAAATAACCTCATGCGAACAGCATGAGCAGTGTGCCGAGCGTGCCGACGACGATGCAGGTGACGGTGCCGGGATTGCCGAACGCGGCGCGGCGTGTGGCCCCACGCGGCAATTGCTCGGGCGCCAGGTAGAATTCGCGGCGCTTCCAGCGCACGATGAGCAGCACGAGGCCGGCCAAGGTGGCGGCGAGCAGCACGAACGCATAGGCGAAACCGCTCAGCAGCGCGCCCATCTGCGCGTTCGTAATCGTCTCGGCCGTGGGGTGCGCCTCCACCACCGCCATCATCCGGTTCATGAACCACGGGGCCACGATGCCGCCGTTGGCGTTGATGAGCATATGCAGGCCCACCGTGTAGCGCAGCTTGCTCGTGCGCGTGTAGACGTAGCCGAACAACACGCCCAGCCCGAACGCGTAAAAGAACTGGAAGAGGTTCAGGTGGAACAGCGCGAAGAACAGCGCGGAGACGAGGATCGCCGGCAGTTCGCCGAAGCGGCGCAGGCGTCCGATGAGCTGTTTGCGGAACAGCCATTCCTCCACGATCGGCGCGAGCAGCACCGCGGCAACGATGTTGACGACCCAATCCGAGCCGCCGGTCATGTCGAGGATGCGGTTGTTCGCCTGGCCGCCCGACAGCAGGGCGGACAGCACGATGCCTATGATGTTGCCGGCGTAGGTGATCGGCAGCGCGACCAGCAGGTACATGAGGAACCGTGAAGGTTTGAGCGTGAACCTGCGTGTGGGCAGCATCGGCTCGGTGCGCAGCACGATGAACCCGAGCGGCAGCGCGATGCAGTACAGCACGCCACTCGAAATCACCACGCTCAGCCACATGGAGAGCTGTGGCGTGTGCAGCATGCCGGCCACGGCCCCCTGCAGCAGCAGCGCCAGCAGCACCCACACCACGAGCATCAACGTGATGGCGGCGCCGGCGCGCGAATAGGCGCGCTTCGCAGCCGTGATGCGCGCCTGCCATGGCGATGGCGCCGGCGCCGGCCGCATGGCGGCCATCGGCGGCACCGGCGGCCAATGCGTCGGCGGCCGTTGTGGCTGTTGGGGCTGGAATCGCTGTGGCTGCTGCGGGGGCATGGTCATGGGTCAGGGCTTTCGGCTAGCGAATCGTGAGACCGGCGAGCAACACCTCGGGCGTCTCGCGTGCGGCGAGCTCGGCGGCGCTGTGGTAGCCGGTCTTCACCTTGATGTCGTCGCACACCTCGTCATAGGGGTCGCAAGCGTAGGAGTTGCGGGTGGCGTCGATCTCGTCGAGCGCCACGCCCGCCACACTGACGCCGATCACCACGAACGCGATGATCATGACGATGGTCATGACGATTGACAGGCCGGAGATGATGATGCCCGCCAACGCGAGCTCCTTGCCTTTCTCGCCCGTCTTCTTGGTCTGGTTGTAGCCGATGATGCTCAGCACCAGGCCGACGATGCTGAAGATGAACGAGCAGACGAACCCGGCGATGGCCATGCCGTTCCAGCGGTCCTGCGGGTAGACCGCCGGCTGCTGCGCATACGGCTGGCCGTAGGGCTGCTGGCCGTACGGCTGCTGCGGCGCCTGCCCGTAGCCTGGCTGGGTGTACTGCTGCTGGCCCGCGTACCCGTATTCCTGCGCGTACGGGTTCGGCTGTTGGGCCTGTGGCTGCGGCGTCGCGCCGTACTGGGGCTGCTCACCGCCGTATGGGTTGGTTGGCTGGGTCATCTGCTATGCCTCACTCCGTGTAATCCTTGTCGACGATTGTCTGGCCGTCCGCGAGTTTCATGGTCAGGTGCACCACCACATCATCGGTGCCGAGCTCGCTGTTGAGATTGCCGGCGATCTCTTCCATCTGCGAGCCGAGCACCGACTCGGCCATGCTGCGCACCTGCTCCACCTGATCGTCCGTCAGCGATTCGTTGATCGTGGCGTCGAAGGTGAGCGTGTTGCCCTTGGCGCTGACCTTCATGTCCATGTTGTCGGGCATGCCTGCGGTGGTCTGCCGTTCGATCTGCTCCTTGAACGTGGGCATGCTCAGCAGGTCTTCGAGCGTCACGCCCTCCGGCAGCGTGTCCACGTCGTTGTCGAGGTCGTCCAGATTGTCATCCAGATTGTCGATGCCGTTGTCGAGGTCGTCGATGCCCGGGTCGGTCGTGCTCGGCGAGGAGGACGAGGACGATGGGCTCTGCGACGCGGTGATCGCCGTCTGCACGGCGCTGTTGGCGGCGTTGACCATCGAGAACACGAGCAGGCCGTTGAGCACCATCACCACAACCGAGACGATGATGCCGGCGATGGCCATGCCCTTGCTCTTGCCGCCGTTCTTGTTGATCTGCACCATGCCGATGATGCTCAGGATCAGACCGACGATCGGCACCAGGAACGCGCACACGAAGCCCGCGATCACCAGGCCGTTCCATTTGTCGTTGTTCTGCGGCGCGCCATAGCCCGCCATCGGCTCCTGCGGCGGAATCTGCGGCGGGATCTGGCCGCCGTACGGCTGCTGGCCCTGCTGGCTGTAGTCGAAGGCCTGCGTGGGCTGTTCCTGCGCCGCATACTGGTTCGGCTGCATCTGCCCGTATTCCGGCATGGCCTGCGTGGGTTCGGCCTGCGGCGCGCCATACGGCTGCTGTGCGGGCTGGCCGTAGGGCTGCTGCGCGGGCTGGCCGAACTGCTGCGTCTCGTCGGCCGGCTGGCCGGTGCCCGGCGTGTACGGATTGCCGTTGTACGGGTTCTCTGGGGTTGTCATCACTGCTCTCTTTCCTTGAGGTCCGCACAGCAACATGCGGCCGCGCGCGACGTGCATCCCAGTGTACTGAAAGCCCCCTGCCGTGCCAGACGCCGTCCGCTGGTTGGGCAGTCAGCGGTGCAATGCGCCAAGAATCAGTGTGGTGATCAGGTCGGTGTACGCGATGCCGGTGGCGTCCCACGCCTTGGGGTACATCGAAATCGACGTGAATCCGGGCATTGTGTTGATCTCGTTGACGAGCACGTCGCCGCCCGGCGTCACAAAGGTGTCGACACGGCTCAGACCGGTGCCGTCAATCGCCAGGAACGCCTTCAACGCCGTCGCGCGCACGCGCTCGATCAGCTCGTCGGGAATATGCGCGGGCACTTCGGCGTGGCTCGCCTGCGCATCCATGTATTTGCTGTCGAAATCGTAGAACTGGTCGTCGTCCTGCGCGCGGCGGTCGAGCACGATCTCGCCCGGCAGGCTGACGCGCGGCTCCTCCTCGCCGCGCGGGCGCAGCACCGCGCACTCGATCTCGCGTGCGTCGATGCCCTGCTCCACAATCACACGCCAGTCGTGCAGGCTCGCCTCATACACGGCGGCAGCGAGCTCCTCCGCGTCGCCCACGCGCTCCACCTTCGTTACGCCGAAACTCGAGCCGGCGCGCGACGGCTTCACGAACAGCGGGTACTGCAACCCCGCCTCGTCCACCAGATCCAGGAAACGCTCGCCGTCGGCGGCGAAGCGGTCCGACGCGTCATACAGGCGCGTGTCGAGCGTCACGCCGGGCGCCACGGCGATGCCGGCGGCCGCGAGCAGCGTCTTCGTATAATGCTTGTCCATCGCCGCGGCGCTCGCCAACACACCGCACCCCACGTACGGCACGCCCATCATCTCGAACAGGCCCTGGATTGTGCCGTCTTCGCCGTACGGGCCGTGCAGCACCGGCAGCACCACGTCGATGTGGCCCAGGGATTCGAGTGTGCCGTCGGCGTTGCGCGCGTAAAAACCGTCACCGCCGTCGCCGATGCTCAGCACGACGCTGCGTGAGCCGGGTGTGCGCTCCACTTGCGGCAGGCCCTTGTCGAGCGCCCACTGGCGCGGGTCCTCACCGTCCACGATCCACTCGCCCTGCTTCGTGATGCCGATCAGCACCGGCTCGAAGCGACTCGTATCGAGCGCGCGCAACACGCTCGCCACGGAGATGCATGAAATCGGGTGTTCGTCGGCCTTGCCGCCGTACATGACGGCCACGCGCGTGAGTTGTGCCATGATTCAGTTCGTCCCTTCCGGCAAAAACAGGGTGCTCAATGGCTCCCAGCGTACCGCAAGGCTTGCCTTTCGCCGCGCGCGCAGTCCCCGCGCGCACGCGGCGAACGGCGTCACTCCACCGTCACGGCGGCGGGGAACATCTCGGCGATCATCTGCTTGAACGAGATGCCGTCATCGAGCAGGCGCGTCACCGCCTTAGCAAGCGGCGTGGGCACATGGTACCGTTCGCCGAGGTCCACCACGGCGCTCGCCGTGGCGACGCCTTCGGCCACGCCGTTGCTCGCCTTCGTGGCTTCCTCCACGCTCATGCCCTTGCCCAGGTTGTAGCCGAAGGTGTAGTTGCGCGACAGCGGCGATCCGCATGTGGCGATCAGGTCGCCCACGCCGGCCAGGCCGTAGAAGGTCTCGGGCAGCGCGCCGGCGCCGGTGCCGACGTCCTTGATCTCGGTCAGGCCGCGCGTCTCGATCATCGCGGCCGTGTTCTCGCCGAAGCCCGCGCCATGCGCCATGCCCACGGCGAGCGCCACCACGTTCTTGAGCGACCCGCACAGTTCCAAGCCGATCACGTCGGCGGTGATGAAGGTCTTGAAGTAGTCGGTCGTGCACAGCTTGGCCACACGGCGCGCCACATCGATGTCGGTGCAGCCGACCACGGCGGCGGCGGGTTCGCGCGCGGCGATCTGCTTGCTCAGGTTCGGGCCGGAGATGGCCACGAACCGGTCGGCGGGCAGGTCGAGCGCCTCGGTGACCACTTGGTCCATGCGCTTGCCGGTCTTCTGTTCAATGCCCTTCATCAGCGAGACGACCACGGCCTCGTCGGGGATCAGGCCGTTGAACTCCTCGAGCGCCTGGCGTGCGAACTGCGCGGCGATTGCCACCACGACCACGTCGGCGTGCGCCACGGCTTCGGCGCGGTCGCCGGTCGCGGTCATCGAGTCGGGCAGCTTTTCCACGCTCGGCAGGCGAACCGGATTGCGGTGCTCGGTCTGGATCGCCTTGACGATGTCCGGCTCGATCGCCCACATCATCACATCGTTGCCGGCGTCCGCAAGCACCTGACCGAATGCCGTGCCCCATGCGCCGGCGCCCAATACCGTAATATTCGCCATACTCTGCTCCTTTTATTCAGCCGTGCCGCCGCGCATACGGTGGGCGGCGATGCACTGGTTTCTATTGTTGGCCCTTTTGCGCAGGCTGCGCGTGATTATGCTCTTGGCTGGCCGTGCGCGAGCGCACGCGCATCCACCTGGTGCGGGTCGGCGAACGGCTCCGTCTCGGGCACTTCCTTCATGATCCGGTAGTCGAAGAAGCCCTTCGGCGGCTGCTCGCCGCGGATGTTGGCCATCACGTTCTTCATGCGCACGCGGATGCGCCGCGCCAGCTCGTTCGCGTATTCGACCGGCGGCTCGGGTCCCCAGCCGTCCACGTCTTCGAGCAGGTCGCTGTAATCGAGGCGCACGTCGTAGCACATGACGACGTTCTTGCGCGGCCATGGCCAGAAATGATTGATGCTCGCCGCACCCCATGTGACGGCGCAGTACAGCGGGATCTGCCGGCCAAGCCGGCGGGAGGCCTCGAGGGCGATGAATCCCACTCCGTTCTTCATGCTCATCGGCCATTTCTTCGGGTCGCGCGTCACAGTGCCTTCGGGCCAGATCGTCAGGGGGCGGCCGCCGGTCAGGATCGAGATCGACTCCTCTTCGATCTGGCGCGCCTTGCCGCTGCGCCGCGGGACCGGCTGCATGCCGACGGCACGGAACCATTTTCCTATGATCGGCCATGTGCCCATCTCGGCCTTGGCCATGTACCGCGGGCGCCGGCCCATTTCGAACATCGCGATCATCGGCACGAACACGTCGAACTGCGTCACATGGGTGGCGGCGGTGATGTACGGGCCGTCCACCGGCACGTTCTCCAGGCCCCATGCGCGCAGCCGGCAGCTGGCGCGCAGCACCTTGGCGCAGCCCTCCATCAGGCGCCCGGTGAGCTTGGGGTTCTGCTCGTTGATCTCCTGCTCGTTCGGTTCGATGCGCCCGGTCGGGTACGGGCGGGTCGGGTCCACGAGGTCGTATTGCGCCGCGAGCTTGGCGACCTGCGCGTCACTGAGCGGTCTGACCGCGGAGCGCGGCGACGGTTTTCCTTTGGATGCCATGCGGCCCATTGTGCCGCACCGCCGGTACATGCCCGGGCGGCGCGGCACAATGGGCCGCATGGAAATCAGGGGGCGTCGAATCAGTCGATCTGCGCGCCGAGCGCGGTGAGCTTGCCGCGGAAATCGGCGTAACCACGGTCGATGAGGCTGATGCCGCGCACGTCGGACGGGCCGTTCGCCGCCAGCGCGGCGATCAGGTGGCTGAAGCCGCCGCGCAGGTCCGGCACGTCGATGTCGCGGCCTTCGAGCGGCGTGGGCCCGAAGATCACCGCGGAATGCTTGTAGTTGCGCTGCTGGAAGCGGCACGGCAGCGAGCCGAGGCACTCGCGGTACAGCTGAATCGTGGCGCCCATCTGCGTGAGCGGCTTGGTGAAGCCGAAGCGGTTTTCGTACACCGTCTCGTGCACAATGCTCAGACCGTTCGCCTGGGTCAGCGCCACGACAAGCGGCTGCTGCCAGTCGGTCATGAAGCCGGGGTGCACGTCGGTCTCGATCGCCACGGGCTTGAGGTCGCCGCCCGGGTGCCAGAAGCGGATGCCCTTGTCGGTGATGTCGAACTCGCCGCCGATCTTGCGGAACACGTTGAGGAACGTCATCATCTCAGGCTGCGTGGCGCCCTTCACGAACACGTCACCGTGCGTGGCGAGCGCGGCCGAAGCCCAGCTCGCCGCCTCGATGCGGTCGGTGAGCGCGGTGTGCGTGTAGCCTTTGAGCTCCTTGACGCCTTCGATGCGGAATGTGCGGTCCACATCCACCGAGATGATCGCGCCCATCTTCTGCAGCACGGCCACCAGGTCCATGATCTCGGGTTCGGTGGCGGCGCCGGAAAGCTCGGTCTTGCCGTCGGCCAGCACGGCCGCGAGCAGCGTCTGCTCGGTGGCGCCGACGGACGGGTACGGCAGATGGATCTTCGCGCCGTGCAGGCCGTTGGGGGCGGTGATGTGGATGCCGTCCTTATGCTCCTTGTCCACGTCCGCGCCGAGCTTGCGCAGCGTCTCCAAGTGGAAGTCGATCGGGCGTCCGCCGATGTTGCAGCCGCCGAGCGCGGGGATGAACGCCTCGCCCAAACGGTGCAGCAGCGGTCCGGAGAACAGGATCGGGATACGGCTCGAGCCGGAGAGCGTGTCCACGTCGGCCACGTCGGCGAGCTGCACGTTCTTCGCGTCGATCGTCACAATGCCGTCGTCGCCGTTCACGTCCACGTCCACGCCGTGCAGGCGCAGCAGGTCGGAGACCACATGCACGTCGCGGATCTCGGGCACGTTCTTCAGCACCGACGTGCCGGGCGCCAGCAGTGCCGCCACCATGGCCTTGCTCACGAAGTTCTTGGCGCCGCGCACCTTGATGGTGCCGTTGAGCGGCTTGCCGCCCACAACATGCAGCACGTCATCTGTTGTTTCGACCACGTCTATCCTCTTTCGCCAGTGGTGCACACAATGCGCGGCGCCGGCGCATGGTCCGGTGCCGCGTGTGGGCCGAGTCTGATTGTCTGGTTATCTCTACAGTCGGGCGCGCGGTTTTATTTCCGCGCCGCGCCGCGCCGGCAGTCCGTCCGGCGGCGATGTCAGGCAACCAGTTTGCCATAAGGCATGTAATATGCGTGGCGCGTGTGAGGTGCCGGCGCGCGCCACGGGCGGGCGTCAGGCGCCCTGCTCGGCCACGGCCTTCGCGGCCACCGCGCCCACGTAGTAGACGGGCTGGTCGAAGTTCGGTTGAAACAGGAAGTCCACGTTCGCCAACATGTCGATCGTGAACCCGGCTTGGAGGGCCACACTCACCGTGTTCGCCGCGCCCGAGATGTCCGCGGTCGAGCAGAACTGCGCGCCCTTGACGAGCCGTGTCTGCGGGTCCCAGCTCAGGATCGACGTGACCGGCGCGGTGGAGAGCATGAACGCCGGGCGGTAATCCTCCACGAGTTCGGTCGAGCGCACGTCCATGCCGCGGCGGTCGGCACCGGCTTGCGTTAGGCCGCTCGCCGCGAGCGAAAGATCGTAGAGCTGCACGGCGCTCGTGGCCTGCGTGCCCATGTATGTGCGCGTCGGTGTGTCGATGTTCAGGCCGATCAGCGTGCCCTGGCGCACGGCGTTCGTGGCGAGCGGAATGTAGTCGAGCTCGCCCGTCGGGTTGTAGCGCACGGTGGCGCTGTCGCCGGCGGCGTACACGTACGGCACCGAAGCCTGCATGTACTCGTTCGTGATGATCGCGCCGTTGGCGAGCGTGTCCACCTGGCCGCGCACCAGGTCGGTGTTCGGCAGGAACCCGACGGCGAGCACGGCGAACTGCGCGGTGTAGGCACCTCCGGTCGTGGTCACGGTCACCGTGCCGTCGGCGTTGTCGGTGAACGCGGTCACCTTCTCGCCGAGCGCGAGCGTCACACCGTGCTTGCGGTAGCGCTCCTCCACCTGGTCGGTGATGAGCTTGTCGAAATTGTTGGCGAGCACGCGGTCGGCGGCGTCGATGAGCGTCGTCTCCACGCCGATCGTGCTGAACTGTTCGGCCAGTTCGGCGCCGATGTAGCCGGCGCCGATCACCACGACCGATTTCGCGTCGTGCGCGCGCTCCTTGATCTGCACCGCGTTGTCCCAGTTCTTGCACAGCTGCACGCGGTCGGATTCGATGCCGGGGATAGACGGCACCACCGGGCGCGAACCGGTCGTGACCACGAGCTTGTCGAACTGCAGCGTCTGCGAGTCGCCGGTCTCCAGACTGCGAAACTCAAGCGTCTTGCCGGCCACGTCGATGTCGGTCACGTCGGTGCGCATGTGCATCGTGGCGCCGAGCTTCTCGAGTTCGGCGGGCGAGGAATAGAACATCTTGCGCGGGTCGGACACATGGTCGCCCACCCACAGCGCGATGCCGCACGAAAGGAACGAAAGCGTGTCGCCGCGCTCGAATACGTGCACGCTCCAATCGGGGTGCTCGCGCAGGATCGAGGTGGCGGCGAATGTGCCGGCATGAGTGCAGCCGACGATGGCGACGGTGGTCATGGCAACTCCTTACAAGTGCTGTGCCCGTCCGCGGGGTGCGGACGGGCACCAAGCGGGCGTGCTCTCGGCGCACGCCCGTGTACTAGTTGCGATGATAGGCTTCCGAATCGCGCCGCGGCGGCTGTTCGCGCTTCGCCTAGAATCAGTCGCCGCCCAGGTCGAACGCGGCCTGTTCGTCCTCACGTGAATACGTGCGGAATGCCATCAGGGTCTGGGTGCCGACTACGCCGTCCACCTTGGCGATCCCCTCGGGGATCACACTCGTCAGGTCCTCGAAGTGGTCGGTGGACACCACGGCCACCAGATCCACGTCGCCCGCAACCGAATAGACGTCCTGCACGCCGTCGAGTTCGACGATGCATTTCGCCGCCTCGCTCACCATGTCGCTTTCCGTGGTGATGAGCACAATCGCATCAGCCATGCTGCCTCCTTGTTCGTTACTGGTGGTGCCTCCCATGCTACGACGTGGATTCAGCGTTCGGCAATCGGGCCGGGCCAGTCGGCCGCCTCGGGTTCACGGGCGGAGACCACGGCAGCCTCGGGTTCGCGCAGCACCGGGATCGTCTTCGGCTTGAACGGGAAGCGCTCGGCGCGCATCTTCTCATAGGCCGCGATGTCGTCTTCGTGCTGCAGCGTCAGGTCGATGTCGTCGTAGCCGTTCATGAGGCGCCAGCGCACGTAGTCATTCACTTCGAACGGCAGCACCACGTCGCCGCACGTCACGGTGCGGTCCTCGAGGTTCACCGTCATCTGGCGGCCCGGCTCCTCTTCGAGCAGCTTCCACAGCAGCTCCACGGACTCCTGCGGCATGATCGCGGCGAGCACGCCGTTCTTGGCGGTGTTGCCGTAGAAGATGTCCGCGAAGCGCGGCGCGATCACTACGCGGAAGCCGTAGTCGTGCAGCGCCCACACCGCGTGTTCGCGCGACGAGCCGATGCCGAAGTCGGGGCCGGCCACCAAGATCTTGCCATCCGCGTATTCCGGCTTGTTGAGCACGAAGTCCGGATTGCGGCGCCACGCGTAGAACAGCGCGTCGTCGAAGCCGGTGCGCGTCACGCGCTTGAGGAACACGGCGGGAATGATCTGGTCGGTGTCTACATTCGAGCGGCGCAGCGGCACGCCCGTACCGGTGAGTGTGGTGAGTTTTTCCATCGTTGAATCAACATCCTCTGTTCAAAAATCGGTCTGGATAAGCCGGGGCCATGCTCACAGGTCGGCCGGTGTGGAGATCGTGCCCCGAATCGCCGTGGCCGCGGCCACGGCCGGCGACGCGAGGTGCGTGCGCGAGCCTTTGCCTTGGCGGCCTTCGAAATTGCGGTTCGACGTGGAAATCGAGCGCTCGCCCACCACGAGTTTGTCCGGGTTCATGCCCAGGCACATCGAGCAGCCGGCGTTGCGCCATTCCGCGCCGAACTCGGTGAAGATGCGGTCGAGGCCCTCTTCTTCCGCCTGCAGGCGGATGCGTGACGACGCCGGCACCACGAGCACGCGGTGGATCGAATCCGCCTTCTTGCGGCCCTTCATGATCTCGGCGGCGATGCGCAGATCCTCGATGCGGCCATTGGTGCACGATCCGATGAACACCGTGTCCACGGGGATGTCGCGGATCGGCGTGCCCGGCTCGAGTCCCATGTAGGCGAGCGCGCGCTCGGCGGCGGCGCGTTCGGTCGCGTCGGCGAAGTCTTCGGGCGCGGGGATGCTCGCGGAGATCGGTAGGCCCTGGCCGGGGTTGGTGCCCCACGTGACAAAGGGCTCCAGGTCCCCGGCGCGCAGCGTCACCTCGGCGTCGAACACGGCGTCGTCGTCGGTCCTGAGCGTCTTCCAGTATTCGACCGCCTGGTCCCACAGCTCGCCCTGCGGCGCGTGCGGGCGGCCCTTCAGATACTCGAAGGTCGTCTCGTCGGGCGCGATCATGCCGGCGCGCGCACCCGCTTCGATGCTCATGTTGCAGATCGTCATGCGCGCGTCCATCGAAAGGTTCTCGATGGCCTTGCCGCGGTACTCGAGCACGTAGCCTTGGCCGCCGCCGGTGCCGATCTTCGCGATAATCGCCAGGATGATGTCTTTGGCGCTCACGTCTTCGGGCAGGTCGCCCTCGATGTTGATGGCCATGGTCTTGAACGGCTTGAGGCTCAACGTCTGCGTGGCCATCACATGCTCCACTTCGGAGGTGCCGATGCCGAACGCGAGCGCGCCGAACGCGCCATGGGTCGAGGTGTGTGAGTCGCCGCACACGATCGTCATGCCGGGCTGCGTGAGTCCGAGTATCGGGGCGAAGGCGTGCACGATGCCCTGGTCCGCGTCGCCGAGCGGGTGCAGGCGCACGCCGAACTCACGGCAGTTCTTTTCGAGCGTGCTCAGCTGGGTGGCGCTTGTCTCGTCCGGGTTCGGCCTGTCGATGTCGACTGTGGGCGTGTTGTGATCTTCGGTGGCGATGAGCTGGTCCACGTGGCGCGGGGTGCGGCCGGCGAGTCGCAGGCCTTCGAACGCCTGCGGGCTCGTCACCTCGTGCATGAGCATCAGGTCGATGTACAGCAGATCTGGAGCACCATCGTCACCCTTACGGACCAAATGATCAGCCCAGACTTTCTCGGCCAACGTCATTCCCATAGGTGGATCCTCCTCAGAGTATTCAAAGGCGCAGGAGCGTGTGTGGCGATGCCGTTGCCCGGCCCTGCGTTGTTCACGTCCACATAGCGTATGGGTTGATTAGTCAAGACTTCCGCAATATGCCGATATGTGAGATGTAGAAGTTTGATGGAGAAATGTTGCACTGCGCAACCGTTGGAATGACAACGATTTCAACGGTGTAGCGGCACGGTTCCGACACCCAGGACACGAGTTTTAGACGCCTCGCTTTTGCGTTTCAGAATGTGAGATGGCATAATTCAACCATGACTTCAAATACGCTTTCCGCAGAATCCAAACAGTGCATCGACGCTGGGTCCACCGCTGCTTCCCCAGCGGAAGCGGCACAACCGGCCGACAACGAGATCCACTCCGGCGTGGGGGTGCTCGACAAGACGGTCAAGATCCTCGACGCGCTCGAGTCCGGCCCCGCCACGCTCGGCCAGCTCGTGACCGCCACGAAGCTCGCACGCCCCACCGCGCACCGTCTGGCGATCGCACTCGAACGCCACCGCTTTGTGCTGCGCGACCAGCACGGACGCTTCGTGCTCGGCTCGCGCTTCGCCGAGCTCGCGGCCGCCGCAGGCGAAGACCGCCTGCTCGCCGCCGCCGGCCCAATCCTGCAGACCCTGCTCGACCGCACGGGCGAATCCGCGCAGATCTACCGCCGCCAAGGCGAACAGCGCGTGTGCATCGCCGCCGTGGAGCGCGCGAGCGGGCTGCGCGACTCGATTCCCGTGGGCGCCATGCTGTCGATGGAGGCCGGTTCCGCCGCGCAGATCCTGCTCGCGTGGGAGGATTCCGATCGCCTGCACCAGGGCTTGCGCCACGCGCGCTTCTCGTCGGCGAAGCTCGCCGCCGTGCGCAAGCGCGGCTGGGCCGAGTCGATCAACGAACGCGACGAGGGCGTGTGCTCGATCTCCGCGCCGATCCGCAACGCCTCCGGCCAGGTGATCGCCGCGATCTCCATCTCGGGCCCGAGCGGCCGCATGGGCTCGAACCCCGGCCACCGCTATGCCCCGCTCGTCATGGGTGCCGGCAAATACCTGACCGACGCCCTGATCAAGGCCAGCGCCAGCCGCTGACCCGCATGCGTAACGTGTGCGCACCACGTACCAACCGTGTGCGCACTGCGTATCTTTCAAGGCACTACCCATATTTGCTACGGGTAGTGCCTTTTGTGTTACGGGTAGTGTTCCACGGCCGCACCCCCATTTCAAAAATGGCCATATTCCGCCATTTCTACTCGGAACATGGCAGGAAAAGCACTACCCGTAGCAAAGAAGGCACTACCCGTAACGGCTACTTGCCACAGACGGCCGGCGGCTACTTGCCGAGGATGGTTTTGGCGGCGGCATGCACGAAGCGGCTGAAGGCGTTGGGCTTGTGCAGCAGGTGCACGCCTTCGCTCTGCGACTTCGACGCCGCCGTCATGCCGTACACATACGCCTTCTTCGCGCTCGGCTTGCCCACGAGCCGCCCGAACTCGAGCAGCTGCGTGCGCGGGTTGTAGGGGTGCCGGATGTCGAATTCGAACAGGCGCGCCGCGCGCCGCTCGGGGATCGGCCCATACGACCCGAATCCACATGTGGGGCTGGCCACCATCGCCAGCCCACCTGACTGCCCCACAAATGCGTTGCGGTGGTCGTGCCCGGTGGCGATCGCGCAGTAGGCGCCGGTACCGGTGAGGATCGCGAATTCGCCGCTGTCGTCATCCGGGCTGCTCACGCCTTCGCCCAAGTACCCGCCGGGTTCGGTCGCGTGCTCGTCGAGCACATAGTACTGCCCCGAAAACATGCGGTAGCCTTCCACCGCATGCGCCGCGGTGGACGCGACCGGCTTGAGCAGCCGGTAATACTGCGGCAGCGCCGTGTGCTGGAACACCATCGACCGCACGCCCTGCCCCAACTGCGCCGGCACCTGCCGCAGAAAGCGCAACGCGCGCGGGCTCGGCGCGCCGTACCCGCCTGTCGGCGCGTAATCGCCCGAATCCACAAGCACGATGCCGAGCACCGTGGCTCCGCGCTCGTTCGCGACCGGCAACGCAAACGTGCCCGGCTCGCACGCGAACACCGTCTCGCGCGGCAATGCGGCCACGCGCTCCGGCACGCACACGGCGCCGTCCGCCGGTGGAGCGGGCGGGTTGACGCAGCCGTCGAACTCGCGGTAGAGCTCGTCGAGCTGCGCATTGCTCAGCCCGCATTGAAAATCATGGTTGCCGTACGTGACCGCCCACGGCACACCCGCGTCGATGAGTGGCTGCACGCACTGCTCGATCGATGCGCGCACCAGCTGCCGTGTGTGCGAGAGCGCGAGTTCGCGCCGCTGGGTAAGCGCCGGCGTCTTCCAGTGGCGCTTGCAATACGTCTCCGCATAGGCGGGGTCATACCCGGCGATCTGATTGCCCGAGAAGACCACGAGGTCGGGCCGCGAGGTCTCGACCGCCGCGGTGATCAGGCGGATCGTGTCTTTTGAGACGCGTGGGCCATCCTGCACATCAGCCAACTGCAACACACGGAATTTCCCCGAACGATGGAACTGCAGGCGCCCTAGACGCCCCGACACAGACAACGGCCGCGGCTGCTCCCCGCGGTCGACCGCATTGCTCTGTTCTCGCTCACTCATAGTTCCCACAGTAATGCACGCATCCGTACAGTGCACAATCTCCGCGGAAAACAAAAACCCCCGCCGTAGCGAGGGCTCGTTGGCTGGGATGCCTGGACTCGAACCAAGAATGGCTGAACCAGAATCAGCTGTGTTGCCAATTACACCACATCCCAATTGGCAGGTCCATCACCGAAGATGATGAACTTCGTACCCCCAACCGGATTTGAACCGGTGTTGGCGCCGTGAGAGGGCGTAGTCCTAGACCGCTAGACGATGGGGGCATCATCTGCTGCTCCGTGAAGCAACAGATAGAAAATATACACATAAGCGCCTATCAGCGCAAATCACGGCGTGTCGGGCGTCATTCCGCGCTTCAGGCGGCCTGAATCTCAGCCAGATGCTCGCGCAGGTTGCGCAGGCGGGCCATCGAAACCGGCTTGCCGATAATCTCCATCGACTCGAAGAGCGGCGGCGAGACGCGGCGGCCGGACATCGCCACACGCACCGGCCCGAACGCCACGCGCGGCTTGTAGCCGGCGTCTTCGATCAGCGCCTTGTTGAGCGTCTCGTGCAGATTGTCGGTCGTCCAGTCCGCTTCCGGCACCACGTCGAGCGCGGCGATCGCGGCGTCGAGCACCTCGCCCGCCGTGGCCTTGAGCTGCTTCTTCGCGTCCTCCTCCGGCGCGATGTACTCGCTTGTCGACAGCAGCGAGCCGGCCATGCCGGCCACCTCGCCGAGCAGGCGCACGCGCGGCTGCACGAGCGGCGCGGCGGCGGTGAGCACGCTGCGCTCGCGGTCGGTGAGCTCATCCCAGCGTTCGGCGGAGACGACGCCGTCACGGAACAGGTACGGCACCGAGCGGTTCAGGAAGTCCTGCGGTTCGAGCATGCGGATGTGCTCCGCGTTGATCGAGACCGCCTTGTCGATGTCGAAGCGAGCCGGGTTGGCCTTCACGTCGCGCACGTCGAACGCCTTGACCATCTCGTCCATCGAGAAGATGTCGTTGTCGGGCGCGATAGACCATCCCAGCAGCGCCAGGTAGTTGAGCAGGCCCTCCTTGATGAAGCCATGGTCGCGGTGCAGGAACAGGTTCGACTCCGGGTCGCGCTTGGAGAGCTTCTTGTTGCCCTGGCCCATCACGTACGGCATGTGGCCGAACAGCGGCATCTGCTTGGCCACGCCCAGTTCCATGAGGTAGCGGTAGAGCACGATCTGGCGCGGGGTGGAGCTCAGCAGGTCCTCGCCGCGCAGCACCACGTTGATGTCCATCAGCGCGTCATCGACCGGGTTCGTGAGCGTGTACAGCGGATCGCCGTTCGGGCGCACGATCACATAGTCCGGCACGGAACCGGCCTTGAACGTGATCTCACCGCGGATCAGGTCGTTGAACGTAATGTCTTCGCTGGGCATCTTGATGCGCAGCGCGGGCTGGCGCCCCTCGGCGCGGAACGCGGCCTTCTGCTCCTCGGTCAGGTTGCGGTCGTAGCCGTCGTAACCGAACGCCTTGGGCCGCCCGGCCGCCACATTGCGCGCCTCGATCTCTTCGGGCGTGGAGAACGACTCGTACGCGTAGCCCGCGTCGAGCAGCTGCTGCGCGACCTTCTGGTAGATCGGCCCGCGCTCGGACTGGCGGTACGGGCCGTGCGGGCCGCCCACCTCAATGCCTTCGTCCCAGTCAAGCCCGAGCCACTTGAGCGCATCGATGATCTGGTTGAAGCTCTCTTCGGAGTCGCGCTGCGCATCGGTGTCTTCGATGCGGAACACGAACGTGCCGCCGGTGTGGCGCGCCTCGGCCCAGTTGAACAGGGCCGTGCGCACCATGCCCACGTGCGGAATGCCCGTGGGCGAAGGGCAGAACCGCACGCGCACGTCGTCCGGCAGCTCCGGCTTCACATGCTCGCGCTCCTTCATGTCTTCCACGGAATCTTCAGGTTGGATGATCTTTGCAGCATCGGTGTCAGTCATGCTGTCCATTGTGGCGCGCGAACCGGACGTGCACGCACGCACGCGATCACGCGCTGATCTCGGTGAGCACGGGAGTCTCGGTGCTCGTCTTGATCTGTTTGAAGCCGAGCAGTGCGATCGCGAGCGAGACGAGCGCGAGCGCGGTGACGACCATGAACCCGCCGTGCGAGCCGTTGCGGTCGATGAACACGCCGGCGATCGCGGAGCCCGCGGACCCGCCGATCGCGTTCATCGCGCCCATCCACGCCATGCCTTCGGTGAAACGCGTCTGCGGCACGAGGTGCAGCATGAGCTGGTTGCCGTTGATCCACGTGGGCGACTGGCAGACGCCGATGATCAGGTAGATCACCATGATCACCCACAGGTGTTTGGCGAACAGGAACGAGCCGATGCCCAGATTCACCACGGCCAGGCACACGTAGAAGCGCTTCCACAGCGGGATTGTCCAGTTCTTCGCGCCGTATAGCAGCGCGCCGGCGAGCGAGCTCACCGAGAAGCACGCGAACACGAAGCCGGTGTACTGTTTCATGTTCGCTTCGGTGGCGAACGCGACGATCGAGATGCCGGCGGCCGACTGGAACGCGCCCAGACCGAACCATGTGACGCACACGGCGATCAGGCCCGGGCCCCAGATCGAGTCCTTCTTGCCGCTCATCGCGCGGTCGTAGGCCTCGCGCGCGGCCTGCTGCACGGCCGCCTCATCGAGCCCTTCGGACTTGGCGCGCACGCGCGCGTCGTCCGCGGCGCTCTGCGCGCGCATCAGTCGCGCCTGCTCGTCTTCGCGCGCGCGGAACTCCTTGCGCGTCAGACCGGCTTCGCGCGCAAGCTGCGTCTGGCTCGGCGGGCATGTGGTGAACTCGGTGAGGAACATCAGCGCGCCGATGAGCACGCACAGGCCCGTCACGGAGAACGAGAGCACGCCGGAGATGACGGCGAGCGTGGAGGCGAGCGGATTGCCCACGACCCACATCGCCTCGTCGAACACGCCCGAAAGCGAAAGCGCGCGGTTGACGCCCTGGCGGTCGTTGCCCATCAGGTACGTCCAGCGCGCGCGGCTCATCGCGCCCCACGGCGGCACGGCGGCCAGGAACGGCACAATGCAGTACAGCACCACTGGGTTGGCATGCGCGAGCACGCACGAGACGAACGACGTGGCGGCCACCATCCACACGACGATCGTCGGGATGGAGACGGCGCGCTGCCCGAAGCGGTCAACGAGCGTGCCCAGCACGGGGCTCAGCACGGCGCCGGCGATCGCCTGCACGGCGGTCAGCGCGCCGGCGAGCGCGTAATTGCCGTAGTACTGCTGCGTCATGATCGTCATCGTCATGCCGACCATCGGGAACGGCATGCACGCGATGACCGACCCGACGGCAAAACGCGCGGTGTGTGGAATACGGAGAAGTTCGGCGTACCCGCCGAAGATGCGATGGACGACGTCGTGGACGCCGTTGGTGTGATTGGAGGCCATGGTGTGCCGCTCCTTTCTGCTCACGGTTTCACCCACGGTTGAATGCGGCCGGCCGTTTTGCGTCACGGTGCCGCGCAGCGTCTTCCGCGGTTGGATTGTTGGGGGTTGGATTGTGGTCGATTCGCCGGCCAGAACTGGCTTGTGGCGGGCGGTTGCCGCAGGCCCGGGCATTGCGCCTGCTCAACCGACCACGGCCACATTAGTCCTCACCATGGCACGACACGCGGTAGATTGGGTCATAGCGGAAAAATAGTGCGGAGCAGCAAAGAAAAGGAGCCCGCAGTGAGTGCCACCACGATCAATTTTGTACGCCATGGCAAGGTCTACAACCCCAACCATGTGCTCTACGAACGTCTGCCCGGATTCCACCTGTCCACCTCGGGCCGGCGCATGGCCGAGACGACCGGCCGGTACATCGCGGAAAGCCCGCAGCTCAACACCGCCACTGCCGTCTACTCGTCACCGCTCGACCGCACGCGCGAGACGGCGGACGCGATCCTGATCGAGTTGAACGCGCTGCGCGCCGAACGCGGGCAGGAGCAGCTCAAATTGCTCACCGACAAGCGCCTGATCGAAGCGGGCAACGACTTCCGCGGCAAGCGCATCGGGCACGGAGACGGCGCGCTGTGGCGGCCGGAGAACCTCAAACTCGTGCGCAACCTGTGGCGGCCGACGTGGGGCGAAAGCTACCGGTCAATCGCGAACCGCGTGCAGGATTTCGCGCTCGAAAAAGTCGACGAGCACCCCGGCGAGCAGATCGTGGTCGTTTCGCACGAATCGCCGATCTGGTCATACCGGCACATGCTCGAAACCGGGCACCCCGAGCACAACATGCTGTTGCGCAAGACGGCGCTCGCATCGGTCACATCCATCACCTACGACAACGAGACGCACGAGGTGCTCGGCATCACGTACGCCGACCCCGTCGCGCAGGCCGAAGCCGCGGCGCACAACCGCGCAAGGCAGTGACCGGCACAATCCATGGAAGATTCGAGGAGGCATCGTATGGACGGCATGAACACCACTGTGGACGTTGCGCAGATAGCCGCACTGCCCGTGGTACGGCAGGCGGCGCAGGCGGGTGAGGAGCTTGTGGGGCTGTGGCCGCTCACCGGCGTCGCGCACATGAGCAACGACGCGAAATACGCGGAGAATCTGCAGGTGCGCCTGAGCCGCACGCTGGCGCAGGTCATGACGGGTGAAGACGTGACCATGCCCGACGCCGAGTTTGTGTATGAAGGCGCGGAGTCGATTCCGGGGCGGCCGCAGAGTGTCGTCGATGCGCTGCTCGCGGCGAACGACGCGCTCGACGGACTGACCGAGCCCGCGGCGCCGCAGCTGCTCGAGGCGGCGCACGATCTGGGTGTGGTATGGAACGAGCGGACGCAGGCGGCCGTCACCGCGGCGGTGGATAGCGCGTTGCCTCCCGAGGGCAGCGGGTTCGACGGGCGCACATTCGCGTGGCGGTTCGCGGCGGTCATCGCGCTGTTCGACGAGCTGATGCGCGCCGCGACCGACCAGGCGGAAGCGCAGCTGGGCAGCGCCGCGCCGGTGAGCGGCGGCGCGCCTGCGGACCGCGTGATGGGCATCGAACGGCTGGCGCTGCCGTTCGTGCCATTCGCCAATGTGTATGCGGAGTCGATCGGCGTGCCGGGCATGTTCATGACCGCCGAGCAGTACCACGGGATGGTGGGCGCCTACGCCACGCCGAACGGCAGCACCGACGCCACCGACAGCGCCGCCGTGCTCGCGCAGGTGCTGGGGCCGCTCGCCGTCGCGGAATGGCGCAAGCACCGCGAAGACGTGCTGTGGGATCCGGCCGAGGCGAAGAAACGCGCCAAGGAAGAGGACGAGCGCAAGAACAAAGAGGCCTTGGCCGCCAAGTTCGCGCACATCAAGGACGACCCCACCAAGCCCGAAGTGGAGCTGTAGAGCTCTCTCCGCTACGGGTAGTGCTTCTTTCGTTACGGGTAGTGCTTCTACCGGCGCACCTCGAGTAGAAACCGCCATTTTTCGCGGTTTCTACTCGCCCCCTCAGGAGAAAAGCACTACCCGTAGCAGTGTGGAACACTACCCGTAGCGAGAGAAGACGCTGGACGTAACCTGGACTTGACAAGAAATGCCGCTTTCTGGAGAACCGCTGCCTTCGGAAACCAGCCAGTAGGGTGTGGAAAAGATGATTTACCTTCCCTCCAAGCGTTGCTTGGCGAGCTGATCCAATGTGGTTACGGGTAGTGTCATATATGTCCTGCCGGTCTGGCTTTTCAAAGCGGCGCCTATACGGTCAGCCAACAACTGTTCAGCATCGGCAGAAGCGAAATCATTCCGCGTGACCTGCACATACCTCCAGCCGGATTCCTCCAAGCGGTTCCTACGTTCACTGTCACGCTCCCACTGCGTTTGATGGAATACACCGTCGTATTCCACAACAGTTTTCTCCTTCACAAAGACAATGTCTCCGTAGTAGCACTCACCAGAATGCACTCGAATAGGGTAATTCACTTCAAATTCCGGGAATCCACGCACAATGAGAAGAAGCATGAGGCGCGCTTCCATCGGAGATGCCAGCTTCTCGCGCATCAGTTGTACGGCGTACCGGGCATGTACGATGCCGCGTGGCGACCGACGCCGCTCATTGAAGCGAACAAGGCCGCCCGCATACTCCACGTGATTCTCAAAATCCACCACGGCATACTGCTGGCCATGCAATGCATGCGGCATCATGAGGCAACATCCCAGAGTCACCAGCTCAGGCAGCGACAGGAATGGGGACAGCATGAACCATGCGCTAAGAGGGGTGACGCATCGGATTTCCGGCGTCACATCCATAACATCCACAGGCATGCTCACACTGAAAAAGCGGACATCCTTCGCATGATAACGGGTGTTGCGCCTCGGCAGCAATGCATGGAACTCGCCCTCGTTGCCAAGCATCGCGGCGTACCGACGTGGGATGCGTGGGAGCGGGATGCCCAGAAGTTTCAAGGCGGTCATGTGGCAAAACACCAGCCGCGCCCCGTTGTCCCTCCTGCGTTTGCATAACTCCCGGCATTCGTTCAGGGTGCGATCCGCGGTCGTCTCCAACGACTGCGTCATGGGTGTGGTCGGGTCATTCATTGTATGCATATATGTATTCATGCGTCGACGGTAAGGTGCATACGCGGTTGAGCACCAGCTGAACACGACTATGTGTACAGGCGTCCCTATGCGGCGTGTCGATGATTGCGGTATTGCTACGGGTAGTGCTCCCTTCGCTACGGGTAGTGCTTCGGATTGCAAGAGCCGGATAAAAATGGCGGAAAATGGAGGTTTCTACCCGGTCCCTGGATGAAAAAGCACTACCCGTAGCAGTTAGAACACTACCCGTAACAAGAAAAAAGAAACAGACAGACGCAAGGGCGAGCAAACACCCGGGGGCACAGGCAGTGGAGACGACTACAGTGAGGAAGGGAGCGCGGCACAATCCGTGCCGCCGTACGCAAGAATGCAAGGAGCAACCATGCCAGTCATTCACACCCATGTTTCCGTGCCGACCACGCAAGAACAGCGCGACACACTCAAGAACCTCTTCGGCCAGGCGATCACCGCCGTCCCCGGCAAGACCGAGAACTGGCTCATGTGCCTGTTCGAAGACAATGTGCCGATGTACTTCGGCGGCTCCGACGACGCCCCGGTAGCGTACGTCGAGGTGAACGTCTTCGGCACGTCCGTTCCGAAGAGCGCATGGGAGAAGCTCACCCCGCAGATCATGGACGCCCTGCAGAACACGCTGGATGTGCCCGCCGACCGCACCTACATCCGCTACACCGGCACCGCCGACTGGGGCTGGAACGGCGGCAATTTCTGATATCCGCCCACGAGCGCATAGTTGAGTAGTGGCGATGGATTCCGATGAACCTGACGCCAACCCCACAACCACCCCACACAGGAACCACGTAATACAACACAAGGGCCGCAATCGTCCAACGATTGCGGCCCTACGGTCACGAGTCACAAAGCGCGCATGCGCGTACGGCTCACACGATCTTCGGCATCGGCGTGGTGAGCGACGTCGTCAGATTGACGTGCACGAGCCCGGCGCCGGAGTGCACATCCACCTTCTTGAGTGTCACAGTGCGCTCGTCGGCCGGCGCGGCGTCGTCGTCGGTCATGGTGGCGGGCGACTTGACCGCCACAAGCGCGAGGTCGTCGAATGCGATACCCGCGCTCGCGCACAGCTCACGCGCCGCCTCGAGCGACTGCGCGAACCCGGCCTTCTCCACCACGCGCGCTTCCGGCACGCCGTACGCGTTTTCGCACACCCAGTGCAGATTGTCGATCAGGCTCATGCCCTTGTGGCTCGGCGGCGTCTCGAGCGGCTCGCCATCGGTCACCGCGCCCACGAACTCGTCGAGCTGCGACACGAGCGCGTCACCGCCGTCGCGGAACAGGTTGCCGATGATCGGCGCGCGGAACCCGAGCTCGCTCGCCGTCTCGCGCAGCGCCGGCACCTGATCGTCTTCGCCGGTCCACAGATTGATGAGCGGGAACGTGGGGATGTTGAGCTCCTCGAGGCGTTTCACGTGGAACGGATAGCGCCACTGCAGCGCCGGGTCATCGCGCCACGTGGACGCGCGCGTCACCACGACGGCCGCGCTCGGCCACTGCGCGCCGTACTCGCGGCACGCGATGTCGAGCCACTTCTGCGCGCCGGCGTCGGCGCCATACCCGGCCTCGACGATCACGATGTCGTGCTCCGCGCACGCCATCTCCACGGAGACGAGCGTGGGGATACCGATCGACACGTTGGCGAACGGGCCGCCGTGCACATACACCGGCGAGCCGTTGACGGTCTCGGTCTTGGCGGGCTTGACGGCGTCGCCGAGGATGTCGGTGATGCGCCACAGGTCGATGAACTCGCCGAAGGTCACGGCCTTGCCGTCCTTCGTGCCGGCGATCATCTTCGCCACGCGCTCGGCGATCTCGTCCATCGAGCGCGAGAGCACCACGATCTGCATGAGTTCGCACGTCGGCGTGAGCACGACCTTTTCGCGCACGTCGTTCTTGCCCGCATCCACCACGATCGAGCGCAGCGAGCGCGACGGCACCTCGGAAACGCGCGGCACGAGCACGTCGTCGAGCAGCCCGTCGTCCACGGCTTTCTCCGCGAACGAAACAAGCAGGTTCTGCGCGGCTTCGATCGCGCCCATCTCACCGCACAGGCCCCAGTCGATGAGCTCGGGGTGGGTCAGCGATGCGCTGCCACCGCCCGACGCGCCGCCCTTCGACCCGGCGGCGGTGATGCCCATGCTCGGCTGGCGCAGCACGGCGGCGGCGTCGATACCGCGCGCGTTGAGCGCGTCGATGAGCGCGATGGTTGTGGTGGTCTTGCCTTCGCCACGCGACGCCTTGAGCGGCGTGTCCGCGGTGACGAGCACGACTTTGCCGTGCTTGCGCGGAGCGTCAGGATGATTCTTGAGATAGTCCAGATAACCGAATGCGTCGATTTTCTCTACCAGCCCGTAAGGCTTGGTGAATTGCTCGATGAGCGTCACTACACGTTCCTTTCCGCGGATGTTGTGCTGCCTTTTCAACATATCAGCACACCACGGCCACGAGCCTGCGCGTGTCACTGTGCGAACAGTGCGCGCGAGCCACTCCCCTACGGCTGTCCGTAACTACCAACTAGCCACGGGCAGCCGCACACACAGAGGCTCGGCCGCCCAGTAATCAGTTGTCGGAGCGGTTGTAGCCGTTGCGCATCTTCATGCTCACCGTGTAGAGCACGCTGTTGAGCAGGTCGTCGGTGCCGTCCTTGAGCTGCGCCGCCATCTCGTCGTTCGCCTGCTCAAGCGCGGCGCGCACATCGGCGTTGCGTACGGCGGCGATGATGTCCGCCGGTTCCATCGGCTCGATGTCTTCGGAGATGTCGTCCGCCTCATACTGCTCGTCGAGCTTCTCTTCCGCCTGCGCATCGGCGCCGACGAGCTCGTCGACCCTCGCATCCGCCGCCGCGACGATGCGGTTGCCGAGCGCGCCCATCTTCTGCTGGAACCGCTCCACCGCGGCGCTTGTCTCGGCGAACTGCGCGTCGCACAGCGCGGCGATGATGCGGTTTTCCCAATACATGTTCTCGGTGGTGACGCGCGTGGTGGTGTCGCGCAGATACGCGGGCGTGTCGTCCACATTCGGGAAGAACGGCACAAGCGCGTTGAACGGGTTGGACGCGTAGGTGAGCCACTGCACGGCGCGGTTGACCTGCGGGCGGTAGGGGCGAATCTGCATGACGGCCAGATGGTTCTGCCGGTTGATGCCGATCGGCCGGAACAGGTGGCGCGTCGCCTCGGTGCCGAGCGTGCCGTACGGGTCGTATTCGGTGCCCTGGTAGTGCGAGCTCAGCACGTATTTGATGTCTTCGACCGTGATCTTGCGTTCCGGCTGGCGCGCCCACGGAATGTCGTCGCCGGTCGGCTTGTGGTCGGCGTCCGGACCGTCCCAGACCTCGTCATACGGGTTGAAATACCGCTGCATGTACCATGCGCGCGGCGTGTTGTACACATGGTCGGCGTCGGAATGCGAGCCGAACGCCGAGCGTGGATCGAACGCCGAAAGCCCCTCCACCGACAGGTCGAGGTGGTTGCGCGCGATGAATTCGCGCAGGTCGGCGGAGCACATGCAGTCCTGCTGTGCGCCGAACGCGTCGTCGAGGTCGAACTCGTCGATGCCGAGCTGGTTCGGCATCGTCACATAGCAGTCGTCGGGCACGCGCTTGGCAATCCAGTGGTGGCCGCCGACCGATTCGAACCACCAGATCTCGTTCGCGTCACTGAACGCGACGCCGTTGCTTTCGTACGTGCCGTATTCCTCGAGCAGCGCGCCGAGCCGCTCGACGCCTTCGCGCGCGGTCGTGATGTAGGGCAGCACCACGGTCACGAAATCCTCTTCACCCAAACCGCCCGGCACGGCCGGCTCGTAGCCGTCCTCGCCTTCCGCGCCCTTCGCCGGCACGTATTCGACGAGCGGGTCGGCGCCGAGCACACGCTCGTTCGTGGTAATCGTCTCGGTCGCGCTCATCGCCACGTTCGCCTCATTGACGCCGGCCTCCCCCCATTCGCCGATGTGCAGGTCGGCGTTCGGCACGGCCGTGTACTGCATCGGGTCATCCGGCAACGCCACGGTCAGATGGCTCTGCACGGTGGTGTATGCGCGCGGCTGGTCGGCCGGCTTGACCACAACAAAACGCTTCGGGTCGAACTCCCCGAAGCATGAATCCTCATTGCGCGCGATGATTGTCGATCCGTCGTAGCTGGCGTCCCTGCCAACCAGAATCGTTGTGCAGCTCATTGATGCTCCTCATGTGTACAGCGGTGGCGCCCCGGGCGGGGCGCAGTATACGCAGACACCTTAGAGCATTGCACGCCGGTACGCCCAGAGCAAGCCATCATGCGGATAGGGCGGCCGGCATGCAAATCAGAAATCGGCCATGCTGAACGCGTTCTTCATGTTGACGCTCGTGGCCTGCAATGCCGCGGCAATCATGGTCTGCGTCTGCTCCTTGAGCTGGCGCGCCATCGACTCGTTGGCGGCGGCGAGCACACCACGCGCCTCGGTGTCGCGTGTGGCGCGCGTGACCTCGGCCGGGTCCATCGGCTCCACGTCAGCGGCAATCGCCTCGTCTTCGTCCTCGACCTCACGCGCGGCGGCGCCGCGGGCGTCGCTGTCGCCGAGGCGCGCGATCTGCTCGTCGGTCGCGAAGATCAGCTCATGGCCCGCCGCTGCCACGGTCTGCTTGTAGTGCGCGGTCTGTTCGGCGGTGCCGGCGTAGTCGCTGTCGCCGAGCACGGCGAGCAGGCGGCTCGCCCAGTAGTAGCTGTCGAGCGTGACGGTGGGCGTGGTGTTGCTCACGTAGTCGGGCATCGCGTCGACGTTCGCGAAGAACGGCACGGTGGCGTTGAACGGCGTGGCGGCGAAGGTGATCCAGTGGATTGCGCGGTCGGCCTGCGGCGCGTACGGGCGAATCTGCAGGATCGAGCGTTCGCATGTGCGGTTGATGCCGACCGGGCGGTACATGTGCCGCGTCGAGGCGTCGCCGCGCTTGCCGTACGGGTCGTACTCGGTGCCCTGGTAGTGCAGCGCGAGCGCGTAATCCACGTCTTCGATCGTGATCTTGTGGTCGGGCTGGCGGCACCACGGAATGTCGTCGGAGGCGGGCGTCAGGTCGGCGTCGGGGCCATCCCATGCCTCGTCGAGCGGGTTGAAATAGCGTTCGATCGCCCACGCGCGCGGCGTGTTGTACACGTGGTCCATGTCGGAATGCGAGCCGAACGCCTCGCGCGGATTGAATTCGCCGTCCGGGCCCCAGCCGAGGTCCAGATGGTGGCGGCGCATGAATTCGCGCAAGTCGGCGGAGCACATGTAATCGTTCTGGTCGCCGAACGCGTCATCGAAGTCGAAGTCGTCGATGCCCAGACGGTTCGGGTTCACCACGTAGCAGTCGTCGGGCACGCGGCGCGCGATCCAGTGGTGGCCGCCCACGGTCTCGAGCCACCAGATCTCGCTCGAATCGCTGAATCCGATGCCGTTGCTTTCGTACGTGCCGTATTCCTCGAGCAGCGCGCCAAGGCGCTCCACGCCTTCGCGCGCACTGTGGATGTACGGCAACACGATGGTGACGAGATCCTCTTCGCCAATGCCGCCGGGCACCGCGGGTTCGTAATCCGCGCCGCCTTCGGTGCCCTTCGCGGGCGTGTACGGCACAAGCGGGTCAGCGCCGAGCACACGCGCGTTCGAGGTGATCGTCTCCGTGGCCGTCATGGCCACGTTCGCCTCGTTGATGCCGGCTTCGCCCCACACGCCGGCGGATGTGAACGAGTTCGGCGTCTCGGAGTACTGCAGCGGATCCGACGGCAGGTCGATCGTCAGATGGCCGTTCACGCTGGTGTAGGTGCACGGCTGGTCCTCCGGCCGCACGATGATGAGTTTCTTGTTGTTGAACGAACCGGGTTCGTCGTCTTCGTTGCGGGCGATGATCGTGGAGCCGTCGTAGCTGGCCCCTTTGCCTACAAGGATTGTTGTGCACGCCATATCCAAGCCTTCCTGCGTGTGTGCCCTGCGTAGAGGCACGTGCTAGTACGCAGTTCTACAACGGCCAGATGGGAACATGGCTGCACAACCATGGAATTATCCCGCAAGAGAACATGCGGGCGACAGGCATGGGCGAATCAGGCCTTGCCGACGAGCATCACGCCGCCGGCATCGCACACGGACTTGCCGCGTTCGAGCCCGTGGAGCAGCTCGTTGAGCCAGAAGCCCTGTTCGAGTCCTTCAACCGGCTCGCTCGTGCCCCACACCTGCAGCGCGTACTGATGGTCCTTGTCCGGCGGCTGAGGCCCGTTGTAGCGTTCGATGAGCGCCGGGTCGGAGCTGCGGCCCAGGAACGGCGAGGCGGAGGAATTGCGGCCCTGCAGCGCCTCGGGCACCATCGAGGGCAGCGAGCGCGAGAAATCGGCCGGGATCGACAGCGCGTGCGCGTCGCTCGGGTCGAACATGATCGCGTCGACCGGCAGGTTCGCCACGGTCCAGTGGATCCATTCGAACCCGCACACGGGGATGGAATCCGGATCGCTGAACTCCCAGTGCAGGTACTTCGCACGCGGGTTGAGCTGGTCGATGTAGAAGGGGAACGACACGCACGGCACGGAGTCGACGCGCGCGTCTTCAGGCGCGTCCTTGGCGTACGCGCTGGGGATGATGGAAAAATCTGCGGTGATCAGCATGTTCCCAGTATGGCGCATGGGCTGGCCACCCGGGGGCGCACCGGCGTTTCCAGTGCGCCCCACGGGCGTGTCAGCGGGCTCACTCGCCCAGTTCGCACCACTGCGGCGGGTTGTAGAAGTCGCCCTTGAGCGCCTTCGCGGCGATCTGCTGCGCCTCTTCGAGCGTGTGCTGCGCGAGTTCCGCGCGCACGTCGTCGAGGGCGACCGGGGTCATCGACAGCGAGTTGACGCCGAGGCCCGCGAGCACGACGGCCAGGTCCGGGTCGGCCGCGGCCTCGCCGCACACGCCGACCGGCATGCCGTTCTTGTTGCCTGCTTCGCAGATCATCTTGATGACGCGCAGCACGGCCGGGTGCCATGCGGTCTGGTAGTTCGAGACGGAGCCGAGCGTGCGGTCCGCGGCGAGCGTGTACTGCGTCAGGTCGTTCGTGCCGATCGAGACGAAGTCGGTGACCTGCGAGACCTTGTCGGCCATCACGGCGATCGATGGCACTTCGGCCATCGAGCCGACGAACTTCAGACCGAAGCTCTTGCCGAGCTTCGTGAAGTATTCGGCCTCCCATTCGTCAGCCACCATCGGCGCCATGACCCACAGGTCGGCGTCGGTCTGCGCGTCGGCTGCGGCGAGCGCCTTAAGCTGGCCTTCGAGCACGGCCTTGTGCTGCGCGAGCGTGCGCAGGCCGCGCAGGCCGAGGGCCGGGTTCGGCTCGTCTTCGGGCGTCAGGAACGGCAGCGGCTTGTCGGCGCCGGCGTCGAGCAGGCGGATCACGACCTTCTTGCCGGGGAATTGCGCGAGCAGTTCGGCGTAGGCCTTCGTCTGCTCTTCCACCGTCGGCGGCTCTTCGTTGCCGATGAACAGGAACTCGGTGCGGAACAGGCCGACGCCTTCCGCGCCGTATTCGAGCGCGGTCTTGGCGTCCGACGGCTTGCCGACATTCGCGAGCAGCGGAATGCGGTGGCCGTCCTTGAGCTGGCCGGGCTGGCCGCGCAGTTCCTTGGCCTTGTCGGCGCGCAGCTTCGCGTCGTGTGCGGCGGCAAGCTGCTCGTCGGTCGGGTCGGTCGTCACTTCGCCCCTGGCTGCGTTGACGATCACGGTCTCGCCGTCGGTCAGGTCCACGGCTTCGGCGGCCGAGACGACGGCCACGATGCCGCGCGCGCGGCACAGGATGGCCGTGTGCGACGTGGGACCGCCTTCCGACGTGACGATCGCGAGCGTCTTGTCCAGATCGAGGCTCGCGGTGTCTGCGGGCGAAAGGTCCTTGGCCACAAGCACGAACGGCGTCTCGCTCTGTGGCACACCAGGGGCCGGCCGGCCCATCAGTTCGGCGATCACGCGCTGGCCCACGTCGTGCAGGTCGGCGGCGCGCTCACCCTGGTAGCCGCCGATCTGGCGGAACATCTCCTCGACCTGACCGAAGCCTTCAAGCACGGCGCGTTCGCCGGTCTTGCCGTCGTCGACCATCTTCGCGATGTTCGCGGCGAGCGCAGGATCGGAGGCGAACATGGCCACGGCCTGCAGAATCTCGGCGGCCTGCTTGGTGCCCTCGTCGCCGTTCGCGGCTTCCTGCGCGCGGCGGTTGAGGTCGGCGTTCACCGCGGCGAGCGCCTTGGTGACGCGCGCGTTCTCCGCTTCGGCGCTCACCGACGCGGCACGCGGCTCGTCCTTCGGCTCCGGCAGCGGCTCAGCCATACGGAGCACTGGGCCCACGGCCACGCCACGGCCAATGCCCACACCTTTGAGAATCATTTGGGAACTCCTTCCATCCCGCCCATTCCCGCACACGCGTCGCGCACATCGCGGCCGCGGCGCACGCCTGCGCGCGGCCCCGACGCGGGCGGCGCGGGAATCCAATGAATCGATCGTCAGCAATTCTACTCGCGCGCAGCCGTGTGGGGCCGTTTTCCGGTCTCAGCTAATAGCGCGTCCGTTCAAGGCGGGCATGGTAACGTGTGCACTGGCTGCGGTACATCCGCTGCATGTTTTTTGCTTATCAAAGGAGCACATTATGGCAACCGCTACTCGTAGCACCGTGATCAACGATCCCGTGGGCATCCACGCCCGCCCGGCCGCGCAGTTCGCGCAGGCCGCCGGCGCGAGCGGCTGCACCGTGACCATCGCCAAGGGCGACGGCGCACCGGTGCAGGCCGATTCGATTCTTTCGGTGATGGGTCTGGGCGTCAAGCAGGGCGACACGGTGGAGATCACCGTGGAGGGCGACAACGCCGAGGCCGTGGCCGACGAGCTCATCAACACGCTGCTCGCCGTCTGATCCGCGGTACACATCGCATACGGAAAGGCCCGCGGTTCGCGCACTGCGAACCGCGGGCCTTTCCGTATGCGTATGCCGGGCATCAGGCGGTGATCAGCTCGCAGAACAGCGCCTCGAACACCAACTGCGGATTGACGTTGCCAATCAGGCGGCGGCGCGCCACGGCGATGCGGTCGAGCCGTTCAATCACCTGTTCGCGGCGCAACGCCACCGACAGGTCCACGATCGCCTTGCGGTTCTCCACGTTCACGAGCCCCACCGAGCCTTCGGCGTCGTTCTGCAGCACCGCCACATCGCGGTAGACGCTCGCCACCGAGTTGAGCGCGCGGTCGAGCACGTCGCGCTGGCGGCGCGTGGCCTGCCGTTTGAGCTCGTCCTTCTTCGTCAGCGCGTTGTACATGCCGCGCAGGCTCGGCGGCACGCGGTCGTCCTCCCCCAGCCCGTTGACGCGCCGGAACTCCTGCTGCGCGCGCTCGGCCTGCCGGTCCACGTCCGCCTGCGCCTGCGCCTTCGCGCTCGCGATGAGCGAGTCGGCGAGCAGCACAGCCTGCGAAGCGCGCGCCAAACCCAGCACGCCGACCACGAGTTCGTCGCGGTCGGCGAGCACCTGCGCGTCGCACGCGTAGAGCGCGGCGATGCCGATGTGCCCTTCGGCGAGGCGCGCCACACGCGCCGCGGTGGCCCGGTCCGCGCCGCAGCTGCGTTCCAAGTATGCAGCCACATCCGCGTTGTCGGGCACGCCCAGATTGACGATGCGTGTGCGTGAGCGAATCGTGGGCAGCACGTCCTGCGCGCTCGGCGCACACAACAGCCAGATGGTGCGTGGGCTCGGCTCCTCGATCTCTTTGAGCAGCACGTTCGTGGTGCGTTCGAGCATGCGGTCCACGTCTTCGATGATGATGATGCGCCACGGCGCCGTGCTTGGCGTCTGCTCGGCCGTACCGATGAGGCTGCGCACGTCGTCGATGCCGATCGTCACTTTGTCGGTCGTGAGCGTCGTCACGTCGGGGTGTGTGCCGGCGAGCACCTGCTCGGTCACGCGCGTCGGCGTTTCGGAAAGCCCATGGTCGGGGCTTTCGAGCGCCGCGGCGAACGCGCGCGCCACATGCGACCGGCCCGACCCGGGCGGCCCGCAGATGAGCCACGACTGCGCCAGCGCGCGCCCGTCGCCGCTGCTAACGGCGCGCAGCTGGTCCACCACGCGCGGCTGGCCCACAATGGAATCCCATACACTCATACGGATTCACCCAACCAGATTCGCACTGTCTTGGCAAATCACCTCGGCAATGCGCCCGATCGGCTCGCGCGCGTCGAGCACAAGGAACCGCTCCGGTTCGCGCTCGGCGAGAGTGAGAAACGCGGCGCGCGTACGGCGGCCGAATGCCGCGCCGGCCGACTCCATGCGGTCTTGCTCGTGTTCGAGCCGGCCGAGCGAGACCGCCGGGTCGATGTCAAGTAGATACGTACGCGCCGGCAGCAGGCCGCCAGTGGCCCACAGGCTCAACGCGCGCACGTCGTCGGCGGTCAGTTCGCGACCGCCTGACTGGTAGGCGAGCGACGAATCGAGGTAGCGATCGGTGATCACGATCGCGCCGCGGTCGAGCGCGGGGCGCACGACCTGCGCCACATGCTGCGCGCGGTCCGCGGCGAACAGCAGCGCCTCGGTGCGCGGCGCGATCGGCTCCGCCCCGTGCAACAGCAGCTGGCGGATCCGCGTGCCGAGCTCGGTGCCGCCCGGTTCGCGCGTGACGACGACCTCACGGCCGCGCGCACGCCAGAACTCGGCGAGACGTTCGACCTGCGTGGTCTTGCCGGCGCCGTCAACGCCTTCGAACGAGATGAACAGTCCGCGTGTGGTCTGCGTGGCCATGCGCTCGCACCCGTCAGCGGTTCGGTACGACCGGCGGCCGGCTGTAGCCGTCGTGTTCGGTCATGTACTCGACGTCGCTCTTCACGGTGGCTGCGGTGGTACCGAGCTCCTTGGCGATGCGCGAGTTGGCCCACCCCTTGTCGGCGAGTTCGCGCACCTTGCGGCGGCGCTCCTCGCGCGCCTTCTGTGCGGAACCGGTCGATGTGGCGGCGGACTTGGACTTCGCCTTCGTGGCGGACTTGCGCCCACGGCGCTTGGTAGGTCCGGCCGCGCGCTTTTCGGCGAGCAGGCGGAACGCGTCCTCGACCGAGATCGTCTTGGGGTCGTACTGCTTGGGCAGCGACCGGTTCGTCTCGCCGTCGGTGATGTACGCGCCGTAGAAGCCCTCTTTGATCGTCACCGGCTTGTTCGTGGCCGGGTCGTTGCCCAGCTCGCGCAGCGGCGGCTTGGCCGCACGCCCACGGCCACGGCCGTACTTGGGCTGGGCGAACAGGTCGCGCGCCTGCTGTTCGGTCACGGTGAAGATCGCGTCCTCATTTTCGAGCGAACGAGTCTCGCTCGCCCCGCCCTCGACGGTACGCGTCAGGTACGGGCCGTAACGGCCGTTGTTCGCCGTCACCGTCACATGCTCGATCTCGCCAGTCTTCGCGTTTGTCTCGTCGGCCGCATACACCTCACGCGGCAGGCTCAGCAGACGCAACGCGTCGGCGAGCGTAAGCGTCTCAGGGCTCATCGCCTTGAACAGCGAGGCCATCTTGGGGCGCTCGCCCTCCGCCTTCTTGGATTTCTTCGCATCGTGCTCGTGCGCGGCCTGCTCCTGGCCGGGCAGCACAAGCGCCACATATGGGCCGTAACGCCCGTTGCGCACTTCCACCGTGCCGCCGGTGGCCGGGTCGGTGCCGAGCACACGCGGGCCGCCCGCATTGCTGTCGATCAGCTTGCGCGCCTCGGCCACAGTCAGCTCATCGGGGGCGAGCGTGTCGGGGATCGTGGCACGCTTGGGGTTGCCCTCGGCGTCCAGATGCGCACAATCCTCCAGATACGGGCCATAGCGCCCCACGCGCACGGCCAGTCCGTCGCCGATCTCGATCGTGTTGATCGCGCGCGCATCGATCTCGCCAAGCTGCGCGACCTGCTGCTGCAGGCCCTCATGCACGTCGTGCGCGGTGTGCGCGGCATCGCGCCCCGTGCCGAAATAGAATGCGGTGAGCCATTCGCGCCCGGTCTCCTTGCCGTGCGCGATCTGGTCGAGCCCGTTTTCCATGTCCGCGGTGAATTGGTAGTCCACGTACGTCGGGAAGCGCGTCTCCAGCAGCTTGGTGACGGCGAACGCGAGCCACGACGGGATCAGCGCGCGGCCGCGCTCATACACATATCCGCGATCCATGATTGTGGAGATGATGCTCGCGTACGTGGACGGACGGCCGATCTCTTTCGCCTCAAGCGTCTTGACGAGCGACGCCTCGGTGTAGCGCGCCGGCGGCTGCGTCTCATGTCCGTCGGCCTGCACGCCGGTGGCGGTGAGCACCTGACCTTCGCTCATCGGCGGCAGCGACGCCTCGTCGCTCGCCTTCGCCCGCGCCGATCCGAGCACGCGCAGGAAGCCGGGGAACTCGATCACGGTGCCGGACGCCTGGAACACCGCCTCGCCGAAGTCCGGCGAAGGCGCGGTGAAGCGCGCGACGGCCGTGAATCCGGTCGCGTCGGCCATCTGCGAGGCGAGCGTGCGCTGCCAGATGAGTGTATAGAGCTTGAGCTGGTCCGGCGGCAGCGTGCTCGCGAGCTCGTCGGGCGCGCGGAACCGAGAACCCGCCGGGCGGATGCATTCGTGCGCTTCCTGCGCGCCAGCCGTCTTTGTGGCGTACTGCTTGGGCTGCGGCGCCAGATACTGTTCGCCGAACTGCTGCGCCACCGACTCGCGCGCGGCGGCGATCGCCTCGTGGCTCAACGTGACCGAATCGGTACGCATATATGTGATATAGCCGTTTTCGTACAGGCTCTGCGCCGCGCGCATCGTCTGGCGCGACGACATGCCGAGGCGGTTGCCGGCGGCCTGCTGCATCGTCGACGTGGTGAACGGCGGCTGCGGACGGCGGCGGTACGGCTTCTTCTCGACCGACGAGACGAGGAAGTCGGCGTCGCGCAACGTGTCGGCGAGCGCCGTCGCATCGGCCTCGGTCAGCTGGCGCACATCGTCGTGCGCAGCCGCGTCGGTCAGCGCGCCCGCGGCGGTGAAGTCCTTCGAGCCGGCCACGCGACGGCCGTCGAGCGTGGTCAGGCGCGCGTCGAAGCCGGTGAGTTCGCCGAGCGCATCGGGGGCCTGCAGTTGGGCCACCACATCCCAGTAGGGGGCGCGCACGAACGCCATGCGCTCGCGCTCGCGCTCCACGATCAGGCGCGTGGCCACCGACTGCACGCGGCCGGCGGACAGGCCCGGCCCCACCTTGCGCCACAGCACCGGCGAAAGCTCGTAGCCGTACAGGCGGTCGAGGATGCGGCGCGTCTCCTGTGCGTCGACCATGTGGTCGTCCACTTGGCGCGTGTGTTCGAGCGACGCGCGGATCGCCTCAGGCGTGATCTCGTGGAACACCATGCGCTTGACCGGCACCTTCGGCTTGAGCGTCTGCACAAGGTGCCATGCGATCGCCTCGCCTTCGCGGTCCTCATCAGTCGCCAGATAGAGTTCGCTCGCGTGTTTGAGCGCGGACCGCAGTTCGGAGACCGTCTTCTTTTTGTCGGTGCCCACAATGTAATAGGGTTTGAAGCCGTCGTTCACGTCCACGCCGAACTTGCCGTACTGCGCCTTCTGGTCGGCGGGGATCTGGCTGGGCTGCGCAAGGTCGCGGATATGGCCCACTGACGCCAGCACGGTGTAGCCCTCACCCAGATACCCGCCGATCTTCTTTGCCTTGGCGGGAGACTCGACGATGACGAGCTTGCTACCGGTAGTCATGCTCTTCTCCTTACACTTACGCGTTTCGAGACGTCATATTACTCATGCCGTGTGCACAGCGCGCGGACGAGGTGTGGCGCATAGCTGAAAACACGGCTGTGGCGGAGGTCAGGGCGAGGCCTTGCGCGGTGGCGCGGGAGGCTCGCCTATCAGGCCGAGGCGCGTGAGCGGGGCCGCCGTGATCTGCCGCATCATCAGCACCATGCCGTTGACGAGCCCGGCGAACCCGACGACCATCGCGGTGGCCGCGGCACAGGCGCCCGGAGCCGCCCACGCCGACGCGTACTGCAGTCCGGGGAACACCTGCCACAGCACATAGGTGCCGTATGCGATTGCGCACAATCCCAATGTGATGAGCGCGGTGGCGGCGATCTGCACGCTCGGCGACGACGCACGGCTGCCCGTGCGGTCCATGCCCGAGGCGCGCGTGCAGGCGAGCGTGAACATCATGCACGCGCCGGCGATGCACACCGACATCACCACATCCACCGGCCGGTGCCAGCGGTCGTAGATCACGCTCACGCCCACGATTGACGTGAACACAGTGGACAGTACCGCCGCGCACGCACGCCATGCGCGCGGCACCGCGGCGAGCAGCATGAGCCCGGCCGCCGCGGCGAGCATCGTGTGGCCCGAAGGGGCGGAATTGTTGACCGACGACTCCACATGCACGAGCAGCGGGCGCGGCAAAAGCGGTTTGAGCAGCTTCGCCGCGGCGAACGCGACAGCCGCGAACACGGCGAGCTGGCCGAGCAGCCACCAGCGTTTGCGCGCCGCCGCCACGAGCATGGCCGCGGCGCCGAACGCGAGGCTCACGCCGATGACGAGCCCCGATTTGAGATTGCCGAAGCTGAGCCATGCGGGCATCGTGTCGGCGAAGTTCATGATGGCCAGGTCTTCGTAGCTCTGGCCGTCCACCGTGTGCACACCGAGCCAGTAGACAGCCGCGGCAATGCCTAAGAACACCACGCCAAACACCACGCACAGCACGACGCTCGATGTGCGCGGGCGCAGGGCGAGGGGGTCGGGCTGGGCGAGCGAGGCGTCGATCTGCGCCGACAGCGGGTCTTCCGCGGTAGGCGCGGCGGTGGGTGCACTGGCCGGATGCGGCTCACGGCGTTCCTCGAGCGGGTCCCACTGCGCGGCGGGGGTGGTGGCATCGCCGGCAGCAACACTATCACTGGGGGCACTGCCGCCGGAGGCGTTCGCGGAGCCGTTGACGCGCGGCTCGTCTTCTGGGGCGGATTCGTGTTGTGTCATGGCTACGACTGTACGAGCACGAGTGAACCTTGGCACCGACGCCAATGCGTGCGCGAATTGGAAGAGGGTATGGAAAAACCTCCGCGCACCCACCAGAGGCCACTTACCCTTGCTGCATTCCTGCCCTGGGGGGATTGGGTGACGTAGTGCCACGCGGAGGCTTTGACTAGTGTACACCATGCCGGGACCAAGCGGAACCGGCTGTGGCGTCAGGCCTTCCAGACGTCCTTGCCGTCGGCCTTCGCCTTGGCGACGTCGGCGTTGAGCTGCTCTTCGGTCGCTTCGACCGTGCCGGCGATGAACTCCTCAACGAGCTGGCGTGCCTCATTGTCCTCATGCTGCACGGCCGGGGACTTCATGAAGTACGACGACGGCGCGAGGATCGGGCCGGCCAGGCCGCGGTCGAGCGCGATCTTGGCGGCGCGCAGCGCGTCGATCACGATGCCGGCGGAGTTCGGGGAATCCCACACTTCGAGCTTGTATTCAAGATTGAGCGGCACATCGCCGAACGTGGTGCCTTCGAGGCGCACGAACGCGAACTTGCGGTCGTCGAGCCAGGCCACGTAATCAGACGGGCCGATGTGCACGTTGTACGGATCCATCTCGTGCGGCACCACGGAGGTGACGGCGCGGGTCTTCGAGATCTTCTTCGACTCAAGGCGCGAACGCTGCAGCATGTTCATGAAGTCCATGTTGCCGCCCACGTTGAGCTGGTAGGTGCGGTCGAGGCGCACACCGCGGTCCTCGAACAGGCGGGCCATCACGCGGTGCGTGATCGTGGCGCCGACCTGCGACTTGATGTCGTCGCCGACGATCGGCACGCCGGCATCGCGGAACTTCTGCGCCCACTCCGGGTCGGACGCGATGAACACGGGCAGGCAGTTGACGAACGCGCAGCCGGCGTCCATCGCGGCCTGCGCATACGCCTTGTCCGCCTCTTCCGAACCGACCGGCAGGTACGAGATCAGGACGTCGACCTTCTTGTCGCGCAGCACCTGGGCCACGTCCACAGGCTCGGCGTCGGACTCCTCGATCATCTCACGGTAGTATTCGCCCAGACCGTCGTAGGTGGGTCCGCGCAGCACTTCGACGCCCAGTTCCGGCACGTCCGCGAATTTGATCGTGTTGTTCTGCGAAGCGCCGATCGCCTCAGACAGATCCTTGCCTACCTTTTCGGCGTCCACGTCGAATGCCGTGACGAACTCGATGTCGCGGACACGGTACCCGCCGAAATTGTTGTGCATCAGGCCCGGGATCTTGTCTTCGTCTTTGGTGTCTTTATAGTAGGTCACACCTTGCACCAGCGACGAGGCACAATTGCCCACACCGGCGATAGCCACGCGAATGCTCATCTGAAACGACTCCTCCAAGTTGCGTGCGTTCATACAACCCTCAAGCATACCTTTACACCCCCGCAATTGCCATCACGGGGCGGTTCGACGATAGCGGAAGCGCTGGAAAACAACAGATTGCGCACATCTGCACAAAGGTCGCGGTCGTGTGCACGGCCGCGTATTTTCCATTGGCGAACCCGCCTTTTTTCAGGTGGAACGATTACCGTGGTGCTCATGGCTTCACAAACTCGCACCGCAAGCTCACGCCAGAATGGCGCCAAGCCGCGCACCGCCGCCTCAGGTTCCACCAGGCAGGCAGGCCCCTCCACGCGCCGCAGCGCCACGCGTTCGAGCGGCAAACGGCCCAGTGGCAGCCGCAACCAGTCCAAAGGCCACAAGCAGCCGAAGAACCACAAGAAAGGGTTGTGGTGGAAGATCCTGCTCGGCGTGATCGGCGGCCTGCTGCTCGCCGGCATCGGCCTGTTCATCTACCTGTATGCCACAACCGACATCCCCCAGCCTGAAAAAGTGGCGATCGCCGAAAAGACGAACATCTACTACAGCGACGGCACCACGCCGATCGGCTCGATCTCGTCGCAGAACCGCGAGATCATCGACTGTTCCGTGCTGCCCGAGTATGTGGGCAACGCAATCGTGGCGTCGGAGGACCGTTCGTTCCACACGAACAAGGGCATCGACATCATGGGCATGGCCCGCGCGCTCTACAACAACCTGACCACCGGGTCACGCCAAGGTGGCTCGACGATCACGCAGCAATACGCGGAGCGGTATTACCTCGGCGAGACCACGTCGTACGCCGGCAAGATCCGCGAGGCGATCCTCGCGATGAAAATCGCGAATTCGCAAGACAAAGACGAAGTGCTGTGCAATTACATGAACACGATCTACCTGGGGCGTGGCGCGTACGGCATTCAGGCCGCCGCGCAGGCGTACTTCGGCAAGGACGCCAAGGACCTCACCGTGTCCGAGGCGGCCATGATCGCCGGCATCATCCCCGCGCCGAGCTCGTGGGACCCGCAGGAGAACCCCGAGCAGGCGAAGAAGCGCTTCGACCGTGTGATCCGCATCATGAAGGAGGACGGCTACATCACCGACGCCGAAGCGGCCAGCGCCCAGTTCCCGCAGGTCAAGGAGTACACACTCAGCAACGACTTCGCGGGGCCGAATGGCTACCTGCTCTCCACTGTGGAATCGGAACTGATCAATGCCAAGGCGTTCACCAAAGACGAGCTCGAAACGGGCGGCTACAAAGTAGTGACCACGATTGACAAGGCGTTGCAGGACCGCATCCAGGAGGTGGGCGACGAACGCCCCGAGGGCATGCCGGAAACACTGCAGGTGGGCGGCATAGCCGTCGACCAGAAAACCGGTTCGGTCAAGGCGATGTACGCCGGCTCCGACTACCTCAAGCAGCAGCTCAACAACACCACGCAGTCCACGTTCCAGCCCGGCTCCACGATGAAGCCCTTCGGCCTCATCGGCGCCGCGCAGAGTGACGTGAGCTTCGCGACGCTGTTCAACGGCAACTCGCCCGAGGAGTTCGAAACCACGCCCGGCACCTTCGCCGAAGTGCCGAACGCGCTCGGCATCAGCTGGGGCAACATCAACCTCAATCAGGCCACCGCGAACTCGGTGAACACGGTGTTCATGAACGTCAACGAGCACCTGACGCCGGAACGGTACGCGCAGATCGCGCATGACGCCGGCATCAGCGGCGACATCCAGACCGACACGCTCTACAACATCCTGGGCATCAACTCGCTCACCGTGTGGGACCTGGCGCAGGGCCACTCCACGATCGCCAACAACGGCACGAAGAACACGCTGCACGTGGTGGACCGCGTGCTCAAGGGCGACAAAGACATGTACCAGCCGAACCTCAACACCACCAAGGTGTTCGACGAGAACGACTGCGCCCTCGTGCAGCACGCGATGCTCGGCACCACGCAGTACGGCACGGCCGCAGGCGTGGCGAGCGCGCTCGGCCGCCCCGTCGCCGGCAAGTCGGGCACGGCGAATGACGAGACCGCAGCTTCGTTCGTGGGCTACACACCGCAGCTGATGAACGTGTGGGCCATCTGGAACCCGGGCCCGAACGGCGAGAACCAGGTGGTGCCGCAGTTCGCCGGCTATGGCGTCTCGTCCACCGGCTACCCGTCGCATCTGTTCTCCGAATTCATGTCGACGGCGGTCGCCGACATGCCGGTCGAACAGTTCCCCGACGCCATTGACAACGGCGTGATCGGCGGACCGGACGGCGATTGGGGTCTGGGCGGCAGCAAGCGCGGGTCCGGCAACAGCTACAACAACCTGCAGCAGACGCAGCCCACGCCCACGCCGAGCGAGAGCAGCTCGTCGCCGTCGAATTCACCGTCGCCTTCGACGGAGCAGCAGCAGACGCCCGAACAGACGACACCCACCGAGCCGAGCGGCGGCAATACGCCCGAGCCGGAGCCAAAGCCGAGCCAAAGCACGCCGGCGCCCCAGCCGAGCGAATCTCCGGCCGAGACGCCGGGCGGCGGCGGTGAATCTGGCGGCAACACGCAGGAGAACAAGCCGTAGCAGCAGTCAGGGCCAGTCAGCTCGTCCAGCCCTGACTGCTCCATCATGATGAGGTGACGACACGCAGCGCCGTCACACGTGGCCCGCAGGTTGTGGCCGTGGCGCTCAACGAGAAGCGCGCACAGGCTCCCGCATCTCCCGCCTCATGCAGGCGCCCGGGCGGATCGCACTGCGGCACGGCGTACACATCGATGACGCGGGATGAATCCTTCATGGTGCATCTCTGGGTTCGCTCAAGCGGCATGTCGTTCATGAACACCGCATAGTCGCAATCGCAATCGGCCTTCATGATCTCGACGTGCAGCGTGCATCGATCCCCAGTGAGCGCCATTATATAGGAGAACACCCCGCACAATTGCGCGCAGCGCCAGTGCACATCGCGCTGCCTGCCAAGGCGGTCCGCACGGCCACGGTACTGGTGCCCCACCTCGGATTGCTGCCTGCCACATTCCACTTCGTCAACAATGCCGGCAGCATGCTCAAGGCGCTCCTCATCCAACCGCATCAGTCCGGCCCGCACCCGCGCCGCATCGGATTCATCCCGTGCAATCGGCAGATACACGCTATACCGGGTACGGTCCATCGCAGCAAACGGCTCCAGTGTGAGTTCGGCGAGAGCCCCATCCGGCATCAGCGCCTCAACGCGCAACGAGCCTTCGACCAAGCGGGGAGGACGGTTGCCACACAAAACCGGTAGATCCGCAAGAGGCAGTTTCTCGCCTTGGGCGATATGCCCCATCCGGCTGGAGTCAGCGTTTTCACCGTCTCGGCCGCCATGACCATCACGTAACGCCATGACCGTGTTCCCGACAATGATGCTTGCCCAATCGGAACCATCAGGCAAACGCTCAACCGCTATGTTCTCGGTGAGGCGCACCGTGAACTCCATGCCGCCCGTCCAAGTCGCCCGCAACGGACGGAACCCTTCGGGCACATCGTCATCTGCATCCACGGCAATCGTGCCTCCCTGCACATCCTCGACGCTCCAGCCGAAAGCCCATTGTGGTTCCCGTACGCCAAGGCGCAGTTCATGGCGGAAGCCCCGCGTCTCACGCAAGGCGATGGTGACGAGCAAGGAGCCATCGGCGGCATGGTGAACGCGTTGTTTGATGTGCAATCCACGTTCACGCCACTGCAACGAAGAGCCGATGAACAGATTGATGAGCAGACGGCGCGAATCGAGCGGGCCGCCACCCTGCTTGGCGTAGATAAGACGCCCATAACGCGCATGGTTCTCGAGCCCCGACCCAACGCAGCACCAGAAGCATTCCCGCACCGAGGAATAGACACGGTAATGCCGGGGCCTCATCGGCGTGAAATACACGAAACCCGGCTCATCGACGCTCACCGTGGACAAGATGTGATTGCACATGATCCGCTCGTAGAAATCAAGGTATTCGCGGCGTGGGTCCTGCAGCCACATCCGTGCGGTGAGTTTGGCCATATTGTATGAATTGCAGGTCTCCGGCCCCTGCTCCGAAGTGACCATGGGACCGAAATCGGCGCTGTCATGGAAATGCTCTGCCACCGAATGCGCGCCGATGCTCACGGATCGACCAAGCGCCACCGACCTCCAGAAGGTCTCCACCGCATCCGCATACCGCCTCTCATGGGTGAGCGCGCCGATTCGCTGCCAACCGAGCGCCTTGGGTATCTGCGTATTGGCGTGTTGACCGGTGAGGGCATCGACGCCATGGGACAGTGGGTCGAACACACTCGAATCCGTGAGGCGGTGCGCCATATCGAGATATCGCTCGTTGCCGGTACGGGCGTACAGTTCGGCGAACGATTCGCACAGCCCCCCGAATTCGCTCACCAGTATGCGCGCGAACAACGCATCGTCGATTGTGGCCGTCAAACGGCACCACCAGTTCGCCAGATCAACCACGCATGACCTGGCCATGGAGGCGGTCGGCGGATCGATTGACGAAAGCCCCGACCATGCGTCGAGCAGGCCCGCGAAGGTCTTATGCACATTGTAGAGGGGCACCCATGCCCCGTTGAGCGAGAATGCCTGTGACTGCACCTCACCCCGCCCGATGCGTTGGAACACCTCCACGGCACCCGGAACACCCCCGATGAATCCTCTCATGAGCCCCTGCATGTGTTCTTGGCATTCGCGCATCCCCCTGACAAGCGAAGCGGCGCGGCGTGCGAATTCAGGCAGGTCGGTGGTTTGTGCGAAGGCGACATACGCGCTAAGCGCATGCCCCGCCATATGGCCGTCGAGTCCGGTCGATTCCCAGTTCGGATACGGCTCCGTCGGGGCGCCTGTATGGTCAGCCATAGGCAGACCGGCCTCGCGGCGCATCGGGGCGAGCAGACGATCGATATCCAAAGACAGCAGATATGATCCCGCGGCGGACTGGGCGGCTTCATACCGCCCGGAATGGATGCGCACGGCCGAAGGATCGAATGCGTCCAAAGCAGGTGCGGGCGCGGCGACGGGCTCAAGGCCCTCCGCGGACGATGCGACACTCATGGCAGCGGCCTTTCTGATCAACATGGTCGGGTTAATACCCGTCGGGCCGCCGACCACGACTACGCGGTTGGCGGCCCGACGGGCGGAGAGGAAAGGAGAAGGTAAGAATATGGATATGCGGATGCGCTCACTTCATGCCGGTCATGGCAATGCCCTCAACGAACCGCTTCTGCACGAAGAAGAACACGATGATCAACGGCAATGCTGAGATCAATGCACCGGCCATCACGACGCCATACGGGGTCACGGATGACCCGTGCCCTGTGAGCATGGCCAATCCTGCGGTGATGGTGCGCGTCTCCGGCTTGGACGTCATGATGAGCGGCCACAGCAGGTCATTCCAATTGCCCATGAAATTGAACATGCCGACGGTGAGGATGGCGGGCACTGAATTCGGCAGGATGATCTGCAGGAAGATGCGGAACTCACCGGCGCCGTCGATGCGGGCTGCGTTGTCGAGGTCCTTCGGGATCGAGATGAAGAACTGCCTCAGCAGGAAAATGCCACCCACATCCGCCAGTCTCGGAATGATGATGCCGAGGTAGCTGTTGACGAGCCCCATGTTGGCGAGCAGCTTGTAGATTGGAATCAGCAAGGCCATTGCGGGGATCATCATCGTCGCGATGAGCACGCCCAGGAGGATGCCGCGCCCCTTGAAGTCGACGCGAGACAACCCGTAGGCGGCGAGCGCATCAAAGAATACCGAGAAAATGGTCACACAGCCGGCGAAGACGATGGTGTTGAGCATCTCCCGGCCGACTGGCAGGCGTTGGAACAGCGACTGGTAGTTCTCGAGGGTAAACGCGGATGGGATGAACTTCGGGGGCCATGTCTGCGTCACCGCGTTCGGTGTGAACGAGACCAGCAGGATGACGAGCAGGGGGAAGACCATGAGGATCGTCACGAGGATCAGGGCCAGGTAACTGAAGCCAAGTCCCCAACGGCGACGGGCTGTCGCCCTGCGGCGCAGGCGCTCGTTCTCGTCGTATTCTTCGGATGCGCGGTGCGCGACGAGGGTTGCGGTGGTCATGCGAGTTCCTCCTTCTCGTGCTTGGCGTTGGTGTACAGCTGGATGAGGCCGACGATCAGCGTCATGATGAGCAGCACATATGACAGCGCCGAGGCATAGCCGAGCTTTCCGTTGCCGAAGGCTTCGGTGTAGATGCGGTAGACGATGGTCTCGGTGGCACGGTCGGGTCCGCCGGAGGTGAGGATGAACACCTGGTCGAAGACCTGGAACGCGCCGATCAGACCGAAGATGACGATGTAGTTGAAGGTCGGCCGCAAAGCCGGGATGGTGATATGCCAGAACTTCTGCCATGAGTTCGCGCCGTCGAGGCTCGCCGCCTCATACAGTTCGGCGGAGATGCCTTGCAGGCCGGCGAGGAAGATGACCATGAAGTAGCCGAAATTCTTCCAGACCGTGATGAAGACGATCGTCGCCATGGCCGTGGAGCGCGTACCCAGCAGATTGAGGTGTTCGATGCCGAACAGTTGCGACGCCCAATACGGCACGAGGCCGAGCGATGGGGAGAGAATGAAGTTCCAGGCGATCGCCGCGACCGTCAGCGAGATGACGAACGGCAGGAACATGCATGTGCGGAAGAATCCGACGAACTTCAGGTCCTTGCGGTTGAGCAGCAGCGCGAACGCGAGCGCGACGATGACGACGAGCGGCGCGTACAGCACCGCGTAGAACAGCGTGTTCCTCACATCGGTCCAGAAATCGGCGCTATGGAACAGCTTGACGTAGTTTTCGAATCCAATGAACTTTCCCGCGCGGTTGATGCGATTGTTCGTCAGCGAGACGATGAAGGTCTCGATGGCGGGATAGAACACGAAGACCGCGAGCACGATGAGTGCGGGTGCAGTGAACAGCAAACCGGTGCGTAGATTGCGCCGTGCAATGGACTTCCGGTTCTCTTCGGCGATTCTCGCACTGCCGGTAACCGTTGATGCCTGGGTCATGGCTTTTCCTTTCCTCCGATCAGAATTGGGTGCTGCCCGGGCGGGACCATGTACGGGCACGGTCCCGTCCGGAGCATGTGGACTGTTCGCCTTGGGAGTCTCAGTCCTCGGCGTATTCCTCGAGGTAGCCGGAGATCTTCTGTTCGGCTTCGTCAAGCAGGCCTTGGATGTCGTCATCCGTGCGGGCTGCATTGCTGGTGAGCGTGTCGACGGTGGCGAGCACATCGCCGAAGCCTCCCTTGAGTCCTGCGATGGGGATGAAGGAGTTGTCGGTGTACTGGGAGATCTTCGCGATGAGCGGTCGCTCGGACAGATCCTCTTCAGTCACGGTCGTGTTGTTCGGCGGGTAGGCGGAGCCGAGCGACCAGATGATCTGGTTGTCGTGGTTGTTGTACCACTTGTAGAACTCATAGATGCCCTTCTTGACGTCGTCGTCCTTCACCTGCGAGGTGACCCACCAATACAGGCCGGTCGAACCGGTGTTGGAGCCCTTCGAACCGTTCGGGAAGACGTAGGTGCCATTGCCGTTGGGGACTTGGAAGGCATCATGCGGAATGCCCTTGTCCGTGGCCGCCTGGTCCTCCCAAGGGCCGACGATGACCATGGCCGACTGGCCGGATTCGAAGGATTCACGCGCCGCGGTCTCGTCCATGCCCGACAGCGAATAGCCGCCCTTGTAGAATTCGCGTATCTGCTGGAGGAATGCCTTGTTCTCGGGGGTATTCACGGAGACTTTGCCTTCCGTGGTGTACAGGCCTGAGCCGTTGCCCTTGAGGAACGGTGCCATCGTCACGTCCGGCAGGGCGATCCCATACTGCTGCTTGCCCTTGGTGAGTTTTTTGGCGACTTCGAGCAGCTGGTCCCACGTTTTCGGATAATCGGCCTCCGTGAGGCCCGCGGCCTTCCACATGTCGGTGTTGTACCATACGGCGGTGGGTGCATAGCCCATCGGCACGGCGCATTTCTCCTGGGATCCGTCGATGTCGAAGGTGATCTGGTCCACGACGTTGGGGATGTAGTTCTTGGTCTCATAGGCGGGGTCGTCGTAGAAGTCGGAGACGCACTGGAAGGTGCCGTCGATAGACCATCCCTGGCCGTTGTCCGCTCCTGTCGTCACGAAATCGGGGCCATCACCGGAAGTGACCTTGGTGACCATGGTCTCGCCGATTGTGGTCCACGGCTGCAGCTGGGCGTCGATCTGGTATTTGTCCTGCGATTTGTTGAAGGAATCCACAATGCCTTCGAGTGTCTTGCCATCGGCTTCGGAAAAACCATGCCACATCGTGATCTGCACTTTGCCGTCAGCGGTCTTCTTGACGTCGCCGCCTGCTGAGCCGCATCCGGAGAGCCCAAGCGTGGAGGCCGTGACTATGGCAAGCGCCGCGGCGAGGGTCTTGTTCATCTTCATTGATTGCTCCGTTTCTTTCCCAATTCGACAAGGAACCGGGAACGTTGACGCAGCGACGGCGGAACGCCCTCGCTAGCCCCATTGCTTTTTGCAACGTTGTACTTGAAGTATAGCGCCGTTTTCAACGTTGTACAAAACAGTACTCCCAAATCGTCCATTATCCCCGAGATTACGCCACTTTCCCGCGTGTCGCAGACATTATGCGACAATCGGGGCGCCGGAACGAACGAAACGGCGTCCGGAAGCCGAAGCCCCGGACGCCGCCGCAAGGAAAGGAAGACAGGAGGATCAGGACACCGCGCTCAAGCCACCTTCCTCGAGGAGACAGGAGCTGTGCCCGCGAGTGCACCGCCATCGGGGGGAAGCACATCCACCGATTTCGGCGTCCACAGCGTATCCGGCTCGGGCACGCCGAAATCGGGGCCATCCGCGGTCCAACGCACGATTTGCGCGCGCGCATGGCGATTGGGGTCGAAGAGGGGGTCGCCGTCGATGTCCGTGTAGTTGCGCGCATGGTAGACCATGATGTCCTGCGCGCCGTCCTTTGTCTTGGTGAAGGAATTATGGCCCGGCCCATACTGGCCGTTGGCCTCGCATGTGCGGAACACCGGCTGCGCGCTCTTTGTCCAGGAAGCGGGGTCCAGCAGGTCCGCGTCCGTATCTGCGGCAAGCATGCCCATCGCATAGGCGGGGCCGGTGCCGGAGGCGGAATAGGTGATGTAGATGCGCCCATCATGCTCAAGCACGGCGGGGCCTTCGTTGACGAGGAAGTCAATGCATTCCCAATCGTATTCCGGCTTGGAGAGCATGACCGGCTCACCGCCAAGCGTCCACGGATCGGACATCGGAGCGATGTAGAGGTTCGAGTTGCCTTCGATCGCCGGGTCCTTCTGCGCCCAGACAAGGTATTGCGTGCCGCGGTGGACGAATGTCGTGGCATCAAGCGCAAACGAATCGATTGGCGTGACGATCTGCCCTTTTTCGACCCAATGGTCGCTCATCGGGTCTTCGTCGATGTTTTCAAGCACGAACATGCGGTGCGTGGGCAGTCCGGAATCCTCGAAATCGGTTTCGGCGGCGGCGAAGTAGATATACCACGCGTCCCCGATGCGGTGCAATTCCGGGGCCCAGATGTATTTGCTGGCGGGGCCGGACTCATGCCTACGCCAGACCGTCTTCTCGGGCGCGGACTGCAGGCCGTCGAGATCGGCAGCATACCGCAGTGCGATGCCGTCATACCGTGGGTCCGAGCCGGTGAAGTAATACCCATCGCCATGTTTGATGACCCACGGGTCGGCACGCTGCAGCACGATTGGATTCAGGTAGGTGCGCATATGACCACTCTTTCTCACAAACGCCAATGTTTACATCGTTGAATATAGCAGGTTATACAACGTTGTACAATTGTTCGGCATGTCGCCGTCCATACGGGATGGGCATTGGCCCGGCGGGAGCGTCTACGCCACAGCCGTCAGAAAATGGGAGGGCGGGTGGATTCACGCACGACGAGCGAGGACAGCACCTTATGGAACACCTTGCCAGTGGCCGGATCTGTCTCCTCGGCGAGCCCCTCAAGGGCATGGGAGGCCGGATCGAGGCCATCGATGCGGTCCTTGAGCACGCGCACGGCAAGGCGGGCCACCTCGGGCAATCCGGGCGAGATCGATGTGAGCGCGGGCGAGAGGTACTTGGAATCATCGGAATTGTCGAAACCGACAACGGCCACATCATCCGGGATCCCGTACCCGCGCATCTGGATGGCATGCATGACGCCGGAGGCGAGCATGTCGTTGAGCGCGACGACGCCATCGGGCACAATGCCCGAATCGAACAACATGTTCATCGCGGTCTCGCCATCCACGCGATGCCACATGCGCGACGGAACCACAAGGCGTTCGTCATACTCGATCCCGGCTTCGTGCAGCGCCTCGCAATAGCCTTGGAATCGCAGCGCGGCCGAACCCACCCGCTCCCCGGGGTGCGTGCCAACGACGGCGATGCGCCGGCACCCGGTCTCCAGCAGATACGACGTGGCCCGTTTGGCGCCCTCGACGTTCTCGGTGGCGATGTGGTCCGCGCTGGAAGTGAAGATGCGCTCGCCGAGCAGCACAAGCGGGTAGTCCACCTGCAGCTCGTCGACATCCTCCTGCCCCAGTTCGAGCGGGCTGAAGATGAGCCCATCGACCATCGTGGACTGCGCGCCATGCAACACGTTGAGCTCCTCGTCACGCGAATACAGCGTCGGCTCGATGAGCACGCGCAACCCCTGCTGCTTGGCTTCGGCGATGACAAGCGAGGACAGCTGGGCGAAATACGGCATCTGCAGATCGGGAACCGCCAATGCGATGATATTCGTGTGCCCCGTGCGCAGCGTGCGCGCGGAGACATTCACCGAATACCCAAGGCGGTCGATCGCCTCACGCACTTTGGCGCGCGTGGCCTCCGTGACGAACTCGTAGTCGTTGACGACGTTCGAGACCGTCTTGATCGACACCCCCGCCGCATTGGCTACATCGCGCATGGTCACCGTATGCTCGCGTTTCGAATGCGTCCGTCCGGCCATCGCTGCGCCTCCGTTCCATATCCTCGTCACGGCGACCAGGGCCGCGATCCATCTGCCTTCGACGATACTACCGCCGACGGCGCAAGACCTGCCGTCAGTCCACGACTATGGTCATCGTGACCTCACGGTATGCGGGATCGAGTTCCTCGTCGGCCTGCATGTCGAGCACCGGCATGCCATCGGCCGCCCAGTGCACACGACGCACCTGCGCATCACGGCCGCCATATGCGCCATCCTCATATTCGGCGGCATGGAAGACATAGATGAGGTTACCGTCCTCGTCATGGGACCACATGCCGTGGCCGGTGCCGAGCTGCCATGCGCCGTTGTACACACCCGACTTCTGCAATGGGTAGTCAAGCTTCGTCCACACCGCCGGATCGAGCAGATCCGCGCCCACACCGGCCGGTGCGGTCGCCAAGCCCGTCGCATAGTCGATGCCGACGCTCGAACCGGAGTAGATGAGGTAGATCACGCCGTCATGCACGATTGCATTGGGCCCCTCGGCGATGAGGTTGTCCCAGGCAAACTCGGGCACAATGAGCTGCGCCGGCTGGCCGGTGAGACGCGCGGGGCGCCGCGGATCGAACGGGGCTATCCACACCGAGCCCACCTGTTGCCACAAGTAGTACCAGCGCCCGGAATCCTCAAGCACGGTCATGTCGAGCGAAATGAGCTGCACCGGGTTGAGGATGCCCCCGTCAGGCCCGAGGATCGGCTCCGGTACAGTCCAATTGCCCTTGACACGGGGATCGAGGTCGCGGCCATCGGGCCCTTTGCGCAACTGCATGATATGGCACCGTCCTGTCCACATGTCGGCGAGGCCCAGCCTGTCCCCCTCCACGCCATCGAAGCACGGCATGAACAGAATGGACAGGCGGCCATCGATCACATGCAGCTCAGGAGCCCAGAAGCAGCCGGTCATTGCGCGCCCTTCGGAGTTGAGGTCGCCGCGCGCCAGTAGGTCGATCTCGCGCGCCCGTCCACCTGCGGCATCGGCGAGCTCCGCGATCGAGCCGGCCACGCGCAGCGGCATATGCGTGGCGCCACCGCGGGGGTCGATGCAGTTGCCGTCGGCGTCTTCGGTCGCGATGAACATGAACATCGGCTCGCCGTTGAAGCTCCACGCGAACACTGACGGATCGGCGCGTTCCACCGCGAAGGGAACCGGGTATCTCGGCGCGCGCACGGAGCCATGCACCTCCACACGCGCGCCCGGGCCAAGGGCGCCGTCATCCAATGCACGGCGCATATCGCCAAGCGCGGCCGTGTCCCAATCGACGCGCCGGGTGGCGGTCGAGCCATCGCTATACCGCAGCGCGACCGGGGTTCGTTCCAGACCGGCGGACTCCCCATCGGCAGACGCGGGAACGGACACGGTGATGGGGTCGACGCCGACATTGACGATGCGCCCGAAACGGCCCATCAGCCGTGCCGCCTCTTCGGCGTCGACGCTCACGACATTGCCGCCGCACGCCTGCGGGATGCCCGTGGCGGCGGCATCAACAAAGGTCGGTGCCGGCCCCGGGCCGGCGCCTTCACCGACCGGTCCGAGAACGGCATGGGTGCGCGCGACGGCCTCGATGTCATCGCAGAACGCATGGCGCGGCAAGCCCGCATCGTCATGCCACCGCACAACATACCGCGCAGCAGTAGGATCGAACACGACGGACGGATTGCGCACACCGCTGTCGACGGCCAGGTGCAGCAGACCGAAGCGCTCAAAGGACAGCAGGTCATCGCTTGTTGCGAACAGCATCGCGTTGCGTTCTGAACCATCGGGCGCGCCCCCGCGCGCCGTGCGCGTGGCGACGACGCCGAAACGGCCGTCAGCCAGCCGGAACAGGTATGGGTCACGCAAGGACGCCAACACGATATCGACGTCGGGCATCACAGCGGCATACGGAAGGGCGCCCGAGGGGCTGCGCGAAGGCAAATCGCCTTCATAACCCGCCGCACGCATCTGCGAAACGGCGCCTTGGGCCGCCGTGCACGCACGCGCAGCGCCGGCGTCCACCGCCTCGCGAGACGGTGTTCCGGACGCGAAGAAAATGCCGTAGTTCCCGTTCAGCGGCTCCCAATCCCCGCTGACCGGCGAGCGCAACGCCAAGTGCATGCTCAGCGCGACATCGGCGTTGTTCGCCTCTTCATTGGACGTGGGCGTGCGCATATAGCACAGCAACGGGAAACATGGACTCGCCATTGGGCCACCTTTCTGCATAAGGGTTTACATCGATGTATCATAGCAGTGTGTACATCGTTGTACAACTTGCGCGGCGCCAACAGCCGCCTGCATTGCCCACCCTACCCAAGGACCTGATATGACGTTGCCGATCCGACCAAAACGCACAATCGCCGCAATCATCGCCCTCATCATGCTGCTCTGCCCGCTTGCCGCCGGCTGCACCGACACCACCAAACCGCGTCCGGAGACCACTCCGGCCCAGACAATCGCACGCGGGGAATCCCATGACCCATCCATCGTGAAAGCGGACGGACGGTACTACATCTTCGGTTCGCACCTCGCATTCCTGCAAAGCGACGACCTTGTCGACTGGAAACCGCTGACCAACAACCTCACCGACGACTACGCTTCAATCTTCGCGGACATCTGGAACGACTGGTCGAGCCAGTCGACGAACCCCGACGTCAAGGGGAACATGTGGGCGCCCGACGTGCTGTGGAATCCGGCGATGCGCAAATGGTGCATGTACATGTCGATCAACGGCGACAACCGCCGTTCGGCGATCGTGCTGCTCACTGCGGATGACATCGCCGGCGACTGGAGCTATGTGGGGCCCGTCGTGTACTCGGGGTTCTCGCGCGGCAACGCCTCACGCACCGACATACCACGCGTCCTAGGAGCGGACGCCGACCTCACCCGCTACCAGTCACCGAACGACACGGGCATCAATGCGATCGACCCATGCGTGACCTTCGACGAAGACGGTGGGATGTGGATGACCTACGGCTCGTGGTTCGGCGGGATCTGGATGCTGCGGCTCGACCCGGCCACAGGGCTGCGCGACTACACAGCAGACTACTTCACAAAGCATGATGCCTCCGACGCCTACTACGGCGTGAAGATCGCCGGCGGACACGGCAACTCCGGAGAAGGCCCCTATCTGATCCATACGGGCGGCTGGTGGTACCTGTTCGTCTCCTATGGCCATCTCCAGCAGAAAGGCGGCTACCAGATCCGCATGTTCCGGTCGAAGAAGATCACCGGCCCGTATGTCGACGAGGCCGGCCATGCGGCCATCACGACACGCGCGGAAGGCAACAACTGGCAGGGTGACACCGGCGTGCGCCTCATGGGCTCGGTCCAGTGGAGCGGCAACGACAACGGGAACATCGAAGTCGCCCAAGGGCACAACTCCGTGCTCATCGACGACGATGGCACCGTGTTCCTCGTCTACCACACACGATTCTCGGGTAGTGGGGAGCGCCATGAAGTGCGTGTGCGGCAGATGCTCCCCACCGCCGACGGCTGGCTTGTCGCCGCGCCGTACGAATACACCGGCGTGAAAGCCGACATGAAGGGGTATGCCACGGATGCCGTCACCGGCGACTACGAACTCGTCACCCACGACCCGCATACCGCGTTCAAGGGCCCCAAGAAAGCCACCGACCCCACGAGCACCGACTACCGCGGGGTCAACCGCCCCGTACGCATCACACTCCATGAAGATGGCACCATCACCGGCGCCCGGCAAGGCACATGGAAGGCCACCGCCGGCACCAACCTCCTGACGATGTCGATTGACGGCGTCACCTACCAAGGCGCGTTCGACCGCCTGCCTCGCGACAAGGCAGGCTCCCCCGATATGACGTTCAGCGCGATCGGAGGCAACCAATGCGTCTGGGGTCTGCACCGTTGACATGCACGCACACCACGGACCATCCGACCATCCATACCCCGGTACCGCACAAGGAGATAACCATGCCCCTGCATAACAACCATGCCTCCCTCATCAACAACACAGCTCCGCACATCCACGATCCGGCGATCGTACAGGACCACGACGGCTCATATGCCGTCTTCGGCACACACCGCATGTTCGCCCATAGCGACGATCTTGTGCATTGGAGCCCCCTGACGAACAACCTCACCCGCAATCCCGAGGCTGAGCTCGGCGCGATCTGGGAACAATGGCCCGCAAGTCCCACGAATCCCGATCTTCGCGGCAACACATGGGCGCCAGACGTCATATGGAATCCGACGATGCATCGATGGTGCATGTACCTGTCACTCAACGGTGACGACCTGCGTTCGGTCATCGTCCTGCTCGTGGCGGAGGAACTCACCGGCGACTGGACCTATGTGGGGCCCGTCGTCTACTCCGGCTTCACCGGGCAGGACATCGCCCGCACCGATGCCAATGATGTGCTGCGTGAGGCCGCCGCCACATCCTCACCCATGGATGCGGCGCGCATACTTGACGTGGCGCGCTATATGTCGCGTAAAGACACGCGCATCAACGCCATAGACGCCGCGCCGGTGCTGTGCGAGGACGGCACGATGTGGCTCGCGTTCGGTTCATGGTTCGCGGGCATCTGGATGCTCCGCCTTGACCCGGCGACAGGACTGCGCGACCGCAGCATACGCTATCCGCTCATACGCGACACGACAGGCAACGCGAGTGTGAGCGACCCGTATTACGGTGTGAAGATCGCCGGCGGATACTGGAACAGCGGCGAAGGGGCTTATCTGGTGCAACGCGATGGCTGGTGGTTCCTCATGCTCTCCTACGGTTGGCTCGGGCGCACCGGCGGCTACCAGGTCCGCGAGTTCCGCGCACGTTCCCCGCTCGGCCCCTTTGTCGACATGCATGGAAACCCGGCGATTGCGCTCGGTGAGACACCGCACAACGAAACCGGACGCACCGGGGTGCGTATGCTGTCAAGCGTGCATTGGCACGACGGTTCCGACGCCATAGAGGTGTCACAAGGGCATAACTCCGTACTGCAGCGCAATGACGGGAGGATGTTCCTCGTCTACCACACAAGATTCGCCGACCGTTTCCATTCTGACGACGACGAGGATTTCGATATGCGCGTGAGGGAACTGGTGATGACCGACAACGGCTGGCTCGCAGTCTCCCCGGCGCTGTACCGGGGAGAGCCGATGCAGCCGGTTGATATGGCGGACATTCCCGGTGATTACGACATCATCATCCACGATCCGACGACATGCTTCACAGGCGACACCGATGACACCGGCCGTCGGGAAGGCGTCGGGATCCCTCAGGCAATCACGTTGCAGGCGGATGGGCGAATCATTTGCGGTGAAGCCGTGGCGTTCAGTGACACAAATGGACTGACGGCCCCGCGCATGACCGATGGCGCACCGACATGTGGATTGTGGCGTTTCGCCGCCCGCGCACGGCCAGGCTTGCCCGAAGACGATGCGGGGCCGGTCATCGGCAGCGCCCATGCGGCTTCGGATATTGTCATGCATCTGAACGGCATACCTTACCACATGAGGGCCGGCGCACAGCCTCACGACGCGGCTCCAGCCCGCATCCTGCTGACAGGCGTTGGATGCAACCAGGCGGTCTGGGGTGTACGCCGCGGCTAGCCCCGTCCTGGAAGTAAAAGAGGGCGTCCGTGTGGCCAGACAAGAACCACACGGACGCCGTCGCGCATGGGACCGTGGAGATCAGCGACCGGAACGGTTGATCGCGGAGATGATCGCCTTGAGCGAGCTCGTGATGATCGACGAATCGATGCCGACGCCCCAGACGGTGCGCTTCTCCTCGTCTTCCATGCCGACTTCGCATTCCACATACGACGCGGCGAGCGCGTCGGTGCCGACGGACATCGTGTGCTCGGCGTAATCGAGCACCGAGGCCTCCACACCGAAGGACTTCAGCGCGTCGAGGAACGCGGCGATCGGGCCGTTGCCGGTGCCGGTGATCTCACGCGTCACCTCGGGCTCGTGGCCCACGTTGATGCCGCGGTCGAGCACGGTGGCGTGCAGCACGGTGTCGGAGCCGTCTTCGCCGGACGACACACTGACCTTGAGCAGCTTGAGGCGGCCCCACTGTTCGAGCGAGGCGTCGCCGCTGTCGCTCAGCGCGTCGCCGCTCGCCACGGCGCCGCCGTCTTCGACCGGCAGGTACTCGTCCTTGAACAGGCGCCAGATGTCTTCGTCCTTGACTTCCTTCTTCGTCTCGTCGGCGTGCTGCTGCACCACGCGCTCGAACTCCACCTGCAGTTTCTTCGGCAGGTCGAGGTTGTGGTTCGCCTTGAGCAGATACGCCATGCCGCCCTTGCCTGACTGCGAGTTCACGCGGATGATCGCCTCGTACGACCGGCCGATGTCCTTCGGGTCGATCGGCAGGTACGGCACGAGCCACACGAAGTTCTCGAGTTCGCTGCCGGCCATTTCCACGGCCACCTCGCGGGCTTCGAGGCCCTTCTTGATGGCGTCCTGATGCGAGCCGGAGAACGCGGTGAACACAAAGTTGCCTGCGTACGGGTGGCGCTCCGAAATCTTGATCTGGTTGCAGTACTCCACCGTGCGGCGGATCGTGGGCATGTCTGACAGGTCGAGCTGCGGGTCGATGCCTTGCGTGAGCAGGTTGAGCCCGATCGTCACCAGGTCCACGTTGCCGGTGCGCTCACCGTTGCCGAGCAGGCAGCCTTCGATGCGGTCCGCGCCGGCGAGGATGCCGAGCTCGGCCGCGGCCACGCCCATGCCTTCGTCGTTGTGCGGGTGCAGCGAGAGCACCACGGCGTCGCGGTCGTCGAGGTTGTTGGAGACGTACTCCACTTGGTCGGCGAACACGTTCGGCGTGGTCATCTCCACCGTGGCCGGCAGGTTGATGATCATCGGGTGCTCGGGCGTCGGCTTGATCACGCCGATCACCGCGTTGCACACCTCCACCGCGTACTCCGGTTCGGTGCCGGTGAACGATTCGGGCGAATACTCGTAATACAGGTCGATACCCTCGGCGTCGCCCTCGAGCTCCTTGCACAGCGCCGCGGCGTCGGTCGCGAGCTTCTTGATGCCGGCACGATCCTTGCGGAACACCACTTCGCGCTGCAGCACCGAGACCGAGTTGTAGAAGTGCACGATCGCGCGCTTGCAGCCCTTGAGGCACTCATAGGTCTTGCGGATCAGGTGCTCGCGGGCCTGCGTGAGCACCACAATCGTCACGTCGTCGGGGATCAGCTCACGCTCGATGAGCATGCGGATGAAGTCATAATCGGTTTCCGAGGCGCTCGGGAAACCGACTTCGATCTCTTTGAAGCCCATCTCCACAAGCATGTTCCAGAAGCGCAGCTTGCGCTCGGAATCCATCGGATTGACCAGCGCCTGGTTGCCGTCGCGAAGATCGACGGAGCACCAGCGCGGTGCGCGCTGCAGTCGCTTGCCCGGCCACGTGCGCTCCGGGTAGTCGAACGGCACCTGCTTGTCGTATGCCACATACTTCGTATAGGGCATATCGCTCGGCTTCTGCGGGGCACCGATAAAACGCGCCGGAGGCAGCAGCGGGTCGTTGTTCCCTCCGTTGGATGCCGCAGCCACTGCGGCGAGATCAAACACAGACGATTGATCCTGACCCATCACTCCTCCTTTTTACTGTTATTGTAGATATAGTTGTTCCCTATATAAATAATCAATATGATAGTTCATATAGCGAGTGCGCGCGAGCACGCACAACCGCTACGTTATACAGCGTAGCGAAGAACCGGCGGCGAAACGTCCGAATACTGGCATTTCCCCGCATCTTATTTACAACTATCGTGTATAAGCCGGCGCAGCGCCCAGTCAGCCGATCAGATTGACGCCGCGGCGTGCCACGCAGTACGCGTTGCCGAGCCACGTGTGCCGCGAATTCGGCCACACGGAGCCCAAGCGCGGCGCGTTCTGACTCATCCAGATACTCGGCACACGCCCGTCGGCGCTGCGCGAGCCGAGCAGATTGAAGCCGTTCTTCTCGAGCAGCCATTCGGGGTGTTGCGTGGCCACGGCGAGCCCCTCTTCGAGTGTGAGCGGGATGCGCTCGTCGGATTCGATGAGCTTGCGCGCCACGTCGGGCTCGCGGTTCACATAGCATGTGCCCGTGTGCGGGTCGACGACCAGGTAGAACGGGCCCTCCGGCGGCTCGAAGCCGTCGGTCGGCAGGAAGCTCGCGATGTCGCGCGGCGGCATGGTGGTGAAGCCGGCCATGCGGTTGATGCTCGTGCGGGCGATCAGCGATTCGGGCGTGACGAGCTCGCGCGTGGGAACCAGCAGGATGTCGGTACCGAGGTCGCTGTCTTCGAGCGCGCTGATGAGCGGGCGGGCGAGCGCGCGGAACGAATCCGAGCTCATGTCCGCCACGTCGGGGTAGCCAAGTGCCACAATGCGGTCCAGTTGTTTGGTCGCTTCAATCGATGCCAATGACATGCTTCCCAGCATAGCCGCCGCCCTGTTCGCGCTCGGCGCGAGCATGGCGGACCGGCGCCCGACATGCGGGGAGGCCCCGATTCACGCGAATCGGGGCCTCCCCTATGGCTGACTATGGTCAGCTGATCACAGCTGGTCGGCGAAATGCTTCTGCGCCACGACCTCGGCGAGCTCGACCGCGTTGAGCGCGGCGCCCTTGCGCAGGTTGTCGTTCGTCACAAAGAACGCGAGGCCCTTGTTGCCGTCGACGGCCTGGTCCTGGCGGATGCGGCCCACGAAGCTCGGCGTCTTGCCTGCGGCGAGCTGCGCGGTCGGAATGTCCACAAGCTCCACGGCCGGCGCCTCACCGAGCACTTCGCGCGCCTGATCCGGCGTCACGTCCTGCTCGAATTCGGCGTTCACGCTCATGCCATGCGAGGTGAACACACCCACACGCACGCACGTGCACGAGGCCTTGAGGTCGGGCAGGTGCAGGATCTTGCGGCTTTCGTTGCGCAGCTTCTGCTCTTCGTCGGTCTCTTCGGAGCCGTCGTCGACGATGTCGCCGATCATCGGCACCTCGTTGAACGCGATCGTGCGCGCGACCTTCGTCGGCTCCGGGAAGTCGATCGCGTCGCCGCCGAACACGAGCTTGTCGGCGCCCTGTTCGACCGCGGCCTTTGCTTCGTTCATGAGCTGCTCCACGCCGGCGCGGCCCGCACCGGAAACCGCCTGGTACGAGCTGACGATGAGGCGCTTGAGGCCGAAGGCGTCGGCGAGCGGCTTCAATACCGGCATGATCGCCATCGTCGTACAGTTCGGGTTGGCCACGATGCCGGCAGGGATCTCGTCGAGGTCGTCCGGGTTCACTTCGGCCACCACGAGCGGCACGTCGTCATGCAGACGCCACTGCGAGGAGTTGTCGATCACGATGGCGCCGGCTTCGGCGAACTTGGGCGCCCACTGCTTCGAGGTGCCGCCGCCCGCGGAGAAAATCGCGATGTCGATGCCGCTCAGGTCGGCCGTGGCCACGTCTTCGACGGTGATGTCGTGGCCGCGCCAGTTGAGCGTCTGGCCCGCAGAGCGCGCCGAAGCGAGGAAACGCAGGTCCTTGATCGGGAAGTCGCGCTCGTCGAGCACGCGGCGCATGACCATGCCCACCTGGCCGGTCGCGCCGAGCACCGCCACATTGACGCCGCGTTCGTTGATTTGTACCATTGCCGGACTCCTTTACCGTGTTTGCCCTGTTGTGCCGTGTACTGTGCTGTTGGTTCAGCGGCCCGTGCCGCCGTAGACGACCGCTTCCACCTGATCCGCGTCGAGGCCGTAGGCGGTGTGCAGCGCCTTGACCGCCTCATTGAGCTGGTCGAGCGGCACAAGCGCGGCGATGCGGATCTCCGACGTGGAGATCATCAGCACGTTGATGCCCTTGTCGCTCAGCGCCTCGAAGAAGCGCGCGGCAAGGCCGGAATGCGTCTTCATGCCGACGCCGACCACAGCCACCTTGCCCACGTTCGGATTGACGTCGAACGAATCGTAGCCAAGCACGTCCTGCTCCTGCAGCAGCACCTCGCGCACGCGCGCCGCGTCGGCGCCCGGCACGGTGAACGAGATGTCGGCGGTGCCGGTCGAGGCGCCCGCCTGCACAATCATGTCGATGTTCACACCGATCTGCGCGAGGCGGGTGAACACGCGCGCCGCCATGCCCGGCTCGTCGGTCACGCCGCGCACGGTGGCGAGCGATTCGCTGCTGTCGTGCGCCACGCCGGAGATGATCGGCGTCTCCTGGCCCAGGTCTGGGAACAGATCGCCCATCGACTTGTCTTCGTTCTCGTTCATGTTGCTCTCCGTAGGTTCTGCTTGGTTCTGTACAAAAGTTGGTTGAAAATCCGGGGGCCCTCAGAGATTGGGCAGGGTGTGCGGGTCCACGCCTTCGGGCACCACGAGCGTGCCGCTGCGGTGGGAGAAGGAGCTGCGCACGTGCAGGGGCATCTTGAAGCGCTGGGCGTATTCCACACAGCGCAGCGCGAGCACCTTGGAACCGCACGACGACATTTCGAGAATCTCGTCGTAGCCGATCACCGGGATGCGGCGGGCCGTGGGCACAATGCGCGGGTCGGCGGTGAACACGCCGTCCACGTCGGTGTAGATCTCGCAGACGTCGGCGCCGAGTGCCACAGCGAGCGCGACGGCCGAGGTGTCGGAACCACCGCGGCCGAGCGTCGTGGCGTCGCCGCGCTCGTTCTCGCCTTGGAACCCGGCCACAATCGCCACACTGCCCTTGTCGAGCGCGCGGCGCACGCGGTCCGGCTTGACGGCGCGGATATGCGCGGCGCCGAACTGCGCGTCGGTCATGAACCCGGCCTGCGAGCCGGTGAACGAATAGGCGTGCGAACCGGCCGCGTGGATCGCCATGGCCAGCAGGCTCATCGAGATGCGCTCGCCCGCGGTCATGAGCATGTCCATTTCGCGCGCCGGCGGGTCGGAATCAATGCTCAGCGCCTGGTCGATGAGGTCGTCGGTGGTGTCTCCCATCGCCGAAACCACTACCGCCACGTCGTTGCCGGCGTTCTTGGTTTCGATGATGCGCCGTGCCACACGCTTGATCGAATCGGGGTCGGCGACAGACGAACCGCCGTATTTCTGCACGATAAGAGCCACTGCTATCCAATCTTCTTGTCTGGTGAACCGTCCCTCGGTACGCGTTTTAGTGTACGCGGGAAGCGTGATTATTATATGGAACCGCGCATGCGATTCCATGGCGCCGACCATAATTCGGAAAATCGCATCACGTTACACGGATTGGCGCCCCTGCAGCGCGCGCGAGAGCGTGATCTCATCGGCGTATTCCAAGTCGCCGCCCACCGGTAGGCCGCTCGCGAGCCGCGTGACCTTCACGTCGAGCGGGGTGAGCAGCCGGCTCAGGTACGTTGTGGTGGCTTCGCCTTCGATGTTCGGGTTGAGCGCCACAATGATCTCCTTGACCTCGTCGGTCTGCAGGCGGTTGAGCAGCTGGGCGATGTTGAGGTCGTTGGGGCCGATGTTGGCCATCGGGTTGATCGCGCCGCCGAGCACATGGTAGAGGCCGCGGTATTCGCGCGTGCGCTCGATGCTCATCACGTCTTTTGGCTCTTCGACGACGCAGATCACCGTGTGGTCCCTGCGCGGGTCGGCGCACACCGTGCACGGGCTCGTCTCGCACACGTTGCCGCAGATCTCGCAGAACTTCACTTTCGCCTTAACTTCGGCGATGGCCTCGGTGAGGCGCTGCGCCTCGTCGTCGGGTGCGCCAAGCAGGTAGAACGCGATGCGCTGCGCGCCTTTGGGCCCAATGCCGGGCAGGCTCGCGAACGAGTCGATAAGGCGCTGGATCGCGCCGTCATAAGCCAAGGCCATTGCCGTCTCCTGGTCCTCCTAGTCGTATGTGCCGGTCAGTGCTCGTCGTGGTGTTTCTGCGCCTGCAGGTTGCGCGGGTTCTTCGGGTCATCGGCGCTGAAATCCTCAACAGACTTGACGTCGAATAATTCCTTGACGGCGTCCAGATCCATCATCATCGACGTGCTGATGGATTCGTCGGTCATCGAATACTCGTCCTCGTCCGGATCGACTTGCGGCTCGGGCCGCACAGGCTCGGGCTGCGCGGGCTCGGCGGCGGGCTGCGCAGGCGCACGGTCCGGCGCCGACTCCCCCGGCATGCGCTGCCACGGGTCGTCGGGCTTGGCGGCGCGCGCCTGCGCCGCCTGCTGTTCGAACGACGAGACGCGGTCGAAGTCGATGTGCGTCTGCTCGTCTTCCGGGTACGCCCACGGGTCGATGTCGTCGAGCGCGGACGCCGAGGCCGAGGCAGCGGGTGCAGATTGCGCGGGCGCGACTCGGTGCACGGCGTCGGCGTCGGACGTCGTCTCGCCGGCCGTGGCGCTATGCTCGCTGGGTTGGCGTTCCGCACGCCCCGCGATCTGCGACTGCAGACTGCCTTGCAGCAGCTGCGCTTTGATACGCTGCTGCTGGTCAGCAGGCAGTTTGCTCAGCGGCGGCGCCACCTGGCCGTCGGCCATTTTCTCGGTCGGCGCGAGCGCCACCTGCGGACCGAACACACGGTGCACTTGGGCGCGCAGAATATCCACGACCTTCGTGGTGCCGTCCACGCTTTCCGCACTGACGGCGAGTGCGAACGCGTATTTGCTCATCGGGGTGTCGAACTTGATCCACAGGCGCGAGCGGCCGCTGCGCGGGTCCTGCGCAAGGTTGACGCGCGGCACCTTGGTGCGGTCTACGTATGCGCGCACATCCGCGGGCAGGCCGCGCACCAACGCGTCCCAACGCTCGTCGGGGCTGCCGTCGGGTTGGGCGGCGGCCTGCGTGGATTGTGTGGACTGGGCAGGCGTGCGGGCCGCCATGTCGGGCCAGCCGGACTGCGCGGGCGCGGCGGACGGCTCAGGCGCGGCGTGCGGTTGGGCCGCCGGCTGCGTGGTGGACTGCGCGGGCGCCGTCTGCTGCGGTGAAGCCGGCTGCTGTGCCGATTGCGCAGGCGCCGTCTGCTGTTGGGCCTTGGCCTGATTGGCGATGAAGCCGCCGTGCGGCGCGGGTTTCGTGGGATCGTCGGCGGTCGCCTTGGCGGGCGTGTTGATTGCCGCATAGCCGGTCTCGCGGCCGGCAAGCAGTTTCGCGGCGAGCAATTCGAGCCGCATGCGCGGCGAGATCGCGCCGGCCATATGCGCGAGCGCGTCGTCCATCGTCTCGGCCATGGCCGTGAGCGTCGGCAAACCCAGCGCCTTGGCCTGCCTATGCAGTTGCTCGAGGTCTTCGGCCGCGGCGCCGTCGCTCAGCACGCGTTCGGCCTGGTCACCGCCGAGCGTGAGCACGAGCAGATCGCGTGTGCGCGCCAACAGGTCTTCCACAAAGCGGCGCGCGTCGAACCCGCCGACGATCACCTTCTGGATCACGTCATACAGCTTCGCGCCGTCGTGGTCGATGATCGCGTCGATCGCCGTGCCGATCAATACGTCGGGCGTGAACCCGAGCAGCGCCACAGCGGCGTCATACGAAATCTCACCGTCCACCGCGCCCACCATGAGCTGGTCGAGCACCGAAAGCGTGTCACGCACCGACCCGCCACCCGCGCGCATCGCCAGACGCAGCACACCGGGCTCGGCCTCGATCTGCTCATGTTCGCAGATCTCCTCAAGGTACGGCCCCATCACCTCGGGCGGCACCAAGCGGAACGGGTAATGGTGCGTGCGCGAGCGGATCGTGCCGATCACCTTTTCGGGTTCGGTCGTGGCGAAGATGAACATCACATGCTCCGGCGGCTCTTCCACGATCTTGAGCAGCGCGTTGAACCCCTGCTGGGTCACCATGTGCGCCTCGTCGAGGATGAAGATCTTGTAGCGGTCGCGCGCAGGGGCGAACCCCGCGCGTTCGCGCAATTCGCGCGCGTCATCCACACCGTTGTGGCTCGCGGCGTCGATCTCCACCACGTCGATCGAACCGGGGCCTCCGGTCGCCAGGTCACGGCAGCTTTCGCAGACGCCGCACGGCTGCGAGGTGGGGCCTTCCGCGCAGTTGACGCAGCGCGCCAGAATGCGCGCCGAGCTCGTCTTGCCGCAGCCGCGCGGGCCCGAGAACAGATACGCGTGCGTGAGCTTGTGTTCATCGAGCGCGCGCATGAGCGGCACGGTCACCTGATCCTGCCCGATAACGCCCGCGAACGTGTCTGGACGGTACCGACGATATAACGCTAATGCCATAATGTGCCCTGTTTCCTTCTCGCGACGATTCGCGTAGTGCTGCTACTAAAATACAGGCTGCATCACCCGTATGGGGCGCGGGCGCGGACCTGTGCACGCGGAATGCCCCGTTGCCTGCGCGTGTTGCACGGCTTCCGTGGCGGCGCATGGGCGCGGGCCGGCGCGCGCCTGCGCCGTGACATGCCGTACGAACGGCACTTGTGTGGCCACGCACGCACGCACCTGCACGTCGTCGCCGTCCACCATGCAGGACTCGATGGCGCCGCCGTTCGCGCTGGCGATATGCCCAGCGAGAACGCACGGCGTCTCCGTTTCGCCATACCACAGCGCCTGCGCCGCGCCGACCGCGGCCAGGTCGGCAACCGTGCGCGCCTGCCCGCGCCGCAGCACGATGTTGCCGCCGGCGGCGATCAAGCCGAGCAGCAGGGCCGCCGCGCACACGAGCGCCACGCCAGCCATCGTGGCACTGCCTGCGTCGCGCGCGCCGAGCCGTCCGCCCATGCGCCGCAGACCCGCACGCACGGCGCCGGCCACACTATGCCTGCCCATCCTGTTTCACCCCCACCGCGTTGCCGCGCACGCTGCCTGGAATCACGTGCAGCGGATCGGACACGACCCTGCACGTTGTGGTCACGACGTAGCGGTTCGCTTCGCCGGCTACCGCGACATGCACACCGGCCCCGGCCGAGGCGCGTGCTGCGGCGACGTCGCCGTCGAGCACCACGAGCTGGCGCGCCACAGCGGCCGCCGCATCCTGGCATTCCAACTGCACCACACATGCGCGGGCCGTGTAGAGCAGCAGGGCCAGCATGACCACCACGGAGGGGAGGACCACCGCGAATTCCGCGGTGGCCGCCCCCTCGTCGTGAGTCCGGAACCAGTGCCCAAGACGTTGCGCCATGTGCCGCACGGCATCGGCGCCGTTGGTGCCCCGCATCGCTAGGCGACGCTCAGCGCCTTCTTGACGATGTTCGTCAAGAGCGTCTTGATGGTGTCCGATTTGAGCAATGCCACGAGTATGGCCGCAAAGCCGGTGGCCGCCACAAGCACCACAGCGTATTCGGCCGTGGCGGCGCCTTCCTCCGGCTCGGTGGCCAACGTGCGCCAGCGCGCGTCGAGCATGACGGCCGCGCGCTGCGCACGGGCCGCCCAATCCCCGACCGCGCCGCCGAAGCTGTGGCGGATCGCGAGGCCATCTCCATTGATGGCGGTGAGTTCGTTCATGATGCACTCCATTCCTCAAGGTGTTCTGTATTCGGTTATATGGCGCCCCTGTTGCGGGGCGTGGGTCCACTGTGCGCCATGTGCGTCTGCGCGTCCAGCCTGACGGGGTCATGTGGTCGGACGGTCAGTTATCCACATTCCCTCAGCCCTGCACAAACGACATGATCGTCGGCACCACGGCGATGCACAGGAACGCCGGTAGAAAACACAGGCCCATCGGCAGCAGCAGCCGCACCGAAAGCGTTGAAGCCGCGCGCTCGATGTGCATGCGTTCGAGTGTGTCCAACTGTTCAGCGGCGGCGCGCAACCGCGGCACGGCCGCCGAGCCGTCTTGCCACGGCGAGCGCAGCGCGTCGTCGAGTGTGTGTAGCACGGCGCCCAAGCCGCGCGTGCCCGGCTCGTCCGCAAATGCGCCCGCCACACTCCAGGCGTCGCCCCACGGCACGCCCTGTTCGAGTGCATCGGCCACAGCGGCGAGTGCACTGGCGCACACGGGGCCGCAACAGGCGCCCACGGTGCGCAGCGCGGCGGGAATCGATGCGCCTTGCTCAAGCGCCGCGATGACAAGCGCAATCACCAAGGTGCCCGACGGCTCCCAATCGTCGCCATGGGGCGCGCCGGCGCGCACGTCCTGCAGCCGCACGGTCGCGGCGTGCGGTGCGGGCAGCCACCATACGGCCGCCGCCGCGCCGCACGCGGCCACCACCATCCACACCGGCCCCGTCAGCGCGATCATGGCGGTGCGCCGATCATCGCGAGCATCAGCCGATGCATCCATGCGCCGCCCACGGCATAGCAGACGGAGCCGAGCAGCAGACAGCACACTCCCTGCACCGAGCCGAACAGTACGCCGAGGGGATGCGCGCCCAGCAATTCGCCCAATGCCACCGTGACGGCCGGAAGCCCCATGAGCATGCGCACCGTGGATCGCGGCACGGCGAACGCGTTGCGCTTGAGGTCTTCGCGCAACCGCAGACGCGCGTATGATTCACGCACCGCGTCGAAACAGCGCACGGCCGGGCAACCGAGCCGGTGGCTCACCCCATACGCCGCGCATATGCCGTGTGCGGCGGCGCGGATCTGCGCATCGGTCTCTTCCGTGAGCCTGTGCGCCTGCAACAATGTGGCGATCGCCTCGGCGTCGCAGTCGCCGTTGGCGTCCGTCACCGCTGCGCGCGCCACGAGTCCGGGCGGCATGCCGCCGCACGGACTGGACAGCGGCGACGCGCGGGCACGGCTCTGCGATGGCAGCGCCTCGAATTGGCGGCATAGCGCCTCGAGCACGCCGGCACCGCCCTGCAACGAGGCGACGACGCCCGCGAGCACCACGCTTACTCCCCGATTGCCCGAACCAATATGTGTTTCGCCTGCGCTCGCACCCGGGGCCTCGTGCGCATCACGCAGCCGCGCGTGCGGCGCACGCATGCACAGCCATACGGCGGCGCCCATGCACAGCGCCGCCCACCACGCCAACCAGTTCATGCCTCGCCTCCAGACCCGCGCTCCTTCCACTGCGCGACGAAATCACTCCACGCCTCTCCGGCCACCGCGTCGCCCGTGCCACTCCACTGCGCCACCACGCGCCCACACAGGCGGCCATCCACGCATTGCACCATGCCGATCTGCGCGATGCGCCGGCATTGCGAGCCACGTTCCAGATGCAGCAGCACGTCGAACGCGCCGTCCGCCAACATTGCCGTCGCGCGCGGCTCGAGCCCCGCAAGCAGGCCCAAGGCGATGAGCCGCCCCGGCACGCGCGACACGGAATCCGCGTGCACCGTGGTGAACGACCCACGGTGCCCCGAATTCAACGCCCGCAACAGATCGGCCACCTCCTCGCCGCGGCATTCGCCGACCACCACGCGGTCGGGCCGCATGCGCAGCGTCGCCTTGACAAGGTCTGGCAATCCCACCGCGCCCTTGCCTTCGACGTTCGCCGCGCGCGCCACGAGCGACACCGTGTGCGCGTGCGGCACGGCATGCAGTTCGCGCACCTCCTCGACCGTCACAATGCGCTCCTCGGGCCTGCAACAGGCCAACAGTGCCTTGAGCAGTGTCGTCTTGCCCACGCCGGTGCCGCCGGTGATGAGCACATTCGCACGGCCCTGCACCAACAGCCGCAGCAGCGGCACCCACGGCGCAGGGCACATGCCCAGCCGCGCCAGCACATCCAGGTCGGGCGCCACGCGGTCGGGGAAGCGAATCGAGACCGACGCGCCATGCGGCACAATCGGCGCGACGACCGCGTGCACGCGCGTGCCGTCTGGGGCGCTCGCGTCGGCGATCGGCTGGGATTCGTCGAGCCGGCAGCCCAGTTGGGCGCACAGGCGCACGGCGAAATCACGCAGCACATGCGGGTCGTGCAGCGGAATCGCGGTGTGTGCAAGCTGCATGCCACGCCCGCAGTCTATCCACACTGCGCCGTCGCACGTCACCACCACATCGGTCACGGTGCCGTCGCGCGCGAACCGCTCGAGCGGGCCGAGCTGCAACGCCGGCGCGGTTTGCTGCGCGAGTGTTGGCGCGGACCGACACGTGCCCGACCGCACAGCTGCTTGCATGGATTCCCGTGCTCCCGCCGGCACCATATGCCAGCCATGCTCGGGTGTCATCGCGCCCGTGCGCTGTACCGCCGCGTGCCCTGACGCCATGCGCGCCACTGCCGTATGTCCCATCGCCATCGTCCACCTTTCGCACGCCTCAGTCACGTCGGCCGTCGAGTGCGCAGGCGTGCTCCGCGATCGACGTCAGCTCATCGATGACCGGGCGGTTCCTGCGCGGCACTGCGCGCACGCCGAGCCCTTCCAGCACGTCGCCGCACAGATGCCCATCCGCGCGCAGCGTGCCGATCACGTCGCGCCCCAGATACGACGTGGCTTCGTCGGGCGTCACCATGCCGCGCTCGCGCACCGTGCCGCGTGGCTCGACGCCCACGACCGCCACGATCTGCCCTGGCACCGCCGCCATCGGGCGCACTTCCTGCCCAATGCCGGGTGGGGTGTTGCGCTGCTCCACACTGTTCAGGCCGACCTGTTCAAGCCACTCGATGTGCATCTGCGCGCGGGCGAGCCCCAGCACCGAAAGTTCGACGAACACGATGTGCGAGGCCTCCACAAGCGTGGCGACCTGTTCGATCATCTCGCCTCGGCCGGCGTCCACGACAACCGCATCGTCTTCCTGCGCGAGCGCCTGCACCGCCGTCTGCACTTCCCACCAGTCCGGTGCCTCACCCTGCCACGGATTGTGCGAAAGAAGGGCCACGCCCTTCCACTTCGGCAGTTTGCGCTGCAATGCGGGGCCGTTGAGCTGGCCGAGCGGCGCGTGCACGTCGTGCCACCGCACCCCGCGTTCATGCTCCAGCCCGAGCACCACGTCGAGTCCACCGCCCGCCACGCGCAGGTCGGCGTCGACGAGCGCAGTGGACGCATGGCGCTTGGCGAGCTGCTGCGCCAATATCGCCGCCGTGAGCGTGGTGCCGATGCCGCCGCTCGCGGACGAGCATGTGATGACGTTGCGTCCGGCGACCGTCACGCGCTCGCGCTCGGGCGTCGGATCGGCGAGCGCCTCATGCGCCGGCGCGACAGGCGCCCAGCGCACGCCCGCGCCCGAACGGGAGGCGGCGCGCGCGGGCTCCTGTTGGTGCGGCACATAGAACCGCTGCGGTTCGAGCGTCGTGCGGCGGATGCTGGGCGATTGCGCGGTATCGCGGTGTGCGAACGGTGTCTGGATATTGCCTAGGGGCATTACTGCTGTATTCATGGTTCGATTGAACGGCATGCGCACAGTGCTGGCCAAACTGTGCGGACCTATGTGGTCGGACGGTCGACTATCCACACTTATCCACATTGTCAGTTGATCTGGCGGTACCGCAATGCCCGCCTGCGGCACCAACTGCGCCCCTTGCATTGCTACGGGCAGTGCTTCTTTCGCTACGGGTAGTGCCCTTCCAAACCGCTCTTCCCTACAAACCCCCATTTTCCAACGTTTGTAGTTGGGAATCAGTCACGGAAGCACTACCCGTAGCAAAGAAGGCGCTCTTCTGCGCGAACGCAGTGGTATAAACACGTCGGATTCGCCGCGTATGGCAGTGGAATGGTCATGAGTGTCGATGGTCAGATACCAACAGCCATATAGGTCACAATCGGCAACAGTTGATGTCTAGCCCCTAGACGCCAACAGCCATGCAAGGCGCCGGCACGGACACCTATTGACCGCCGTATTTCATTCGCATTATTTTACGTCTCATGTACAAAAAAAGGGAAGGACCACGCTATTGTGGGCCTTCCCTACAAGTCCAACTGCGCAGAATCTCTGCACAACCTCATCGTTGCAACGGTAAGTCTTTCCAATACCCGCTCAACGTAATAATCTTGCTGATCATATACTTTTTGTGGGTCTGCTATTCAGTTGTTCTTGTACTTGTAATTATGCTCGCTATTTGCCATTCCGCAACTTGATTCAGCTAATGTTCACTAATTCTTCATTTTGTTCACTCAACTACCTAACCGTACATCGCAATGTGCCATTTTGTATGCAGAACCTACCCAAAATGTTCATTCAAACATGTTATGCGGCACCACACGGCGTGTCGTACATCCCGCTCCCCACCACCCGCCGCGCCACCCAAAATGATCCGCCATGACACCCAGCCGAGCAACCCAGACATACGTCATGACCCTGATCCCAGAGCACGACAATCCTCGGCACGGAGCAGAGAATCGTCGCGATTGCCCGCCACCTGCGCGATATTCGTCTATAGAACCCATAGGAACGTCACCGCCAACACCACCCACACCCCATACAACACCGCGGAACTTGAATAAATAGCAAAGTTTTCGCCGCTTTCAGTGATTTTTCGGATTCAAGGCCCTAAAGTAGTGTGCATGACACAGATTTTTGACGCACCATCAAAGGCGATACTGCGCAGTCAGATTGCCGAACATATCGCAGAGACGGACAAGAGCGACAAACGCGAGACGCTCAACGGTGAACAGCCGCTGCCGCCCGACCGCTTCTTCGACCGTGAGCTGAGCTGGCTCAAGTTCAATAAGCGCGTGCTCGAACTGGCGCAGGACGAAGACATCCCGATCATCGAGCGCGCCACGTTCGCCGCGATCTTCGCGAGCAACCTCGACGAATTCTTCATGGTCCGCGTGGCCGGTCTCAAGCGCCGCATCGACACCGGCATCGCCGTCACGAGCCCGTCGGGCCTGAGCCCGCGCCAGCAGATGCGCGCGATCAGCGAGCAGGCCCACCGCCTGCAGGACGAGCACGCGCACTATGTGGTCGACCACATCCTGCCCGACCTGGCGAAAGAGAACATCAAGCTGCTGAGCTGGGACAAGCTGACGATCGCCGAGCAGGAGCGCCTCTCGAAGTACTTCCGCCAGCAGGTGTTCCCCGTGCTCACCCCGCTCGCGGTGGACCCCGCGCACCCCTTCCCGTATATCTCGGGCAACTCGATCAACCTGGCTGTGCTCGTGGAGAACCCGGCTTCGGGTAAATCGCACTTCGCGCGCGTGAAGATCCCCGACAACATCAACCGACTCGTGCCGGTCGACGACATGACCAAAGACGAGGCCGACGAGGTGCGCTACGGCTTCATCACGATGGAGAACCTGATCATCGCGCATCTGGAGTCGCTGTTCCCGGGCATGATCATCAAGGAGGCGCGCTCGTTCCGCGTGACGCGCAACGAGGACATCGAGGTCGAGGAAGACGACGCCGAGAACCTGCTCAACGCGATTGAAAAGGAGCTGCTGCGCCGCCGCTTCGGGCCGCCGATCCGCCTGGAGATCTCTGACGAGACCTCGCCGTTCCTCTCGCAGTTGCTCGCCGACCAGATGGGCGTGACGCCGGAGGAGGTCTACCGCCTGCCCGCCCCGCTCGACGCGACCGTGCTGTTCGAGCTCGGCGCCATCGACCGGCCGGACCTCAAGTTCCGCCCGTTCGTGCCGACGACGAACCGCCAGATCGCACAGGTCGAGTCGAGCCGTGCGCAGGACATCTTCGCGGCGATCCGCGAGCGCGACATCTTGCTGCACCACCCGTACGACTCGTTCTCCACTTCGGTGCAGGCGTTCCTCGCGCAGGCAGCGGCCGACCCGAAGGTGCTCGCGATCAAGCAGACGCTCTACCGCACGTCGAGCAACTCGCCGATCATCGACGCGCTCATCGACGCCGCGCACGCCGGCAAGCAGGTGCTCGCGCTCGTCGAACTCAAGGCGCGCTTCGACGAGGACGCGAACATCGCATGGGCGCGCAAGCTCGAGCGCGCGGGTGTGCACGTCGTCTACGGCATCGTCGGATTGAAAACGCACTGCAAGCTCTCGCTCGTGGTGCGCCAGGAGGCGGACGGCCTCAAGCGCTACTGCCATGTGGGCACCGGCAACTACAACCCGAAAACCGCGCGCCAGTACACCGACCTTGGCCTGCTCACGTGCGACCCCGTGGTGGGCCAGGACATGACGCGCCTGTTCAATCAGCTGAGCGGCTACGCGCCGAAGTCGAGCTTCCACCGCCTGCTCGTCGCGCCGCGCACGGTGCGCTCCGGGCTGATCCAGCGCATCCGCCGCGAGGAGGACGCCGCGCGCGCCGGCAAAGAGGCGTGGATCAAGATCAAGGTGAACTCGATCGTCGACGAGAAGACGATCGACGCGCTGTACCGCGCGAGCCAGGCCGGTGTGAAGATCGATATCGTGGAGCGCGGCATCTGCTCGCTCAAGCCGGGCGTGCCGGGCCTGTCCGAGAACATCCGCGTGCGCTCGATCCTCGGCCGGTTCCTTGAGCACAGCCGCATCTACGCGTTCGCGAATTCCGACGGCCCGCAGATCGGCGAAGGGCCGATCGCCGGCCCGGAGGTGTGGATCGGCTCCGCCGACCTGATGCACCGCAACCTCGACCGCCGCGTGGAGGCGCTTGTGCGCATCACCGCGCCCGAGCAGATCGACGAGCTGATCAAGTACATCGACCTGCAGATGGCCGACACCACGTCGTCGTGGCACATGGAGCCCGACGGCACGTATGTGCGCCACTCGAAGGACGAGGAGGGCCGCCCGCTCGTGGACAGCCAGGAGTACCTGATCCGCAAGCACCAGCGCCGACCCAACCCGCACCGCTGACCCCAGCTGAATCCCGGCACCTCACCGAGGCCGTCCGCACGCATGCGGGCGGCCTCTCGCGCATTCCCCGCACAACCTCCTACAATGGGGAACCATGAGCAAACGCAGAATCGTCGAAGCGGCAGGTGGCATCCTTTATCGCACGCGCGAAGGCGCGCCGGATGGCGACATCGAAGTGTGCGTGGTGCACCGGCCCAAATACGACGATTGGAGCTGGCCGAAAGGCAAACTGGAACTCAACGAGTCCCACCGCCATGCGGCCGTGCGTGAAATCGGCGAGGAGACCGGCTGCCATGTGGCGCTCGGCCCGTTCCTAGGCGAGGTCGAATACCCGCTCGCCGACGAAGGCCGCAAAAAGCGCCACGCCAGCGCGCAGGCCAACCGCAACGGCAGCGCCGACATGCAGATCAAACATGTGGCCTATTGGATGGCCACGGTGATCAGCGACACGCGGGCGCGCCACATGGCCACCGCGTTCGGCCCCGTGCACCGCGCCGACGCCGGCGAGATCAGCGACGTGCGCTGGCTCACGATCGCCGAGGCACGCAAGCGGCTCACCCATTCCACCGACAAAGACGTGCTCGCGTGGTTCGTCGACCGCCTGCAGGAGGACGCGCACCACGCGCGCACGGTCCTGCTCGTGCGGCACGCCAAGGCGGAGCCGCGCAAACTGTGGAAAGGCACCGATCCCGCGCGCCCCATCACACCGAAAGGCGCGGCGGCCGCCTACGCGCTCGACCGCGAACTCGCCTGCTACGCGCCCGAACGGCTCACCACATCCCCGTGGATTCGCTGCCAGCAAACTATGCAGATGCTCGCATGGCAGACTGGATTACCCGTGGAGCTGGTCCCCGAGCTGACCGAAGACGCGTTCGCCGCCGACCCGGCCGCCGCGTGGGCCGCGTTCCGCGCGCAGATAGCCGAGGCGCTCACGAGCGGCGCCACGACCGCGATCTGCATGCACCGCCCGGTCATCGGCGGCATCTTCGAGCATCTGCGCCCGCTGTGCTCGTGCAAATCCCTGACCAAACGACTCATCGCGAAGTCCCCGTACATGCCCACCGGCAACGCGCTCGCCCTGTTCGTCACCGGCAGCCCGGAGGACCCGCACATCATCGATATTCAGAAAGTGGCACCGATTGTCTACTAACGCCCCGCACTTCGGCAATGGCTCCGTGATCGCGAGCCGCGCCGCGTTCACCCACACCGGCTCCCCGCGCCCCGCGCGCCCCGGCCAGCTCGACCAAGGGCTCGCCGAGAACATTGCCGGCGGCGTCGATCCCGAGCAGCTGAGCGAAGTGAGCCATGCGACCGCCTGGGCCCTGCTCAGTCATGTGCACGCGACCGACGACCCGGCCGTCGTGGCGCGCACGCTGACGCTCGTGGATCACGAGGGCGTGGACGTGATCGCGGAACTGTGGAGCCACGCGGAGCCCGATTCGCTGCCAGGCGTGCTGTGGCGCCTGTATTTGCTGCGCACATGGATGCGTCGCCAGCGTGATGCGATCGCGCGCCTGTGGCGTCTCGGCGAGCCGATTGCCACGTCCGCTTCGGCGATCGCCGGCGTCGACGCGGCCCCGACCGAAGAGGACATTGCGCGCACGGCGGATTCCATTCTGGCCGGCGCGTTCCGTGGTGATTTCGCCGTGGCGCTCGAACGCGCCTCGACGTTCGTGGATGTGGTCGTGCTCGGCCTGCGCGTCGAGGCGAAGCGCATGACCGCGCGCGCCGCGGCGATGGCCGACGTCGACTCCCCCGTCGTCGGCACCACGGAAGAGATTCACACGCTGCGCGGGCAGGCGGCGCGCCTGCTGCACACCGCGGCGAATCTGCAGACGACCGCGAAGGACCTGCGTGCCGGCGCGCACCTGTGGCGCCGCGGCCAGCTGGAATAGCGGCGCGCGCTACACCGACATGGTGGTCACGCGCGCGCAAGTCATGTACAATGTAAAACGCGTCGGGCCGTGCATAGCCCCGGGCTCCATTTTTTGCCGCTGCGAGCGGCCTTTGCGCCGACATGGCGCTTTCGCGGTCCGACGTCCTCTTCTCAACCAGTCGTATTACCGCACAGATGCGGGCGCGGCCGGCAGTTCCTCATCGATGAACTTCATGTACGGCTTGGGCACCACTTCGTTGCGGTGCGCGCTGTACCACGCGTACGATTCGCGCAGGCCCTCGGCGAGCGGCGTCGTCTCGGGCATGAGTTCGCGCTGGGCGCGCACATCGAGCTCGTACTGATAGTCGTAGAACGGGAAGAAACTGCGCTGGGGCACATTGTGCACCGCCACGCATTCGAGCGGCTTGCCGGCCGCGCGGTAGCACAGCTCCACCCACTCACGCACACTGACCAACTCCGGATTGCCGACGTTGAACACATGCTGCTGCGGCTGTTGCGCGATGATCACATCGATGAACCGGCACAGGTCGCGCACATGGAAGAACTGCAGGCGCATCTTGCCGTCGCCCGGCAGACGGAACGCGCGCTCGGCGTCCGCGCAGTCGAAGACGAACGCCTCGCGGTAGATGTTGTTCATCGGACCATACAAATACGGCGGCCGGATGATGTACGCGTTCGCAATCTGCTCGAGCACCGCGCGTTCGGCCGCCACTTTGCCTTCACTGTACTGGCCCCACACCTCATGCTTGGAATTGAGGCCCAGCCGTCCGTTCTCGACGAACGGCTGCAGGTTGGTGGTCGGGTACACCGCGCTCGAACTGATCATCACATACGTGTCGAACGTGACCGATTCCAGGGCGCGCGCCAAATCATCCACATCCTGCGCGTTGTAGGCGGTCACGTCGATCACCGCGTCGAAATGCTGGCCGCTCAGCACGTTCCCCAACGCATGCCGATCGGCTTCGATGACCGCGACGCCTTCCAACTGCTCTTTCGTATTGCGGTTCAGCATCACCACTTGTTCGCCCAGATCGGCAAAATACCGCGCGCTGTATTTGCTGACGAATACGGTTCCCCCCGTTACCAGAATCCTGCGTGCCACTTCGCCCCTTTTCTTCTTTGATGCAAACCACAGCAGAGGGTAGCACAGGATGAACCATGATACACAAACAGACCCGCGATGTGGGACTGCCATGGCCGGCAACCCCCACCCCACCCCATAGTCGCCCCTTTGCTCTATCCCCCGATCCATGCTGAACCACCGCCCCGGCGCGCCCCTCCAATCCGATTCGATGTTTTGGCGACTGTTTTCGCTGTTTTCGCCACCATTTTCGCCGTTATTGTCATTAATCCACTTACAAAGCGGCAGAAACAGCGAAAACAGTGACGCAAACGGCGAATACAACATACAGAGAGGTCCTGCATGCAGGGCATGCAGGACCTGGAGCGCCTATGCGCGGGGAATCACTTCTTTGCGGTGACACGCATCACGATGAAGGAGACGATGGCGACCACGATGACCGCGCCGATGAGCGAGGGGATGACCGCCATGCCGCCGAGCTGCGGGCCCCAGCTGCCGAAGAGCGCCTGTCCGAGCGCCGATCCGGCGAGGCCTGCGATGATGTTGGCGATCCAACCCATCGAACCGCTGCGGTTAGTGATTGCGCCGGCTATGGCGCCGATGATTGCTCCAACGATGAGCGTCCAAATCCAATACATGATGTTTCCTTACGTCTTGGTTTCCAAAGTTCGGGAAGAACCTTGAACTACCTTCACTGTACGGGAGCGTCCCCGCCGCCGTTGACGTTTCGCGCCTTTTATGCTGCCACGGCAAAATCAGGCAACGCACAGCTATGGCTGGTATGCATGATGGTCGTACCGGGAAGACACCCTGCCTGTGCGTCAACCGCTGAACGGCACGTGCCGCTTGACGCGCGGACTATGCTAGGAGGTATGGAACTCCAAGTACTCAATCACCCGCTGGTCGAGCACAAGCTCACCGTGCTGCGAGACAAAAACACCCCTTCTTCCATCTTCCGCGAACTCGTCTCCGAGCTCGTCACGCTCGAAGCCTACGAGGCCACCCGCAACCTTGAGGTCGTGGACAAGCCGATCGAGACGCCTGTGGCCCCCATGGTGGGCAAGACGATCGCCAAGCCTCGCCCGATCATCGTGCCGGTGCTGCGCGCCGGACTGGGCATGCTCGACGGCATGACCCGCATGATGCCAAGCGCGGAGGTCGGATTCCTGGGCATGAAGCGCGACGAAGAGCATCCCACCCAGCAGATCACCTACGCGAACCGCCTGCCGGACGACCTTTCGGGCCGCCAGTGCTTCCTGATCGACCCGATGCTCGCCACCGGCGGCACACTTGTGGCCGCCGCGCACTACCTGGCCGAAAAGGGCGCAAAAGACGTGACCGCGATCTGCATCATCGCCGCGCCGGAAGGCATCAAGTTCGTCGAAGAGAACATCGACCCGAGCATCTCGTTCCGCGTCGTCGTCTGCGGTGTGGACGAAGGCCTCAACGATAAGAGCTACATCGTGCCGGGTCTGGGCGACGCCGGCGACCGCCTGTACGGCGTCATCGACTGACACACACCCTACGCACAGACGGGCTTTTCGCTGTTTGTGCCACTGTTTTCGCCGTTTTGGTCATAAATCCAGCCAAAAAATGACGAAAACAGCGAAAAGCCTGACGGTAACGGCGAAAACAGTGGCACAAACAGCGAAAAGCCTCCAATGCAAAAGCGGGCCGTGGTGGTGAACACCGCGGCCCGCTCTCATTAGTCTACAGCTGCATGTTCGCGGCCGGCAGCTCGCCCGGCACGAACGCCTCGAAGATGTAGCGGTCGAAGTACGGCATGCTCTGGCTCAGTTCGGCCGAGCTGCGCACGGTCCACGCCACGGCGAGCGCTCCCATCTTGCGCGCGAAAGCGAGCAGCTTGCTGCTGCCGTTGCGGTAGTCGTACGCCACAAAATCAGGGCGCGACATCCAGTTGAACGCGAGCTTGCCGGCGGCCCACGTCACGGCGTCGGCGCCGCCGAAGCGCACGTCTTCGGCAAGCTGGCCGCGGCACACATCCGGATGGTTGGACTTGTACCAGTTCATGGCGGCCGGGCTAAACGACTCCACCACATACAGGCCATGGTATGCGTCGAGCAGATTGGCGGCGCGCGTCATGAATTCCTCGTCGCGGGCATCCCACGAACGCGGGTTTTCGAATTTGAATTCGACGATGATCGGCACGCGGCCGTCCACTACGCGCAGCACGTCGCTGAGCAGCGGCACATGCTGGTAATAGCCCTTCGGCGCGGTGGCCGGCGTGGCGACGGCGGACGGGTCGTCGGCGCTCGCCCCCGGCAGCAGCGGCGACTCATAGGCGCCCGGCGCTGCCGTGGGGAACAGCGGGATGCGCACAAGCTCGTCGTATGTCAGGTCGGCCACGCGGCGCGGGTCTCCCGCAACGCGCAGCAGGTCGGGGTCGTGCAGCACCACGATCTGGTTGTCGAGCGTCATCTGCACGTCGAGTTCGATGCCGTAGCCGGCGGTCGCAGCCGCGGCGAATGCGGCGAGCGAATTCTCAGGCGCGATCGGGCCCGGCTCATTCGGTGTGCCGTAGCCCGCCTGCATCGCCATGCGGCGGGCGAGCGCGATGTATTCGCCGCTTTCGCCCGCATACTGCTGGCTCAGGCCGGAGCCGGCGTCGTGCAGGCCGCGGTGCGCGTACGGGATCTGCGGCAGCGTGGGCACATAGTTCTTGCGCTTGTTGCCGAACGTGCGCGGCGCCATCGCCCACAATCCGGCACCTGCGGCGAGCGAGGCGCCGATCAGGATTTTCTGTACGGTCTTGGCCATGTTTCCTCCTTGGGAGTTCCACTACCCGAGCCTACTGCACGCCCGTGCCGTTGCTGTCAGCGAACGCGCGTCATTTGCGGGCGCGGCGCTTGGCTTGGCGCTTCTTCGAGTAGATGTCGAACACAATCCACATCGAGAGCACGAAGGCCGCCAGATAGCCCAGGAACCCCACGGCCGGGATGCCGAAGATGATCGGTTTCATGCCGGCGTAATACACGATTGACGATCCGATGAACAGGCCGACCACGATGAGCGCCATCGTCAGGCGGTTGACCATGTCGGAAAGCTGGCGCATCGGCTCTTCGGACGAGACGAGCTCGAGGTTCATGCGCAGTTCGCCGCGCGTGAGCATGTGGAGCGCGGTGTTGGCCTCGCTCATCGATTTGAGCGCGCTGTGCAGCGCCTCGTGGCTTTCCACGGCGAGCGTCTTGAGTTCGTCGGTCACCGATTCCACGTTCGTCTTCGATGCCGCGATGTGCTTCGAGATGATCTGGATCATGTTGACGTTCGGGATGAACTTGTCGAGCAGGCCTTCGAGTGTCACGAGCGCACGGCCCACCGTGGTGACCGAACTGGGGATCTCGATGCCGTGGCGGCGCGCCATCTGCGTCAGCTGCGCCAGGAACGCGGCCAGATCCAGGTCCGCCAGATCGACGGTGCCGAATTCTTCGATGATGCCGTCCAGGTCGGCGAGCAGCGACGGGTAGTCGGTGTGGTTGATCGCGGTGCCGGCGAAACGCAGCAGCGCGTCGGCGAGCCCCGCTGAATCCTGCTTGGCCACGGCGAACAGCATCTGTTTGAGCGCGGCGCGCGTGGACGCGTTGAGCCGGCCGGTCATGCCGAGGTCGAGCAGCACGATCTTGCCGCCGCGGATCTCGATGTTGCCCGGGTGCGGGTCGGCGTGGAAGAAGCCGGCGTCCAAGATCTGCGACGCGTAGTTGTCGACGAGCTTCGTGCCGATCTCCTTGAGCGAATAGCCGTCGTCGAGCAGTTCGCGCGTGTGCGCGATCGGAATGCCTTCGATGTATTCCATGACCACCACATGCTCGGTGCACAGGTCCACGTACGGCGTGGGGCAGTCCATATAGGCATAGTGCTCGCAGAAGCGTTTGAATTCGCACAGGTTGCGCGCCTCATTGAGGAAGTTCGTCTCTTCGTCGAAGGTGTCCCACAGTTCCTCCACCACGCCCTGGAAGTCCACCACCTGCGCGTTGTGCATGATCTTGGTGGCGCCGCGAGCGAGCGAGCGCATGATCGACACGTCTTCGGCCATCGTCTCGCGCACGCCGGGCCGCTGCACCTTGACGGCCACGTCTTCGCCCGTGAGCAGCGTGGCGCGGTGCACCTGCGCGAGCGAAGCGGAACCGAGCGGCGTCGAATCGATCGTCGCGAAGATCTCGTCCACCGGCCGCCGGTATTCGTTTTCGAGCGTCTCGAGCACGATCGAATACGGCATGGGGTCGGCGTCGGCGCGCAGTTTCGCCAGTTCGTCGCAGAACGGCTGCGGCAGGATCTCGGAGCGCATCGAGAGAATCTGCCCGACCTTGACGAACGTGGGGCCGAGCGCCTCGAACATGAGGCGCATCTTGACCGGCGTGAGGCCTTTGAGCGCGTCGAACTGCACGGCGATCTTGCCAATCTGGTGCAGGCGCTTGACCTTGCTGCGGCGCGTCAAGTGGTATTCGCTCGAGAACGACTTCTTGCGCGCGCCGAACAGCCCGATCGTCTCGTCTTCGGTGTGCCGGTTGAGCGGCACGTCCTCGGGCAACGGCTGGCGGCGCGCCGGACCGCTGTGCTGCTGCGCGCCCTGCCGCTCGTCGTCCTCCAACTGCCGGATGCGCTCCGCCTCGCGCGCCTCGGCCTGCGCGCGCAGCTGGGCGTCGCGCTCCCCGGCCGCGCCGGGCGCATCGGACGCCGCCTCCTGGTCCTGTAACGCGTCGTCAAGCGCGATGATCCGCGCGGTTTCGCGCTCTTCGCGCACACGGCGTTCACGCGCTTCGCGCGCGGCCTGCTCATCCGCGCTGTGGCGCGCACGCGCGGCCTCCCGCTCGTCGCGGCGCAGTTCGCGCGCCTCGCTGCGGTCATCTGGATTGTGTTCGTTCATAGGCAAACCAAAACGCCGCCCGGGTCATACCGGCTCGGGCGGCGCGTGTCATCGGGAGCTTGTGCACGTCATCGCACGCTCATCGGGATTGGCTGCGGCGCGGGCCACGCAGGGCGCCGCGCCGGGGCGGCTCACTTCGCGGAGCCGGCGTTCGCAGGGTCGACCGGGGTGCTGTCAGCGTCATCGTCGGAATCGACGACGGACTTGACGGTCTGCTGCACCTGGTCCTTGATGCCGGCTGCGGCGTCACGCACGGTCTGCGTGGCTTCCTGCGCCTGCTCCTTGAGGCTTGCCGACTTTTCGTTGGCCTTGTGCGCGAGCTCGCTGTTGAGCTTCTTGCCCTGCTCGACGGTCAGTTCGCCGCGGGCCACCAGATTGTTGACGAGCTCCTGGCCCTTCTCCGCGGTCGCGGCGAGCGCGCCGACGCCCGCGAGGAAGATCTTGCGCAGGCCTTCGCCGAAGTCAGGCATGTTGGTGTTGTTGGAAGTGTTGTTGTCGGTCATGATACCTCCCGGGTTCAAACGACTGTCATTGCCCACTCTACACGCTCGCCGCCGGCCGCCCACGCGCCGCGGCGCGGTTTCAGCGTGGGCGTACCTCGGCCACCGCCCGGGCGTGTTCGGCGAGCGCGTCGAGCCTCGCGAGCTCGTCGCGCATGTCGGCGTTCTGCTCGGGAGCGAACGTGCCGTAGCGACGTTCGGCGGCCGCACGAATCAGGAAGTCGCTGATCACAGGGTTCTTCGGCAGCAGCGACCCGTGCATGTAGGTGCCGATCACATGGTTCACCACGGCGCCTTCGGTGTGGTCCTCGCCGTTGTTGCCGCAGCCGTCGGCGTCCACATGCCCCAGCGGCTGCACATGCTCGCGCAGGAACGTCTGCCCCGAATGGTTCTCGTAGCCCACGATGGTGCCGAATTGTTCGCTCGATTCGGTGAGGTTGCCGATCATGCGCACATCACGCCCCACCGTGTACGCGCCGATGATCGAGATGCCTTCGAGCTTCGAGCCGTCCACCGTCTCGAAGTATTCGCCGAACAGCTGGTAGAGGCCGCAGATCATGAGCATCGGCACGCCGTCCTGCGCGAGCGCGCGCAGCAGGTCGGCGCGCCGGAACAGGTCCTCGATGATCTTGCGCTGGCCGTTGTCCTGGCCGCCGCCGCCCAGGATGATGTCGGCGTGGTCGGGCCACGGGTCGTTCTGGTTGACGGCGTGGATGCGCGGCTCATAGCCGTAGAGCGCGAGCCGGCGCTCCACGGTGAGCACGTTGCCCGAATCGCCGTAGATGTTCATGTCTTTGGGGTAGAGCGAGACAATGTCGATTTGCCGTGCCATCACGCACTCCTTTACTTGCCCACGCCGGCGTCCGCAACGTCGGCCATCGTGCCCAGGATCGAACGCACGGCGAGCATTGCCGTGTACGTGCAGTAGATGTGTTTGCGCGTGCCCGGGTCCATGCCCACGAACGCGCGCACCGCTTGCTCGAGGTCGGTGTTGACGCCGCGCGCCGCCACGCCGTCGTATTCGAGCCGCAGCGCCATGTCCCACGCGCGCACGCCCGACACGGCGTCCACGCCGGTGGCGTGCAGGCTCGTGAAGTCGACGTCCCACAGCCAGCTCATGTCGCGGCCGTCGGCGTATTCGTCGTTGATGCAGATCATCGTGTTGCAGCCGGCCGGCGGGAATGAGGCGAGCGCCAGACGGAACCCCATCGGGTTCTTCACGAGCAGCAGCTCGACGGGCGAGCCCTGCACGTCGATCACCTCGCCGCGTCCGAACGCCGGCGTGACCTGCGCGAGCGCATCGACGAGCGCGTCGGTCGAGGCGCCGGCGAAGCGCTGGGCGCGCATCACGAAGCCGTCGCGGCGCTTGGCGGGCAGGCGCGCGGCGCGCTCGCGAATCGCCTGCGGGTTGCGTACGTTAGCCTGCACCGCGCGCACCACGGCGAGCGCGGCCGCCGCGTTGTACAGGTTGTAGACACCTTCGAGGCGCACCTCGGAGTCGTATTCGGTGCCGTCGATGAGCAGTTGCGCGCGGTGGTCGCCCACGCCGGTGAGCATCACGTCGGCCACGGTGCCCGCGGTCGGTTCAGCGGCCGGAACCGCGGGTGCGGCGTCACGCTCGAAGGTCGTGGCCATGTCGTCGTCGGTCGGGAAGAACCGGCGCAGGGCCTGCGACAGGCCGAAGTGCACGGTGCGCGTGCCGCTTGGCACGACTTGCGCGAGCGCGGCGATGCGCGGGTCCTCGCGGTTGAGCACCACCGTGCCGGTCGTGGCGGCGGCGACGCGCGACAGCAGGCGCGCGGTGTTGTCGATCTCGCCGAAGCGGTCGAGCTGGTCGCGCATCACGTTGAGCAGCAGCGCGTAGTCGGGGCGCACCTGCTCCACGAAATGCACGGCGTAGGCCTCGTCGAGCTCGAGCACGGCGATGTCGGCGTCGAGCGCGCCGCCCGCCGAGACCTCCTGCAACAGCGCGGAGACGACGCCGCGCGTGAAGTTGGAGCCGGTGGGATTCGTGAACACGCGCAATCCCAACGATTCGAGCATCATCGAGACCATGCGCGTGGTGGTCGTCTTGCCGTTGGTGCCCGAGACAAGCACCACACCGAGCGGCAGCTGCGCGAGCGTGCGGCGCAGAAAGCCGGGATCCACGCGTTCCACGACCTTGCCGGGGAACGCGCTGCCCCCATGGTGCGTGATGCGCGAAGCCCAGCGCACGCCTTTGCCGAGCGTGGGCGTGGCGAAGGCGTACCAAGGCGCGCGCGGCGCCGGTGTGCCGGTGGGTGCTTGCGTCATGTCAGACCCCCTGTTGCATGTTCTGGGCCATGTCGCTGAAGCGCGAGTACTGGCCCTGGAACCCGAGTTGGAACGTTGCGGTGGGGCCGTTGCGGTGCTTCGCCATGATGATGTCCGCCTCGCCCGGCCTGTCCTCTTTATCATAGGCGTCGGGGCGGTGCACCAGGAAGATCACGTCGGCGTCCTGCTCGATCGAGCCGGATTCGCGCAGGTCGGAGATCTGCGGCTTGCGGTCGTTGCGCATCTCGGAATTGCGGTTGAGCTGGCTCAGCGCCACGACCGGCAGCTCGAGCTCTTTCGCGAGCAGCTTGAGCGCGCGCGAGAACTCGGAGACCTCCTGCTGGCGGCTTTCCACCTGCTTGCCCGAGCTCATGAGCTGCAGATAGTCGATCACCACGAGCTTGAGGCCCTGCGTCTGCTTGAGGCGGCGGCACTTGGCGCGGATCTCCATGAGGCTCATGTTCGGCGAATCGTCGATGTACAGCGGAGCGCTCTCGAGCTTGCCGTAGAAGTCGTTGAGCACGTTCCAGCGGCCGGGGTCGATGTCGTCGGGGTTGCGCATCGCGGCGAGCGGGATGTTCGTCTCCGCGGCGATGATGCGCTGCGCGAGCTCGATGCGGCTCATCTCGAGGCTGAAGATCACGGTGGGCTCGTGGTGCTTGAGCGCGGCCGAACGCGCGAAGTCCACGCCGAGCGTCGATTTGCCCATCGCGGGGCGGCCGGCCACAACCACCATCTGGCCCGGCTGCAGGCCCTTCGTCATCGCGTCGATCTCGCGGAAGCCAGTGGGGATGCCGGCTTCGATCTCGCCTTTCTGGATGCGGTCGATCTGGTCGAGCGCCGTGTTCACGGCGTCGCGCAGCGGCACGTAGTCCTGATGCACCTTGCCTTCGCCCATCTCGTAGGCCTCGGCCTGCGCCAGGTTGATCACGTCCTGTGCCTGCGCGCCGCCGGCGTTGTAGCCGAGCTGCGTGATCTTGGTGCCGGTGGCGATCACGCGGCGCAGCAGCGCGCGCTGGTGCACGATCTCGGCGTAATACAGGGCGTTCGCGGCCGTCGGCACCTCCGACGCCAGGTCGTGCAGGTAGTTCACGCCGCCAATCTTCTGCAGGTCGCCGCGTTCGTCGAGCTTCGTGGCCACCGTCACGCTGTCCACGGGGTCGCCGGCGCTGAACATGGCCAGGATCGTCTCGTAGATCGTCTGGTGGTTCGGCTGGTAGAAGTCCTCGGGGTCGAGGGCCTGCGAGATCTCGCCGATCGCGTCTTTGCTGACGAGCATGCCGCCCAACGCGGCACGCTCGGCGTCATCATCGTGCGGGGGCACGCGGTCGAACAGCGATGCGTCATTCATGTCGGTTTTCTGGAATCCTTCAGCCATAGCTCACGAGTATATCCACCGTCCGGCGGCACCGACACCCCCTGCGCGCAACCTGTTTCCCCGTAGCGAGACCCGCCATCCACCGGCGTGGCGCGCCTACAATCGGAAGTCAGATCGATGGGAGGCCGCATATGGCAAGTATCGAAGACATCAGAACCAGCATCATCAACGACCCGCGCAACGCGCGCTTCACCGACGAAGGGTGGAAGCCGGTGTTCTCCGCACCGTCCACCGCCGTGATCACGATCGTCGGCCAGACGCCGAGCGCGGACGCGCAGCGCAGCGGGCTATGCTGGGACGACCGCAGCGGCGACCGCCTGCGCGAGTGGCTCGGCGTGGACCGCGAGACGTTCTACGGCTCCGGCCTGTTCGCGCTTGTGCCAATGGATTTCTATTTCCTCGGCGACGGCGAGGACGGCCATGGGGACACGCCGCGCCCGTGGGTCGCACCGCAATGGCATCCGCAAATCAACGCGGACTTGCCGCATGTGCAGCTGACGATCCTGGCGGGCGAAGACGCGCAGCGCTACTACCTGCACCAGAACACCGAGGCGCGCGAAACGCAGACCGTGGAGCATTTCGAACAGTACCTGCCCGAGTTCTTCCCGATCGTGCACCCCTCGGGCCGCACCAACATCTGGCGCACGGAGCACCCGTGGTTCGACGAGCGCGTGATCCCCGCACTGCGCACACGCGTGCATGGGATCATCGACGCGCGGCAGTGACGTGCCCTGCCCCCCTACATGGAAAGGTGACCGATGGAAACGATTGAGCGCATCACACAGGAGATCATGGCCGACCCGGCCAACCGCAGCTACACCGAGCGGGGCATTCCACCGCTGTTCAGTGCGCCCACGACCGCGCGCATCAACATCGTGGGGCAAGCGCCGGGCGTGCGCGCGCAGGAGACGCGGCTGTTCTGGAACGACCCAAGCGGCGACCGCCTGCGCGCATGGATGGGCGTGGACCGCGACACGTTCTACCATTCGGGCATGTTCGCGATCCTGCCGATGGATTTCTATTTTCCGGGCAAAGGCAAATCAGGCGACCTGGCGCCGCGGCGCGGGTTCGCCGAGAAGTGGCATCCGCGCATCTTGGCCGACCTGCCCCACATCCAATTGACGATCCTCGTGGGCCAGTACGCCACGCACCACTACCTGCATCTCAAGTCGTCAGTCAAACTCACCGACATCGTCGAGGATTACCGAAGCTACCTGCCTGGGTTCTTCCCGATCGTGCACCCTTCGCCACGCAACGGCATTTGGCTCGGTGCGCACCCGTGGTTCGAACGCGATGTGGTGCCCGCGTTGCAGCAACGAGTGCATGAGATTCTCAAGTGACCTGCTCCACTGCATTTTTGCGGTGGGCAGAAAACCATAGGGATGCCACCCTGTGGATGAGATTATCCACAAAATCGTGAGTTATCCACATTCTGGGGATAAGCATGTGGATTGTCACTGATTTTATCCACATTCGGTGGATAAGTCTGTGGATGGCGTGGGGATACAGACCCATGGCCGCCGCTCCCCACTGCCCCGATTTGCCATACAGACACATCTCTGCTATACGCCATATCACTCACATGTGGTATTGCGCCACCGAGGCCATCGTCGTCACCAATTGGGCGCGCCACCGGCTCCACCCCACCTTGCCCGAGATCTGCTCCTCGGCCGTGGCTCCCAACGAACACATGTCCGCGCGCGTCAGGTCGAACAGCATGTCGAGCAGCACTGGGTCGTGCTCCACGCGCCGCGCAAGCTCACCGCCCGCCTCGGGATCGTTCGGGTTGCGCGAGCTCGCGAATTGCGAAAGCGTCAGGTGTTCGCGTACAAGCAATGTAGCCCAATGCACAATCTGCGGGTCGAATCCCATGCGCGTGAGCACCGCGCGCGCATGCCGCGCCCCTTCGCGCGCGTGGCCGGTGACGCCCGGCCGTTTGCCGATGTCGTGCAGGATCCCCGCCAGCAAGAGCGCCGTATACTGGTCACTCGTGTAGTGCTCCGCGGTGCGCGGCGCCACGCCGGCCGCCAGAAAATCGGGGCGCGTGTAGGTGAGCTGCGCCGTCACCTCGAGCATGTGCCGGTCGATGGTGAAGCGGTGTGCGGCGGAGGCGCTCGGCCGGTTGCGGATCGCCTCCCATTCGGGCATCCAGCGGCTGGGAATCCCCACAAAATCCAGCTCCTCCCATGTGCGCGCCAGTTGGTCGCCGGTGGCGAGCAGACGCACGAACAGCGCGCGCGTCTCGTCCGTCCACTCCGTGTAGCGGATCGGCGCGCGCCGCAAATTGAGCAATGTGGACGTATTGATGGAAAGGCCGTGTTCGGCCGCCGCGACCGCCGCGCGCAGCGGCAGTGCACCGTCGGCCTGCACGTCGGCGCCCGGCGCCAGCACCACTTCGTGCTCGTGTTCGGCCACGCCGGCCGCGAGCACGTCGAATGTCGGCGCCTCGCGTTTGCCGCCGGCACGCGGATGGCGGATCTGGAAGAACGAGAAGCGCGGTTTGTCGTGCACGAGCGTGCGTTCGGCGCGCGCGGCCGTGGCGTCGAGCGAGAACGCGATCGTGCGCCCGAGCCGCGCGAGCAATGTCTGCAGGTCGTCGATCGACTTCGCCTCGCGCGCGCCACTCGGCAGGGTCGGGTCCGCGAGCCCGAGCATCGCGGCGACCGGCGCCTGATAGGGCGCGAGCAGCAGGTTCGTATCTTTGCCCGCGGCCATGTGTATGCAGTCGCGCACGTCGAGCAGCCGCTCCACACTGGCGTCATACCGGCCGTGCGGGCGGTCCGCGAGCCATGACGCGGCGAGCGCGCCGAGCAGCACGGTGTCGCGCAGGCCGCCGCGTGACTCCTTGATGTCGGGCTGGTTCACATACGGCATCTGCCCGAACCGCTTCAGCCGCACGTGCGCAGAGTCGAGCAGTTCCGGCAGCCGTTTGCGCGCGGCCTTGCGCCAGCGTTCCAAAATGGCGGTGGATGTGCGCATCACGAGTTCACCGCCGCCCGCGACCGCGCGCACGTCGAGCCAGCCCATCGCCGCCGGCAGGTCGTGGTCGGTCACGGCCTCGCACTCCGCCACGGTGCGCACCGAATAATCCAGATTGATCCCCGCGTCCCAGATTGGGTACCACAGCTTGTTCGCGAGTTCGGCGAGCTGCTCGTGCCCCAGCGTGTGGCCGTCGCTGATCAGCACGAGGTCAAGGTCGGACGCGGGGCCGATCTGCCCGCGCGCGAGCGAGCCGACGGCGGCGAGCGCCACACCGTGGCTCGGCACGTCGAACGGCACGGCCTGCGCGGCTTCGTTCCACAATTGCGCCAGCGCGTCCATCGCGAGCGCGGTGCGCACGGCGCGCTTGGCGGTGCCGCCGCGCAGTACGCCGTCCGTGTCCGGCGCGCTCAGTTCGAGCATGCGTGTTTTGAGATCGCTGACTGCGCTGGGCATGATGGTCCTTTCCACAGGGTGCAGGTATGGAAAATCCCCGCGCGTTGGGGGCCACGCGGGGATGGAGTGTGCGCGGACGGGCGGAAAGGGTTCAGAACCGCCCGCCCGCGCATGTCTGGATGGGTCAGATGGCGGCCGAACCGGTTTCGCCGGTGCGCACGCGCGCCACCATGTCGAGCGGTGCGACCCACACCTTGCCGTCGCCGATTGTGCCGGAGCCGGCGGATTTGATGATCACATCGACGAGCGTTTCCGCATCGGCGTCGTCGCACAGGACCTCCACGCGGATCTTGGGGATCAGGTCCACCGTGTATTCGGCGCCGCGGTAGATCTCGGTGTGGCCGCGCTGGCGGCCGTAGCCGTTGGCCTCCGAAACGGTCAGGCCGTGCACACCGGCGGCCGCGAGAGCCTCCTTGACGTCGTCGAGCTTATGGGGCTGGATGATGGCGGTAATTAGTTTCATTTCACTTCATCTCCCTGATGACGGAGCTGGCGGTGCCAGCGAAATCGTATGCGCGCTCGCCCTGGTCGGCCAGATCGATGCCGCTGACTTCCTGCGCGGTGGTGACGCGCCAGCCGACGGTCTTCTCAAGCGCGAAGGCGATGATGGTGGTGATGACCGCGGAGAACGCCATGGCGACAACCGCGATGATGATCTGCACGACGAGCTGGCGCCAGTCGCCGCCGCAGAACAGGCCGGTGTCCTGCATGAAGAAGCCGAGGGCCACCGTACCGATGAGGCCGCCGACACCGTGCACGCCGACCACATCGAGCGAATCGTCATAGCCGAGCTTGAACTTGAGCGAGCAGGCGAGGCACGTGCAGATGCCGGCGATCGCGCCGAGCACGATGGACCACAGCGGGGAGACGACATCGGCGGCCGGGGTGATGGCGACAAGGCCGGCGACAATGCCCGAAGCGGCGCCAATCGCGGTGTAGTGACCGGTGCGGATCTTCTCGGTGAAGCCCCAGGCAAGCATTGCTGCCGCCGCGGCGAGCGACGTGGAGACCCAGGCGTAGCCGGCCACACCGTTGGCGGCGAAGGCGGAGCCCGCGTTGAAGCCGAACCAGCCGAACCACAGCAGGAAGGCGCCGAGCATAACGAACGGCACGTTGTGCGGGCGCATCGGCTCGGTGCCGAAGCCCTTGCGCTTGCCGATGATGAGGACGATGATCAGCGCTGCCACAGCGGCGTTGATATGGACGACCGTACCGCCTGCGAAGTCGTGCGCGGCGGCGCCGATCGCCTGCGAGATCGCGCCATCCGCAGAGAGGATGCCGCCGTTCCACACCATGTGGGCCATGGGAGCATAATCGAAGGTGATCCACAGCGCCACGAAGATCATCCACGTGCTGTACTTGACACGTTCGGCGATCGCGCCGCAGATGAGGGCCACGGTGATCATGGCGAACGCGGCCTGGAACGCCACGTCCACGCTTGCCGGGTAGTTGTTGCTGTTCAGACCGACCGATGTGAACACGCCGTCCTGCGCCACCATCGTGTCGCGCAGCAGGAATCCTGTGGCAGGATCACCGAACACACCACCGATCGAATTGCCGGCGTATGCGATCGACCATCCCCACAGGCCCCAGATGAGCATCGTGACGGACAGCGCGGCGGCCTCCATCATCAACATGTTGAGCACGGCCTTCGCACGGACCATGCCGCCGTAGAAAAGCGCCACACCTGGCGTCATCAGGAACACAAGACACGCAGAGGTCAAAATCCACGCGGTATTGCCGGAATCAAGCTGTCCCATACGGCCACCTCCCTATTATGTAGTCTTTCTTTCATTTCGCCCCTGCGGGCGACTCTCCAATGATGCAGCCCCCTGCGGGGCTCACATGCGTTATGGAACGCCCCGCGGATTTTGAACAAGTTACGGCGCATTACGAATGTGTAACCTCACGCAGGGGGCTGCGAAGGGCTGCTTGGGTCAGCCGAGGATCCCGTCGACGAACGATTCGGGGTCGAACGGGGCCAGATCGTCGGGGCCCTCGCCCACACCCACGAGCTTGACCGGCACGCCGAGTTCCTTCTGCACGGAAATCACAATGCCGCCCTTCGCGGAACCGTCGAGCTTCGTCAACACCACACCGGTGATGCCGATCGCCTCGGCGAACACCTTGGCCTGCGCCATGCCGTTCTGGCCGGTCGTGGCGTCGAGCACGAGCAGCACTTCGTCCACGGGCAGGTTCTTTTCGGTCACGCGGCGGATCTTGCCGAGCTCGTCCATCAGGTTCGCCTTGTTCTGCAGGCGGCCCGCGGTGTCGATGATGAGCACATCCACGTCGTCGTCCTTCGCCTTCGCGGCGGCTTCGAACGCGACCGAGGCCGGGTCGGCGCCCTCTTTGTCGGAGCGCACCACAGGCACGTCCACTTTCGCACCCCACGTCTCGAGCTGGTCTGCGGCGGCGGCGCGGAATGTGTCGGCGGCGCCCAGCATCACGGTCTTGTCTTCCGAGACGAACAGGCGGGCGAGCTTGCCAGCGGTCGTGGTCTTGCCGGTGCCGTTCACACCGACCATGATGATGACGCTCGGCTTCTTGGCGCCCGGCTTCTCCGCCTCAAGGCTGCGGTCCACGTCGGTGCCCACAAGGGCGAGCAGTTCGCCGCGCAGCGCCTCACGCAACTGCGTGGGGTCGGTCTCGCCGGTCACGCGCGCGTCGGTGCGCAGTTGCTCCACAAGCTGTTCGGAGGCCTCGGCGCCCACATCGGCGAGCAGCAGCGTGTCTTCCACATCCTCCCAGTCGGTCTCCGACAGGTGGTCCTTCGCCAGGATGTTGAACAGCGCCTTGCCGAAAGGATTGCCCGACTTCGACAGGCGTTCGCGCAGGCGCTGCAGACGGCCCTTCTTGCCTTCCGGTTTCTCGACCGGAGGCACCGGTTCCTCGACGACGCCGGTCTCCTCGACCGTTTCAACTTCTTCAACGGGCGCTTCAGCCGGCGGCGCGAGCGCGTCCGGCGTCTGTTCGGCCGGGCTCTGCTTGGCTTCGGCCGGTTCGGGCACTGTGGGCTTCTGCGCCGCGCGTTCCGCGGCCAGACGCTCGTCGGCCTTCGCCTTCGCGGCCTCTTGTGATTGCTGTATGTTCTTCTTACGTGAGCGGTCCATCCAGATGCCGCCCACAATGAGCAACACCGCGATGACCACAACGGCAATGATGCCGTACACCATGTTGGTATCCATGCCTCCTAGCCTAGACCATTGCGCGCACACCGCCATGGGGCCCGTTGTCTAATTGAAAGTGCAACACCCGGTAGATTGGTAATTATCCAGAAAACCAGTCCGGAGGGATGTTGCACCTATGGGAGCAGTATATTCGCACCTGTCGGAAGAGGAACGCCAGATCATCCAGATCGAGATCGGCAACGGCACCGGCATACGGGCGATCGGAGCGATGCTCGGTCGTAGCCCGTCCACCATCGGCAGGGAGATCAAGCGCAACACGTGGTTCCCGTCCAACGAGAACGATTCGTACCGGCCATACAGGCCAAAACGCCTGAAGACGGGACCGTGGACCGGGCGTTATTACATCGCCGGACCCGCGCAGCGCAAGGCCGACCGGCGCAGGATGAAGCCGCGCAAGCCGCATCGCCTGTCGTACGGGCGCCTGTGGGCGCAGGTGGCCGCATGGCTGGGATGCGGCTGGTCGCCGCTGTTGATCAGCGGCAGGCTGCGCGTCCTGTGGCCGGACGACAGGCTCATGCGTGTATGTCCGGAGACCATCTACCGGTGGATATACGCCGACAGGCGGCGACGTGAGCGATGGGCCCGCTGCCTGCCGCGCGGCCACCGGCGCCGGCGCAGACGCAGGGGGCGCAAGGTGTCGCGCTTCGCGATCCCCAGACGCGTGCCCATCCACGAACGCCCGCAGGAGGCCGATGACAGGGGCGTGTTCGGCCATTGGGAAGCGGACAGCGTCATCGGGTCCGGTGCCAACCTGCACACCGAGGTCGAAAGGAAGACGAGGTTCCTCATGGCGCGCATCATCGCGGACAAGAGCGCCGCCGCCAGCGTCGGAGCCCAATTGGAGATGTTCCGCGCGCTGCCCGCCGGCGCCAGGATCAGCGTCACGCATGACAACGGCACCGAGTTCGCGCGCCACACACGGCTGCGCGACGAACTGGGCATGGCCACCTACTTCGCCGACCCGTACTCCAGCTGGCAGCGGGCGAGCAACGAGAACCGCAACGGCATGATCCGCCGTTACCTGCCCAAACGCTGCACAATCGCGATGGGCATGGCACGAGAGGTGCAGGAGATCGTCGACGAGATCAACAACCGGCCCATGCGCGTGCTCGGATACCGCACACCCGCCGAAGCCTTCGTCGACGAACTGGTAAACTTACAAGTCCGACAAAGGTGTTGCACTTTCAATTAGACAACGGGGGGCCGGCCGGGCGAGAGGGTGTGAAAGACTGGAGGGCATGGCCAATGCTTCCAGAATGTCTTCATACCAGCGGCGCGAACAGCTCATCTGCATCGGGCGCGCGCTCTTCGCCGCCAAGGGCTTCGAGTCGGTCAGCGTCGAGGAGATCGCCGCGACCGCCAAAGTGAGCAAGCCGATCGTCTACGAGCATTTCGGCGGCAAAGAGGGACTGTATGCGGTCGTCGTGGACCGCGAGATGCGCGCGCTCAACGACATGCTCCTCGGAGCGCTGCGCGCCGACGACGTACACCCGCGGCAGATCGTGGAGCGCACGACGCTCGCGCTGCTCACCTACATCGAAGAGAACACCGAGGGATTCCAGGTGCTCGCGCGCGATTCACCCACGACCGACCCGACGAGCTCGTTCTCGTCGCTGCTCGGCGACGTCTCCACGCGTGTGGGGCAGATCCTCGAGGAGTGGTTCAAGCGGCAGAAACTGCCCGCGAAGAACGCGCCGTACTATGCGCAGATGCTGGTGGGCATGACCGTATATACAGGCCAGTATTGGGCCGACCGGCGCAAACTGAGCAAAGAGCAGCTCGCCGCGCTGATCGTGAACCTGGCGTGGAATGGCCTGAGCCGCATGGAAGCCAAGCCGACGCTGCGGTTCGAAGGCGGCAAGGCCTCCAAAGCGGCCGCCGCCCCCGAATCCGCTGAGGAGCCCGCTACTTCGTCCAGTGATCAGACATCTTGAACGCGTTGTGCATCAGGTTGCTCGCCGTGTAGAGCACCTCGTTGAGCAGGCGCTGCGTGCGCCCCTGCAACCACTGCGCCATCTGGTCGTTCGCCTCGCCGAGCGCGAGCCGCACCGCCGCCATGCGCTCCGTACCGTTGTCGCCTTCGAGCGCGTCGGCGTCGTCGGCGATCGACGCGTCGGTGTGCTTGACGAGCGCATGACCGTAGGTGTGCACGTCTTCGATGTACTGTTCGATCAGGTTCATCGTGCCATACCAGTGCGCGTCGGCAATCACCGCAATGATGCGGTTCGTCCAGTACAGCGAATCGGTTGACGCGTCCACGCCCGGCGTATCACGCAGGTACGCGGGCGTGTCCACGACGTTCGCATAGAACGGCGCCGGCGCGGTGAACGCGCCGCAGCCGTACGAAATCCACATGACCGACCGGTACGCCTGGGCGGCGTACGGGCGGATCTGCATGCACACCATGTGCCCCGTGCGGTTGATGCCGATCGGGCGGTAGGCGTGGCGCGTCACCGCCGTGCCCGTGGTGCCGTACGGGTCGTACGGCGTGCCGTCGAAATGCGAGCCCATCAGGAACGCCACATCCTCGATGGTGATCTTGCGCTCCGGCTCGCGGCACCACGGCAGGTCCTGAGAGGCGGGCGTGTGTCGGGCCTGCGGCGAATCCCAGTCCTCGCTGGGATTGAGATGGCGCTGCATGTACCACGCGCGCGGCGTGTTGTAGACCGCGTCCTTCGGCGTGGCCGTGCCGAACGCCGAGCGCGGGTCGAAGTGCGCGGGGCTGCCTTCGAAACTCGTCATATCGCGGTCGAGGTGGTTCCCTTCGATGAATTCGCGCAGGTCTGCGCTGCACATGTTGTTGCGGCGCTCACTGAACGCGTCGTCCAGGTCGAGCGAGTCGATGCCCAGCTGGTTGGGAATCGCCGCGTAACAGTCGTCGGGCACACGACGCGCCATCCAGTGGTGGCCGCCGATCGTCTCGACGTACCAGATTTCGTCGACGTCGCTGATGATGATGCCGTTCGACTCGTACGTGCCGACTTCCTCAAGCAGGCGGCCGAGGCGCTCCACGCCTTCGCGCGCGGTGCTGACATACGGCAGCACGATCGTGATGATGTCCTCTTCGCCGAACCCGCCCGGCGTCTCCTCCACATACCCAGGCTCACCCGGCTCGCCGACGGCAGGCTTGAGCGCCACGAGTGGATCGGCCGCAAGCACGCGCGGATTGACGGCGATCGTCTCGGTGGCGCTCATCGCCACATTGTGTTCATTGACGCCGGCCTCTGCGAGCACGCCGCGGTTCGGCACCACGTTCGGCACGATGCTGTAGCGGCAGGGGTCGGCGGGCAGGTCGAGCTCCATGTGGCTGATCACACTGCGGTAGTGGCGCGGCTGGTCGGCCGGCGCCACGGCCACGAAATGCTTGGGGTCATAGGTGCCGCTGCCCGAATCGTCGTTGCGGGCGATGATGGTGGATCCGTCATAACTGGCTGATTTGCCGACTAACAATGTGGTGCAAGACATAGGCACTACGTTAGCGCACCGGCCGCCGCCTCCACCCGATTTTGTGTTTTCGTGTGGTGGTTGTAGAATAGCGGGTTGTTGCCCCTCTAGCTCAACGGTTAGAGCAGCGTCCTTTTAAGTCGTGGGTTCAGGGTTCGAATCCCTGGGGGGGCACCATCACAGGCCCCGAACCGTTGCAATCACAGCGATTCAGGGCCTCACTCATATCCACTACCTACAGCCGTGACATTCGTCTGGGTGGCGAAAGCGTTGCAATTGCGGGGATTGTGTGCGCCCAGTTGGTTTTCAGCGATTCCGAAGCAGGTTCCATATCACCCTTCAGCCACATCCAAACCTCGCACGGTGTACTTATGCAGTAACGCCGCGGCGAACGCGGCAATGCCAAGAGAACACAGAGACATAGGACATAAGGATTCACCATGAGCGCCAATGCGCAGAACACCAACATCCCCACCAACGCCGAGCAGACCACGGTGATCGCCGACGCGCAGGAGACCGAGCGCATCGCCACAGTGGAAACGCCGCAACGGCCTTCGGTCTTCCCCCTGCAGGCGAACCCCGGCATGACCACGGACCAGACGATGACCCAGGCCATGCCCCAGAACATGAATCAGACCAACACCGGCGCACCCACCGGCCCTGTTCCGCCGCGTACAGCGATGCCGATGCCGGGCGGCGCACCGGGCGCCCCGGCCACCGTCCGCGAGCGCCTGAGCAACAAGATGATCGGCCTCGTCGTGGGCGTCAGCCTCGCCTGTGGTCTCGCCGCCGGCGTCGCAGGCACGGCGATCACGAACGCGATCAACGGCCACGGCGCCCCGGACTATTCGCGCATCGGCGCCCCGTACGCCTCGTCCGAATTCGAGGAGGCCCCGGACTTCGAGCAGATGCCCGACATGCAGCAGGGCGGCGAGACCGGCCGTTCGCGCGGCCGCCGCATGCCCATGCAGCAGCAGGGTCCGCAGGATCAGCAGGACGAGAACGGCTCCGACTCCAACAGCAAATCGGGCGAATCCGATTCGGGCAAGTCGTCCACGGCGTCGAGCGATTGGCTCATGGAGTTCTTCGAGATCGCCTAACGGAGCCACCCACCCAATCCACCGATTCAATCCAGTGCGAGGATCCGGTCGCACCAATGGGCGGCGAGCTCGTCGTCGTGCGTGATGACGAGCACCGCCACCCCACGGCCGGCGAGCTCGCGCAGCAACGCGCCGACCTGCATCATGTGCGCGCGGTCGAGACCGCTCGTCGGCTCGTCGAGCACCACGAACCGCTTCTTTCCCATCAACGCCACGGCAATCGCGAGCCGTTGCTTCTGGCCTCCGGAAAGGCTCATCGGGTGCCGATCCGCCACGTCGAGCAGATCGAGTTCGCCCAGCAGCGCGTCGCATTGTTCGCGCGCGGCGGCGAGCTCCCCGCCGGCCTGCACCGTTTCGAGCATGACCTCGGCGCGCACGCTTTCGGCGAAGAGCTGGTAGTGCACGTCCTGCATCACGAGTGCCGCGGCGCGCGAGAGCGCCGACGCGCTCGCCGGCTCGCCGCCGAGCTCGACCGTGCCGGCGAGCGGCGCCTGCAACCCGCACAGCGTACGAGCGAATGTGCTTTTGCCCGCGCCGTTGTGCCCCAGGATTCCCACAATCTGCCTACCGTAGACATCGACGTCCGGAATGCGCAGGCTGAACTCCACGCCGCGCCGGAACAGCGCGCGCTTGCGGTATCCCACTTCGAGCCCTCGTGTGCCGAGCACCGGCGCGCCTTCGCCATGCGCGGCGCGCGCGAGCTCGGCGATCCGCGCGCGGTCCGCGCTCACATCGAGCGCGCGCAACCCCCACGCCTCGCGCTGCGTTGCCGGCAGCGCCTCGAATTCGCGCGCGGTGTAGGCACCGAGCAGTTCGCCGCCATCGAACACGCAGTAGCGGTCTACGAGATCGGCGCACCATGCCAGCCGGTGTTCGGCGATCACAATCGCCACCCCGTCGGCTTTCAGCGCGGCGATCATGCCGTGCAGGCGCGCCATCGACGCGGTGTCGAGGTTGCTCGTCGGCTCGTCGAGCACCATCACCGCCGGTTCGAGCACAGCCGCGGACGCCACGGCGAGCCGCTGCTGCTGGCCTCCCGACAGGTTAACGATCGCGCGGTCGAGCAGGTCGGCAATCCCGAAGCGCGCCGCCACCTGCCGCACGCGTTCGCGGATCTGCGGCGCGGGCATGCCGGCGTTTTCGCACGGGAATGCGAGTTCGTCGGTCGACCGCGCGTGGAAATACTGGGTTTTGGGATTCTGGAACACGCTGCCCACCACGCGCGCGTATGATTCGAGCGGCGCACGGCCGGCCTCGAGGCTGCCGGTGCACGCGTGCCCGGTGAGCGTGCCGGTGAAATGCCCTGGCGCGAGCCCATTGATCAGGCGTGTGACGGTGGTTTTGCCGCAGCCGCTGGGCCCGACGAGCATCACGAGTTCACCCGCGCGCACGTGCAATGACACCCCGTGCAACGCGGTGCCTTCGCCGCTGTATGCGAACGTGCAGTCGCGCAATGTGCACAATGCCGTACCGTCCACTCCCCCGTCCTTTCCTCAACCGGTGACTGCGGCAACCGCGAGCGGCGCCAGGCTCAGCGCCACGGCGAGTCAATCCACCGCGCTCATGCGCAGTTCGACCATGCTCGTCGGCTCGCCGGGCGCGCCCAGCCCGCGCGCCAGACCCGCCACCGTCAGGTCGCGCGCCACGTTCGCCGCGTTCATCAACAGCGGCACCAATATGTATTCGAGCGAGCGCAGCGGATGCCGCGCCAACGCCATGCCTCCGCCGGCGAATCCACGCAGGCGCAGGCTTTGGCGGATCAGCCGGTAATCATGGCGGATCGTGGGGAAGAACCGCATCATCACCACCACGGGAATCACGAGCGCGTCGGGCGCGCGCATGCGGCGCATCGCGCACACCATGTCTCCCGGGCGCGTGGTGGCGAACATGGCCATGCCGGCGGTCAGGCACGGCATCATCATGCACACGCCCGCCGCCGTGGCGCCGGCGATGTGCAGCCACGGCAGGCGGTCCACGCCGAGCGCGCTCGCCCATTCCACCGCACACAGCGCACCGTAGACGGCGAGTATGCGCACGCTGGCGGCCGCTTTGCCGCCGAACAGCTGCGGCAGCGAGAACAGCACGACCGAGAGCGATTGCGCGGCGGGGCCGGCGTGCAGGAACATGAGCACGTTGGCCACGGCGAGCATGGCGAGTTTGGCGCGCGGGTCGAGGCGCAGCGCGCGGGTGCGCACACCGGCTGCGCGCGCAGCGGCTGTCATTGCGTGACCCCGGCCTTCGCGAAGTGGCGGCGCAGCAGCACAAGGCCGAAGACGCCACCCGCGAGCGCGCCGACGACGATCGCGAGCATCGCGCCGGCAAATGTGGCCGTGTTGACGTGGCCGAACAGGCTCGCGATATAGGCGGAGTCCTTACCTTTGCGCTCAAGGCTCGCGATATAGGCGCCCTTCATGAGCCAGATCGGCAGGATCGGGCCGGCGCAGCCGAACGAGAACAGCACGTAGCCGCCGAGCAGCGCCGCCTTGTTGCGGTAGGCGCCGAGGCGCGCCACAAGGTCGCCGAGCAGCGGGAACGCGATGCCAGTGATGAGCGATGTGGCGAAGTGCCCGGAGACGAACAGGAACAATCCCAGTACCACGCCCATCGTGGTGATCGCGCCGAATGCGCGCACGCGCGCGTTGAGCAGCATGAACACGGGGCCCGCGAGCAGCGCGGCGAACGCGGGCAGCAGCAGGTTGCCGGCCACACCGAAGATGATGTTGCTGACGAGCGCGCACAGCGCCACGATCACAAAGTACAGGGCGGAGAACACGCCGATGTTGATGTAGTCGGGCACGGCAAGGCGGCGTTTGGCGTCTTGCGCGGTGGGCAGTGCGGACTGCTGGGTCATGCGTTGCGCTCCGTTTCGGTGGGGCAGCCCGGCACGCGACAACTTGGTTTTGCGCGGCGCGAAAAGACCGGCATGCGGAAGATTGACGTCTGCATGATGGACATGAGCTGCGTTGGTGCGTAAATGATTTACAATCTATTGGGCGCAGGCGCGTAAAACAAGAGCTTTACGCAAAGAATCCCCATTAATTCCACAATGCGGACCGCATTGTGGTACTTGACAGCGCATCACAGGCCGCCCGCAGCACAACTGCGCGCACGCCTTCGGCATAACGCTACACTACCCGTAGCGCTACGTAGAGCGTATCGTTTATGATTGCTCTACGGCACCATCCACCGCCCGGCAGAAGAGGAGTCCCATGCGCAACATATGGTTCATTCTCAAGCGCGACCTCAAGCGTCTGCTGCGCGTGCCGACGGCGTGGGTCATCATCTTCGGCCTCACCTTCATCCCCGCGCTCTACGCATGGTTCAACATCGCCGGATTCTGGGACCCGTACGGCAACACCTCCGGCATCCGCGTGGCGGTGGCCAACGAAGACAAGGGCGCGGACAGCTCGCTGCTGGGCAAGATGAATCTGGGCGACCAGATCGTGGGCACCCTCAAGAAGAACCACCAGCTCGGATGGCAATTCATGGCCAAAGCCGAGGCCATGGAATGCGTGGAATCGGCGCACTGCTACGCCGCCATCGTGATTCCCGGCGACTTCAGCGAAGCGATGTCCAACGTGCTCACCAGCACCAGCACCCGGCCGCAGCTCGACTACTACGTCAACGAGAAGGCAAACGCCGTGGCGCCCAAGATCACCGGCGTGGGCGCCACCACCGTGGACCGCCAGGTCAACAGCACCTTCGTCTCCACGGTCAGCAACGTGATCAGCGGCATCGTCAACACAACCAACACGTCGATCAGCAAGCAGGCCGACAGCTCCGTGCAGCAGGCGCTCGCGCAGATCGACAAGACCACAGCGAACCTCGGCAAAACGCGTACCATGATCGCCGACCTGCGCACCACGTTGTCCAACACCAAAGCCAAGACCGACGCAGCCGAAAAAGCGCTCGACGAGGTCACCGCCGCAGCCAACACCGCCGGCACGGGGCTCGCCACCGCCTCCGGCCTGCTTACGAAAACCCAGTCCGGACTCAACAGTTTCACCGCAAGCGCCTCCGACCAGCTCGACAAAGGCAGCAACCTGTTCCTGCAGGCGAGCGGTCAGGCCACAACCGACGCCACACGCATCACGAACGGCATCCTCGCGGCCAACGGCGCCGCCGGCACCGCGCTCAACAGCATGACGAGCGTCAACAACGACGTGGCGCAGCTCATCGAAGACCTCAAGAACCTGCCGGACAACCCGTTCAACGAAGACATCAAGCAGATCGTGGACGACCTGACGCGCGAAAACCAGAAGGCCGCCGCCACGCTCGCCGCGCTCACCCAGCTCAACGATTCCACGAAAACCGCCGCCACAAGCGCGCAAAGCACGATCGACCAGTTCTCGCAGACCAGCACAACCACGCTGAACGCGATCAGCGGCGCGCGCAATACGCTCAGCTCGAGCGCGCTGCCACAGCTCAACGCGGGGCTGAGCGCGCTCGCCGGCACGAGCGGCACGCTCTCCGGCGGCCTGAGCGGCGAAAGCGCGCTCGTCGACCAAAGCAAGATCGTGCTCACCCAGTTGGCGGACATCTGCACCGACGCCGCGGATTCGCTCAAGAGCACCGACGCGCTCTTGGCCACGTTCATCGGCAAACTCGACACGGCGGGCACCGATCTCGGCGCGCTCGCCAATGTGAACGTGCTCGACGAGCTCACCGGCGATGGCGGCTCGCTCAACGCCGAGCGCATTGCGAATTTCATGCTCTCGCCGACCGTGCTGAAAACGCACACGCTCTACCCCGTGCACACCTACGGCTCCGCGATGGCGCCGCTGTTCACGAGCCTCGCGCTATGGGTGGGCGCGTTCATGCTCATGGTGCTCATCAAGCTCGAAGTGGACGACGAAGGCCTCGCCGGGCGGCATGTGACGATGAACCAGACCTACATGGCGCGCTGGCTGCTGCTCGCGATGATCGCGGGACTCCAGGGGCTCGTGTGCTCGATCGGCGACCTGGTCATCGGCGTGCAGACAGTGAACGCGCCCCTGTTCGTGTTCACCGCATGGTTCACCTCGCTCGTCTATGTGTCGATCGCGTACGCGCTTTCCGCCACGTTCATGCACGTGGGCAAGGCGCTCGTGGTGGCGATGGTCATGCTGCAGATCCCCGGCGCCTCCGGCCTCTACCCCATCGAGATGATGCCGCACTTTTACCGTGCGCTGTACCCGCTGTTCCCCTTCACCTATTCGATCGACGCGTTCCGCGAGACGATCGGCGGCTTCTACGACGGCCATTGGGGCAAGGTGATGCTCATGCTGCTGCTGTTCGCGGCCATATCGTTCGCGATCGGCCTGGGCCTGCGCCCGCTCATGTCGAACTTCAACCACCTGTTCGCGCGCGAAATCGAGGAATCTGACATGATCGTGGGCGAGCAGGTGTACACGCCGGTGCACCGCTTCAACCTCTCGCTCGCGATACGCGTGCTCGCTGACCAAGCCGGCTACCGCAAAGAGGTAGAGGAGCGCGCCCACCGATTCGCGCACCTCTACCCCAAGCTCATGCGCGGCGCATTGGTGGCCGGGTTCGTGGTGCCGATCGCGCTGTTCGTCACGTTCTCGTTCACCGACGGCACCAAGCTCGTCGCGCTCGCCACATGGATCGTCTGGATCCTGCTGATCATCACGTTCCTCATGGTCGTCGAATCGATCCGCGACAGCCTGCGCCAGCAAGCCGAACTCGGCACCCTCAGCGAACAGTCGCTGCGCGAGCTGATCCTGCACCAGGGCCTGCTGAGCGGCGGCCGGCAGCGCAATCGGCGGTTCGGTGCGCAGATGGCCGCCGCCGCATACGAAAACGCATTCGCAGCGAACCAGCACGATGACGACGACGAAGACGAGGACGATGAGGACGACTCGCCCGACGCCGAGCACCTCGCCGACCTGGAGAACACCCTCGACATGAACCTCGACCAACTGCGCCACCGTCTGTTCGACGGCCGCAAGCACCACGAAGGGAAGCACGCATCATGAGCATGATCGGCAAGATCTTCGTCAGCGACGTCAAACACATCACCAGCAACATCGTCTCGATCATCATCGTGATCGGCCTGACCGTGATCCCCGGCCTGTTCACGTGGTTCAACGTGGCGGCGTGCTGGGACCCCTTCGCCAACACGCGCAACCTGCAGTTCGCCATCGCGAACGAGGACGATGGGTACAAGGGCGACCTGCTGCCTGTGCGCGTCGACATCGGCAGCCAAGTGATCAACACGCTGCGCGCCAACTCGCAGCTCGACTGGGCCTTCACCAAAACCGCGCAAGAGGCCATCGACGGCACCAAATCCGGCAAGTACTACGCGGCCGTGGTCATCCCCAAGGGCTTCAGCAAAACGATGATGACGTTCTTCACGAACGACGCGCAGCATGCCACACTCGACTACTACAACAACGAGAAGCTCAACGCGCTCGCCCCCAAGGTCACCGGACAGGGCGCCGACGAAATCTCCGCGCAGATCAACGAGATGTTCGCCAAAACACTCACGGGCACCGCACTCGACATCGCCTCGTCGATGCTCGATTCGCTCAGCAAACCGGAGGCGCAGAACCGGCTGAAGGACTTCAACGCGAACATCGGCGAGCTGGCGGGCACACTCAACGAAAGCGCCGCCACCTTGCGCGCGTACGGCGACCTGACCGACTCCGCCCAGACACTGCTCAGCAGCTCGCAGCAGCTCATCGGGCAGGCCGGCGACACCGCACAAGACGCCGCGGGCAAGATGGGCGACGCCAAAAAAGCGGTGAGTGACCTGACGGGCGCGCTCGACACCTCCGTGGCGGCGGTCGGCGACGCGCTCGACGCCAGCTCAAGCAGCCTCGAGGCGCTTTCCGGGCGCGTCGACACACTGCTCAGCAGCGTGGATGGCCAAGCCAACGCCGCCGTGGCCGCAATCAAGGACCAGTCAGGCAACATCGCGGCGGAAAGCAAGGCCTACGCCGCCACACGCGACCGCCTGCAGGCACTCCTCGACGGTTCTTCATTGCCAGAGAACGGCGTGGTGCGCCGGCAGATCCAGTCGTTCATCAACCGGCTCGACGCCGTCTCGAAGACACTGGCGAACCTGGCAAGCACGCTCGACGCGGCCGCCGCCGACATCACCGACCATGTGGACGTCAACGGCGATACGCGCGCGTCGATCAAAGACCTCGCCGCGCAGGCCGGGGCTGCGATCAGCGGCATCAGCGGCGACTTCGACTCGACGATCAAGCCTGACCTCGCACAGATGAACAGCTCGTTCACCAGCGCGGCGCAGCAGATCAACACGAGCGTGGGCACGGCGAAGGACGCGCTCGGCGACCTCGACAGCGCGGGCGAGAGTGCGAACACACAGCTGACGAGCGTGCGCACACTGATCGACGATTCCGCGACCGACCTCGAAAACGCCGGCAAGAAGCTCTCCAACTTCAACGGCCAGCTCAACAAGGCACTGACGACCGGGGACATGGCGATGGTCAAGCAGGTGCTCAGCGGCAATTCCAATGCGCTCGCCACCACGCTTTCGGCACCCGTGGAGTTGAAGACGAAGAGGCTGTTCCCGGTGGAGAACTTCGGCGCGGCGTTGACGCCGTTCTACACGTTCCTGCCGCTGTGGGTGGGGGCGCTGCTGCTCGTGGTCACGCTCAAGACGAGCCTTTCGGCCAAGCGCAGCAAAGAATTGGGCGACCCGAAGCCATGGCAGGAGTTCCTGGGCCATTACGGTGTGTTCGCGTGCATCGCATTGATGCAGAGCACGTTCTCATGCGCCGGCACCCTGCTGTTCCTGCGCGTGCAGTCGGTGCACCCCATGCTGTTCATGCTCACCGGCTGGTTCAGCTCGCTCGTGTATTCGTTCTTCACCTACACGCTTGTGGCAAGCTTCAGCAACGTGGGCAAGGCGATCGGCGTACTCTTCCTGGTCATGCAGATCTCCGGTTCCGACGCGGCGTACCCACTCGCAATCCTGCCGAAGTTCGTGAGTGACCTCAGCCCGTTCCTGCCGGTCACGTATTCGGTCACGGCGTTGCGCGGCGCAATCGCCGGCATCTATGCAAACGACTATTGGATCGCCATGGGCAAACTCGCGTTGTTCCTGGTGCCGATGCTGCTCATCGGACTGCTGCTGCGGCCAAGCTTGGGCAAGTTCAACGCCTGGTACAGCGCCAAGGTGGAAAGCACGAAGCTGGTCGGCTGAAGGGATGGGCATGAATATGAAAGAGACGAAAGAGCAGCAGCGCGAGCGCACCGACAGCAAGATCATGCGCGCCACGTTGGAGATCATCATCGCCCAAGGCATTGGCGCGGTCAACATCGAATCAGTGGCGCGGCGGTCGGGCGTGGCCAAGACCACGATCTACCGCCGGTACACCAACACCGACGACCTGATCCGGCACCTCACGCTCACCGTGGCGCCATCCTTGGATTTCTCCGCGCTCGAGCCGTCGCGCGAATCATTGCGCACCGTGTTGCGGCGCATCATCGACTGTTTCGACGAGGAATTCGAACTCAAGGCGATCGGCGTCGTGCTGTCTTCGGAGAACGCCCACTTGCGCAACATCGCGAAGAGTGTGATCGAGCCGGCGGCCGAACGATTCTACGATTTTCTGCGCCGGGGCATGGCGATCGGCGCGTTCCGCGATGGGCTCGACGCGCCGTTCCTGTTCCAGACCGTGCTCGGTTCGATGCTCGCGTACAAGGCGCTCGGCACCTCGTCCGCGGCCCCGCACGCCGATTGGGCGGGCAACATGACGGGGTTGTTGTGGGCGTCCATCCGGCCTGCGCAATAATTCACAGAAGACTTTCAGGTTTCTCCACCGTTCTCCCAAGACAGTGGTGGTTATATTGAAGACATCAGCCGAACAGCTGACATAACTGAAACCTTCTTTCTTCTCTTTCCTCTCTCAAGAGACCCGGCCACTTCCCCGGCCGGGTCTCTTTCGTTATGCGACAGAACCGTTTGCAGTCTGGGCGTCTCACCCCTTCCGCTACGGGTAGTGCCTCCGTCGCTACGGGTAGTGCCTCCCTCTGCAGCTGGCGGCACCTCTCCGGCTACGGGTAGTGGAAAATGACCAAAAACATATTGTTTCCCGATAAACACGCACTACCCATAGCGCAGAATGGACGCCGGCTGTTTGGGAGAGCACTACCCGTAACGGCAAAAGCACTACCCGTAACAAGAGAGGTACTACCCACAAAGAGGTAGTACCCGCAGCAAGATGGGTACTACCTATAGAGGGGAACTACCCATTACCAGGAAAGGAGGCCCGCTACGCAACAACGCCTTCGGCGGCTATGCCCTGCGGCCGCAGCAGGGTACGCTGCAGCACAGGCACCGACAGCAGCGTCAGGTACGCGATCGAAAACAGGAAGCCCGCCAGCACATCGCTTGCATAGTGCACGCCAAGATACACACGCGTGAACATGATGACCGGCACAATCGCGCCCAACGCCACGATGAGCGCCCAAACAGCGGCGGTATGGCGCCGGTAGTGGTACAGCAGATAGATGAGGAAGCCGTAGAAGGCGGTGGCTGCCATCGCATGCCCGGAGGGGAAGCTGAAGCCGCGCTCCACAACCAGATGCTCCACCGAGGGCCGTGGCCGTTGCACAATCGCCTTGATGACCTCGTTCAGCGCGGCCTCCACCGCCAGATTGAGCGCGATCGCCACACCGATGCGCGCATGGTGGCGCACGGCAAGCACGATGAGCAACACCATGGCGATCACGATGAGCACCACCGCGCTCGCAAGTTGCGTGAACGCACGGACCACCGGCGTGAGTCCCGGGGTGATCATGTGCGCGTGGACCCAGTCGTAGATGGCGGTGTCCATGGGCAGGATGTGGTACGTGTGCACGGCCACGCCGAGCGCGACGGCGCCGGCGAGGCACAGCACACCGAGGATCTGCCAGCCGAATCGTGAAAAGAAAGCATGCATAAGCGCCCACTGTACGCGCGTCGGCGCATGTCTGCGGGCAATGGGCATAATGGCGCACAGAGAGAGTCGAACATCAGTTCGATTGATTGATAAGGAGTGGATGATCCCATGCGTACGTGGAGGCGGTTCTATAGGAGGCACCGCATAGCGGTCACGGCGGCGGCGCTCGGGGTAGCGGCCCTTGTGCTGGTGGGCAGGGTGCCGCTAATGCCCGACGCCGACGCGCTGTTCACACCGGTGAGCGGGGTGAGCACGCTCGTGGCGAGCCCGGTCGCCGGCGGCGCGCTGCTATTTCGGCAGCGCTCGCGCAAGGCGATCCGCTGGTATGCGCTCGCGATGCTTGCGGGGGCCACGGCGCCGATGCTGTATGGCTACTTCCACAACATCCTGCCCGATACACCCATGCCATCGACGGTGGGCGACGTGGTGGCCATGCTCTCCTCTTTTGCCCCGGCGCTGCTGTTCGTGGGCGGTGCGCTGCTCGGCTATTGGCTCGCCCGCCGCCGTTGGTAGGCGCATAGAGGCAAAAGAAATGAGGCCCGGCCGAAGGGGTTCAAAAGCCGGGCCTCATAGAGAGGGAAGAAGAAGAGAAGATATTCAGTTTTTCCACCAACCTTGCGGCCGGTGATTACATGGTACCTACCCCACTCTTGGCGTTCCTGTAAAGCAACCTCAAAATCCTCTGTGAATCCGTGCGCTCAACCGGTGATCTCCACAGTGTTGCCTTCCGCATCCAGAATGCAGCTTTCGTAATAGCCGTCTCCGGTGACGCGCGGACCGCTGATTTTCTCATATCCGTCCGCTACGAGCTGCGCGGTGAGTTCATCCACGCGCTCTCGCGAGCCGACGTTGAACGCGACGTGCGCATATCCACGCGCACCGCGGTCCACCGGGCGCGCCGATCGCGTCGTTATGCATGACCTCCAGGCGCGTATTGCCGCCGTCGAATGTGATGAAGTACGACGAGAACCCGGTCCGCGGATTCTCATACCGCTCGCCGCGCACGCCGCCGAAATACTGTTCGTAGAAACGCGCGCCGCGCTCCAGATCCTCCACGTACACAGCCGCATGATCGATGAACATGTGTCCTCCTTACTGTTTTCGCCCTTCCATTGTATGGAGCCGCGCCGGCGGTTTTTCCGTCCACCGCACAAATCGATGTTGGATCACCTCAACCGGATTTGCCTACGACGTGCATCAGTCACTATCCGCGAATGCTGATGCCATCGTAATGCACCCCAAATGCAGCGGCCACATAGCCCGGCACCGCGGTGCACGTGGCGCATGCCACCGTAAGCCATACAGGCGCGTCAATCGCGGATGTGGTCACAGTCAGCACATACGCCACCACACCCATCACCATGCATGCCACATACACCACTGTGCGCGTACGCGGACTGAATGTCGGGGTGAAATCGTCATCGCTCTCCACATCCGCATGTGCATCATCCATCAGGCTCTGAGTATCATCCAATAAGCCTCACCTCCTTTCACGCAACAAATCACCAAATCATGCACCGCGCATCCCGTATTTGTTCCATGCCGTATTGTCAGCAGCCTCCCAGTCCACAGCGGACAGACCGTGATGCAGATAGCCGACCGTGTTCACTGCGAAGAACCGAGCCTCGGCTTCGGCACCGACTCCACGAATGTAGTGCATGTAGCCAAACGGTTTGCCGAGCGCAATGCATCGCTGGATTTTCGCGTCCGCACCCGTCCACACGCCACGCACGATCCCGTTGCCGGTGAACTCATACGCACCCCATGTGGCCTGCACCACAAGGAAATCAAATGGTACCCGGTCAGGATCGAAATCCGCCTTCCAATTACTGATATCGATTCCCTGAATAATTTGTTCCTTTCATATTCATTCATATTCATGTCTTATCTCCGAGCAACGGCCACGAATACCTCCTGAGTAGTCGCATGTTATACTACTTCCAATTGATGAGCAGCAACCATGGGAGTAGGTGATGGGTATCCGCCTCATCCACAGCGTTCATTTCCGAGATAAGTTAAAGCGCATTCGCACCGATCAATGGATTACGGGCATTCGGAAAGCACTTTGGTGGCTGGGATTGTGCACTCAAGCGGGATGCATCTATCTGGCATTGGCCCACGGCGATTGGCTTGGGAGAGCAAAGCAAACAACTTGGGTAGCTTTCACCGCAGTATTGATTGCAGGAATAGCAAGCTGGTTTCTATGTGCTATTGCGCGAATAATCGGCGTGCGGTTTCCAACGTCCATCGGTACCCGACAGAGTAATATAACTGATAAATCTCGTCAAATATTAGCCACCGTCGTTACCGTCATCACTTTGCCTCTCTCCCTCCCTCTCCTGCTTTTGGCTTTGATCACTGCATTTTATTAGCATTCGATGTCCGATCACAAAGTAAAATCCGCAATGACTCGTTATCTAAAATTGAGTTAACCAATTTCGAGAAAACTATCTGCGATGTTCCTCATCTTCGTCAAAACAATGGGGGCATCAGCACTTACGGAAACTGATGCCTCCATTGCTCTGCCTTCTCTATCTCACCTATGTGGATTGGCCAAAAATGCAGCATATGCTCGAGCCAAAACTGCTCCTTCACTCATAGATGGTAATGTATTCGCGTTAGCAGCACCCTGCAACATTCTCAACGTGCACGTGAAGTTTGCATCATCTACATCGATGCCATTAAGAAGAGGCAGGAAAGCCCTCACGACATTGTCTGCAACACCACCAAATCGGCTCAAAAACGAGCAATTCGATGTGCATGACTTTGCGAGAATGTAGTTTTAATCGCCTCAGAGAGAGAATGCTCAGAAACATGTTCCTTCATATACTTAGTAAGCATCCAAGCATCAGCGTCAGCCAATACGTCAGCGTAACCGAATCCCACACCATCCTCAAGAGAACCGAGATGAGCATGCAGCCACTGCGCTAGGTCAGCCCTCTTTCCTTCGCGCGTGTAGGCGCCCCAGATTTGAAGAAGGTCTAGCGGCCATCCGCCATCCCATATTCCGGCGCGCACATGTTTATCCGTAGATAATAGGCATATTATTGAAATCCAATAGTGGAATGTCATGACAAGGTAGGGGTAACATGACTGACAATTCTTCCGAACACACCAACAAACAACACGACGACAATCTCGATCTTTTCGACACCGGATTCACCAGTGAAGAAATGGCGCCCACCGCGCCCCCGCCACACCACCGCCGCAATACGGTGCTCGCCGTCATCGTGGCACTGCTCGCCATCGCGGGGTTGCTCGCGGCGGTCGTCATTCCGATCGTCAACGCGTCCCATCGCCGCCAGCAGGAGGAACACGCCACCGCACTCGCCGACTGCGAGTCTGCGCAACGCGAGTTCGGCACACTCAACACCACATACACGACGACGCTGTCGAACGCATCCAAGCTCGCGCAAGGCGACGGCAAAACAATCAGCGATGAGCATGCCACCGCGCTCGCGAACAAAATCGAACACATCGACGACACGCACACCGTCTCCGCGCTCACGACATCATCCTGCGAAACCAGCCAAAGCACCAGCGGCCTCAATGAGCTCGCCCGCAGATTCGCCGCCGCAAGCACGAGCATGGTCAACCGCATGCGCGACGTGCAGACCGACGCCGACACACTGCGCCGGCTCGTGGAAGGCGCGCGCAACTCGGACCGGCGCGGGGAACTGCAAAAACAGCTCACGGTGGCGAAAGCCGCGTACGAGCGTTCGGCGAACAAGGCGAGTGAGCAGCTGCGCGGCGAGCTGAACGCGCGGATCTCCACCGCGAGCGCAATGCTCGAGCCGGGCTCTACCGCCACGAACCCGCAGATCAACGACGCGCTCGACGCGCTCGCCACCGCCACGAACGCGGTGGTCGGCGCCATGCCGCTCGACTGCGAATTCGCCGCATGCGTCGCGCTCACCTTCGACGACGGACCGAACAAACAGGTGACGCCACAACTGCTGGGCGCGCTCCAGCAGGCGGATGCGCCGGCCACGTTCTTCGTGCAAGGCCAGTTCGTCTCCGGCAGCAACAGGCAGTTGCTCGCGACCATGGCCGCGCAGGGCAATGACATCGGTTCGCTGAGCTGGCGGCACAAGCAGCTGCACACACTCTCCCCCAGCGAACTCGGCAAGTGGTTCGCCGACACCGACGAGGTCATCGTGGGCGCCGGCGTGGGCAAGCCGACCCTGTTCCGGCCGCCGGACGGCGCGTGGAGCGAGGCCGTGATCGAAGCCGCACGCGGCAACGGGCAATCGGTGATTCTGTGGAATGTGGATTCACGCGACTGGGATCCCAAGACGAGCGCCGCGGACATCGCGCGCAATGTGCTCGACGGCGCGTCTTCCGGCGCGATCGTCGCGCTGCACGACGGCAATGAGCGCACAGTGGAGGCGATCCCGCAGATCGCGAGCGGGCTGCGCGAGCGCGGATTCACACTCGTCACGGTCTCCCAGCTGCTGTCCGGTGAGCTCTCCCCCGGCACGGTGTTCTACGCGCGCGGCGACATCGCACCCACCAGCGCCGAGCTCACGCAGTGATATGGATATGAGTATGCATATTACCGAACTGCGCAAACGCGTCAGAGGCTTGCGCCTCCGTGTGGCGACCGCGCTGATCTCACTTTGCTTGCTGTGTCTGGGTGCATGCGGCACGGAGACTGCCAGTAATCAAATCGCAGACGATGCGTGGAGCAGTGACGCCTCGACGCAACGATCGGCGCCATCGCTATCGGCCAGCATCCAATCCTTCCTGGAAGAGCCCATGGGAGACGCACAGCGCACTGCACTTGAACGGGCGTTGGATCATGATGGCAAAGTGAGCCGTACCGACTACATGGCCGCATGGAGCAACTATCGGCAGTGCATGGTAGACAAAGGCTACAACGAACCGCCATTGCATATGGTGAACGGACTGGTCGTCGAGCTAATGCACTTTGATTTCTCCGGCATGAGCGATCAGCAGCAGATGAAATTCCATCAGGACCAAAGTGCCTGTCTGGAACAGGAATCGCTTTATGTGGCAAGCGTCTATAGCGATTCCATCGTCAATCCGGAACTGTACGTGGATCTTGACGTGACCATGGTCGATTGCCTGCGCCGGCATGAGCTGGTACCTGTCGAATATACGGTGGCGCAATACCGCAAAGAAAGCAAGCAATTCACAGACATGACTTTCGACGGCGAGAACCTTACCCAGCAGCAGTCATATGAACGGCGCCGCAAAGCGTACAGTTTTGATTTCAGTGACCCGCAGGTGCGTACATGCGTCGCCGGAGTGAATGCAAGCGCGATTGCCGATGAATTGGAACCATGGAAGCCGTTTGACTGACATCCACAAATCAGCCGAATGGCTTCCAGCCTTCAAGCTCATCGAGCAGCAGGTTGGAATCATTGGTCACCACACACGTACGCACTTGCGGGTCATTGAAATCAAAACCAAACTCCCTACGGCGCAACGCATACGCTTCCCGCTCAGACCGGGTATCGGACACATCAGCATCCACAAACTTATCCCACTCCGCCTTATACTGACGAACCGTATAACTCTTGGGAACCAGATTATGACGCCGCAAACAATCCACCAAAGCAACATCAGGATCCCTATACATTTCAGGATTGGCCACGTTTATTCGGTAGACATCATCCACTGCGAGCATGTATGTTGACTTGCAGTCGTTATTGTCCCGGCTGATTTTTTCTTGTTGCGCTTCACTCAGGTTGCTTGCATCCATTTTCGTTTGGTGTATATATATGCCATTGATGTTGTGCATCGTCGGCGCAGTATATCCTTTGCCGACCATACATTGACGGTAATTATCCCAAGCGGTCAGATAATCCGCCGCCGACACCTTGCCGTCATTGGCAAGCGCATGTTCCAACATCCGTATCTGCGAATCATCCATATCCTCTTTTTTCAATAGCGTCATGATGCGCTCCTGCGTGCTATTGGCAAATCGAGTCGTGTCACCGCCACCGCTCCATTCAGCCTGGGAAGAGGGTGTTCCACAGCTGCCCAAGAATGCAACCAACCCAACGCATGCCATCATACTGAGCCCTTTGCGAGCAGTGAGCATGGCACCCAACCTTTCTCAACAGTGAATCCTCAGCCGCCACAATACAGCACCCAAGAATCCGCAGTTCGTCACTAATTGCAAATCAGCTATCACCTAACTCCGCTTGGGGGTGCCGCAGAACCACCACAGCCACGTTGGACAGTTGCCGAGCGGCTGTGCACCGGCTGTGGCAGCTGGAACATCGACCGCTCCGGCGGTGTTTGCGAATGCGGCTTGCGGCGTAAGCAGCAACAACGTCGCGCACACGGCAGCGATTTTCTTCATGTTGGGCATGATAGTTTCCTTTCTTGCTCTAAGGCTTTTGTGCGCATTGGATTTTGGCGAGCAAATGGGCAGTGGCCTCCTGCTGCGTCTGCTGCCTCAGGCGATGCAGTCTCACCGTGACGAACACCATGGCGGATTCCTTACGCTTTTCCGCTTCGACGTGCACTCGTAATCGTTTGTTCCATGGGATATGCGGCAAAGCCAACGCGGCCGTATTTCCAGTGTGCATCAGCATAACCGAGGCATGTGCATTGTCAATGGTGACCGACAGTTCGTAGAAATCCGGATGCGACTGTCGTATACATTCGTAAATCGCATCGATGAGCCAACAGAGCATGCGCATATCATGTTCGCGCAGCACACCGGCTCCTTCTCCCCCAGCGACAAGAGCCGACCGCCCGTTGATTCCCTGTTCAGACATCTGCTCGTCGTGCGCATCAAGCATCGTACGAATGGATTGACGCTGCGCTTTCTCCTCATCGCTTTCCCCATATTCTGCCAGCAAAAGATCGACGATTCCCTTCACGTTATCCTCGGCATTATGAATCTCCGCATGGATGCATCGGTTACGTTCTTTCCACATGGGGTCAGCGATTGCAGACGCTATATCTGCTTCGACTTCGCATTGCTGCAGTAGCAGCTCCGCTGTCGTGAGCGAGCCGGAGACCGCATCATGGAGATCCATGGCCATGGCGCGAATGCCGCTGCGCATTGCCAGCATCATCTGTTGTTGCCGATATGCACGTTCCACAAGATGACGCGCGATACTTCCTATAAGTGCGACAAGAGCAAACAATGCGATGAAGAGCACAACCGTAGAGGTATCCGATTGCGCATAGGAGCTGAATGTGAGCCATATCCACTGGTATGCGCTCAATACAACAAGCGTGAGTCCTGCGCATATGTCGTCCGTCCAGTATGAGAACAGACCAAGCGCAGCAAGCTGTGCGTTCATGACGTAGTCACTGTATTGGGGGAATGCACAATCCCCTATCATCGAAAGCACCAAGATGAGCACAAGTGGGATCCAAGAGGGCTGTATCCAGTATGAGAGCCAAAACAGGGCGATCTGTACGGCAACAAGTACTACAAGCAACGGTGAGCGCTCAGGCAGCATCATTGTATGCCATGCCAATACGGCAGTGACGATTACGATAATGCACAGCGGACCGGCACCATGGCGATTCTCGAGGGGCCAATCGGACCACGACTTCAATCGAGGTTGAACATGTGCTGGAATCTTGTCCATTGCACCACCGCCTCCTGAATCGTCGGCACATTGAGCCTGGTAAGAATGTTCTGCTTGTGCTTGCGCACAGTGGACGGGGCACAACGGAGTTGCTGCGCGATTCCGTTGGAGTCATAGCCGTCTGCAGCCAATTCAAGTACTTTGGCTTGTGTATCGGTGAGCACGTGCATAACTGAGTGACTCTTGCTGATACGCGCCACCGCCATTGCAGGTGATTCATACCCCGCACAAGGTTTGCCCTGCTGCAGATCTCGCAACGCTACGACGATTTGCGCAATGTTCGACTTTGGCAACAAACCTTGCATTCCAGCAGCAACAGCCGCATTATGATAATGCTCCAGAGGCAATGACGTGATGCCAAGTATCGGCAGCATGCTGCCGGCGCGACGCAACCGCCATGCAACCGCCGGACCATCCACATCCCCCAGATGCATATCGGTCAACAGCATGTCGATTGACCGCCGATGCTGCAAACAGTATTGGGTGGCATCCGTACCGTTGGCGAAGGTTTCGACGATACGCAAATCCGGCATCGCTCGTGTGAGCAGGTATTCAAGTGGCTTGCGGGCAAGAACATCGTTTTCCACCAAAGCAATGCGGATTCCGGCACCGGCCGGCACACCCTTCGTTTGCTCTGTACCCATATGTCACCATTCCCCTTCCATACGTCAAATCATACCAATTACTTGTGTCCCCCTGATTCCCATCCGTTCATATGTCCACAGAAAATCTAAGGAAATAGTTACGCATACGATGCGATAATGCACAATTTCAAATTTGAAATGATATACGCACATCGTGTACAAAAGTTTGCAACCGCACAGATGGGGAGGCCATGATGGGTGTGTGCACAATGGTGCGCACAATTTTATTCAAGACGAAAGGAGGAGGGGCAATGCCAAAGCTCCGTTCTCATTGGAAGAAGGCGGTGACGGTGCTACTATCCGTAGGCATCGCATGTTCCACCGCCAGTGTGGCCCAAGCCGCCGTATCGATGACCTATACACCCCGCAGTGTGGGATCCATCGAAGGTGGATACTATCATGGCAGCCGCAACGTGCAAGTGACCACGTCTCAGATTTCCATGTACTCAGTGAATATGAGTTCCCAATGCGTCGCCAAACAAAGCGGCAATAGTGCACCTGCTTATCAAATCGTAAGCAAGGGATACACTTGTTCAGCTTTCCAGCGCGGCACAGAAACTGCAAATGGAGACTACGCTGCCTTCGAAGTCTCCTGATTTACATCGACCCCCATATAACGACTGAGCTGTCGCATGCCATATGGCATACGACAGCTCCTCACTCATCCCAAAAGGAAACATCCTATGTACGACACACGCCATAGGTCAATGTACATTGTTGTATTTATTCTCACCATATTGTCGATTTATGTCATGTCGGCATGCGGCGCGAAGGGCCCGAAGGACGTATCCTCAGCAACGTTGTCGTCTACCACGAGCATGGCGGAAAAGGTGGCGCCGTCCATCACCGCCAGAATCGAATTCCTGCTTGATTCATCCACAGAGATGTCGGAGCAGCAGCAGGGTATCCTGCGTCGCGCGCTGGACCATGACGGTTCCATCCCGCGAAGCGACTACGACGCGGCATGGAGCCGCTACCAGGACTGTATGGTGGCGAAAGGATACACCAAACCGGTAACGGAGGAATTCACCGACGGCTTGCGTTCCAATGTAATGCATCCTTATATGGACGGTTGGACCAAGGCCCAACAGAGCAAATTCTTCGAGGACGACAATGGTTGCAAACAGTTGGAATACCTGTATGTCGATGAGATCTACCGCGCCAACCTGGGTAACCCAAACCAATACACCGACATGGACACCGCTGTCGTGGACTGTCTGCGCCGCAAGAACCTGGTCGGCAAACAATACACCCTCACGCAATTCAAACAGGAAGACGAGCAATACAACGACGTGGCCGTCAAGAACTTCGCCACTGACCGCTACGACGACAGCGGTGAGGCCGCTTCGAAATTCAGCTTTGACCTCAAAGATCCCGCCACCGTCACCTGCTTCATCGCCAACGGCAAGGACTACTACTTCAGGGAAGACACATCACCCATCTGGAACCCACTGAACACACCAACCCCATAAACCACAACACAGGGGCGCGGTGTGCGAAGCTCTTACTTCGCACACCGCGCCCCTGCTACAATCCACTACTGCGCCAAGGAGAACTGCGCGTTGTAGATGTCGGCGTAGAAACCGCCGCGCGCGAGCAGCTCGTCGTGTGTGCCGCGTTCCACGATGTCGCCGTCCTTCATGACGAGGATCATGTCGGCGTCGCGGATCGTGGAGAGGCGGTGCGCGATGACGAAACTCGTGCGTCCTTCGGTGAGCCTGTCCATCGCCGTCTGAATCAGTTCCTCGGTGCGCGTGTCGACCGAACTCGTCGCCTCGTCGAGGATCAGGATCGGCGAATCCTGCACCATCGCGCGCGCGATCGTCAGCAGCTGCTTCTGGCCTTGCGACAGCGTGGCCGACTCGTCGAGCACGGTGTCATACCCGTTGGGCAGCGACATGATGTAGCGGTGCAATCCCACGGCCTTGCACGCCGCGATGACCTGCTCGTCGCTCACGCCTTCCTTCGCATACACGATGTTCTCGCGCACGGTGCCTTGGAACACCCAGGTGTCCTGCAGCACCATCGAGAACTGGTCATGCACGTTCCAGCGCGGCACATCTTTCGTGTCGATGCCGTCGATCGAAATTCTGCCGCCGTTGATCTCATAGAACCGCATCAGTAGGTTGACCATCGTCGTCTTGCCCGCGCCCGTCGGCCCGACGATCGCGACCTTCTGCCCCGGCTGCACGTCCGCGGAGAAATCATGGATGATCATGCGGTCGGCGTCGTACCCGAACTTGACGTGCTCGAAGCTCACGCGCCCCTCGACCGGCGTGATCTCGCCGTTGTCGCCCATGCCGAGCAGCGGCTGCTTGGACGATTCGTCGGCGAGCTCCGGTTCGTTGAGGAACGTGAACACGCGCTCGGCGCCGGCCGCGCAGCGCTGCAGGTTCTGGAACGCCTGCGCGAACTGCGAAAGCGGCTGCGTGAAGAAGCGGATGTACAACATGAACGCCACGATGACGCCGAATTCGATGCGCCCGCTCATCGCGAGCCACGCGCCGACGACACACACGACGACATACCCGAGATTACCGACGAGGTTCATCATCGGCATCATCAGGCCGGAAAGAAACTGGCTCTTCCACCCCGACTCGTACAGGTCGTTGTTGTAGCGCTCGAACCGGCGGATCGCGTCCGCCTCGCCGCCGAACGCCTTGACGACCGTGTGCCCGCTGTACATCTCCTCGACGTGGCCGTTGACGTCGCCGAGCGCCGCCTGCTGCTTGACGAAGTACCGCTGCGAGAACCGCATGACGACGAGCATGAGCACCATGCCCAGCAGGCTCGCCGCGATCGCGCACAACGCGAGCAGCCAGTTGTTCGCGAACATCATGATCAGTGCGCCGAAGAACAGCGTGACCGAGGTGATCAGTGAGCCGAGCGACTGCCCGAGCGTCTGCCCCACGGCGTCCACGTCGTTCGTGATGCGGCTCATCACGTCGCCGTTGCTGTGCTCGTCGAAGTATTTGAGCGGCAGTTTGTTCATCTTCACGTCGATCGCCGAGCGCAGGCGTTGCGCCGTGCGCTGCGTGACGGTCGCCATCATCCAGCTCTGCACGTACGAGCACAGCGCATACGCCACATACAGCGCCACGAGCGTCCAGCCGATGCGCGTGACGGCGGCCATGTCGATAGCCCCCAGCACAGGCTTGCCGTTGATCATCGCGGGCAGACCCTTGGTGATCTCGTCGGTCATGTCACCCAGATAATCCGGGCCGATGATCTGGCAGACCGTGCCCACCACGCCCAGCACGAGCGCGACGATGATCGCCGGGATATACCGGCGGCTGAACCGCATCAGGTCCTTGAGCGCGCCGCCCAGATCATCCGCTTTTTCGGTGGGCGCACCACCGCGCGGGCCATGCGGCCCCATTCCTCCTGGCATAATGCATTCCTTCCATTCACAAAACGACTGTTTCCACCATGCGCGGCGTCACGCGCTGAGTTCCTCTTCGCTCAGCTGCGATTGCGCGATCTGCCGGTACACATCGCACGACTCGAGCAGTTCGCGGTGCGTGCCCTTGCCCACGAGCCGGCCGTCGTCGAGCACGAGGATGCAGTCCGCGTCCATGATCGTACCGACGCGCTGCGCGACGATGATCTTCGTCGCGTCTTTCGCGTACGCCTTGAGCGCGTCACGCACCACGCGGTCGGTCTTGAAATCGAGCGCGGAGAACGAATCATCGAAGATGAGGATCTCCGGGTTGCGGTAGACGGCGCGCGCGATCGACAGGCGCTGGCGCTGGCCGCCCGACACGTTCGTACCGCCCTGCGCGATTGCCGCGTCAAACGCGCCGCGCATCTTCTCCACGAACTCGGTCGCCTGCGCCACGTCGCACGCCTGCTCGACGCGGTTCTCCTCCTGCGCGGTCAGCGCACGGTTCTCGTCCGCCTTGAGCATCTCGCGCTCCGCCTTGCGGCCGCTCGCGCGCGACGCGTCGAGCATCGGCACGTCCTCCGGCTCGCCGGGGCGGTCGCCGTAACTGACGTTCGACTTGACCGTTCCTTTGAACAGGAACGACTGCTGCGGCACATAGCCGATCTTGTCGCGCAGGGCCTTGAGGTCGTAGTCGCGCACGTCCACGCCGTCGACGAGCACGGCGCCGGCGCTCGCGTCGTAGAAGCGCGGCACAAGATTGATGAGCGATGATTTGCCCGAGCCGGTCGACCCGATGATCGCCACGGTGTCGCCTTGGTCCGCCGTGAAACTGATGCCTTCGAGCATCGCCTCGCGCGAATCGGGGTAGGTGAAGCTCACGTCGCGGAATTCGATGCGGCCGGCGAGCTCGAGGTCGTCGCGGTAGTCGGCGGCGTCGGCGGCGGTAATCATGCCCGCTTGCTTCGCCTCGGCCACGGTGAGGCCGTGGCTGCGCGTGCCCGGCTTGACGAGCGGCTCGGTGTTGATCACTTCCATCACGCGGTGCGCGGAGACGTCGGCGCGCGGCCACAGCACGAAGACCATGCTCATCAGCAGGAAGCTCATGATCACCTGCACGGCGTAGCTCGAGAAGACGATCATGTTCGAAAACAGCGTGAGCTTTTCGGTCGCGCCGGCGTCTTCGATCAGGTAGGCGCCGATCCAGTAGATCGCGAGCGAAAGCCCGTTCATGATCGTGCTCATCAGTGGCATCATGACGCTCATCGCGCGGTTCGTGAACAGCTGCGTGTTCGTCAGCGCGGCGTTCGCGTCCTCGAACTTCGACTCCTGGTAATCCTGGGCGTTGTAGGCGCGCACCACGCGCATGCCGGTGAGGTTCTCGCGCGCCACGAGGTTGATGTCGTCGGTCAGGCGCTGCATCGCCTTGAACTTCGGCATCACGAGCGCCATGAGGATGCCGACTGCGCACAGCAGCACCACGACGGCGATGCCCGTGGTGAGCGTCCATTCGAATCCTTCGCCCGCGATCTTGCACACGGCCCACACGGCCATGATTGGCGATTTGATGAGCATCTGCAGACCCATCGTGATGAACATCTGAATCTGCGTCACGTCGTTCGTGGAGCGCGTGATGAGGCTCGCCGTGGAGAAGCGGTGCATCTCGGACGGGCCGAATGATTCGACTTTGCGGAACTCGAGCGAGCGCAGGCGCTGGCCGAACGACGCGGCCACACGCGCGGCGAAGTAGCCGGTGATGACGGCGCAGACGAGCGAGCCGAACGAGACGAGCAGCATCTTGCCGCCGGAGATCCAGATGTCGCGCATCTGGCTGCCCGGTGTCTCCACGAGCCGCGTGATCTCGGACATGTAGCTGGGCAGTTCAAGGTCGAAGTACACCTGCCCGACGATGGTGACGAGCGAGATGAGCAACTGCCCTATCTCCGTTTTGGAGAGGTATTTCATGATTCGTAGCATCGTTGATTCCTTATGCTGTAAGGTTTTATGCTTGCGTTGGGGAACATGGTCTGGCGTGGTGCGCCGAGGCCTTCATCGCGCGCCATCTCCTGCATCCGCTCGTGGAGCCTGCGGTTGCGTGCGAACGCCGACTGCACCTGTTCGGATGTGGGCTCGGGGCCGTCCGGATTGCATATCGACAGGTACGTCATGAATTCGCCGAGCAGCCCCACGAAGTCGCGCGTACGGCGTTCACCCATCTGCGAGAACACCCATTCGAGCCGTTTGACCAGTTCATCGCCGTGTTGCCTGAAGGCGCGCCGGCCCTCGTCGGACAGTTCGACGACGACGCTGCGGCGGTCCTTCGGGTCGGCCGTGCGCACAATCCAGTCTTTCTTGGTCAGGGCCGCGAGGATCGTCGAGACGCGGCCGGACGTGGCGCCCATCGCCTCGGCGAGCTGCGACGGCGTGCGCGGCCCTTGGAACGCGAGCTCGCGCAATACGAACATCTCGCCTTGCGTGCCGCGTTCGAACGAGCGTGTGGCCCGCGAGCGCGACGCCCACATCGCGAACATCACTTCGTGGACCGCTTCCAATCGGTAATCCATCATCACCCCCTGCAGTAATTTGTCTTGCACTGTAAACTACTTACAGTGCAAGACAAATTTCCGGCAAGGAACATGGTCGTGCGTGGCTACCCCCTAGCCACACACGACCATCACCATGCCTACACACGGCTGTACGCAGCTACCGACTAGCCACATACAGCCGCAATCAGTGCAGCGCCTCGCGCAAACCGCGACTACTGTAGCGGTCGTGCAGCAGGCAGTAGCCGCCGAACACGACGAGCCACACAAGGCCTGCAACCGCCGGGCCGCGCGTGTCCGGACCGATGAACAGCGTGCCGTACACGAACACGAAAAACGCGATGGCGAGCGGATTGAGCACGCGGTACGCCGGCATGAGGAAGCCGCCGGGCATGAACTGCGGCGAATTGCGGTAGCGGTAGTGTGCCACCATCGTGAGGATGTAGATGAAGATGAACACCGCGGACGCCGCCGATGAGAACAGCACAAACGCGCCGGAGACGCCGGGCAGCGCGGAAAGCGCAGGCGAGAGCAGCACGAGCGCGCCCGAGACGATGATCGCGCGCGCCGGCACCTTCGTCTTCGACACGACGCCCAGCTTGCCCAACACCGGCGAGTGGGATTCCTCGCCGATCTGGAACAGATGGCGCCCCGCGGAATAGAGCAGCGAGTTGAGCGACGACGCGGCGGCGGTGAGCACCACAAAGAACACGACGGCCGCGGCCCAATGCAGACCGGCGAACTCGAACACCATGATGAACGGCGACGAGAACTGGTTGCCACCACCGTCTGACATGAAGTTGCGCCACGGCACGATTGCCATGATCGCGAGCAGCGCGCCCACATAGAACACGAGCACACGCAGGATGATGCCGTTGATCGCCTTTGGCAGCACCTTGCGCGGGTTCTTCGTCTCGGAGACGGTCACGCCCACGAATTCAATCATCGTGTACGAGAAGAAGACCATCTGGAAGCTCATGAGCAACTGCGTCCAGCCGTTCGGCGCGAGCGAGAAGCCGTCGAAGATATGCGACAGCGAGGCCTGCCCCGCCGGGTACACGTGGTTGGAGCCAGGCAGTGTCGTGGCGCCGTATCTATAGCCGGCCACCACCATGATGATCGACGTGACGATGAGCGCGAGGATCAGGAAGATCTTGATCATCGAGAACCAGAACTCGGTTTCGCCGAACAGCTTCACCGCGATCAGGTTCACGCTCACCAACGCCACGAGGAACAGCAGCTCGATGAGCCATTGCCATGATTGCAGATCGAATCCGAGCGTGCCGAAGAACGTCACGCAGTACTGCCCCACCGCGGAAAGCTCGGTCATGCCGGTCAGGATCAGCACGAGCCAATACGTCCACAGCGCGAATTTGCCCGCACCGTTGCCCAAGTACATGCGGATGAAGTTGATGAATGTGTGCTGGCTGGGGTCGCGGTACATCAGCTCGCCGATCGCGCGCATCATGAGGAACATGAAGCCGCCCACCAAGATGTAGACGAGCACGATGTTCGGGCCGTCGAGCGCGATCGACTTGCCCGAGCCCAGGAACAGGCCGGTGCCGATCGCACCGCCGATCGCGATGAACTGCACGTGGCGGTTCGTCAGGCCACGTTCCATCGCATTGCCCTCGTCGAGCGTCTCAAGAGAGGCGTTCACTTCCGCCTCACGTATTGGTGTAGAGGTGTGTGGTGTGTGTTCTGCCATAATATGACCGACTGTAACAGCCCACTATTGCGATCCGTTTCACTATATGAGTATTTTCGTTCATATTGTCTATTTAGAGGTCGCTGCTATTCCACCGCCTTGAGCGAGCCGACCGGATCGATCCGGTCGAGCACCGGGTTGACGAACAGCTGCACCAGCAGGGCAAATGCGAGCGTCGCGACGACGGTGATGACATAGCTCCACCACGCGATATGCACTTCGAAATACAATCCGGGCATATTGAGCACGTTCGTGAGCAAGCCCGCCACCCAACGGCCCAATGGCAAGCCGATGATGACGCCCATCACCGTGAGCACCATCATCTCGCGGTTCACATAATGGTGCACCTCGTTGTCGTAGAACCCGAGCACCTTGAGCGTAGCCATCTCGCGCAGGCGCTCGGATACGTTCGTGTGCGCGAGCGTGAACAGCACGACGAGCGCGAGGCTGCCCGCGAGCAGCACGATCAGTCCCACGACCGCGCCCATCAGATTGAACTTGAAATGCTCGGCCTGGTAGGCGGTCGAGCTGGCGGTCAGCACAATCGCATCGTCTTCGAGCTGGTCCACATACTTGATCTGCTCGTCACTGCCACCCTTGAGCTTCGCGTAGACGGCATTCCATGTGATCGCCGGCTGTCTGCTCGCCGCCTCCCCGAGTTGGGCCGCCGGGAAAAGCCGGTGATAGAGGCCTTCGGAAATGAAGGTCTCCGCACCGATGAGACTGCGCGTGACAGCCGCGACCTTGACGCGGTGCGGCTGCGTGCCCTCACCGCGCAGATCCACCTCGTCGCCCGCCTGCACGCCGAGCGATTGCGCGGCGGACTGCGCGACGATGATGCCGCCATCGCCGAGCGTGACCGGCTGCGCACGGCCACCGCCGTGCACCCAGCCGAAGATCGAATCGCTGCGGGCCGGCTCCAGCCGGAACATCGTATTGAGCTCGCCCAGCTGTGCCTGCGGAATGATCGTCAGCTGCACGGACGTGCTGCTGCCTTCGCCGTTCGTGATCTCACCGCTTTCGATGCGCGTCTCCATGATGGCGGTCGTCTTGCCGTCCTGCACGAGTTTGCCGCGCAACTCGTCTTCGTCGCCGTCGTTCGTCATCGCGAACATGTCGTATTGGTCCACGCCGCGGTACTGATTGGGACCAAGCGCCGCCACCGTGTCGTTGATCGCAAGGCCGCACAAGATGAGCGCGGCGCAGCCGGCCACACCGCCGACCGTCATGATGAGGCGCGATTTGAAGCGGAAGATGTTGCGCGCCGTCACTTTGTTGAGGAAGCTCATGCGCTTCCACACCGGGCGGATGTGTTCAAGCAGGATGCGCGAGCCCGCTTTCGGCGCCTTCGGCCGCATGAGCGTGGCCGGCATCTGCCGCATGTCGCGGATCGACGCGAACAACGCCGCCCCGAGCACACCGACGACAAAGAGCAGGATGCCCAGAGAACCGTAGATCCAGTCGTATTCCAGCGTGAGGTCGGGAATCGCGTACAGGCCGCGGATCACCACAAGCAGGAACGCCGGAATCCCCAGGAACCCTATGAGCAACCCCAACCCACCGCCGATAAGGCACGCGAGCAACGCGAAGAGCGCGTACCGCAACGTGATCGTCACACGCCCATACCCCAAGCCCAGATAAGTGCCGATGAGCCCACGGTCCTCTTCGACGAGGCGGCTCATCGTCGTCAGACTCATCATCACGGCCACGACGAGGAACACGATCGGGAACGCGTTGCCAAGCGATTGGATCGAGCTGATGTCCGATTTGAGCGAACTGAAGCCGCTCAACGCCGTGCGCGACTGCACATACCAACGCGGCGCGATGTCGTCGACCGTCTGCTGCTCCTTCGCGAACCGGGCATCGATCTCCTGTTTTTTTGTATTGAGCTGCTGTTGCGCCTCCTTGAGCTGCGCGTCCCCCTGCGCCCATTGGCGTTGCGCGCTTGCGAGCGGTTCGGGCATCGCCATGCCGACGGGCACGTGCGCGGCCTGCGTGTCGAGCGCCTTGAGCTGCGCGTCGAGTTGGCTGCGCTGTGCATCGAGCCGTGCCTGCGCAGTGTGGATTTCGGCGTACGCCTGTTCCTTCGCGCGCGTCAGTTCGTCCTGCGCACGCTTCTGCAACGCGTCACGCCGCGCCTCCTCACGCTTCGTCTGCACGTCGCGTTCAATGCGCGAGACCGTCGACGACACGAGCGAGTCGTAATCGTCGCTGAACGCGTCTTTGTTCTGCGTATCTGCGAGCCGCATGACGACCGCACCATACACGTCCCCGTCCGCGCCGAAGGTCTTTTCAAGCGAACCCGGCGCGACGTAGCACGTGTAGTCGTTCGCGACCGCCGAACGGAATGCGGACCCCGAATACCCTTCCGGATTCGACAGATCGGATGGGTCGGTCACGATGCCGACGATCGTGAGCGCGTGCGTGCCGTCGCGCTCATCACCGCCGGACGCAGCGGCCACATCGATCGTGTCCCCGATACGGTGGTGCGTATCGTACGCGAACTGTTCGGTCACGGCGACCTCGCCAGGTGCGTCGGGAAGACGCCCCTCACGCACATACGGCACGTCGATTGCATCTTTCGCGCCGTCCGCGGGTTCGCGGAGCGTCGCGTTGAGACGATGGCCGCCCTCGCCATCGATCGTCACACGCTCGATATGCACACCGACGGCATCGTCGACGCCATCAACGCCACGCAACGCGTCGACATCGTCATCGGTCAGACCCATCGTCGACACGACCTCCACATCGTGCAGCCCCTGCTGCTCGTAGAATCGGTTCGCGGCGAGGAACGTGTCGCGGCAGCCCGCGTAGATGCCGGTGAGTACGGCCACGCCGAGCATCGAGATGATCATGATCGACAGGAACGGCTTCCACGCGCGCAGCCACGACCTCCACGTGTCCAGCAGGAACGCCGAACCCAGCGCCTTGTGCCTTGTCATGTCAGCCACCTCACCATTCGATGTCGCTGATCGGCGTCGGGTGCTCGTTGATCTCCTGGCTGATGACCTTGCCGGAACGGAAGCGGATGATCTTGTGCGCCATCGGCGCGAGCGCGGAGTTGTGCGTGATGATCAGCACGGTCATGTGCTCGTCGTGGCAGATGTCCTGCAGCAGCTGCAGCACCTCCTTGCCCGTCTCGTAGTCGAGCGCGCCGGTCGGCTCGTCGCACAGCAGCAGTTTCGGTTTCTTCGCCACCGCGCGCGCGATTGAGACGCGCTGCTGCTCGCCGCCGGACAGCTGCGCGGGGAAATTGTCGAGCCGGTCTCCCAAGCCCACTTTGTCGAGCGTCTGCTCGGGGTCGAAATGGTCCGCGCAGATCTGCGACGCGAGTTCGACGTTCTCGAGCGCCGTGAGATTGGGGATCAGATTGTAGAACTGGAAAACGAAGCCGATGTCGTTGCGGCGGTAGGTGATCAGGTCGTGGTGGTTGAGGTCGGTGATGTCACGGCCGCCCACCACCACGGTGCCGCTCGTCGCGGTGTCCATGCCGCCCAGAATGTTGAGCGCGGTCGTCTTGCCCGCGCCAGACTGGCCCAGGATCACGCTCAGCTTGCCTTCGTCAGCGGTGAAGCTCGCGCCGTCGAGCGCGCGGATCGTCGAATCCCCAGCCGGATATTCCTTGACGACGCCATTGAACTCGATGTATGCCATCGCGCGCTCCTTTCACACTCAAGCCACACCCCCAGTATCGTCGAGTTTTGGCGGCGAAACGCCGTGCCCGCATGGCAGAACGGCGTTTCTCCGCGCGCGAAGATGATGCTACCGTGGTCGCACCTGAACGCACCAATCAATCGGGAAGACGGAGAGACATGGCACACATCGGACATATCGGCAAGGCAATGACCGCGGCACTGTGTGCGGGACTGCTCGCATGCGCCGCGGCGTGCGGATCGGCACCGGACTCGTCGGCGTCCGCGGACGCAACAGCGCAACCATCGGCTACCGCGAGCGAAGCGGCGATCAGCGAGAAAGACATCGTCGGACACAAGTTCACATACGGCACCATTGAATTCGAATTCACCGATACACCAATCGGGGAACTCGACTACGGAGACGCACAAACCGCGCCGATTTACGAATTCAAAGTGCGCACCGATGCAGACGATATCTCGTACGACGGCGACCCCGCATGGCGCGGATACACAGTGATCGCGGAGTGCGTGGACTCGTACGCCGAGGGCACATGGAGGGAATGCCCCTCAGACACCCTCTTCCTGCTCACCGGAAAAACAGTGCGCGACGAGACGATCACCGAACCCGAGTTCCAGAACGCGGGCTTCGAAGTGACGAAAGAGGAATCGGGCACACTCAATCTGCAACTTGTGACCGAAGGCGACAGCAGCACCGCCGAAAGCACGGCGCTGCTCACGAAGTCGATGCCGAGCTCGTTCGCCGTCGCGAACACAATCCAGCTGGAGGCGGAGTAATCGGGCCGGCGGCTGCCGCGAATCGAGCTGAATTCATCGGCCCGCTGCCGCACCCTACACAACACACCCGCGCGGATCAGCGCCCCGCCCGCTGCGTGAGCGCATACGCGGCGAACAGCACGGCGAGCCAGACCACGCCGGCGACGAGCGCGATGCGGTAGCTCGGCGAGAAGCACATCAGTACCGCCACAAGCGCGAGGAACGCGATGATCACGTACGGCATCCAGCGCCAGCCCGGCAGTTTGAACTGGATCTTCGCGAGCGCCTCGTCGCCGCGCAGGCCGCGCAGTTCGCCCGGGCCGTCGCCTGCGGCCACGCGCTTGCGGAACAGCATCTCGGTGATCATGATCATCGTCCAGTTGATGATCGCGGCGATCGTCGCGATCGACATCAGGTAGTTGAACGCGAACTGCGGCCACAGGAACACGACGAACACCGCGACCACGGTGACAGCGGCGCTCGTGAGCACGGCGGCCACCGGCACACCGCGCTTGTTCACGCGCCCCAGATACGCCGGCGCGTTGCCCTGGCGCGCGAGCGAGAACAGCATGCGCGAGTTCGAGTACAGCGCGGAATTGTAGACGCTCATGACCGCCGTGAGGCACACGAAGTTGAGGATGCCGGCGGCCACCGGCACGCCGACCGAGTCGAAGATCTGCACGAAGGGGCTCATCTGGCCGTCGATGCGGTCCCACGGAACGACGGCCATGATGATGCCGAGCGCGGCCACATAGAACACGAGGATGCGCCAGATGATGCCGTTCGTCGCCTTCGGGATCGTCCTGCGCGGATTCTCCACTTCGCCGGCCGTGACGCCGATGAGCTCGGTGCCGCCGAAGCTGAACATGACCACGACGAGCGCCATGAGCAGTCCCGTCCAGTGCCCGTCTGACGTGCGGGAGAGCGCGCCGTGCGGGAAGAACCCTCCGTCCACGGTGAACCAGTTGGCGAACGACGCGCGCACGCCGGAATCAGTCGGCAGATTCGCGACGATTACGGCGATGCCGCCCGCGATCATCGCGATGACAGCCACGATCTTGATCAGTGCGAACCAGAATTCGAATTCGCCGAATTCACTCACGCCGAACAGATTGAGGATCGTGATGAGCACGAGGAAGAACGCGGCCGACGCCCACTGCGGAATGTTCGGGAACCAGTAGTTCACGAACGACCCAACCACGGCGAGCTCGACCATCGAGACGAGCACATAGTTGAACCAGTAGTTCCACCCCGAGATGAAGCCGGCGCGCTTCGACCAGTACCGCGACGCGTAGTAGCTGAACGCGCCCGCCTTGGGGTCCTCGACGCTCATCTCGCTCAGCGCGCGCACGATCATGAAGATCGCGGCTCCGCCGATGAGATATGCCAGCAGAATTGACGGCCCGGCGAGCGCGATCGACTCGCTCGAGCCGTAGAACAGGCCCGTGCCGATCGCGCCACCGAGCGCGATGAGCTGGATATGCCTGTTTTTCAATGATTTGCGCAGCTGTTGCTGCTCGCTCACTTCGGGTGTGGAGGCCATGGTCGTCCTTTTATATCGCGGCGCACTGGCGCGCCATGAAATATGCCGCCGTTCATTCTATGAACGCGTTGTTACGGTTAGGCGTGCAGCTGATTCGGCGCATGGTGCATGCATGGCAAAAAAGGTCGAGGCTTTTCCGGCGCGCATCAGGTTACATGGGGATTGTCGGAAGGAGACAGACAACGATGGACGAGCGAATGGCCGCGGTTCAACGCATGCAGGATTACATTGGGCTGCATCTGCACGAGCACATCACCATGGCCGATTTGGCGGCCGTGGCGCTATTCTCGCCTTGGCACTCATACCGCCTGTTTCGCGAACTGACGGGCCTCACCCCCGCCGCGTATATACGGCGGATGAGGCTGAGCCATTCGGCGATGGAACTCAAACGAAGCGGGCGCACAATCACCGAGGTGGCGTTCGAGTACGGATTCGGCAGCGTTGACGGATACGTGCGCGCCTTCGCCCGTGAATTCGGGCGCACGCCCGGCGATTACGCCCGCTCGCCGAGCCCCATCACGTTGTTCCACCCTTACGGCGTCCAATACAGGCAACCACGAAAGGAAGCGATCACGATGGATTCGATGCAATATGTATATGTCACGCCCATCCACAAGCCACGCCGCAAAGCGATCATCAAGCGCGGCACATCCGCAACGGACTATTGGGCATACTGCAGCGAGGTGGGCTGCGACGTCTGGGGTACACTGCTGAGCATGGATTCGCTGTGCGGGGAGCCGGTGTGCCTCTGGCTGCCGGCCGCATACCGCACGCCCGGCACCTCCACGTATGTGCAAGGCGTCGAAGTGGGCGTCTATTACGACGGCCCGGTCCCCGAGGGATTCGATGTCATCGAGCTGCCCGAAGCGGACTATCTGATGTTCCAGGGGCAGCCCTTTGACGAAGCGGACTACAGGCAGGCGATTCAATTCGTCGAGAACGCGGCGGACCGCTACGACCCATCCGTCCTCGGCTACGTTTGGAGCATCCGATCGCCGCGCATCCAACTTGAGCCGAAGGGCGAACGCGGGTATATCGAGTTCCGCCCCGTGCAGGTTCACTCGCAGGCGATGCCGTCGCCGTCACGGTCGAGCTTGGAGCTGTAGCCCGGCTGGCCTTGGTAGAGCGGAGCCTTGCCCGCGGCGCGCACGGCGGCGCAGTTCTTGTAATACACGTTCGTGTCCTGCTGTGCGGGCTGCGGCGCAGGCTCCTGCGTAGGTTGCGGCGCCGGCACCTCCTGCGTGGGCTGCGGTTCGACCGTCTGCGCCTGCTGTTGCTCGGCCTGCACCGGGGTGATCACACCGCCGTCCGCGGGGATGGTCTGCGCCGGGCATGTGGCGAGCACGTTCGCCATCGCGTCATGTTCGGCTTGCGTGACCCACAGGCGGTATTTCTGCTTGACGCCGATCTGCCGCGCCACATACTCGCAACGGAATCCGGTATTCGCGGGGAGCCATGTGGCCGCGTCGCCATCCGACTTGCGCTGGTTCGACGGGCCGTCCACCGCCAGCAGGTTGTATGGATCGTTCGCCAGGTTCCGGCGCTCGTCTTCGGTGAGCTGCTGCGCGCCCTTCTGCCATGCGTCGGAAAGCGCCACCACATGGTCGATCTGCACGGCGGTGCTCGTGTCCTGCCCGCGCACGAAGTCGATGCGCGTGCCGGTGTACGGGTCCTGCAGCACGCCGCTCGCCACCACACAGTCATGCGTGTTCGCCTTGTAGGTCTTGTCGGTCAGGTCGCGGTTGAGGATGTCGTTGCGGGTATCGCAGCCGTTGTGGTCCACGTCGGCCCATGCCGCGCCGAACTGGTCGCGGCTATACCCGGTCTTCGGCGCACGGCCCTTCACTGCAAGCGTGTTGAGCACGGTGAGCGCGTTGTCTTGCGCGCCTTCCGGCGCCTGTCCAATCATATCCGCGGTGGATTGCTGTTCTTCCGCGGTTTGCGACGGCTCCGGCTCCGGCGTGGTGGTGGCCGAAGGCGAGCTCGTCGTTGAAGGCTGCGCGCTGGAGCTGGAGGTCGAATCGACCGGCGAGCAGCCAAAAACGGTGAGGAGCAAAGCGCCCGCGGACAGCGAAGCGGTAAGGGTGCGCCAAGTGGAGGCCATAGCTGGTTCTTCTCTTCCCTATGCAATATATGGAGCGAAAACAATCAATATGGTACGCCCGCCATGCCCATGCACGCGGGACGTCTCACATATGGTCACAAAACTTCCATATTGCGAACATATTGCGAACATATTGCGAACAGCCAAGGCATGTGTGACCGCATCTCGCTTACGCGAGTGCCCTAATCGGCCTAAGGGCGAGTATAGGGCCTGCGATTTGTTGAAATCGCACGGTGTTCAGGGCGCCATACTTGCTGGTGGAGGGTTTTGGGCACCCGCGTAAGCGAGATACGGCACCCCATGCCGAAACAGTGGTCCGCGGGCGATCATGCGACCGCCCGCGGACCACTGAGGAAAGAAAAGGAAAGAGATAAGAATCAGAAGTTCAGCGAGACATGCACCTCCTCGGTTCCGGGTGCCGCGATCGGCACGGTGGTGCCACTGACGGGCTTGCCGTCCACGGCCAGGGAAGCCTTGCCGGTGCGCGTGGCATCGATCACATAGCGCACGCCACGCCATTCGCGCTCGATGTGCAGCTCGGTGAACTGCGCGGGCAGATGCGGTTCGATGCGCAGGCCGTCGAATGTGGGCTGCACACCCAGCAGATGCTGCGAGACATCTACGAAGGTCCATGCGGCGGTGCCGGTGAGCCACGAGTTCTTGCCTTCGCCCGGCGTCGGCGCCTCTGGGCCGGCCACCATCTGGCAGTAGACGTATGGCTCGGTGCGGTGCACTTCGGAATACTGCTCCACATACGCCGGGCATGTGCGCGTGTACACGTTGAACGCTTCGTCGTCGTTGCCGATTATGGCGTTGGCGATCGAGATCCACGGGTTGTTGTGGCAGAAGATGCCGCCGTTCTCCTTGTACCCACGCGGATATGACGAGATCTCGCCGAGCTCGATGCGGTACGTGGAGTACGCCGGTGCCAGGATCGCCGTGCCCCAGCGGCACGTGAGCAGGTCCTTGGTGGATCGCAGCGCCTGCGCGGCCTTGCCGTCATCGGTGCCGATGCCGGCCATGACGCACATGCCCTGCGGCTCGATGTAGATCTTGCCTTCGCTGTCTTCGTTGGTGCCGACCGGGTTGCCATTGGCGTCGTACGCGCGGCGGAACCACGCGCCGTCCCAGCCTGCAGTGAGCGTGGCCTCGCGCACTTCGCCGATCGCCGCGCGCACCGCCGCAGCTTCTGCCTGCACATCGGCCGCGGCCATGCCGCACGCCTCGCCGAACCGCTCGAGGATCTGCGCATACTGCTCGCCATACAGCACGAACATGCCGGCGATGAACACGGATTCGGCGATGCCGGTGTCGTTGTTTTCGACGGTCTGGAAGTTTTCGCCCGGCGTGGACGAGAAGCAGTTGAGGTTGAGGCAGTCGTTCCAGTCGGCGCGCCCGATGAGCGGCAGGCCGTGCGGGCCGCGGTGTGTCATCGTGAAGTGCACCGAACGGCGCAGATGCTCGAGCAGCGGCTGTTCCGAGCCTTCCTGATTGTCGAACTGCGTGGGTTCGCGCAGGATCGAGTCGTCGCCGGTCTCGTTCAGGTAGGCGAACACGCCGGCCACGAGCCACAGCGGGTCGTCGTTGAAGCCGCCGCCGATGTCCGCGTTGCCTTTCTTGGTGAGCGGCTGGTACTGGTGCCATGCGGAGCCGTCGGGCAGCTGCGTGGCCGCGATGTCGAGGATGCGGCTGCGCGCACGCCCGGGGATCATGTGCACAAAGCCGAGCAGGTCCTGGTTCGAATCACGGAAGCCCATGCCGCGGCCCATGCCGGACTCGTAGTACGAGGTGGAGCGCGAAAGGTTGAACGTGACCATGCACTGGTACTGGCTCCAGATGTTGACCATGCGGTCGAGCTTGCCGTCTCCCGTGGAGACCTGGAAGCGGCCGAGCAGCTCATCCCACGACGCGCTGAGCTCATCGAGTGCCTTGAGCACCTTCTCGCTCGTGTTGAACCGCGCGAACAGCTCGTGCGCCGGCTGTTTGTTGATGATGCCGACCTTGGCCGGATCGTTCGGATCCTCCCACTTCTGCTCATCCGGCACTTCGATGTACCCGAGCATGAACACGAGCATGCGCTCCTCGCCCGGCTGCAGGGTGAGACGCACGCGCTCGGCCGCAATCGGGTACCAGCCGTGCGCCACCGAGTCGCGCATGCGGCCTTCGGCAATCGCCTGCGGGCTGTCCCAGCCGTTGAACTGGCCGAGGAACTCATCGCGGCTCGTGTCGAATCCGACCGTCGGCTCGTTCACCGAGAAGAACGCGTAGTGGTTGCGGCGCTCCTTGAACTCGGTCTTGTGGTAGACGATGGTGTTCGTGCCGGTCTGCTCGACTTCGACTTCGCCGGTGGAGAGGTTGCGCTGGAAGTTGCTCGCGTCGTCCACCGCGTTCCACAGGCACCATTCCACGCATCCGGTCACGTCCACGGTCACGGCTTCGCCGGTGTTGTTCCTGACCGAAAGGTGGTTGATCTCGGCGGCCGTGTGCAGCGGCACGAATGCGGTGAGCGTGGATTCGATGCCTTGGTAGTCGGTATGGAACGTGGTGTAGCCGATGCCGTGGCGGCACTCATACGAATCGAGCGGCGTCTTGACCGGCAGGAACGTGGGCGACCACGTGGCCACCGGCGTGGCGTCTTCCCCACTGCCGCTCATGAGACTCAGGTAGTAGTTGCGCGCGCCGTTGTCGCCGGGCACGCCGTTGTAACGGTAGCGCGTGATGCGACGCAGTTTGGCGTCTTTGTAGAACGAATAGCCGCCGCCGGTGTTGGAGATGAGCGAGAAGAAGTCCTCGTTGCCCAGGTAGTTGATCCACGGCAGGGGCGTGGCGGGCGTCTCAATGACGTATTCCCTTGCTTCATCATCAAAGTGGCCAAATTGCACGATGCGTCCCTTTCCTGCGGCTTTCCGGCGCATGATTCAGGTGTGTTTCCCACACGCAACCGCAATGCTGCCCATAGCGGATCTTCTGTGGTCCGCCCCCGTGAGCCCTACGCCGACCATTTAATTCAACGACAAAACTATTATACGCAGACAGCCATGCACACAAGTCGGCGTGTCGCATTATTGATAAGCCTATCAATAAACATGTCGCATATATGCAGGGAGGCCGCCAAGCATGTACTTGGCGGCCTCCCCGTTTCAGGCTCAGGGGCGGGAAAATCAAGCGGCTGCGCCGTCTTCCTCCATCTGCTTCTTCGTGGCCGGGGCAATCGAAAGCGCCGGGTCACGCAGCGGGATCATCATCGCCTGCGTGGCGTGGTAGAGGTCGGACTTGCCCGGCCACACCGTGTCGATCGGCTTGTTGGTGCGGTCGAGCTGGTGGAACCACGACCCGTTCACACGGTCCATCAGGTACGTGTCGATGTACTCGAGGAACGTGGCGTACCAATCCGCATATTCCTGCCTGCCGGTCACATGGAACAGCGTGGCGGCCGTGTTCACGCCTTCGGCGAGCGTCCAGTGCATGCGGTCATGCACGACCGGCTTGCCCTCCCAATCGGTCGTGTAGACGATGCCCGGGGCGCCGTCGGCATCCCACGCGTCTTCGACCGCGCGGTTGAACAGATGCTCGGCGACGTCGAGGTACTTGCGCCCGTCGCCGTCCAGCACACCGCTCTTGCCATACACCGAAAGCGCGTACTGCGTGATCAGGCGCGCCCACTCAATGCCATGGCCCGGCGTAGCGCCGTACGGCTTGAACTGGTCGTCCGGCTTGTCCGCGTTGAACTCGAGCAGCGGCTTCCAGTCGGAGTCGAAATGCTCGGGGATGCGCCAGTCGTTCTCCTCAGCCCACGTGAGCACATGGCCGATGATCCGGCCGGCGCGCTCACGCCAGCTGTCGTCACCGGTCACGTCGGCCACGGCGAGGCAGGCCTCGACCGAGTGCATGTTCGCGTTGAGGCCGCGGTAGGTGTCGAGCTCGGTGAACTCGGTGTTCCATGTGTCGACGCTCAGGCCGATCTCGTCATCCCAGAAGCGCGTCAGGTACACATGCTGCGCCTGGTCGAGCAGCTCGCGCGCGCCCGGGCGGCCCGCGAGCAGCGCAGACGACGCCGCGAGCAGCACGAACGCGTGCGCGTACGCCTGCTTGCTGGGCATGTGGCAGATGCGCGGGGTGATCTCCGCGTACCAGCCGTCGTTCTCGTCGTCGTGCAGCGCGTCGCGCAGGCCGCGCACGCCGTCGTCGACGAGCTCGGCGGCGCCGTCCACGCCCATCAGCGTGGCGAGCGAGTAGACGTGCGTCATGCGGCAGGTGATCCACGTGGCGCGGTTGCGGTCCGCCCACGGGGTGCCGTCGTCGCCGAGCCAATACGAACTGCCGTCGACCGCCGGGAAACGCCGGCCGAACGCGATGAGGTTGTCTCGCGAAAGGTCGAGGAACCGCTTGTTTTCCGGCGTACCGATCTGGTACTTGGGGTCTTGTGAATGCTTGGGGCTGTTCACTGCCATGACTTCCTTCCTGTGTCGTCGTTGACTGTCTGATTCAGAGCGTATCACTGAAGCGCTTAAGCCGCAAGTTTACAACGCCTGCATGTCGAGCACAATCGCCTGCATGGGCCACAGCGGCGGCAGCTGAAGACCGATCTGCTGCAACAGCACACCGCTCACCACGAACCCCTCGCCGGTGCGCGCGGCGGCGATCCACTGCGGGGTATTCCATCCCCAGCGCGATTCGCCGATCTCCTCGCGCAGCCGCACGCGGTACGTGCGGGAGGCGTCAAGCCCGGCCGGGCGCAGGCGCTCGGTCACCACGTCGCGCAGGTTCGTGACGGTCGCCACGACCCACACCGCCCGCGAGGCATCATCGGCCACGACCCCGCGCGCACGCAGCGCCGGGTCGTGGAAGTCCGCGTGATGCACCTCGCCGGCATGCAGCAGGCCGCGCAGTTCCTTGACGAGCTTCACGAACGCCGTGATCTGCGCGTGCTCGTCATCGGTGCACTCGAGGATGTTCCATTCGAACCCGGAGCAGCCTTCGAGCGACATCGCCGCACGGTAGCTCAGGTCGGTCGCGCGCCACGTGGAATGCGCCGGGCTCGGGCCGATGTGCGCGCCGATCATCTCGGGCGGCACCACAAGCTCGGTGTAACGCTGGATGTCCACGCGGTCGCGCGGGTCATTCGAATCGGACGCCCAGATGCGGTCGGCGTGCTGCAGGATCCCTGCGTCAGTGCGGCCGCCGCCCGAAGCGCAGCTTTCGATCTCGAGGCCGGGGAACTCGGCCTTGAGGTCGTCGAACAGGCGGTAGGCGGCCTCGGTCTGCGCGTGCAGGCCGTAATGACCGTCGTGCACCGGCTCAGTCACGTCACGGTTGTGGTCCCACTTGATGTAGTCGATGCCCAGTTCGCTGATCAGGTCGGCCATCTGCCCGCGCACATGGCGGTAGGCGTCCGGATTGGCCAGGTCGAGCACATACTGCGTGCGGTACGAGATGTCCTCACGGCATGGCACGGCCTCCGGCGCGGCGAGGATCCAGTCAGGGTGTTCGCGCGCGCAATCGGAGTCGAGGTTGATCATCTCCGGCTCGAACCACAGGCCGAACTGCATGCCCAGCCCGTGCACATGTTCGGCGAGCGCGTCGAGTCCGTTGGGCCAGACCTCGGGGTCGACGACCCAGTCACCCAGACCCTTCGTGTCGTCGCGGCGCAGGTGGAACCAGCCGTCGTCGAGCACAAAGCGCTCCACGCCCACCTTCGCGGCCAGGTCGGCGAGCGCGATGAGCGTGGCCCCGTCGTGGTCGAAATACACCGCCTCCCATGTATTGAGTGTCACCGGGCGGTCGCCGCGCACGTGGTTCGGCAGCGAGCGCAGCCAGCGGTGGAAGCGCGCGGCCATGCCGTCGAGGCCGTGGTCGGACCACGAGAAGCACACCTGCGGCGTGGCGTAGTCGGAGCCGGGCAGCAGTTGGATCTCGCCGGGCCCCAGCAGCTCGCCCGCGCCGAGCAGCGGCTCGTGCTGCGGCAGGTTGTCGAGCCGGTAGGTCTGGTTGCCGCTCCACGCCAAGTGGCACGCCCAGACTTCGCCGGAGTCGAACAGCGGCTCGCCGTCGCTCGCGATGAACAGCCACGGGCTTTCGTGGCTCGTCTTGCCGTGGCGGCAGTCGCGCGTCATGGAACCACGCGGCAGCGGGCCGGTCTGCGGCTGCTTTTCGAGCGGCCAGCGGCCGGTGAACTGCGTCAGGCGGTCGGCGCGGCGCGGGATCGGCAGCACGGAGTCAAGCCAGTTCACGGTGAGCGGCTCCTCATGCTCCATGTCGATGTTGGTGATGCGCTCGTCCATGAGCACCAAGCCGCCTTCGGCGAGGCTCAGCCGCACGTCGAGCTCCACAAGGTTGACGGCGTCCTTGGCGTGCACGAGCAGCTCATGGCCGCTGTGCCCCACCTGCGTCTCGACCGTGGTCCAGCGCACGAATACGGGCGCGCCGCCGCGGTATGCCTCGAGCCCGGGGCGCCCAGCGAAGGCCTCGGCGCCCTGCGGCAGCAGCGACGGCCGCAGGGCCGCGTCCGGCTTTTCCGCGGGCGGCGTGACCTTGAGCGTCATCGCGTCGAGCGCAGAGAGCTCGCCTTCGGCGCCCGGCACGCCGAAATCGCGGCCCCAGTATTCCACTTGCGGCATTTCATTCTGCGGCGTCTTGAGCACGACGGCCACGCCGTCGCGGCGCAGCACCACATGATTCCCGTTATCGAACATCGTTGTCTCCTACCATGGTGGGTTCACCAGTCAGTGTAATTCGCGCGCGCAGCGGCGGTGCGGCACGCGTGAAGGGTTGACTTTTCCGTGCAATCAGTATAAATTAAGCGTTTAAGTAATGCAAACGGAACATCGTGTTCTGTGCGTTTCGCGGCACCGGGGCCGCAGTAAGGAGGGCGCCATGCCGAACACCGACCGGCTCACTGACTCGCAACGCGAGGCGATCGACACGCTCACCGCCGCCCCACAATACGCCGGCGCGTCGAAGTTGCGCATTTTCATGCAACTGCCCGCCAAACACAAAGCCGCGTATTTCCGCGAGCACTTCCTCGTGCCGTGCATCGCCACCGTCATCGTCATCGCACTGTGCACATTCGTGATCGTGCGCATCGTCTCGCCGCGCGAACGGCCCGCGCTGTACGCGGCGGTCGTCGACAGCTCGCTGCCGTTGGGTGAGGCCGCCAAACTCGAGCAATCCACCGAGCACGAGCTCGGCGCCGACGTGATTGTGGACGACTATTTCGACACCACGAAAGACGGCATCTCCAAACTGCAGACCATGATCTCGAGCGAGCAGATCGACGTGGTGATCGCGCCGCCGACCGTGTTCAAGGAACTCGCCTCCTACGGCTACTTCAGCAATCTGCACGAGGCGCTCCCGGCCGCCGAATACGGCCAGCTGCACGCGTACACACAGGATTTCCGCGGATTCGACGATTCGCAGCTCGCCGACGACGTGGATGATTCCGGCAGCGGCAAGGGCGCCGCCGAACCCTACGGGCTCAAGCTCGAGCGCGCCGGCGAATGGCACCGGTACGCGGATGGCAGCGATGCGCTCGTGGGCATTGTGGCCAACACCAAGCAGCAGGCGAACGCGCAGCGGTTCATCGATTACCTGTACCACTAAGCCAGTAAGCCAGTCAGTCAACCACCACATCTACCCGAAGGAGCGCATGATGAGCGCAGGCATCTTCCGTCAGGACAACCCGTACAACACGATTATGGGCCGCATCGGCGACCTCGCCATGCTCTCGGTGGCGTGGACGGTCTTCTCGATCCCCGTCTTCACGATCGGCGCCTCCACATCCGCCGCGTGCGAAGTGGCGCGCGAGATCGTCGAAGATACCGACGAGGGCGTGTTCCGCGCGTTCTGGCGCGCATTCAAGCGCCGTTTCGGCACGAGCTGCCTGTTCACGTTGCTGTACGCCGTGGTGTTCGGGCTCGGCGCGTTCGACCTGTGGTGGATTTCGCGTCAGTCGGGCGATTCCGCGTCGATCTTCTACGGCGTCACCGTCACGGCGTTCGTGATCGTGGCCATGCTGCTCGCGTTCGTGCTGCCGCTGTCCGGCCGCAGCAAGCTCACCGCGCGCGAGCAGATCGCGCAATCCGCACGCCTCGCGCTGATGAAGCCGCTCGTCGCGCTGCTCATCGTGGCGCTTGCGGCATTGCCGATCGCGCTGATGGCGCTTGTGCCCGGCGCGATCATGTGGGTGCCGTTGCTGTGGGTGATCCTGGGCTTCGGCGTCTCGTTCTGGGTGGCGATGCTCGCGACGTGCAAGGCCTTCGCGCTCAAGCCTGCCGATCATCAGGCGCAGGACTAGTAGATTCACGCACTTTCAGCACATACGGCGGCTCTTCGACCACGCCCACGTCCTCGCCGTCGATGAGCTTGAGCATGAGTGAGGCGGCCATGTGACCCGAGCGCACGATGTCGCGGTTGAGCGCGGTGATGCCGGGGTGCGCCGCCTCGCACATGAACGAATCGTCCCACGACATGATCGAAAGCTCGCTGGGCACATGCACGCCCAGCACGGCAGCCACGCTTTCGCCGGCGAGCGCCATCACGTCGTTGTCGTAGATGATTGCGGTGGGGCGCGGGTTCACGCTGAGCAGGCGGCGTGTGGCCCCGGCACCGGAGGCCGGCGTGTAGTCGGTGTGCAGGCAGCGGTAGCGGATGCCGAGTTCGGTCGTGGCCTCCGAGAACGCGGCGTCGCGGATGTATGAGTGCCCGAGTTCTTCGGGGCCGGCCACACGCGCGATGCTGCGGTGCCCCAAGTCGTACAGGTGCCGCACGGCGAGCCCCACGGCCGCGGCGTCGTCGCTGGCGAGCGTGGGCAGGCCGGCGGTCAGCGAGGCGTCGGCCACGGCGAGCACCGGCATCTGCGGGTTCTGCTTCATCGTCTCGATGCGGTCGTCGCCGATCTCCAGATTCAGCAACAGCATGGCGTCCACGTTGCTTGTGGCGATCCAGTCCTCGATAATCGCGTCTTCGTCGTCATGGTCCATCGACATGCGCACGAGCAGCGAATAGTCTTTGTGTTCGAGTTCGGCGCCGAGGCCGGAGATCAGGCTCATCATATAGGGTTCGACCGCGAGCAGCTGCGGGTCGTAGCCCAGGACCAGGCCGATGCGCCGCGTCTTCGACTGCGCGAGCGACTGGGCCGCGCCGTTCGGCTTCCATCCCAGTTCGCGCGCGACTTCGAGCACTTTGGCGCGCGTCGCCTCGGACACGCCCGGCTTGCCGTTGAGCGCGTACGAGACAGCGCTGCTGGACACCCCTGAAGCTTTCGCCACATCGAAAATAGTCACCTTCGACTTTTGCGCTACCATGCTCCGCTCCTCATCTTCGACTCCCGGCCGAATGGTCGGACTGTTCATGTTCAGGCGGCTGAACACCCGGTTGCTTAACTAACTTAAGTCATGTGCTGTACTTGGGCTGCACGAATGAATCGCTTAAGACCATCGTACGCCGCTGCCCGTGCATGCACGCTGCGAGCCGAATGCGGCGTGCGCAGAGCCGGTGGGCAAAGGGCCCCGGCGGCTGTGCACTGCCGGGGCACCGTGATTCACCGCTTGAGGTCGTTCGCCGTGCGCAGCACGTTCGCCGCGGCGAAATCGACCGGGTCACCGGTGTGACCGGTCGTGATGTGCAGGGTCACCGATTCGCCCGGCAACAGGCTGACCATGCCCTCTTCGACGCGCGCGTCGGGATCCACCTTGTCGACCATGCAGAACAGGTCGCGCACATAGTCACGCGCCGTGACGGCCAGCTCCACGCCGTCTGCGGTGCGCTCGGCGGTGGCAGTGAAGGCGTCTGCCGGCGCGGCGAGCCGCTGGTCGATGATCTCCGCACCGTTGAAGATGACGCGCGGGAACGCATCGTCGGACGGCGTGGCCACGATGAGCTCGTTCGCGGCGTCGCCCAGCTGTGCCACGTCTTCATCGAGCGGGAAGCCGCGGTGGTCGACCGCGTCGATCGTCACGTCGTCGATTCGCTGCGTGGCGAGCACGTCGCCGGCGAGCGTGCGGCGCTCAACGGTCCACGAGCCGGTCCACGGTTCACGGGTGTCGTTGAGCACGATCAGCTCGAGGTGGTCCGTATCGGTCTTGACGCCTTCCCAGCTGTGGGTCTCGCGGTATTCCTCGCTTGTACGCGGCTGGATCGTGGCCAGGCGTGGCGCGAAGAAATCGCGCGACGCGTACCAGACCGGCTTGCGGTGGCCGTTGAAGTCGACCGCCGCCCACGAAACGACCGGCCAGTCGTCGTTGAGCTGCCAGATGAGCGCACCGGCGTTCACCGGTTCGAGCGAGCGCATGTGCTCCACACCGAAGCGCATCGCCTGCGCCTGCTGCAGCTGCGTGGCCCAGTGCCAATCCTCGATGTCCGCCCAGTCGTCGGTGGGGATGAGCCAGCTGTGTTCGCCGTCCTTAGGTGTGCCGTTCACCACGCCGCCGAAGCTCACGTCGTTGAGATTGCCCGGCGTGATGTGGCCGCGCATGCCGCGTGCCAGCTTGTAGTTGCCGCCGGAGGCCTTCTGGTGCACGAGCATCTGGTCGCCGAAGGGCTCGAGTTTCTCGTCGTGCACGGCGCCGACGAGCGTGCTCCACGCCGGTGGGGCCTGATAGCCGAATTCGTCGGCGAAGCGCGGCGTGTAGTCGGCGTACACGGTGTAGTCGGCGCGGTTCCACGCGTCCCAGATGTGCATCGTGCCGTCGGTGTCCCAGTTGGCGTTTGTGAAGCGCGTGAAGCTCATCGGGGAGCTCGGCAGGTACACGTGCGTCGGGTCCAGATTGGCGAGCAGCTGCGGGAACAGCTCGGAGTAGTAGTAGTCGCCCCACGGCTTTTCGCCGTAGCCGTAGTCGTTCGGCTTGCGGTCGTCGTCGCGCAGGGCCTGCTTGTAGCCGCCCCACTCCGCGTAGGCCACGTAGTTCTCGTTCGAGCCGTTCCACACGATCAGGCTCGGGTGCGGGCTCAGGCGGATAATCTGCTCACGGGCCTCGGCCTCCACCTCTTCCTTCGTCTCGGCGTCTTCCGGGTACGCGGCGCACGCGAGCATGAAGTCATGCCACACCATGATGCCGTGCTCGTCGCACAGGTCGTAGAACACGTCGTCTTCGTAGATGCCGCCGCCCCAGATGCGCACCATGTTCGCGTTGGCTTCCACCAGGTCGCGAATGCCGCGCTCGTAATCACGCTTCGAGATGCGCGAGATGAAGGCGTCGTCAGGAATCCAGTTGTAGCCGTGTGCGTGCACCGGCACGTCGTTCACGTAGATCTGGAACGGGCGGCCCACTTCGTCGGCGCGCGTGTCCACATGCGTGGTGCGGAAGCCGATGCGGCCGTCCCATTCGGCCTGCAGGTCGTCGCCGGCCTTGACCGAGACCGCGTAGAGCGGCTGGTCGCCGTAGCCGATGGGCCACCAGAGCTTCGCTTCGGGCACGGCGATCGTGATCGTCGTCTCGTTGCGGCCCTGGTCCACGGAACCATCGGCTTCGAGCATCGTGCCGTAGCCTTCGAGCGTCACATGCACGGGCACGGGCGTCTGCTGGCTGTGCGCGTCCATCGGGTTCATGATGCGGCCCTTGCCGGCGCGCTCCACCACAACGTGCACGTTGAGGATGCCGGTGTCGTCCGCCGAGACGTCGACGAGCGGGCGCACCTCGGCGAGGCGCACGCCCGACCACGAGTCGATGCCGATTTCGCGCCAGATGCCGGCGTTCGCCACATCGATGCCCCAGTCCCAGCCGAAGGTGTAGCTCGGCTTGCGGATCTGGTTGAACGCGTGGTGCTCGGTGTGCGGGTAGTAGCCGCGGCGCTGCTCGGCCTGGTCGGAATAGCGCACGGGAGACATGAACGTGATGGTCAGTTCGTTCGCGCCGTCGGTGAGCAGGTCGTTGATGTCGAAGCGGTAGCTGCGGTGGCAGTTCTCGGTCTGCGCCACCGGGTCGCCGTTGAGTTCGATCGTGGCCACGGTGTCGAGCCCGTACGCCACCAGGTCATGGCGGTCCGCGCCATCGTCATGCCAATCGAAGCGGCACGTGAACCGCCAGTCGACATCGCCGATCCACTGCTGCTTGGTCTCGTTGTCACCGTCGAACGGGTCGTCGATCAGGCCGGCGTTGAGCAGGTCGAGCGTGGCTTCGCCCGGCACGGTCGCGGGGATGCCTGCAACGAGCCGGTCGCGCAGCTCGGCCGGCGCCACCTCCGGGTTCATCGCGGTGAGCGTCCAGCCGCTGTGCAGCGGGGCGAAAGTGGATGGGGTGTGGGTCATGGTGTCCTCCTTGTTGGGGTCTGCGCAGGCCTCTGCGTCGAGGGGCGACAGATCGGATGAATGGGGAAAGAGTGGAGCCGTGCCGACCGTCATTCGATCGGCACGGCTCCTGATGGTGAGGAAAGGGAAAGAAACGTGTTGTTGCTGTGTGCGGATTACTCCTTGACCGCGCCTGCGGCGACGCCGTTGTAAATCTGCTTCTGGAAGATCAGGAACAGGATCAGGGCGGGCAGCAGCGTCACGATCACGCCGGCGCAGATCAGGTTGTATTTGCTGCCTTGCGGGCCGGTAAAGGCGTATAGCGAGATGGCGACCGTGCCGAGTTTCTGCTTGTCTTGCAGGTACAGGTTCGCGGCATAGTACTCGTTGTAGATGCCGACGCCCTTGAGAATCAGCGCGGTCACGATGGCCGGCTTGAGCAGCGGGAGCAGGATGCGCCCGTAGATCGTGAAGTAGCTTGCGCCGTCGATCATCGCCGCCTCATCGAGTGATATGGGCAGGTTCTCGAAGTATTGGATGAAGATGTAGATCGAGATGACATCCGTGCCCATCGACATGATGATGTAGCCCCACAGGGAGTTGATCATGCCGAGCGAGCCCATGATCTTGTAGACCGCCACCTGCATCGCGATGCCGGGGAGCAGTGCCGCGATCGTGAACGCGCCGCGGATGAACGCGTTGCCGGGGAACTGGAAACGGCTGAGCACATAGGCGAGCTGGGTGCCGATGATCGTGGTCATGAAGCAGACGCACACCAGCACAATGAAGCTGTTGCGGAACGCCACGGCCATGTTCGACAGCTTGAACGCCTCGACGTAGTTGCTGAAGTTGAACCAGTTGTGCGGCATGGCCATCACGTTGCCGGTCTTGTATTCCGCATCCGTCTTCGCGGCCGTCCACACGCACGAAACGAGGGGCAGCAGGATGCAGAACGTGATGAAGACGAGGCTGAAATACTTAAGGAAGACGAGGATCCCACGGCGCGCGTGGTACAGCGGGCTGACCTTCTCCACCTGGGTTTCCATGGCGATTCCTTTCTCTGGTTCGCTGTGCATGGGGTTCATGTTGTTCGTATCGGGGGCGTTGACGGTTGCGCTGCTCATGACTCCACCGCCGTTTCCGCCTTGGCGCCCGAGCCGTTCTTGAAGAGCGGTGCCGCGCCGACCGTGACCTTGTTCTGGTTGCGCAGAGCCTTCTTGCGGGCCTTTTCCACCTTCTGGGCGTGCTTGCGGGCCTTGGCGGTGCCGTCGTCCGCATCACGGAACAGGTAGTTCATCACGACCTTCTGGATCAGTGCGCAGATCATGATGATCACGAGCAGCACCACGGCCATTGCGGAGGCGAGGCCGACCTTCTGGTCGGAGTGCGCGATCTTGTCCATCTGCACAAAGAAGGTGCCGGTGCCATTGGCGCCCGAGGTGATGACGTACGGCGCCTCGAATGCGGAAAGCGAGCCGGTGATCGAGAGGATGATGTTGAGCACGAGGATCGTCTGGATGCCCGGCAGGATGATGTGCTTGAACTGCTGCCACTTGTTGGCGCCGTCGATCTCCGCCGCCTCGTAGAGCGAGCCGTCGATCGACATGATCGCGCCGATGAAGAGGATCATCGTCTGGCCCAGGTACCTCCATACCGAGGAGGCCACGAGCGACCAGTTGTTCACCTTCTGGTCACGCAGCCAGTACGGCAGGTTGTCGAGGCTGAACCCGCACCACTGGAGCACCGAGTCGAGCACGTAGCCGCGGGTGTAGAAGAACTTGAAGATGAAGCCGATGGCAATGCCGTTGATCAGGTAGGGGAAGAACATGGCGCCCTTGAAGAAGCTGCCGCCCTTGACCTTGAAGGCGAGCACGGTGGCCAGGTAGAGCGCGAGGGCGACCTGGATCAGCGCGCCGACCATGTAGTACAGCGAAAGCTTGAGCGTGGCGAGCAGGTCCGGGCGGGTGAAGATGTCGGTGTAGTTCTTCAGGCCGATGAACTTGGGGGTGCCGATGTACTTCATCTTGTAGAAGCTGTATCCGCACATCTGGAAGAACGGCAGATAGGTGAACACAACGAGCAATGCAATGGGGAGCGCGCAGAAGAGGACGATGATGCCGATCTTCTTCCAGTCGCGGGGCTGCTTGTTGAACGGAACCGCCTCGGCGGTGCTCACAGCCGGTTGTGAGGTAGTCATGATGGTCTCTGTTCCTTCCTTATCCAACCGCGAATGCTGGTGGTTCGCGGCCCCGTTGGGGATTCAACCGTGAATCCTGCTCGGGTACCCACCTCAGGCTTCTCTGCCTGCCTGTGATAAGTGATGTCACATAATATATCGCTGTGATTTCAGTTTGTCAAGCGCTTAAGTTGCGTCGTGTCGCGCGCAAAAACCGCGCAATCCCAATGATCTTCGTCATTTGTTGACTCAGCGCAACACACTGAGGCCAACTTAATCGCAGTGTCCTGCCGTGTGACGCCTCTCATGTGGTCCTCCACAATATCCTCTTCCCCACTCCAAGAAGACTAGGAAAACGGCCGTTTTGCGCCGTTTTTCACGCTTCCAGACGCTTCTCCCCCTACACCTCATAATACTTAAGCGCATAATATATAGCCGTCGCATACCGCCAATCCGCGTTTTTCACCCGATTGCACACATGTACAAACGGTGATGGCCCCTCACGTGAGGGGCCATCACCGTTCTAGAGGAAAGGGAAAGGAGGAGTTGGTCTATCTGCGCGCCGGCCTAAGGCCGCGCGGGTGGGTCAGCTTTCGGACTCGACAGCCGCGCCCCACTTCTCGTCCCATTCGCCCATGATCTGGTCGATGGTCTTGGACTTGTTGGCGGCGTCGGTCACGATGTCCTGGATCTTCTTGCCGTTACCGTTGTTGATGCCGAGCTCGGAATCGGAGTTGATGTCCGCGAAGAGGTCCTCTTCGCCTTCCTTCGCCGGGTCGTCGACGATCAGGTCAACGTCCTTGAAGTGCTCATAGGTCTCCGGCAGCGAGTCGTCGCTCTTGACGATCGGGATGCCGCCTTCGTTCTTGGCGTAGCCCGACTTCTCGGTCATCCACTTGACGAAGATCATCGCGGCTTCCTGGCGGTCCTTGTCGGAGTTCTTGTTGATGCCCATCGAGTAGTTGCCGGCGAGCGTGGCGTACTGCTTGCCGTCAACGGTGATCGGGAACGGCATGTACTGCACATCGTCCGGATGGTCGCCGGCCTGCTTCATCTGCGGCACGGCCCAAGCGCCGAGCACCATCGTGGCGATCTCGCCGTTGTTGATGCGGCCCTTCGAGGATTCCCAGTCGGTCGTGGAGTAGTCCTCTTCGGTGTAGCCATTGGCGACCGCGTCATACAGCGTCTTGTAGACGGCGTACGGGTGGGTGTCCGGAGCCTTGTCGTCCTTCTTGAACGGGGTCTTGTCGTGCGGCATGACCTGGTTCATGAACTTCGGGTCGCCGGTGGCGTTGCCGCCGATGTAGGCGTCCCATGCGCCCATGGCCCACGCCTCGGCGAAGTTGGTGTACAGCGGGATGGCCTTGGTGTTCTCTTTGATCTTCTTGAGCGCGGCCTGGAACTCTTCCGGGGTCTTCGGCAGCTCGGTCACGCCGGCTTCCTTGAACACCTTGGCGTTGTAGACGACGCCGGAGGTCTGGCCGTCGGTGGCGATGCCGTAGGTCTGGCCATCGTATGCCTTCTCGTTGGCGAGCTTGATCTCCTTGTCCATGTCTTCGGTGGCGCCGTAGGAGACGAAGTAGTTCGAGAACTCGGAACGGTCGACCGCCGGGATCATCATGACATCCCACGAATCATTGTTCGCCTGCAGGCGGGTGAGCGCGGAATCGGCGTAGTTCGAATCGGTCTGCACCTTGACCTTGATGCCCGGGTACATCTCGTTGAAGTCCTTCATGTAGGACTCCCAGTTCTTGCCCGGGTAGGTGGCGAGACCCATGTCGGTACGGCCGTTGAAGAACGTGATCTCGGCCTTGAGGTCCTTGCCGGTCTCGCCGAGCTTGATCTCCGGGTACGTGACGCCGGACTTGTTGTTGGAGTCCGCGGAGCCGTTGCCGCCGCACGCCGCCACGCTGATCAGACACGCCGCCGCAATGCCGGCCGCCGCAATCTTCTTGACGTTCATTCTGTTGTCCTTCCTTATCTTCCGGGCTTCGTCGCCGAATCCCCGCTCAACTGTGAGCTGTGATCACCTCTAGGCTTCTCTGCCTGCCTGAGATGAACGATGGAATCAATATATCCGACTTCTTACAGCTTGTCAAGCGCTTAAGTAGTTCCGTCGTGTCTACGCGTGGTCAGCACAGCTCAAATGCTATGCAAGCGTTGTCATCAATACAACCATTTTCCCAATATTTTCAACAATTATCGCTTGCAAACACCGCATCGACCACCTTCCCTTGCCGTCAACTCCACCTTCACGTTGTAGCCAAAAAAGTATTAAGCGCTTCACGCATTCGGCGTGTCTCAATGTGCCGCCGATGTACAGCGCACCCGTTCGCTCCATATATATTAGGACCATAAAGATGCCTCAGACGCAAAGCGGCTGGTTCCGGCGAACAACCGGAACCAGCCGCTTGAGTGCTGCGGGCGCCTCAGCGCGCGCTATGGTCGGCGATAAAGCGGCGGTACCACTCGAAGCTGTCTTTCTTGATGCGCTCCTGCGACTCGTAGTCCACATAGGTCAGGCCGAAGCGCTTGCTGTAGCCGAAGGCCCACTCGAAGTTGTCCATCAACGACCACGCGAAGTATCCACGCACATCGGTGCCCTCCTCGACCGCGCGGTACACCGCCTCAAGGTGCCGGCGCAGATAGTCGATGCGGTCGTTGTCATGCACCATCTTCACGCCGTCGGGGCCCACTTCCACTTCGTCGGGGCACGCCATGCCGTTCTCGGTCACCACAAGCGGCATGCCCGGGTAGTTGTCGTTGAGCCGCACAAGCGTCTCGTACAGCGCGTCCGGGTCGATGTTCCAACCCATCTCGGTGTGCGGGCCTGCGGTTGGCAGCCAGTCGATGTCGCTCGCACCGGGCGCCGTGGACACCTCGGTGCTCTGCGGGAACTGCGGCCGGTCGCTCATCTTGACGAGGTTCGTCGAGTAGTAGTTGAGGCCGAGCGCATCGATCGGCTGGTTGATCAGCGCGAGGTCGCCGTCGCGGATGAAGTCCCAGTCGCAGATGCCCTTCGTAATCGCGAAGAGCTCCTGCGGGTAGCGCCCGCGCAGCATCGGGTCGAGGAACGCGCGGTTCGCGATCAGGTCGAGGCGGTGCACGGCGTCCGCGTCACCGCGGCAGACCTGCAGATTGCACGTGACCGAAAGCTCTGGCTTGCCGCCCGCCTCGGCGCGCACGGCCTGGCACATGAGGCCATGCGCGAGGTTGATGTGGTGCACGGTGCGGAACGCGAGCGGGCCGGCGCCCAGGCCGGGAGCCTGCTCGGTGCCGCCGTAGCTCAGGTACGTGGCGCACCACGGCTCGTTGAGCGTCGTGTACGTGTGCACGCGGTCACCCAGGCACTTGGCCACGATGCCGGCGTAATCGGCGATCCTGTACGCCGTCTCGCGCTCGAGCCAGCCGCCCTCACGGCCGTCTTCCGACGCCATGTATTGCGGCAGATCCCAGTGGTAGAGCGTCACGATAGGCGCGATGCCGTATTCGAGCAGGCGGTCGACGATCCTGCTGTAGAAATCGAGGCCTTCCTGGTTCGGCTTGCCGTCCGGCGTGGGGATGACGCGCGGGATGCCGATCGAGAAGCGGTAGGCGTTCACCCCCAGATCGCGCAGCAGCTTGAGGTCGTCTTCCCAACGGTGGTAGAAATCATCGGCCACATCGCCGGTGTCGCCGTTCAGCGTGTGGCCGGTGTGCGAGAACGTGTCCCAGATTGACGGCGTACGGCCGCCTTCGGCCACCGCGCCTTCGATCTGATACGCCGCGGTGGCCGTGCCGAACATGAACCCCTTGGGGAAGATCATCGTCATCGGTGATTCCTTTCTAGTTGGCGCCGCATGCTGTTATGCCCGTGCAGCTAGGGTGAGTGTGCGATAGCCCGGTAACCATTGCCTGCGCTTGCCTTGTTGAATAGATTATCAACAAACCGTAACTATTCCAAATACTGTAGCGCTTCAGCATGTCGCGCGGGACGGCTTCGCTATCATCGATACCGGTGGACACGCGCCCGGTTATCACCGATAATCGGCAATGCCCTCCCACACAGCCACACACAAAGGAGTGTCATGCAGTTCATCTCCGCCTCAGACGAGTCATTGCGCACGCAAGGCCGCATCACGGCCACCGCAGACGGCGGCCAGCTGTGGGTCTACCCGTACACGCAGGCCCACTTCCGCTTCACTGGTCGCACGCTCGCCGTACGCCTGCGCAACCATTGGAATTACGGCGATATCCGCCTTGGTGTGATCATTGACAACACCCAGTACAGCGTGCGCATCCCCAGCCCCGCCGAGCCGGACATGCCCGCGAACTGCGCTGAGGACCCCGAAACCGGCATGCTCACACTCACGATCGCGGACCATCTGCCGACGATCGAGCACGAGGCTGTGGTCTTCAAACGCCAGGACGGCGGCATGCACTATCTGGAATTCGCCGGCGTGCTTGTGGATGGTGACGCGCGCGTCAGCGCACCCGCGCAGGCGCCGAGCGAGCGCCGCATCGAGATCTACGGCGATTCGGTGAGCTGCGGCGAGCGCAACGAGGCCGTGCTGTACACGGGCAAGGCCGACCCGGACGTGGACCTGTCGGGCTACAGCAACTCGTGGTATTCATACGGCGCGGTCGCCGCCCGCAAGCTCGGCGCAGACCTGCGCATCATCGCGCAGGGCGGCGCGCCGCTGCTCGACGGCATCGGCTGGTTCAACGCGCCTGACTACATCGGCATGGAGAGTATCTGGAACCGCACGGCGTACAATCCCGCAATCAGCGAGCCGATCATGTGGGATTTCCACGACTACGACCCGCACGTCGTCGTCATCGCGCTCGGGCAGAACGATTCGCACCCCGAGGACTTCATGGCACGCGACTATACCGGCGAGACCGCGGTGCATTGGCGCGCGCGGTACGCCGACTTCATCCACGCCCTGCGCGCGCAATACCCCGATGCGCACATCGTATGCACCACGACGGTGCTTGAGCATGACGCGAATTGGGACCGTGCGATCGATGAAGTGGTGGCGGAGTGCAACGACCCGCAGGTCACGCATTTCGCGTATTCACGTGCGGGCACTGGCACGCCCGGGCACCCGCGTATCGCCGAGGACGAGGAGATGGCGCGCGAACTGTGCGCGTACCTCGAGTCGTTCGGCGCGGAGCTGTGGGAACGGTGACGCGCGCGTAAGCGTTGGAATTATTGGATGAATGAGCGGAGGAGCAACAGCATGGTCACAGTGACGGGAATCGCACCGGGGGCGAGCGGGGTCGCCAACGGCGGGGAGTGCACGAGCGGCGCGGCGGACCGCACCCGCAACGGCTCGCTGCGCGTGGCCGCTGTGTTCAGCGACCATATGGTGCTGCAGCGCGAGACGCCGGTCGCCGTGTTCGGCACGGCGCCGGCCGGCGGGCGTGTGGTGGTCGATCTGATGGATGACCAAGGTGTGACCGTCGCGCAGACGATGGCCGTGGCGCAGGCGTACGGAGAGCATGAGACCGAGGCCCCGTGGCTCGCGATCCTGCCCGCACTGCCGGCAAGCGGCCCCTATACGCTGCGTGTTTCACATGAAACAAACCGGCTGGAGTTCGCGGATGTGATGATCGGCGAGGTCTGGCTTGCCGGCGGCCAAAGCAACATGGAGCTCGAGCTGCACACGAGCGAACATGGCGATGAGGCGATCGCCGCGGCGGACGACCCACTCCTGCGCTTCTACAACACACCGAAGGCGGGGCGTATCGACGAATCGGCCGAGGCAGCATCCGGCTGGGAGCCTGCGCTCGCGCCGCAAGTCACCGGCATGTCCGCCATCGCCTACCATTTCGGCGCCCGTTTGCGCGCGCAGCTCGGCGCGGATATGGCCGTCGGCATCATCGACTGCTACATCGGCGGCACGTCGATCACCAGCTGGATGAGCCGTGCCACCCTGATCGGCTCCGACGCCGGCCGCCCGTACGTGGAGCGGTACGAGGCGGCGATCGCCGGCAAGACCGAGGAGCAGATGCGCGCCGAGGCGGACGAGTGGCAGACGGTATTCGACCGGTGGAACAACAACGTGGCGGCGATGAAAGAGGCTCACCCCGGCATCACCCAGCCGCAGATCGACGCGGAAATCGGCCCATGCCCGTGGCCGCCGCCGGTCACGCCGTTCTCCGAGCGCCGCGTGAGCGCGCCGTACGAGGCGATGGTGCGCCGCGTGGCGCCGTACACCCTGCGCGGATTCCTCTGGTACCAAGGCGAGGAGGACGAGGCACAGTGCGAGTCCTACCGCGAGCTGCTCGGCCTGCTCATCGAGGAATGGCGCACGTTGTGGAATCTGGCCGGGTATGTGGAGCCGGCAGTCGGGTATCAAGCCGACGCCGGGGCGGCCGCGCTGCCGTTCATCGTAGTGCAGCTGCCGCAGTGGATCGACAGGCAGGTGGCCGCGCGTGGCGAGGACCCGCGGCACTGGCCCGTCATCCGCGCGGCGCAGCTCGACGCGAGCGAGACGCTCGACGACGTGCTGCTCGTGTGCACGATGGACTGCGGCGAGTTCGACAACATCCACCCGCTCGACAAGACGACCGTCGGCACACGCATCGCGGACATGGCGTTGCGCGGGGTGTACGGGCGCGCGGATGTCGAGGCGGAAAGCCCGCGCGTAGCGGGCGTGACGCCGGCGCCCGGCGCGCTCGACGTGACGTTCACCAACGCGCAAGGGCTGCACTGGCGCGGCACGACGCCCGACACCATGCGCGCGGCGGGCGGCGCGACCGGCGCGCGCGCAGTTGGAGAGTCCGGGTTCGAGATCGCCGGCGCGGATGGCGTGTATGTGGATGCGGGCGCGCAGATCCTGCCCGGCGACGGCGAGCGCGTGACGGTGCGCATCGAGGCGCCGCAGGTCGACTCCCCCACCGCCGTGCGGTATGCGTGGAAGAGCTGGGGCCCGGCGCCGCTGTTCAACGGCGCCGAACTGCCGGCGCTGCCGTACGCCGGGTAGCGCCTCTTCCGCTACGGGTAGTCCTTTCTCTGCTACGGGTAGTGCAACACGGGGCATATTATATTGTTTTTCGATAAATATGCACTACCCGTAACAACAGAGGCGCTACCCATAACAAAAACGAAGGGCGCTGCCGAGACGGCTATTTCGCTTTGCGCGCCCACCGTCTGTCGACCCGCAGCAGCCACACGCCGAACGGGATCGTCATCACACCGCCCACCACAAAGATCACGCGCACATCGATTACATCGGCGAGCGGACCGAACACGAGCATGCCGAGAGGCGTGCCGAAACCGGAGAATGTGGTGAGCAGACCGAACACACGCCCGCGCATGCCGGGCGTGCTCTCCTGCTGCAGCAGCGTGAACGTCGGCGACGAACCGAGCGATGTGCACAATCCCACAAGAAAATCGATGCACAGATACACGAGCAGCGTCGGCGAAAGCCCGAGCCCGGCGGTGCACACGCCCATGCCGATGAATGCACACGCGAGCAGCACCATGTTGTTGCGGAAGACGCGCGCGCCGAACGCGGCGAGCAGCGCGCCGCCGACGACCATGCCGATGCTCCACGCCATCTCGTTCGCCGCGAGCTTGTCTGCCGCGGTCGACAGCACGGTGAAGCCGAGATCGAGCTGCTGGCCACCGAATCCGCGGTTCATCAAAATCAACGTGAGGTTCATCGGCGCGATGTTGATGAAGCAAACGAACGCATACGCGATGAGCACACTGCGGATGCGCGGGTAACGCCACGCATACCGCAGCCCGGTGCGCATGTCGGCGAACACGGAGACGGCGGGAGCGGCGCCCGATTCGCCTCCGCGCGCCACGCGGATCAGCGCGACGAACGCGATGCCCACCACTGCCGTCGTCACATCGACGTACAAAATCGCCCACAGCGGCATGATGTTGATGAGCACGGCGGCGATCGCGGGCGCGGCAATCATATTGACCGACTGGATCGTGCCGTTGATTGAATTCACCCGCAGCAGCTTCCCCTCCGGCGTGATCTGAGGAATGAACGACTGCACGGCCGGCGTCTGCACGCCCGCACCGGCCGAACGAATCGCAAGCGCGACGAAGAACAGCGTGAGTCCGGCGGCACCGCGCGCGATCGAGACAGACAGCGCGACGGTGACGGCGGCCATGAGCGCGTCGGGCAGGACGATGAGCGCCTTTTTGTTCCAGCGGTCCGCCCATGCGCCGCCGAACAGCGAGAGAACGGCCTGCGGCACGCATGCGCAGAGCATCGCAACCGTCATCGTGACGCCCGAGTCGGTCTGCATGACGAGATACCAGAAAACCGCGTACTGCACGATGCTCGACCCGACGAGCGAGAGCGCTTGTCCGGTGAGCAACAGCGCGACGCGCATGTGCCAAGACTGCAAGTGGGGATGGTGTGTCATGACGGCTCACTTTCTCAGTGAAGCGGCCGTCTGCGCGCATGCGGGCGACGTCCGAGATTACGGACGCTGCATAAGAAAACGATGTGATGGCATGCCACGGCAGACGTCAGCCGAACGGCTGCGCCGCAAATGGTTTGTTGATTTGTTCGTCCGGATCACCGGATCATGGAAGGCAGAGGATGCGCATCAACGCGCGCAGGGAATATCCGCTGCAACCTTCGCCATCATGGCTCTTCCACACATGGAGCACCAATGTAGCAGCTTCTGTGGCACTTGCCAAAACAGGGCGCTGTTATACTTTTTTATACTTGTTATAGTTCATTGAGTATCCATCACCGGCGAGGTGCTCCTCACACTGCGACACACCAGATATCGAGCAATATCGCCGATTCCGATGACAATCTCGCCCAATCCTTTCGAAATACGTCCCTTTCTGTTGTTACGGGTAGTGCCCTCTTCGCTACGGGTAGTGCTTCTGCTGGCAAGCGCCAAGTAGAATCGTTGGAAAATAGCGGTTTATGGGGAGAAGATTCCCGGAAAAGCACTACCCGTAACGAAAAGAGCACTACCCGTAACACAAAGGTGGGGTGCACAACGGTTGTTGTGCACCCCACCTTGAAACCTAGGTCAGGCTACCCGGCCGGTTGGGTCCGGGCCACAATCACTCAGCGTCCTGGACCTGGGCGCGGGCGATCTTGCCGGTGAAGGAGTTGGCCTCGTCGGCGTCCTTCGCGGCTTCGTTGTTCCAGGAGAACATCGCACGGAGCTTCGGGCCGACTTCCTCGATGCGGACGTTCGAGTACTCTTCCTGAAGCTGCTTGAACTTCGGGGCGCCAGCGGCCTGGTCGTCCATGAACTCCTGGGCGAAGGAGCCGTCCTGGATGCGCTGCAGGTGGTACTGCATGCGCTCGCGGGCGTGCTCGTCGATCACGGTGTTGACGTAATCGCCGTACTGGGCGGTGTCGGAGCAGCTCCAACGATCCTTGTTCAGGCCGCCTTCGTTCATCAGGTCCACGATCATCTTGAGCTCGTGGCAGACCTCGAAGTAGGCGATCTCCGGCTGGTAGCCGGCGTCGGTGAGGACCTCGAAGCCCATCTCGACGAGCTTGTTGACGCCACCGAGGAGCACGTTCTGCTCACCGAAGAGATCGGTCTCGGTCTCTTCCTTGAAGGTGGTCTTGATGGCGCCGGCGCGCAGGGCGCCGATGGCCTTGGCGTACGCGAGGGCCAGATCCCAGCCGTCGCCACGCGGATCCTGCTCAACGGCGGTCACGACCGGGACGCCGCGGCCGGCCGCATACTCGCGGCGGACAATGTGGCCCGGGCCCTTCGGGGCGACCATGAAGACCGGGTGGTCCTCGGACGGCTTGATGTAGCCGTAGTGGATGTTGAAGCCGTGCGCGAAGGCCAGAGCGGCGCCTTCCTTGATGTTCGGCTCGATGTCGTTCTCCCAGATGCCCTTCTGATACTGGTCAGGAGCCAGGATCATGATCACATCTGCTTCGGCAGCGGCTTCCGGGACGCTCTTAACTTCCAGACCCTGCTCCTTGGCGAATTCCACAGACTTCGAGTTCGGACGCAGGCCGACAACGACGTCCACACCGGAGTCACGCAGGTTGAGCGCATGCGCGTGGCCCTGCGAGCCGTAACCGATGATCGCAACCTTCTTGCCGTCGAGAACCGAGAGATCGCCGTCGTCTTCGTACCAGATCTGTGCTGCCATAATTGGCACTCCTTTGTTGTTTGCAGCGCGGGTATCTTAGCCTGCCGCGATGCTTGTGTTGTTGTGTGTCTGTTACATGGACCGCACGCACCATGGTTTGGGGCGGCAATCCGTGTACGCAAGTTTCCCACCGTGTTGGAGTTTTTGTCTCCAAAACTGAATCCTCATATTACTGAAATCCGCAGGTGCTTCCGCTTCAAGTCCATCTTTTGGATACCATTGACGCTTCGTTTTGGGATATGCACGGATTCTTTTGGAAAATGGCGCATATCCGCTGTCGTCTGTCTGAAATCAGCAAGACAATCGGCCCACATTGTGGACACTCTCTGCGCGGCCGCGCAGCCGCCACAACCTCCTTTCTCAACGCCGCGAACAGTGCACGTAGTTCAGGATCACTGCATGTAATCCACGTCCCTCGTCTCATGGCACGTCAGGATCGCCACAAGGCAGCACAACGCCATGACGCCCAGATACAGGCCGACCGAACCGACGCCCCAATGCGACGAGAGCCAGGTGGCGACCGACGGCACGAATGCCGCGCCCACGATCGCCGCGAGATTGTAGCCGATGCCGGAGCCGGTGTAGCGCACGTTGACGCTGAACAGCTCGGGCAGCAGCGCCCCGATCGGACCGAACGCGATGCCCATGAGCGCGAAGCCGAGGCATAGGAACAGCATCGCGGCGGCGGTGTTGTGCACGCCGACGACATTGCGGTTCATCAGCAGCGGGAACAGGGCGGCGAAGACGAGCAGCGCGACCGACGAACCGATGATCACGCGGCGGCGCCCCAGCCGGTCCGCGAAGACGCACGAGAGCACGATGAACACCGCGAACACGCATACGGAGACCATGAGCATCGTCATGTATTCCTTGGTGGAGAAACCGAGTCCGCCGCCGCCCTGTGCGTCGCTTTTCGTGGCCCACGCGAGCGACCATGTGGCGAGCGTGTAGAACAGCGTGTACGTGACAGCGACGAGGAACGTGGCCTGCAGCACCTGCCGCCAGCTCGTGCGGAACACCTCGACGGCCGGCGCCTTGACGACGCGCTGGCTCTGCTGCGCGGCCCGGAACGCGGGCGTCTCTTCCATGTGCACACGCACAAGCAGACCGACGACCACGAGCAGCGACGACAGCAGGAACGGCACGCGCCACCCCCACGCGAGCATCGCCGCGTCGTCGTTGAACATCTCGAGCACCACATATGTGCCGTTGCACAGGAAGAATCCGATCGGCGCGCCAAGCTCAGGGAACGAACCGTACAGCGCGCGCTTGTCCGCCGGCGCGTTTTCGGTCGCGACGAGCGCCGCGCCCGACCATTCGCCGCCAAGGCCGATGCCCTGCACGAAGCGGCACACGCACAGCGCGAGCACGGCCCACACGCCCCACGCGTCATACCCGGGCAGGCAGCCGATGAGGAACGTCGCCACGCCCATCGTCATGAGTGAGACGACGAGCGTCGCCTTGCGCCCGATCGAATCGCCAAAATGCCCGAAGATGAGCGAACCGACCGGCCGCGCGAGGAACGCGACGGCGAACGTGACGAGCGAGAGCAGCAGCGCGACGGTCGGGTTCGTGGTGTCGGAGAAGAACACGTGCGGGAAATAGTTCGCCGCGGCGGTGCCGTACGCGTAGAAATCGTAGAACTCAATCGTCGTGCCCACCATGGATGCGGCGATGATCGTGCCCACCGACGAGCGTGCTGCGCGCGACGCCGGCCGGGCGAATGTGGCTGCGGCGGATTCCGCCTCTGTTTCGACTGCGGTCATGAAAACCTCCTGGTAGTGTGCCTGCGTTCATGGATTGGGGCACAAACGCAAAAACCCCGCACACATGGCGGGGTCCGAGGTAGTTCACGAGCCGTCCCCGCCACCATCGGCGGGGCTGTGTTCGGATATACGAATCAGCTCGCCGATGGCGAGATAATAATTCGTACAATCTGCAGTCGTGCATTACCGGCCATGACGAGCCTCCTTTCGTGTATCCTGCGTGGTCATCACGTTGGCACCGAACCTACGCCGAGCCATCCTGCATCACCCTCGTTTATCCACATAGTGAGACAACTTCATCTGCGATACGGGTGGCTCGGCGATCAGGCAGCCACATCATCCCTGCTTGCGCGACGAGGCGATCGCCACGGCCGCGCACACCCCGGCGAGCGCGAACGCGACCGCCGCCCACAGGAAGACGCTCGAGAACGTGGTCGCATAGGCGAAGACGAATCCGCCGGCCGCAACGCCGAGCAGACGCCCGAGCGTCGCGCTCGAATTAAACACGGCAAGATAGCCGGCCATGCGGTCAAGCTGCGGCACCGAAGAGACGGCGAGCGCCTGCAGCGCATCGTCGACCATATGCACGGCGAACCCACCGACACCCGCGAACACATACAGGCCGGCGGTCGTATAGCTGACGAGCGGCACGACCGCCGCAACAATGGACAGCACAACACCCACCATGAGCACGAGCTGGTCGCTGTCTGTCGACGAGTGGATCAGGTCGGTGACGCCTTCGCTCAGCAGTGCCATCGCGCACGCCAGCAGGCCCATCAACGCGACCATGATCATCGTGGCGCGCACATCGAGACCCTCGCCGGCGCCGTGCAGATAGCGCACGACGAACCAGACGAACGCAATCGCGAGCACCGCGCCGGCCGAAGCGAACAGGCGCGTGAGGCAGATCATGCGCCATGTGCGCGTCGGATGCGGCACGCGCAGCGTCACGAGCAGATCGTCGTTCGTCATCGGACTGGCGCGCGAGTAGACCGTCGACGATTCACGCGGAATCACCAACAGGCCCACGATGCCCGCAATGAGCAGGCCGATTGCGCACAGATCCATGCCTTCGGCCGGGTTATGCGCCATCAGCACGCCGAGCCAGATGCCGCACACGAGGCCCGCGAGCAGGCCGACCGTGCGCCAGCGGCCCACGGCGTCGCGGAATTTGTCGGGGACCCGCTCGCCGAGCGACGCGTGCAGTGAGCACAGCGCGGCGGCGATGCCGATCTGCATGATCGCCCAGACGATGCCGACGGCGACCGGCGCATGGCACGCGCTGAGGGCGAACGCGAAGATGACGGAGAGGATCGTGCCGCCGGCGAACCACGGCGCGCGCCTGCCGAACGGCGTGCGCGTGTGGTCGGACAGCGGCAGGAAGAAAATCGTGGCGATGAATGAGCACAGGATGCCCACGCCGAGCACCCATGCGAGCCCGATGGCACCGCCCACCGGGCCGCTCAGCGCGTCGAGCTCCTGCGGCACAAGTGTGATGTTGAGTGCGGCGAGTGCAAGCGCGAGGAAGAACGCCGTGCATGCGAAGCCGATCTTCATGCGCAGGATCTGGGTTTTCGTGGGGCGGTCGCCGTTGGCATCCACCATCGGGTCGCGCATGTCGAGGAATGCGGACTCGAGGTCCGGCACGGGCTCATCCGCACCACCGACGGGCGCGGTGACTCCCATCGCGGCGGCCTGCACTTCCGGCTGGTCGGCCGCGGCGGGCGGTGTCTTCGGCTTCTGGCGCACGGCGAGGCGCGCGACCGCGGCTTTGTCCTCGTCGGTGAGCGCCTTATCCAGATCGGGGCGGTCGTCGATGCCCGGGCGCACGTAGTCGGAGTTCGGGAACGGGCGCGGCGCGGGGCGCTCGGGCTCATTCGGGTTCTGTTGTGGTGACTGATAGTTCATACAGACAACGATAGCCGCACTGTACGGTGCGCGCAGCCGTTGCCACTAACCGCGCATTGTGCGTGGGGCAGAGTGATGGTCTCGTACATCCCTTACAACACCCATAATCAATAGTAGAATTATCTACAGTAGATACACGGCTAATGGGGAGGGCATATGAGCACATCAACGGTCAGCGCAAGTGTGGATTCCACAACCAAGGCCATTGCGAACGCACGTATCCGCGAAGCAGGCGCCACGCCAAACAGCGTGATTCGCGATCTATGGGCGCACATCGCCAGCACTGGCGACATTCCCGTGTATGACGACTCCAGTTCACGGCGTTCACGCAAACAGACGGCGATGCAGCGCCTGGAGGCGCTCCGTGCAACAGTCCCGAGCGGCACACCACTCGCCACTATGTCAGACAGTGAGGTTCGTGAGGAACTGAGGAACCGACATGTCTAATGCACGCCGCATCCTGCTTGACACCAATATCCTGCTCGATTACATAGTGCCAGACAGACCGCACTCCAGCGCGGCAGCGACACTTGTACACATGGCCGGAGCAGAAAGCCTCACCATTTTCGTAACCCCCAGCTCACTGAAAGACATGTATTACATTGCACGCAAATACATCGATGAGCAAACCGCCCGGCAATATATCGAGCTGTTTCTTGACCTATTCATAGTACTATCAGTCGGTCAGGAGGCTTGCGAACTGGCGGCGCGATCGGATGAGCCCGATTTTGAAGACGGACTCATCCGGGCGGTGGCGGAAATCAATTCAATCGACTTCATCATCACCCGTGATCGCACCGCATTCCAGCGCTCGACCGTGCGCAGCATGAGTTCCGACGACTACGTGCACCTCTTCGCACAGTAAAAGCGACAATCACTTCACATTGCGGATGCGCATGATGAGGACGGCGACGAATACCCAGCATAGGCAGCGGCGGGCGGGAGTTGCGCAGAATGCTGCGGCGTTCAGTCCATGTGCACCACAGGCGGATTCGCGATCAGGTCGTCGCTCGCGTGCTCGCCGGCGGCGTCCGTCCACGTGAGCGCCGCGACGGGTTGGGCGTTGTCCGCGCCCATGCCCCGCGAAGGTGTGAAGCGCAGGGTGGCGGAAGTCGCACCATCGTTCCACGTGAAACTCATCGTCTCGCCGTCGACGGCGTAGTTGAAGCCGCCATCGAACGCGGGCAGCTCGTTGCGGAACTTCGCGAGCGCGTTGAGCGCACGTACGACGGGCCGCTCGAGGTTCGCGTCAATCTCTGCGGTCGTGTAGTAGTGGCGGTTGATGTCGCGGCCGACATTGGTGCGCTTGAGCAACTCCATGTCGTTGCTGCCGGCGAGCGCGCCGACGTAGTACACCTGCGGCACGCCGGGCAGGAAGAACTGCACGGCGCGCGCGGCGATGTAGTGCTGGTCGTTGCAGCCGAGCGCCGAATAGTAGGTGGAGTTCACCTGATAGAGGTCGAGGTTCGACGCGGCGGCGCCGGTTGCCTCCTTCGACTCGCCGTGCGTGTTCCTCGCGATCGTCTCGACCATCGTGTCGACGTCCTCGTCGGGGACGAGCCCCTTGAGCGAGCGGTCGAGCTGGTCGGAGCCGATGTCGATGACGCCGATGCCATCATGCGTGTCGAGGACGGTGACGGCGTTGTTCGGGCGGATCTCGGTCCAGCGTGCGAGCGCGTCGACGTTGCCGGTGAACAGCGAGTGCAGCAGCAGCGGCGGCAGCGCGAAGTCGTAGACGCGGTCCACCTTTGCGGCAATCTCCACCTGCTTCTTGTAGTACGAGTGGACTTCGATGAGGATCTCGAGGCCGCGCTTGGCGCCCTCCTCGCGCAGCCGGGAGATCAGCTCGAAGGTCTTCGGCGTCATGAAGCAGCTCGTGCCGGCCTCCTTCGCGCCGTAGCCGACGGCGTCGAGGCGGATGTACTTGACATGCGACTTGCCCATCTGGTCGAAGATCGACATCAGGTATTCCCAGCCTTCGGCGGAATCGGTGTCGATGTCCACCTGCTGCGGCGTGAACGTGACCCACACGAGTCGAGTCTTGCCGGCGAAGCTGTAGTGCGTGAACGGCAGGCCCGGGCGCGGGCGGTAGATGCCGGCGAGCTCCTCTTCGGTCGCGCCGTCCGGGAACACCGAGCTCATCGTCAGGAACATCGGGTAATACTCGGACTCCTCACCACGCTTGAGCACATCCTGGAACTGGCGCGACTGCCAGCTCATGTGGTTGACGATCGCGTCGACCATGATGTCGTGTGTCTTGGAGAGCTCGGCGATGTCATCCCAATCACCGAGGCGCGGGTCGACTTTCGTGTGGTCGATGGGGTCGAAGCCGGCGTCGGCGCCGTCGAACGGCGTGAAGAACGGCAGGATATGCACACCTTCATACACGCCGGCGAAACGGGTGCGCAGGATGTCGGTCAGGGATGCGAGATTGCCATCGCCCAGTCGATCCGCATAGGTGATGAGCTGCACTTTGTTCTTCACGAGTTCCTCCTCGTCGAGTCGGTTATGGTCGATCAATCACGCCGTTGGGACTAAACGGCCCGGTAGCCCGGGAGCCGATTCAGCACAGGTGCGCTTTTCCGCGCGGTGAGCCGTACGCTTACTGTGTCGAACCGGTTCGATAGCGATTATCACACTGTTCTCACAGCCATGCAACCATCTTCGTCTCGGCGTGTCGAACCGGTTCGATATACAGCAGGACCTCTAGGATATACCCCTCCCCCTTCTCCTTCCGCCTACCCAGACCTTCCCTCACCTCTCTGCAACCCGTCTCCTTTTTCACGGCTGCGCGTGGCTACCTCCTAGACATCCACAGCCACCTCCCTCTGCATAAACAGCACACCATGACTACCCACTAGACACCGACAACCAACTTGGTGCAGATAAATGGTCGGATGCCGCTACCCCGTAGACGCCAACAGCCAATCCAAAGTAGGAAAACAGCTGTAGGCAACTACCCACTAGACACCCACAGCCGCCAATCGCCGCGCAAATGACCGCCCGCATCTACCATCCAGTCATCAACAGCCGCTAAGCGCCGCGCCCACAAGCACACACGGGACGGCGGTTGGCACATATGGCGGCTGCGCATACAATAAAACCGGTTCGACCCCGGAGCACAACAGCGAGGAGGCACATATGGTCGGCATGCGCGATGTCGCAAAGAAAGCGGGAGTCTCGTTGAGCAGCGTCTCGCTCGTCATCAACGGCACCGGCTATGTGTCGCAGGACATGCGCGACAAGGTCGAGCAGGCGATGCGCGAACTCAACTATGTGCCCAATGAGCTCGCCCGCAATTTCTATCACGGCAAGACCGGCATCGTCGGCGTCATCGTGCCCACCATCCAGCATCCGTTCTTCGCGACGCTCACCGCGCATCTGCAGCGCGAGTTCGCCGCCCGCTCACTGCGCACCATGCTGTGCTCGACCGTCGATTCCGCGAGCGGCGAGGCGCAGTACGTCGAGATGCTGCGTCAGCGCAGCCTCGACGCGCTCGTCGTCGCCGCGCACACCACGCATGACAGCGACTATTGGACGTCGATCGGGCGTCCGATCGTCGCCTTCGACCGCAATCTCGGCGCGCACATCGCACAGGTGAGCTCGGACCACGCGCACGGCGGCGAGCTGATCGCCGACCTGCTTGCCAGCACCGGCGCGTGCAACGTCGCGATTGTCGGCGGCCCGCGCGCGCAATTCACCGATCTCAGCGGATCGAACACGACCTTCCCCACGGTGCGCTACGTGCAGACGCTGGAAAAATGCCTCTCCCAGGCCGGCATCGCGCACACGTATGTCGAGTCCGGCGAGGTGTGCGACCTTGACGGCGTGCGGCGCGCGGTGCATGGTGTGTTCAACGCCCACCCGGGCATCGACGCGTTTGTCGGCGCAGATTTGGCCGCCGCATTCGCGATGCAGGAGGCGACGATGCGCGGGATCGCCGTGCCTGGGCAACTGCAGATCGTGGCATACGACGGCACGATGGCCGCCGATTGCGCAGGGCTGCCGTTGACCGTGGTCCGTCAGGATTTCGACGCGATCGCGCACGCGCTTGCAGGCAGGATCGAAACGGAAATCACCCGGTTCGCGGGGGATGCACAATCACCGATGACGCAGACGCCAGAACCCGAGATTGTGCCGGTCACGCTCGAAGCACGCACCACGACACGCTAGCGTTCAGCGCCCCATCGAACCGACCCACCAGCCCACGATCACCATGGAGAACGGGATGACGAGGGTGACGACGAAATAGAAAGCCGCCATCACAAACTTTTTGCCCTTGGCGAGCGAGACCATCTCGTTGATCGCCGTGGAGAACGTCGAGAAGCCGCCGAGGAAGCCGGTCACAAACAGCAGATAGGTGTAATAGTTCACCGTCTGGTATGTGTAAGCAGCGGCCGCCACACCCGCAAGCAGCGACGCGAGCACGTTGATGATGAACGTGGAGAGCGGGAAGAGCTTGCGCCAGCTGCGTTGGATCGACGTGTTGAGCACGAACCGCGCCACGGCGCCCACACCGCCGCACGCGCACACCAGCAGGAACTGGCCCATCACTTCACCTCCCCCGTCATCGGATCGGCCACCACGGGAATTTCGTCGGTGTCCGGATCGGGATCGCCGGTGTGCGTCGTCGCGGCCAGCGCGGCGAGCGACGCCGACTGCAGCTCGTCGTTCGGGTCGGCAAGGCGTGCGCCCGCCACATCCGGGTCGGTCGGCACACGCACGCCGATTGCCGGTTTGGCGCGCGTCTGCATGCGCATCACGTCGGCCACCGCCTGCCTGGCGGAACGTTTCCGGGTGAGCTGCAGGCCGAGCCATGAGCCGAACCATGCCACCACCATGCCCGCGATGAACGTGAGCATGGTGTAGAGGAAGAATCCCCAATAGCCACCGTTGTGCATGGCGGTGATGTCTTCGATCATCATGGCCGACAGCGTGGAAAAGCCGCCGCACATGCCCATGCCGACACCGCGGCTGATCAGTTGCCGCGCACGTTTGCGTACCCAGATCGCCTGGGTCATGTATGAGGACAGCAGTGCGAACACGAAGGTCGCAATCATGTTGGCGATGAACGTGGCGGGGTGGAACGCCATCAGCAGGCGGTTCGTGGTGCCTTGGTACGGCAGCCACAGCCACAGGCCGTAACGCAGCGCCGTGCCGAAACAACCGCCGATGAACACGACGAGATACACCATGGCGTCGGCGAGTGGGTTGAACCGGGCCTGCACGCGCTTGAGCGGTGCGAGCGGCACGCTCGGCGGCTTGCGCGCGGCCGCGGCGCCGGTGGGATGCGGGCGCAGCAGCTCCTGTTCGAAATCGCGGGTCAGCGGGTTGTCTGAGTCCGCGTTCGCCGCTGGTTCACTGTCTGGTTCGGCGTGTGCCGTCAGCGACTGACCGCGCGAACCGCCGTCGTCGTACGTATGCATTGTGGGGTGTCACCGCCTCGGTACTTCTTTGGGCTTGGGCGTGTGCCGCCCATGATAGCCCACTGCGACAGGCCACGGACGGCGCACACCACGTGGTGGACGTCAGTCAATGAGCGAATGGACCTCGATGATGTGGTCGCGCTGCGGGCCGGTGCCAATGACCGAGATGCGGCAATTGGACAGCTCTTCGAGGCGCTTGACGTAGGCCTGGCAGTTGGCCGGCAGCTCGTCGAAGCTGTGCACCTGCGAGATGTCTTCGGTCCAGCCGGGCATCGTCTCGTAAATCGGCTTGGCGGCGGCGAACGCGGCCTGGTCGGTCGGCATGTCGTCGTAGCGCACGCCGTCCACGTCGTAGGCGACACAGATCGGGATCTCGTCGAGTCCGGTGAGCACGTCGAGCTTCGTGAGCACGATGTCCGTCAAGCCGTTGACCTGCGTGGCGTAGCGGTTGACCACCGCATCGAACCAGCCGCAGCGGCGCGGACGGCCGGTCGTCACACCGTATTCGTGGCCTTGCGCGCGCAGCCAGTCGCCCCACTCGTCAAACAGTTCGGTGGGGAACGGGCCTTCGCCCACACGCGTTACATACGCCTTGGAGACGCCGATCACGCGGTCGATCTTGGTGGGGCCCACACCGGTGCCGGTGCAGGCGCCGCCAGCCGTGGGATTCGACGACGTGACGAAGGGGTAGGTGCCGTGGTCCACGTCGAGCATCGTGGCCTGGCCGCCTTCGAACAGCACGGTCTTGCCGTCGTCGAGGGCGTCGTTGAGCACGAGCGAGGTGTTCGCCACATACGGCTTGAGGCGCTTGCCCAATTCGAGCAGCTCCTCCACCGTCTGGTCCACGTCGATGGGCCTGCGGTTGTAGAGCTTGACGAGCATCTGGTTCTTCTGGTGCAGCGAGCTAGACACCTTGTCGCGCAGATGCTCCTCGTTGAACAGGTCGTGCACACGGATGCCCACGCGGTTGATCTTGTCGGCGTAGGCCGGGCCGATGCCACGGCCGGTGGTGCCGATCTTCTTCTTGCCGGCGAAGCGTTCGGTGACCTTGTCGATCGTGCGGTGGTACGGCGCGATGATGTGCGCGGATTCGCTCACGAGCAGACGCGAGCAATCGATGCCGCGGCTTTCGAGCCCGTCGATCTCCTGGAACAGCACTTCGGGATCCACCACAACGCCGTTGCCGATGACCGGCGTGGCGCGCGGGCTGATGATGCCGGACGGCAGCAGGTGCAGCGCATACGATTCGTCGCCCACCACCACCGTGTGGCCTGCGTTGTTGCCGCCGTTGAACCGGGCGACGTAATCCACCTTGGTGCCGATCAGATCGGTGGCTTTGCCTTTGCCTTCGTCGCCCCACTGGGCGCCGATCAATACGATTCCGGGCATGTTCGCTCCTCTGGGTCGCCGTATTCCCGCCGAGGCAAGGTTACCCCACGCCCTGCCCGTTTGGCTAGAGGCGGGGTGCCAGAGGGGCGAAACCGCGCCGACGGAGCGTCTGCCGGGCCGACTACTTGAGCGCGCGGCCGGCGGATCCGAGTCGCTCGCACGCCTCGACGACGCGCGCGGCCATTGAATCCTCGGCCTCGCGCCCCCACGAACGCGGGTCGTACATCTTCTTGTTGCCCACTTCGCCGTCGACCTTGAGCACCTCATCGTAATGGCGGAACATGTGGCCCGCCACCGCGCGCGTGAACGCGTACTGCGTGTCGGTGTCGATGTTCATCTTCACCACCCCGTACGAGACGGCTTCGGCGATCTCCTGCGCGGTGGAGCCAGAGCCGCCGTGGAACACGAGCTCGAACGGCTTGCCTTCGGGCACGTCCGCGTCGAGGACGGCATGCACCGTGCCGCTCTGCACGCCGTTCCACACGCCCTGCTGGATCTCGTGGAGCAGGCCGGGGCGCAGCTTGACCACGCCCGGCTTGTATGCACCGTGCACATTGCCGAACGTGAACGCCGCCATGTACCGGCCGCGCTCGCCCAGTCCGAGCGCGTTGGCCACTTCGACGCCATCTTCGACCGTGGAATACAGCTTTTCGTTGATTTCCGCGCTATGGCCGTCCTCTTCGCCGCCCACCGCGCCGATCTCGATTTCGAGCACGGTGTGCGCCTGCACGGACTTGTCGAGCAGCCGGCGCGCGATCTCGATGTTCTCGTGCAGCGGCACGGTCGACCCGTCCCACATGTGCGACTGGAACATCGGCTCACGGCCGTGTTTGACTTCGTCAATCTCGATGTCGAGCAGCGGCTCGACCCATTCGCCCAGGTACTGCTTGGCGCAGTGGTCGGTGTGCAGGGCCACGGTGATGTTCGGGTATTTGCGCGCCACCTCGTGCGCGAACGCGGCGAAGGCAAGCGAACCGGTCACACGGTCCGCCACACGCTGGCCGGAAAAATAGGCGGCGCCGCCGACCGACACTTGGATGATGCCGTCCGATCCGGCGTCCGCGAGCCCCTGCAAAGCCGCATTGAGCGTCTGGCTGCTTGTCACATTGATCGCGGGGTACGCGTAACCGCCGCGGCGGGCGGCGTCGAGCATCTGGGCATATCGTTCCGGCGTTGCAATAGTCATACGCACCATTATCCCGCGCGCCACCGGCGCCCATGCGTAAAAACACGCCCTGAGCGTGGAATTGTCGCTTACATCACGCCAATTGTGAAGAGTGGCGCGCGCACATGTATATAAAAGTGCGTCTACGGGCGACTCTGCTAGGCTGGCTTACAGCAGACCAACCCCACCGATACCCGCAGCAGGCATCTCAATTCACACGAAGAAAGCGTTGTGACCACGATGAACAGCACAGACCCGCGACCCAACGACGATTGGAATCTCGAAGACGCAGCAGACGCCGCGGACACCGGCGATGTCGAGGAACTGGACATCGCCACGGCCAAGCGCGGCATGGGGCCGGTGGCCACAGCGCTCGTCACCGTGGCGGTGGCGTTGCTCGTGGTGGCAGGCGCGGGATTCGGCTGGTGGATGTGGCAGAACCACTGGCGGCAGGTCAGCATCACCGTAGACGGCGATCAACTGCACGCGCGCGCCGACACGACCGTTGCGCAGTTCCTGAAAGATCATGACAGTTTTCAACGCAAACCGGGCAGGCTCGTCTCGCTCAAAGGCGACGTGCTCGAACCGGCCGGCGGCAACGCCGTGCAGATCAAGCTCGACGGCACGACCATCCCCGTGAGCGAGTACGGCAGCACAACGCTCGCCCGCGCCACCACGATGACGGTCACGCCGGGCACCGACCGCACCGAGGAGCACACCGTGGAACAGCGCACTGTGCCGTTCACCACAGACATCAACCTCAACAACGGGCCGATCCAAGTGGTCACACAGCAGGGCAAGGACGGCACGGACGAGATCTGGATAGGCAAGCGGTCGAAACAGGAAATCAAGAAGCGCACGGTGGAACCCATGAAGAAGCTCACTGTGCAGTCGTTCTCGCCGCAGCCCGAAGGCAAGAAGGTCATCGCGCTGACCTTCGACGACGGTCCGAGCCAATACACCGGGCCGATTCTCGACATCCTCAAGAAGAAAAAAGTGAAGGCCACGTTCTTCGACCTGGGCGAAGAGGCGCTCGCCATGCCCGCGCTCGAACAGCGCATGGTCAAGGAGGGGCACCAGGTGGCCTCGCACAGCGTCTCGCACCCCTACCTGCCCAACATGTCCGCACAGGAGCTGCGCAAGGAGATCACCACGAGCTTCGCCGACCTCAAGGAAGCCTCCGGCACCGTCACGCGCACATTGCGCGCCCCGTACGGCGCGTTCGGCGTGCAGCAGTGGAAGGACGCCGCCACGGTGCTCGACCGGAACGTACTGTGGACGATCGACACCTTGGATTGGAAGCGCCCCGGCGCCAAGGCGATCCACGACGAGGTGATGAAGAACGCGTACAACGGCGCGATCGCGCTGATGCACGACGGCGGCGGAGACCGTACGCAGGACATCCAGGCCCTGCCCGGCATCATCGACGACCTGAAGAAGCAGGGATACTCGTTCGTCACAATCGACGAACTGTGCGAGATGGGCGGCGTGCCGAAGGCCGCGCAAGGCGAGGACTGAGCCTGCGCGCGGCCAATTCAGGGAAAGGGAACACACGTATGGCAAACGAGCAGAACCAACAGACACACCGCATGGTACTGATCGCAGAAGCCGCGCTCCTCATTCTCGGCTATGCACTGGTGATGCCGGTGCTGCTGTCGTCGTTCGACGGCGCACCGAATGACGCGATCCGCGCATGGCTCAACCACTCTGCAACGAACCTGTGGCTGCTCGTCGCCGGCACGGTCGCCGGTCTGGCATGCTGGATCGGCGCGGCCGTAGTGGAGAAGAGATACCGCCGACAGGGACGCATGGGCGGCTGGAAATCATTGGTCCGCCCCGTGGTCACCACAGTGACCGGCCTCTGCGGGTTCTGCGTGTGCTTCAGCCTGCCGCTGCTGTGCATCACGCATCTGTGATCAGCGCGCACTGCGGATCTGCGTGAGGAACCGTTCGGCGACCGGGCTCAACGGGCGGTCGCAGCGCCGTTGCACGCCAAACCGAACGCCGTCTCAGGTCGGGCATGCATCAGCCCGCCCAAGCGGACCGTTCGAGGCGATTGAACAGTTCTTCGAGAAGAACCTGTAAACCAGGCAAGGGTTAGCCGGCTGCGCAACTTGCATGGCGCAACCGGCTTTTTGCATATGCGAAATCCGCATACAACCTATGCATTCTCATGATTTGCTGCATACAAACAATCGGCCAATAATGCAAGGCAGCCAGCCAACAAAGTGAGGCACATATGAACGCATATCCAATCCCGGTCGGCGTGCCGACCGCATACGCACAGTCCTTGATGTTCCCGGTCGGTGAGCCGAACAGCGCGTACGCACAGTATTTCACCGGCCGCAGCTGGCTCGCGTCGATCTCCAATGAGCAGGTGAGCATGGCGAACGTGACGTTCGAACCGGGCTGCATCAACCATTGGCACATCCACCATGCCACGCGGGGCGGCGGCCAGATGCTCATCTGCGTGGGCGGCCGCGGCTACGCGCAGACCGAAGGGCTCGAGCCGGTCGACGAAGCCGAATACGCGAAGCTCAAGTAATCAATAATCAGAAATCAGGCTCATCATGACGAATCAGAATGACGATCTGCGCCGCACCGACCCGGGTTTCGCCGAGCGCATGCTGCACTTCGCGGATGTCGAAGTGGCGCAGGACCCCGACACGGCGCTCGACCCACAAACGCGCTATCTCGCGATCCTCGCGACACTGCTCGGCTGCCAAGGCACCGACGAATTCCGCATCCAGCTGGCACGCGCACTCGACGCGGGGCTCACGCCGGTGCAGGTGAAGGAAGTCGTGTATCAGGCGGTGGATTACCTCGGCATCGGCCGTGTGCGCCCCGTTCCTCGGCATCACGAACGAGGTGCTCGAAGCACGCGGTGTGGAGCTGCCGCTGCTCGCACACGCGAAGGCGAACATCGGCGTGGGCAACAGCGCCGACCTGTTGCGCAAAGTCGTGCTGCAATGCCTGCCGTACATCGGCTACCCGCGCACGCTCAATGCGCTGAGCACCGTCGGCGAGGCGGAACAAGCGGTCGCATCCGCCGAATGACGGCACGGATTGTGTGAATCTTGCGCAGAGCACAACGTGCACCGGCATGTTGCCCTACCCCCGCGCGCCTGCTGCCCATATAATCATGGGCAGCAGGCGCGCCCGCATTGCCGCGGGCCGATAAGTAAGGAGAGTGTGATGGCGGGATTTGCAGTATACACAAGCCAATATGGGCCGGTCCGCGTGGATTGGAACGACGGCGCGGTCACCGGGCTGCGCATCGTGACGCAGGCGGACAACGCGGCGGATGGCCCGGGTGAACCGACCGAGCTGACCGATTTGGCGTTCCACGAGCTGGAGCGGTATTTCGCAGGCGATCTGCGGCAGTTCACCACACCAATTGCGTTCACGTACGGCACGCCATTCCAGCAGTCCGTGTGGCGCGCGCTGCTGCAGATCCCGTACGGCGAGACACGCACCTACGCGCAGATTGCCGAGGCCGTGGGCCGGCCGAAGGCGGTACGCGCGGTGGGTTCGGCGAACAACCGCAACCCGATCCTGTTCATCGTGCCGTGCCACCGCGTGATCGGCGCGAACGGCAATCTCGTCGGGTATGCGTATGGCGTCGAGATGAAGCGCACGCTGCTGCAGCTCGAGCAGCGCGTTGCACAGGCCTGAGCACGGGTCTCAGCAAGTGGCCTGAGCGGTCCGGAGTGACCGCTCAGGCCACTTTTTGTTCATGCGTCCCGCGCCGATGGCCGATTCAGCAGATACCCGCACCCCCGCCGTCGCGCAAATCGATGTTCAGGCCCCTAACTGCGAATTGTGCGCCAGACGCGCGGGCGGCACACGTCAGTTCGCGAGTTTGAGGCCGGCAATGCACGCAACCATGCCGATGAGGCACAGGATCTTGAGCACCGACACGGATTCTTCGCCCACGACCATGCCATACACCACGGTAATCGCGGCCCCGATACCGACCCAAATCACATAGGCGGCGCCGACGCTGATCGAGCGCATCGCATACGACAGTCCAGCCATGCTTGCGGCCAGACCGCAGAAGAACACAATCACCGGAATGATTTTGGTGAATCCTTGCGATTTATCAAGCGCGACCGCCCACACCGCTTCGCAGATACCGGACAGAACAAGAACAATCCACGCCATGACGTGCCTCCAATGGCAAGTCTTTGCGCGTTCCTGGTACTTAACCGTCGTCAGGGAACCGGCGCCGTTCGCCGATCCAACGCATTATTGTAGCAAACCGCGCTCATACCGGAACGCGTACAACACGAGCAGCAGCACAGCAACCGCGGCGAACGGCACGCCGCTGAGCGCTGGGTAATGGTAGTTCATCGCGGTGGCGTTCAGCACCGCGCCGCCGACGAACGAACCGACGGCGTTGCCGAAGTTGAACGCGATCTGCACAGTGGCGCCACCGATCAGCTCGCCGCCGCCCTTGCCCGCTTCGGCCATCAGCAGCTGCTGTGGCGCGGAGACGAAGAACAGGCCGAACGCAATCACAAACGTCAGCAATGCGGTGCTCCAACGCGAGCCCGGCACCAGGAACACGGCGAGAAGCCCGATGCCGGCGACCGCCTGCCCCATGGCGGACGTGGCGCCAGGGTGCCAATGGTCAGCGATGCGCCCGCCGCACAATCCGCCCACGACCATGCCGAAGCCGGCGAGCATCATTATCGCCGAGACCATGTTCGACGGCCAGCCGCCCACCTTCTGCAGCCACGGGCTCACGTAGCTCCACCAGCAGAAAATGCCGGTATTGCCTACGAACACGGCAATCAGCACCATCCACGGGCCCGGTTTGCGCAAAAAGCGGAACTGCCCGCGCAGGCCGGCGTCCTCCACCGGCTGAATGTACGGGATCCACAGGCGCGCCAGCAACGCGGTCAGCGCGGCGATCGCGGCAAGTAGGCAGAACGCGAGCCGCCACGTCATGTGTTCGGCGAGCAGTGTGCCGGCGGGCACACCGAGCATGTTCGCCACGGTCTGCCCCGTGACCATGGCGGAGACGGCGCGCGCTTCCTTGCCTTTCTGCGCGAGCAGTTTCGCAATCAGTGTGGCCGTGCCGAAGAACGCGCCATGCGGCAGGCCCGCAAGGAACCGCGCGGCGATGAGCATCGGCGCATTCACCGCGGCGGCGCTCAGCGCGTTGCCGGCGAGCGCGATGATCATGAAGATGATGATGAGGGTGCGCGGTGGAATCCGGCGCCCGAACACGAGTAACAACGTGCCCACGCACACGCCGATCGCATATGCGGAGATGAAATTGCCGGCGAACGGGATGCTCACGTGCATCGTCTGCGCGGCCTGCGGCAGGATGCCCATCATCACGAATTCAGCCGCGCCGAGCACGAACGCGCCGGCGGCCAGGGCGAATAGGCCGAGGCCGTGGTGGTTGCCAGCGGGATGGCGCGCGTCGACCATGCTACCGCCATGCACGACATCAGTGCCGAGTCCGTTCGACGAATTGACTATCATGTTCGCCATCTACCTCACCTTGATCACGCGTTGTCGGCCGGCGGAAAACGCTCGGCATGAAATGCCTAATAGCATAACGCAGCCCCGCCCCTACCCAACAGCGGGAATACCGTCACAACGCATGCTCACACGACCAATCTGACCGCGGTGTCTCCTGTGACATCAACGACGGCCGTTGCCTCACGCGTCTTTCCACCGGGATACGGCATCACGCCTTCCGGATCAACCGAACACACTGTCTGCGCTTCCCATGTATCCGCCGGCAAGGCTTGCGTGACCTTTCCGTCCACCCCGGTATATCTGGCCATCGCATCGGTTCTGCGGCTACTTTTCGGGGTGAAGGATACGAAGCAGTTGCGCATCGGATCACCAGAGGAGTTCACCACCAATGCGGTCACCACAAATGTCCTGGAATCCTCACGTTGAGCCAAACAGAGGCCGACTATGGCCAGCACACATACCACAGACATGATGAAAAGAGCATATCCAAGCACTCGGCCAGTTTTTTTCTTCACCATGATTAGTCATTATTTGAGTCAGTATATAATTTATATACTCTGTCATTGAACCGTGGCCCATATAATTGCTGTGCAATGACATCCGAGGTAGAAGTCACACTGTTCACCCAACCAATACCGGTTGATGCATCATATAATTGCAACCAAGGACCGCCGGACGACCCCCGAGCGTCCACAAAAGAACACCCCTCAGCCTTCAAGGTGTCTCCTATGCCGAGCGGATATACGGTGCTCACTGTAGCCCCACATGACTGCGGCACCCTATTGTCCCCAGGATTCTTCGGATATCCAAAAATCGTCGCATCAAAGCTACCCAAATTCGAATGGCCGAAACCATGGCCACCGTATATTGCTACCAGATTCTTCAACGAATCGGGCAATACAGAAGTATTGACCGAAAGAAATCCAACATCGTTAGCTTCTTCACCTGCAGAACCGCCTTTTTCAAGCCAATCCGTAAAGACCCTCGCCGTGCCACCCGGAAACATCTGTTGTCCACCATGAGGTGCAGCACTAGGTGTGAACATGAAACTCTTATACCAAGTTGAGTTTTTCCCTCCATGCAAGCAATGCGCAGCAGTGAGCACCAATTTCTTCGAACTGCTGTTCACCAAGGATGCACTGCAACTTGCAGCAACGCCGTCCGCCGTAAACATCAACAGTCCAGTCGGCATGGAAGACGTATCTTCAGTGAAGCCAGAGCGAGCATTCACCGCAGCGCGAGGAAGCGCAGGCTCAACGGGAGCGAAAGATGTAGTGATATTATCTTGCGGGTTTTGATGCCGTAAACCCACCTCATCCATATAGGTCGATCGCAAATCAATGCGGTTATGCATCGCTTCGCGAATTTTATCATACGTCCAATAACGATAAGCTTCTTGCGCTTGCCCGTCAGTCATTACATAAGAAGAAGTACTGTCAGAATATATCGAGTTTGAAGTGCGCGCAAAATCCGATAGACCCGGCACATCAGTCCGCTCCGAGGCGAATGCCTCCATTGGAACGCTCAACACAATCAAAGCCACCAAAGCACTTGCTGAAAGTTTTCTTTTGCTCATTGTGGCGCTCTCCCCCTCATCAAAAATGTACAATAACACGAAAATTATATCACTCTTTGCTTATCCTGCTTGTAACACGATGTGGCAGTAGGCATGTCTTCCTATCTTTATTGAGCATGCCCATTAATGCACACGCTTTTCCTTGGTTCTGGTATGTCCCGAACATGAGAAAGAAACCGGTCGGTGCCTGTCATTACCCCGGTGTGCGGCAACGCGATGATCAAGCACTGTAGAAGCGATTCGAGCTCCCCTCGATGGCGATGCGCCTCATGCACCATTACCTCGATATCGCCATGAATCCAACTAAAGAGTCTAACTTTTCTACACCACCTCGAAATGCAAATGTATAACAATGCATTACATAAGTTGCACAGGGGTGACTGCTGCGATAGTCCACAGAAAGAGGCAACAGCATGAGCGAAACAACAACCGTGAGCTTCCGTACAGATCGCGAAGTAAAAGAAGAAGCCAAAGCGCTGTTTGAATCCATGGGTATGGATCTCTCCACCGCGCTTAACGTATTCCTACGCCAATCGATTCTCGACAACGGTATGCCATTTACCATCATGCGTGAACGACCAGCCAACATCAAGGCACGCCGTCAGGTCGACCCTGCATAAAGGCAGATCCTTTACCACCACTGAAGCATTGATGAAGGATCGAATGGATGCTTAACCGCATCTTTCGCACCACGCAATTCAAGAAAGACTAGTATTGACACGGACCGGCTCCCACGACGATTTGTTTTAATGCACCGGCTGCGCGTCAAGCGGCACGGCAGAACGGTCGGCTAACCGCATGTAGTCCGGGCCGAGCCATGTGGTGAGCTCGGTGGGGTGCAGAATGAGCGGCATGCGCGGGTGCACCGGCGCCATGCTCGCATTCGCGCGCGTCGTCACCATCGAATACTCGTGACTGCGGTGGATGCCGCCGATGAAGATGACCGGCATGCGCGGAATCGTGAACATGTACTGCTGTTTGATCGTGCGGCCGGTGTGCTCGCTGATGCGCGTCTCCGTGCCGCTTGACTCGTAGAACCAACGGCAGGCGATGATGCAGCGGTCGTGTTCCATTGACGCGCGCCAGATTGGCTTATCGGCGCTTTCGATGCGCGTGTTGAAGATCGGCTGCGGATTCCACTGTGAGCTGTAGCCCCACTCGAGGTCCGCACGTTCCAGTGCGCCTGGCGCGAGCCGATCAACGCCGACCGCCGTGTCGAACGTGGGGACGATCACCGGCACAACCGACTTTGGGTAGACGTCGATTCGTCGCTCTGTTGAGGCATCCTCTGGTTCCGGATAGTCGAACTCCTGCTGGCTGTACTCCTCCGGCGATTCCGGTTCTGCCACCGGCCGCCCGCCGGTCAGTTGGGCGATGAGCAGGTTGATTTCCTCGTCTGACAATCCCACGTAATGCGCACACATGGTCTCACGGTACATCGGTGGCCTTGTACCCGGTTTGTGCCTATTCTTTCGGCGTCATGAATCAAGCTCCGCAACCCATTCTTTGCTACGGGTAGTGCTTCTCTCGCTACGGGTAGTGCTTTCCCAACCGACTCACCCCTAGAAATCGCCATTTTCCAACGATTGTAGATGGATTTTGCCCGTGAGAGCACTACCCGTAGCAACAGAAGCACTACCCGTAGCAACGGTGCGGTCCTCAGAAGTGGGGTTATAGGCCAAAATTTGTTGCCAAAATGGCTCACAATGGCTCATTCCAGCAAAGCAAAACGGCTGAAATCGTTGGAAATCAGCCGTTTTCGAGTGGAGCGGATGACGGGAGTCGAACCCGCCTCTAAAGCTTGGGAAGCTTTCGTTCTACCGATGAACTACATCCGCAGGTGACCACTCACGCAGTCACAAGAAGATAGCGTACCACACGCGGTGACCCAGCACTACCTCCGGTAGCCGGTCTGCGAATACAGCTGTGCGTAGCCCGGTCCAACTTCACCGGTCGTCATACCCGCGTTCACGCCCGGCGCACCCATCGCCGCGGCCATCTGCTGCAGGCGCGCGATGCGGTCCGCGGTCGGCGGATGCGTGGAAAACATCTTGGAGATCCCCCGCGCGGAGAACGGCGATTCGATCATCATCGCCGCCACGGAGCGGTCAGTCGCGGTCGGTGGCATCGGGTTCGCTGCCACACCGTTCTCGATTTTGTACAGCGCCGAGGCGAGCGCCAATGGATCGCCCGTGAGCACGCTGCCGTCCTCGTCCGCGTCGTATTCGCGTGTGCGAGAAATCGCCATCTGGATGAGCGACGCCGCAATCGGCGCGAGAATGACGCTCAGCATTGCGCCGACTGCGCCCAACGCGCCGCCGCCATTGTCCGAATCGCGGTTCGAGCGCGTGGAATTGCCGAAGTACATGAGCGAATAGCCCAGGTACGAGATGACCGTGGCCATCGCGCCCGCGATCGCCGACGTGCGGATGTCGTGGTTGTACACGTGCATCAACTCATGCCCAAGCACGCCGCGGATCTCGCGCTCGTCCAGGATCTGCAGAATGCCCTGCGTGCAGCAGACCGCCGCGTGCCGCTCGTTGCGGCCGGTCGCGAACGCGTTCGGCGTGGCCGTCGGCGCAACGTAGATGCGCGGCATCGGCTTGCCCGCCTTCTGCGACAGCTCGCGCACAATGCGGTAGAGTTCCGGCGCCTGCTGTTCGGTCACCGGCTGCGCGTGCATCGACGCGATCGCGAGCTTGTCGGAGAACCAGTACGAGACAAATGATGCGCCCAACCCGATGATCACGTAGTACCCGAGCGTGTTGACACTCGCGCCTGTGGCCCACCAGATGATCATGATGATCGCCCACATGATTGCAAAGAGCAGCGCGGTTTTCAGCCCATTGTAATGATTGTGCAGTTGCGTTTTCCCGTTCATAGCCCCAGTCTACGGCAAGGGTCGCGCGTTCACGCGGCGCGCATGGCGTCGTCGACGGTCTGCGCGAGCGCGGTGAGCAGGTCGTCGCGCGCACACGCGTTCGTGAGCATGGCGAGCACATAGCCCTGCGGCTTTTCGCTCAGCTGCATGGACCCGGCCGGGATCACAATGCCCGCGTCGTTGTACGCGTACAGATTGCCTTCGCCATAGATCCAGCCGGCCTTCGACGCGACGATCTCACCCTCGCCGTGCACTGCGGCTATCGACGAGTTGAGCGAGCTGCGCATCTGCTGCGCGAGCCATGTGCGCTCCTGCGCATCCGCCGCGTCCGCCGAGGCACCGAACAGGTAGTCGTAGCTGTTGACCCACATGCGCGCCAGGTCGATGGCGGTGACGTCGCCGTAATACCCGTTGAGACCCGTGGTCGCGCCGGTGCCGGCGAGCCACTGCATGGTCGGCGCCGCACCGAACCGCTTGTACAGCGCCTCGTACGTGTCGTTGTCCGAGACCTGCAGCGTCTGCGTGATGAGCTGGTTGAGCCCGGCCGCGTCTGCGGTCGCAGATGTGGCGACGGCATTGATGTCGACCGCGCCGGTCTGCGCGAGCGAGACGATGTACGGCGCCTTGATCGACGACGCCGTGTACATGGGCATGCCGCCGTACGACGCGATGGCGGCGCCGGTGCGCATGTCGACGACCACGAACGAGGCTTGGTACCCCTGCGCCCGGAAGTCCTCGATGCGCTCCATGAGCTGCGAGCGTTGCATCTCGTTGAGCTCCACGCCCGCGGACGCGAGCGTCGACGAGCCATCCAGCTGGCTGAGATTGGCGAACGCCGCCGGTATGACCTGCGCGAGCGTGGGCGTGGGCGTGATTGTGGGGGTCGGCGAAGGCGAGACGGTCGGCTGCGCCTGCGACTGCATGGTCGCAGTGGCCGACGCAGACGGCGCCGCCGCAGAAGCGGAAGTCTGATGCGCCGCCACGCCCATACTCGCAGCGGAAAGCGCAGCCACGAGCAAAGCGCTGAAACAGACGGTCTTCCACCGCGAAGCCGATTGCGCATGCCGCACGATGGCGTTGTCGAGCTGTGCATCGGTCATTGGAGGAATGTTGTTGCGGCCCTGCGCCGACCGCTCACTTCGATGCATCTTCCGCACCCGTTCCCATAACTACCTGGATGACAAAACTCTCGAGACAACTATAGGCAACGGGCGCGAAGAATCAGTCCGCGATGTCGTGCGCGAGCTTGCGGAACTGCTCGGGGTCGATCACCTTCTTGTGCTCGCGGCCCTCCTTCGCGCCCTCGGCACGCTCGTACGCGTCGATGCGCTTCCAGCCGGCGAAATCGATCGGCTTGATGCCACGCTCGGCGAGCAGGCGGTCGATCGATTCGGGGTCGCGGTCGGCGGCGAGCTGCGCATGCTCCTTCGCCGCGGACAGGTCCTCGAGCATGTTCGTCACGATGAGCAGGGCGTCCGACTTCGTGGAGCCGATCAGACCCACCGGGCCGCGCTTGGCCCAGCCGGTGGCGTAGAGGCGCTCGCGCACATCGGGCGTCTCATGGTCCACGGTGATGCGGCCGTCGCCATTCGCGTTGGCCAGATGCGCGCCGCGTTCGTCGTAGGCGATGCCCGGCACGGATTCCGGCTGGTAGCCGATCGCATGGTAGACGGCCTGCACCGGGTAGTCGGCGAATTCGCCGGTGCGGTGCATCACGCCGTCGGCGCCTGTTTCGGTGCGCTCGACGCGGATGCCCACGACCTTGCCGTCTTCGCCGAGGATCTCGGTCGGCGCGCTGTTGAAGTGCACATAGTATTTGCGGTCGGCTGGATTGCCTTCGAAGTCGACGTCGCCATCGTCTTCCATATCCTCGGCCATCTCGCGGATCGCGAACAGTTCCTCGACCATCTGGCGGGTCAGCTTGTCTTTGCCCGCCTCCTCGATCGTGTCGTCGTCGAGTTCGAAGTCATCTTCGTCAATGATGAGCTGCACGCCAGGCAGTTTCTCCATTTCGCGCAGCTCCTGCACCGAGAACTTCGCCTGGGCCACACCACGGCGGATGAACAGGTGCAGCGTCTTCGCTTTGTTTTGCGCGATGCCCTCATACACGTTGTCGGGAATGTCGGTGCGGGCCTTGAGGTCGTCGGCGTTGCGCATGAGTTCGCGAGCCACGTCCATCGCCACGTTGCCGCCGCCGATCACAGCGACTTCCTCGGCTTCGAGCGGCCATTCGCGCACACCCGTCGGGTAGCCGTCGTACCACTCGACGAACTTGGCGGCGCCGTACACACCTTCAAGGTCGGCGCCCGGGATGCGCAGCGGTTTGTCCTTGATCGCGCCGGTCGCGAAGAGCACGGCATCGTAGCGCTCGAGCAGGTCCTCGAGCGTCACGTCTTTGCCGAACTCCACGTCGCAGTAGAGGTGGATGTTCGGGTTGTCGAGCGTCTTTTCAAGCGCCGACGCGATGAACTTGATCGACGGGTGGTCAGGGGCCACGCCGTAGCGCACCAGGCCGAACGGCACCGGCAGCTTTTCGAACAAGTCGATGCGCGCGTTCGTGCCCAGACCCAGTTCGTCGCCGAGCTTGGCGAGCTGGCGCAGGAAAATGTCGGACGAGTAGACGCCGGCGGGGCCCGCGCCGATTACAGCAATACGAAGTTCAGAATCTTGAGTCACGGAACTCTAGAGTAGTCGACGAGGGCGAACGATGGAAGAGGGGTGCGCGGTGCCCTGATTTCGATGTTTTCGCCGTTTTGGTCAGCGTTTTCGCCGTCCTTGCCCGCGTTTTCGCTGTTTTGGTCACTTATCAAGCCAAAAAGTGACCAAAACGGCGAAAACACTGGCAAAAACGGCGAAAACGGCGCGCGCTATCCACATTTGCACAGACGCAAGGGCCGCTCGACCACAGCGGGCATGCGGGCTGGCCACCGCCGCGGAGGGTGCAGTAGCGTACCCGCATGAGCAGAACGACCAGAGTGCAGATCGATTCCCTGATACGGCAGGCTGCCGCGGAACAGCGGTGCGTCGTCGGCACAACGCGCCCTGTGCAACGTGGGTTGCAGTACATGTGCCGGCAAGGGTTGATGGTCAACCCGTACATCAACCTGTACTGCCCCGCCGAACCATGGCAGACGATGAACGGCTGCGAGCGCCAACTCTATATATTGCGCGCGCTCCAGCTCACCCATGGTTGGACGGCCGCCGGCGAATCCGCGGTGGAGGCGCATGGGCTGCCGCACCCGTGCTCTATGCATGAAGGACTGATCACCATCGCCAGCGCGCACACCAGCAGCAATCCATACGGCGGGAAGCGCTATAGCACATGCCGCAACGCACCTGCCACGGCCATGCCCGTGCGTGGTTCGCGGCAACCACTGCGCAGGATATTCGTGCGCGGTGATGAGCCGATCATCGTCAATGGCGTGCGCGCCACATCCCTGCCACGCACGGTGGTGGATGCCGTGATGCTCGGCACATTCGAATCGTCGATGGAGATCATCAACCATGTGCTGGCCCACGGGCTGACGGAAAGCGAGCTGCGCGCGTACTGCGCCGGCCGGCGCATCGACCATGCGCGCATCGAAAGCGTGCTGACCTACGCGAATCCGCTCGCGGAGAATGGCGGCGAATCGCTGGTGTACGCGACGATCATCCGCGCGGGGTTCGCGATTCCCGAATTGCAGTGCGAGTTCGAGAACTTCGACCACCCGGACTATCCGCTCCGCGTCGATTTCCTGTGGCGCACCGACGATGGGCGCATGATCGTGCTCGAATATGACGGGCTGCGCAAATACCAGGATCCGACGATGACCCGGCACGCGCTGCAAGAGAACATCACCCGGCAGGCGTCGCGCGATCAGATGCTGCTCGCCCAGCACGTGACGAAGATTGTGCATTGCTTCGCCGAAGACGTGTACCAACCCGAACGGCTCATCGCCAAGCTGGATCAAGCGGGCGTGCCGCGTCTCCCACAGCCGCGTGCATTACCTTTCTAAGCACCATCCCTCTCCTTCCCCATCCATTGCCGGCTTTCCTGCTTCACCCCTTATGAATTCACTGTTTTGGTCGGTGTTTTCGCTGTTTTGGTCACTTATCAAGCCAAAAAGTGACCGAAACAGCGAAAACACCGACCAAAACAGCGAATATGCCGAGGGAAGCAGCGTCTCAGTCCCTGTCGAACAGGGCGGTGAGCGCCCACAGGATCGACACGACGTCGATGCCCTCCTGCAGGAACGCGCCCACAACCACCGGAATCAGGTTGAATGCCGCGCACACCATGCCCACAATCGCGAGCGCAAGACCCACACACACCGCCTGCAACATGATGCGCTTGGTGCGGCGCGCGATGGAGATGGCCCGCGGCACGCATGCGATGTCGTCATTCATGATGACGACCTGCGCAGATTCCGAAGCGGCAGTCGACGTGCCGTCGGTCATGGCCATGCCGATGTCCGCCACGGCGAGCACGGGCGCATCGTTCACACCGTCGCCGACCATCATCGTGACAGGGCGGTGCATCGATTCGCCGAGCAGCTTCGTCATGACGCGATCCCACCACGGGTCCTTGCCCTTCGCCGCTTCTTCGGAGGCTTCGCGCACAGCGTTCACCTTGTCTTCGGGCAGCAGCTCGTAGCGTACGTCGGTGATGCCGACTTCGTTCGCGATGATCATCGCCGAGGCCTTCTTGTCGCCCGTGACCATGGTCAGGTCCTTGACACCGAGCTCATGCAGGCGGTCGATGGACTTGCGCGCATTGGCACGCGGCACATCACGCAGCACGATGCGGGCCGCGAGCTTGCCGTCGATGGCAATGTACGTGGCCATCTCGTCGGGCTCGAGTTGCGCGGGCCACAGGTCCGCCGCCTTGTGGTCCTCACGCTCCATCGCCTTCTCATTGGCCTCCGCCTCCTGGGCGTTGCGCGCGGTGGCCGAGGCGATCCGCTCACCGGTCACATACGCGAAACGGCCCACGCGCACCGGGTGGCCATCCACCGTGCCGGAGACGCCTTTGCCCGCGTCTTCCACGATATTGCCCACCACCGGGTAGTTCTCGATCGGGTCGGGCAATTCGCCGGCGGCAGTGCGCGGATTGCGGTGGCCGACGCGCGCGCTCTTCGGCACACGGTGCAGGCGCTCCATCGCCTCTTTGCCCGCTTCGGTGATGCCTTTTGCCAGCACGTGCACGGAGTAGCTTTCGATAACGCCGGCCATGAGCAGAATCTCATCTTCGGTGAGGCTCGCAGGGACGTCCTTTGCCTTCTGCACACCCACCACGCGCGGCTGTTTGACGGTCAGTGTGCCGGTCTTGTCAAAGAAGACGTGCGTGACGCGCCCCAGATTCTCGAGTACGTCCTGCGCTTTGATGAGGATGCTCGCTTTGGCGAGGCGGCCAGTGCCGGCCACGTACGCGACCGGCGCCGCGATCAGCAGTGGGCAGGGAGTGGCGAGCACGAGCACCTGCGCGAATCGCAGGGGCGTGCCGGAGACCGCCCACGCGATGCCGGCGATGAGGAACGAGATGATGGTGAACGGCACCGCGAGCATGTCTGCCGTGCGCACCACGGCCGCACGCGAATCCTGCGCGGACTGCACGAGTTTGAGGATCTGCTGGTATTGAGAGTCCTTGGCGAGCGATGTGGAGCGGATCATCATCGTCGTCGAGCCGTTGATAGCACCGGAGAGCACCTTCGCGCCGGAGAACACCGTGCGTGGCACCGGCTCGCCGTTGATGTTGCTCAGGTCAAGCGTGGCCGAGCCGGACAGCAGCGTGCCATCGACCGGCACAATCTCGCCGGGCAGCACGAGCAGCACGGAGCCGAGCTTCACCTGATCCACAGGCACGGTGGTGAAGTGGCCGTTGCCCGCACTGAGCGTCTCGCCGGTGCGCTGCGCGTCGTCGATTGCCTGCTGCACCGCGCGGAATCCTTCGGAATCGGTTGCGGCGTCAGTGCCGGTCACGCCGGGCAATGTGACGACGTGCGCCTGTTGCGGCGCGGCTTTGATGAGTGCGGTCAGGTTGCCGCGCGCCTTGGATTGCGCGTAGGACTCGATGGCGTCGCCCGACGCCACCATGAGCGTGACGGCCCAAGCCGCCCAATACTGCTGCACCGCCACGGTGGAGGCGAGCGCCACGACCGCGAGTAGATCCACGCCCACATGGCCTGCGCGCAGGCTCTTGATCATTTCGCGGATGCTGGTGATGATGGTCCATGCCACAAGCAGGATCACGATCCATTCGCCCACACCGGGGTCGAATGCGGAAGGGATATGGCCCCATGGGCGCCACGAGGGGATGAGCGCCAAAGGAATCGCCGCCAGAATCACAATCGGCAGCAATGGCACTTCTTTACACAGATCGATGATTTTTCTCATCGCATCTCCTTACGGTCCGGTATCTCCATGCATGCGGCACGAACCGCATGCACCAATCACGCCTTGTTAACCCATCGAATGACGCGTTGCGTGACCACTCGATACACGGCGTAAAAAGATTGCACTGTCTTCAGTTATACGGGTCACCCTAGCAACATCCATGCGACAACTCAATTCGGGAGCGGGCCAAGGCCAAAATATGGCGAGTCCCGCCGCTCCCCCGTGCAGGGAACGGCGGGACTCGCGTGCTGAGCGGGCGGTATGCCTTAGCGCAGCAGGCCCTCGAAGGGGTTGATCAGCCCGTCGCCGTCGTCTGAACCATCATTGCCGTTGTCGTTCTGGTTGCGCTGCTGGTTCTGGCTGTCGGACTCCTGGCGATTCGTGCCATTCACGGCGTCTTCGGCCTTGTCGAACTTCACATTGAGTTCGAGCGTCTTGCCGTCGCGCACCACGGTGAGCTTGGCGGTCGAATCCATGGCGGCCGCACGCACAAAGCCGAGGAGCGAATAGTTGTCACTGACGGCCAGGCCGTTGAAGCCCACGATCGTGTCGCCCACCTTGACGCCGGCTTCCTGTGCCGGGCCGCCGTCCACCACCGCCTTGACGACGGCGCCGCCGCGCGTCACGCCGTCAGCCGTCACGGTGCCGCTCTGGATCGTGACGCCGAGCGCCACGTGCTGCACCTTGCCGCTCTTGATGATCTCGTCCGCCACGCGCTTGACGAGGTTGGACGGGATCGCGAAGCCGATGCCGATCGAGCCGGAGGACTGGGAGCCGGAGGCCATCGAAGCGATGGACGAGTTGATGCCGATCACCTGGCCGGCCGCATTGAACGTGGGGCCGCCCGAGTTGCCCGGGTTGATCGCGGCGTCGATCTGCACCGCGTTCGTGACGATCTGCGTGTCGTCTTCGTCCATCACAGTCACCGGCCGGTTGAGCGCGGAAACGATGCCGGTCGTCACCGTGCCGTCGTAACCGAGCGGATTGCCGATCGCCATGACCGGCTCGCCCGGGGCCAGGTTGTCGGAGTCCGCGAACTCGACCGCGGTCAGGTCGGCCGGCGGGTTCTCGAGCTTGATCACCGCTAGGTCGGTCGTGGTGTCGGTGCCCACGGTCTTCGCTTCATACAGGTCGCCGTTGTCGAGCGTCACAACGATGCGTTGCGCGCCGGAGACCACGTGGTTGTTGGTCACGATATTGCCGTCTTTGTCGAGGATCGCACCAGTGCCCTGTGCGACACCGCTCTGCGTCTGCGTCTGGATCGAGACGACAGACTTTGAGACCTTGTTCGAGACCGCGGTCCAGTCGGGCGTTTCGCCACCTTCGACCTTCGCCGTGCCTTCACCGCCCTTGTTGGTGGTCAGGCTGGTCATCGAACCCGAGCCGGGGATGTTCACCCAGCCGTTCGCGAGCGCCGCATACCCCAGGCCAAGGCAGATCGCGGCGGTGACCACTGCGGCCACCACGGCCACGAGCACGTTGTTCGGCGTGCGCTCGGCCTGCTTCATCGGCGCGCTGTACGGGTTGTTCGGGCCGCCGAACGAGTTCTGTCCGTGCGGTGTGGTGGGGCCGGTCGGCGTGGCACCGCCGTGCTGCTGACCGTGCGGATTGCTCGGCTGCGCGGGGCTCGGCTGTCCAAATAGCCCGCCAAACGGCTGCGTGGGCTGCGATTGCGGCTGCTGATGCTGGTTCTGGTCTTGATACGGCAGCCCAAACGGCGGCATCTGCTGGGTCGGTTGCGTCGGTGGATTCGCCGCAGGCTGATGAGACGCCGGGGTCTGCCCCGGGCGGAACGCACCATACTGCGGAGCCGGGCGGTACGGGCCGCTTGGCGATTCGAGTGGCGAGAGGTCGCCGTCATCCTGAATCGGCGTCGTCACTGCACCATCGGTGTCGTTGGCAGGCGCGCCGGCCGCCGCCGGTGCAGCGGTCACCGGCAACGGATTGCCGGCATCGGAAGCGCCGTCGTATGCGGAAGTGTCGTGCGCATCTGTCTGTGCGCCCGACGTGGCGGGCGGCAGCGGAGCGGCGCCCTGCACGCCTGCGCTCGGCGACGTCGGCGCGGTGTGCGGCGCGGCCGGATCGGTGCCATGGTCCGCGGGGTCGCCGGGCGTGCCCCACGGGGTGTTGTGTTCGTCAGTCATGACGCTCCATTCCTCGAAATGTTCATTCACGTATATCGTTCGCTTCCCTCGATCGTAACCGCACAATCGTTGCAATTACGCCGTTGGTTGAAGCACCGTCTTTTAGTTAAAACGTCAGTGCTGGAAGTTTCCTGAACGTTTCTTGAAAACTGCGAACATATCTTTTGAAGAAATGGTGGATTCCATCTACACCGGCCCATCTACAGTGGTCAGCATGACAAGTCTTCTCGCACATCCGCGCGGCGCGGAGCCCGGACAGCCGGGCGACCGCTCCGCATTTTCCTTCGAACAGCACACCCGCCTCACCGACTCCCCCACCGGCAAGGGGCGCGGCGGCGCGCGCTACGGCCGCACCGGCGTGATCCACACGCCGCACGGCGACATCCGCACGCCCGCGTTCGTGCCGGTGGCCACACAGGCTGCGATGAAGGCGGTGCTGCCCGAGTCGATGGTGCAGCTCGGCGCGCAATGCCTGCTGTCCAACGCGTTCCACCTGTACGAGCGGCCCGGCGAAGATGTGCTCGACGAAGCCGGCGGACTCGCGAAGTTCATGAACTGGGACGGCCCCACGTTCACCGATTCCGGCGGATTCCAAGTGCTTTCGCTCGGCGCGGGATTCAAGAAGACGCTCGCGATGGACACGACCGACATGAAATCGGACGATGTGATCGCCAAAGGCAAGGAGCGCCTGGCGTTCGTGGACGAGGACGGCGTCACGTTCAAATCGCCGCTCAACGGGTCACTGCACCGCTTCTCCGCGGAAATCTCGATGAACATCCAGCACAAGATCGGCGCCGACATCATGTTCGCGTTCGACGAGCTGACGACGCTCATGAACACGCGCCGCTATCAGGAGAATTCCGTCGAGCGCACATTCCGCTGGGCACGCCGGTGCGTGGATGAGCACAAGCGCCTCACCGAATCGCGTGTAGGCAAGCCCTACCAAGCGCTCTACGGCGTGGTGCAGGGCGCGAATTACGAGGACCTGCGCCGGCGCGCGGCCCAGCAGATCGCGTCGCTCGACTTCGACGGCGTGGGCATTGGCGGCGCGATGGAAAAGCGCATCATCGGCGACATCTGCGCGTGGATCTGCGACGAGATGCCCCAGGAGAGGCCACGGCATGTGCTCGGCATCGCCGCGGTGGACGACATCTTCGCATGCGTGGAGAACGGCGGCGACACGTTCGACTGCGTCGCGCCCGCGCGGTGCGCACGCAACGGCGCGATCTTCACACGCGATGGCCGGTACAACATCAAACGCGCGCAGTTCAAGCACGACTTCGGCCCTCTCGAAGAGGGGTGCACGTGTTACACATGCACGCATTATTCGCGCGCCTACGTGGACCATCTGCTGCGCGCGCGGGAGATGAACGGGTTCACGCTCGCCACGATCCACAACGAGTATTTCTTCGTGCATCTGCTCGACGACATCCGCGCGTCGATTGACGGCGGGTATTTCGACGAGTTCCGCGACGCGACGCTCGCGCGCTTCTATGCGAACGGCTCGCGCGGGTGAAGGCGAACGGGCAACACCAGCACCAATGTACGCCGCGCTTAGGGTAAGACGCAGCGTACGGGTGTATCTCGCTTACGTGAGTGCCATAATCGGCCACCTTCGAGTATCGATGTCCCATACCCTTGGAATTTCGCCATTGTTTGAAGCCAATACTCGTCGGCACCGCATATAAAGCACTCGCGTAAGCGAGATACAATCCGCCTCCCTGCAGGTTTCCGCCCAATCCACTAAAAACGCCAATGCGGGCGAAATACACGTTCCGCCGAGAGTGCCCATACAAGGCGGAAATATGGGCCGGGCTATTCAGCGGTCTCCCACTGCCCACAAAACGCCCCACCTCAATATGATGAACTATGTAGAATACCTCCGCAGCCCCACATCCTCTTCAGGAGCATCCCGTCTGGGCAAAAGCAGCCACCATGGTCAGCACCTTGCGGACCAACGCAACACGCCGAATTGCACTAATCGACGGTGTAGTGTAGGGTAGTTCTTTGTCTGCGAGCGTGGCGGAATGGTAGACGCGCTGTCTTCAGGTGGCAGTGAGCGTATGCTCGTGCGGGTTCAAGTCCCGCCGCTCGCACTCTTCACAAACGGCTGATTTCCAACGAAGTCAGCCGTTTTGCGTTGGCGGAACAGCCCTCCCAAAGGTACCAAACATCTGAAAAGCAACTGCAGTCTTTGGTTTCCATACGCCCATCCTTTGGCGGCATCCACGCAAAGCACGGCGGTACTTGAACCCGTACGTCCAAGCACCGCCGCTCGCCTCCTGGAACCTTCAGCGCTACGGGTAGTGGAAAATGACCCAAAACATATTGTTTTTCGATAAAAAAATACTACCTGTAGCAATAAGGGACCAAGCACAGGAAGCCGACCATGGAGGAACCGGAGGCCGAGACCACCCGGAGCAAACATGGAATCCAATAAGGGATCAAGGCATATAGGAACCGGGCCGCCTCAGATGCGTATGAATTTTACGCGCAGCGGTAAGGGACGCGTACAATTCGCACGCCCATAGGGACGTTAGCGCAAGGATTTTACGCAGAATACAGGCTTTGCGTAAAATTCTTACGGAAACAGCGTAGTTTGCGCAAGGATTTTACGCAACTCATGGCGAAGCGCGTACAATTCGCACGCTATTGACCCCATCTCCTCTGGCGCCCATGATGGAAATAGCAATCTACGCCAAGGAGGATCGCCATGAACACCGACGAATCACAGATGCAAGTACTGCCAGACCTCACGAATATGGTGAGCGTACAACCGGAAGCCACGGTGTCGCGCACCGTGATGCATACCGAGGGGGGCAACGTGGTGCTGTTCTCGTTCGACACTGGCCAACAGCTGAGCGAACACACGGCCGCGATGCCGGTGTTTGTGCAGGTGCTGAGCGGACGTCTGCTCATCAAGGGCGGTGATGACGAACAGGAGGTGGCGCCAGGCGAGCTCGTCTACTTCCCCACCCGCTTGCCGCATGCAATCACCGCGCTCGAGCCTTCGGTGATGATGCTCACGATGATCACCCCCGCCCGCGCACGCAACGCCATCGACGTGTAAGCGCCGACCCCGTGACGCCCGCGGCGGCTACTATGGCGGCATGAATCCCGCACGACTCGCACGTTTCCACGATTGCCCCCGCTACTTCATCTGCCCGCTGTGCCATGCCGAACTCAATCTTGCCGGCACAAGCCTGCGCTGCCCGAACCGGCACACCTTCGACATCGCGAAGCAGGGCTACGTGAACCTCGCGCCGGCCGCCAAACAGTCGCAGTTCTACAGCAAGGAGTCGTTTGCGAACCGCGGACGCATCCTCAACGCCGGCTACTACAGCCACATCGCGAGCGCCGTGCTCGCCGCCGTGCGCACCCACTGCCCCGCCAATCCGCGCCCGGCGGTCCTCGACGCCGGCTGCGGCGAGGGCTTCTACGCGCGCGCCGTGCAGCAGGCGAATCCACAGGCCGACGTGCTCGCCTTCGACATCTCCAAGGATTCCGTGCAGCAGGCGGCGCGCGAAGACACGAGCCTCGCCGTGCGCTGGTTCGTGGGCAATCTGGCCGACCTGCCGCTACGCGACGCGGCGGTCGACTGCATCCTCGACGTGTTCTCCCCCGTACACTACGGCGAGTTCGGCCGCGTGCTGCGCCCCGGCGGCATTGTCGTCAAAGTGGTCCCCGGCGCGCGGCACGACGAGCAGTTGCGCGAGCTCGCAAGCGCGCACCTGCGCCATACCGACTATTCGAACGAGCAGATGGTCGACCAGTTCGCCCGGCATTTCGACGTTCTGGACACGCGCCTCGTCTCACAGACCTTCGCCATGCCGCCGGATGACGTGCGCGCCTTCGCGCATATGACGCCGCTGTTGTTCAATGTGGACATCGACGCACTTGACCTTGGCCAGATCCACGAACTGACGGTCGAAGCGCAGGTGCTCGTCGGCAGGAACCGCGCGGATTCAACGTGTGCGCAGCAGCACGGTGTAGCGCACGTCGTCGCACATGAGGGCGAGGTAGAAGCATAGTGTCTCTTCGACGGCCTCACGCTCACAGTGCGCGCACTGCACGATCTCGTTGAGCACGCGCACGTTCATCTCGGGCGAGTCCTGCCAGTCGTGGCTGCGGCGCACGAAGCCGACAAGCGCATGCAGCTCGGCGGATGTGAACGCCACGAGCGGCACGCCGTTCTCTTCGGCCTGCGGAAAGAACAGCGCCGCGCATTCCGGCATGAGCGCCACCGCCGGCTCCCCCGCCTTCTGCGCGCGCCGCACGACCTGCCATGGCACGGTCATCAGGCGCAGGTTGAGCCCGTATTCGCTCATGTCGCGCCGCGAAAGCGCGGATGACCCGACGAGCTGCGCAAACAGGTCGTAGTGCTGCCATTGCATCGTCTTCTGCGTGAAGCGCGCGTCCTGGAGCAGTGCGCGCACAGGGCGCACAACGAACCGGCAGAATACGGCGTGCGCCACGGCCATGTTTGCGAGCGCCCACACGGCAATCGCCGCGACCGCCCACGCGCGCACGTCCACGCTGCCGATGAACGCGACCCACAGGATGACGCAGGCATACCACAGTACGACGAGCACGGAGGCCGCAAGCGCCGCCCCGACGACCTGGCTCCATATACGGGGAGCCAGAGCCGTGATGAACCGCTGCCTCACATAGGCGTACAACAGCACCATCGCCGTGGACACCAATGCGGCGGCGAGCAGCGCGACCCACGCATGACCTTCCCCGAAGCGGTGCATCTGGCCGTCCGCCGCGGCCATCGCGATCCAGAACAATGCATTGGCCGCGCACATCGCGGCCGCCCAGACCGGCCACTGCCCACGCGTGCGCATCCGCCGCATACGCAGATACTGTTCCACGTCCACATCGCGCGCCCGCTCGTTGCGTCTCATGGTGCGGTGGGTGATGTAGATCTGGCTGCCGTAGTTGAGGATCCAGCCCATCAACAGGCAACCCGCGCCCGTGATGATGGTTTTGGCGATGCCGTTGGTGTGGTACATCTCGGGAAGCCAGAAGCCGGTGATGAACGCGGTGGCGAGCGCCGCGCACATGAGCAGGCCGCTGAAATCGCCGATCGCGTCGCGGTCGGAGACGTAGTGCTCGCTTTGGAAGGCGACGCCCAGACAGATCGTCACGACCACGCCCCATATGGCGGTGATGAAATCGACCGGGCTCGTCGTCTCGGCGCCCAATTGGAACGTCTCATTGAACCGGGTGCTGAGCATGGCGGCGATGTCGAACGAAAACGGTTCCTGATCATTGAACAGGAGCCGTAGCATGCATGCGACGACGGTCGTCACGGTGATCGCCGCGATCATCTTGAACAGCCGGAACGTGGAAAAGTGCTGCAGCTCCACCAACGACTTGTAGATCTGCTTGATCGGAATCCGTTGTCCGGAGCCATGTTCGCCCATGCCATGCCCCTTTCCTGCCGCTCGTACGCACCATATGTCAATGCACCAAGAATGCCATGATGAGGATGAGCGCGAAGCCAATAAGGTCGATGGGCGTAAAAATCGCCCCTGTCCACATGACCGCGGTAACCGTCGCGGCCACCGGTTCGATCGTGCCGAACATCGTCGCGCGCATCGACCCGATGCGCACGACGCCCGCCATATAGAGCCAGAACGCGACGAATGTGCCGACGACCACGGTGAACACGAGCAGCCACCATCCGCGCGCATCGAACGCCGGTACATGCGCCCATGGCCGTACGAACGGCGTGAGGATGAGGCCGGAGAGCAGGAACGTGATGCCGTTGACGACGAAATTGCCGTATTTCGCAATGAGTTTGACCGGGATGATCGCGAGGCATGCGCATGCAAACGCGTCGGCGAGGCCCCACAGCAGGCCTGGCAGCGGCAGCGACAGCGCACCCAGGTCGCCGCCGGTGGCGAGCAGCCACACGCCGGCGAACGCGAGCGCCACACCCACCACTTCGCGCACGGTCGGTTTGCGCCGCCCGCGCACACACACGTACACGAGCACCATGAGCAGGTTCACCGTCTGCAGCACGGTGGCCGTGCCCGCATTGGTCCAATGGATCGAGAACAGGTACGCCACTTGCACAAGCGTCACGCAGGTGAGCGCGGTGACAAGGTACATGGGGTAGTCACGCACGGTCGTGAACGCTTTGCGCATCGCTTTGGGCGAACCGATCGCCCCACACGCCAGGAAGATCAGCCCGGCGAAGATCTCGCGCACGCACGCCACCCACATGGGGCTGGCGTCGTACTGCTCCATGAGGATCTTGGAGACCGACCCGTTGACGCCCCACAGCACGCCGCCGATGAGCGTACAGGCGATGCCGGCCATCATGCGCCGCGGTGTCTGCGCCACATTCGGCCGCGCCTGGTTCTTGTCCGCGAGTTCCTGTGCGGCATCACGCTGTTCAGTGCGCGCGGCCCGCTCGAGCATCTCCTCCACATTGCGTTGCTGTTGCGTCACTTCATTCCCTGCCTCACCACGTAGTCGCATGTCTTCCGCGACCATAGTAACGAGCGACCGGCCCCACGCACCGCGCCTTACGGCAACACCGTCACCACTTCGTCGGTCTGCAGGAAGCGCAGCACATGCTGCAGATACGGCGCCATGACGTCGTTGGGCATGGCGAAGATCTCGTGCACTGATCCGGGCACGCGGATGAACCGCAGGTTGCCACCGTCGCGCCGCACATGTTTGGCGAACTCGTTCTGCGCGCTGTTGCGCACCCAATGGTCGGCGCCCGCCTGGAACATGAGGATGGGCGTCTCGATCCGCTCGCACATGTCCTGCCGCAGCACCGCCGGCGAAAGCCGCGCCGCCTGCCGCACCCACTCGTTCGCCGGTGCGGTGGTCTGGTAGTGCGTGTCCGCGTCACGCAATGATTTGAACCATGTGACGCGCGTCGCGCTCGCCCCGCGTTCCTCTTTCCAATTGATCGCCGTGGTGAACCCGTGCTGGCCGGGCGCCATGCGCTTGCCCTTGCCCGCGTCGGCGAGCGCCCCGCACACCGTCGCGGCGAGCCATGTGGGCAGACCCATGTTCGCCTCGATCATCGGCGACGAGAGCACGGCGCGGTCCACGATGTTCGGATAGCGTTCGAGCATGGCCGCGGCGATGCCGCCGCCCATCGAATGCGCGAACAGCGTGAGCGGGTTGCCCTGCGCGTACCCGCGCCCCACTTCTCGCGTGAACTTGGCGAAGTCGGCCACGTACCGCCGCCAATCGTCGATGTACACCACCTGGTCGTCGCGCACATCACGCTGCGAATAGCCGTGCCCGCGGTGCTCGAGGATGCACACGGAGAATCCGGCGAGCAGGAAATACCATGCCATTTCGGCGTATTTCGCGGCGAATTCGGAGAACCCGTGCGAGATGACGACGGCGCCGTGGTTGCGCGCGGACGCGCCGGGCATGTGCAGCTGCTGGAATTCGCCCACGTCGTAGCACACGTAGTGCAGGTGCCCGAGTTCGGCGAGCGGCGGCAGCGGATGGCCCAGATGGTCCTCGGTTGCCGGCCGCATCGTGCCGCTGTGCCTGCAGTGCGCTATCGCCGGCAGCATGGTCTGCTCCACGGCGGCGCGGAAGTGCCGTTCGTCAATCATCGCGATTTCCATACCGACCATAGTAGGCAATGCGCGGCCTGTGCGCGCACAGCGGCACGCGCGCCTAGCGGGCGAGCGCTCGGGCGAGGAAGTCGCGCTGCAGCACGAGCAGGTTGCGCGCCACGGCCGGGTCGTTCGTCATGTGCGTGATGCCGGTGAGCGGCAGGAACGTGTGTTCGCGGCCGGCTTCCATGAGCGCCTGGCTCAGGCGCAGCGAATGCGCGATCGTCACGTTGTCGTCGGCGAACCCGTGGATGAGCATGAGCGGGCGGCGCAGGCGCGGCGCGTCGGCGATGATGCTGTTGCGCGCGTAGACCTCGGGGTCGAGCCCCAGATACCGCTCGGTGTAGCACGTGTCGTACAGCGTCCAGTCGGTGGGTGGGGCGCCGGCGCACGCCGCGGCGAACACGTCGGGCGCGCGGAGCACGGCGAGCGCGGAAAGGAACCCGCCGTACGACCAGCCGATCATCGCCACGCGCTCCAAATCCGGCTCTGGCAGCGCGCGCACGGCGGCATGCGCGTGGCGCGCGTGCGGCTGGCCGGTGTTGATGGCCTGCACGGCGTCGGCGAGTGCGTGCACGGCATCCACCTGATCGGCGAGCGTCACGTCTTTCATGCATTCGTGGATCTCGCGGTCCCAGCGCGGGCCGCGGCCGGTCGTGCCGCGCCCGTCGGCCACGACGACGAGATACCCCTGTTCGGCCCACCACTGCGCGTCCCAGTAGGCGGCCATGCTCATCGTGACCTCCTGGAAGCCCGGGCCTCCGTATGGGTGCATGAGCACGGGCAGCTGCCGCGCGCCGGCGTATTGCGCGCCGGTGGGCGCCACGATCGCCGCGTGCAGGCCGCGCTCGCCGAGGCGCGCGAACCGCACGTTCATCGTGAGCCCGGGCACCGCCGCATGGTTCTTCACGTGCACGCCGTTGCCGCGGAAGTAGTGCATCATCTGCGCTTGCGGATGCGCCATGTCGCGCCCGGCGATCATGAGGCCGTCGCCACGGCGGGCCGCGCCCCACACGCCCGGCTCGTCGGTCACCGGGGACACATGCCCTTCGTAATCGATCGCCACCACGTCGAAGCTGCGCGCATCGTGGTCCGCCGCCGTCGCGCGCCACGCGTCGGGCACGTCGGGCGCGAGTTCGGGCGCGCGCTGCACGACGCACATCACCGTGCCGTCGTCGGCATCGAGCAGTGCGCGCACCTGCCAGCCGGCCGGGGTGAACGGAACGCCGTCCACGGTGAGGCGGTTCGTGTCGGCGCGCATGTCGTTGACGGAGCAGATCAGCCGGCCGTCGGGCGTATAGGCGGGCGTGCCGTCGATCAGGTCGATCCACTGGTCGTTATGATGCGTCTCGAGCACACTGACGGGCAGCAGTGGCATCGTGTGCTCGTCGATCGACGTGAGATGCGCCCATCCGGATTCCTCGGGCACGTCCACGCGCAGGATCTGCTCGTCGGTCTGCAGGCGGTTCAGCACGCGCAGCAGCGGGCGCTGACCGGCCTGCCAGCGCACCACGGCCAGGTATTCGTAGGCGGTGTTGTCCCAATCCACAAGCGCCGTGCGGTCCACATGCAGGCGGTCATCGGCGAGGTGCACGGCGAACAGGTCCACCACGGCGTTCTGCGTCAACGCGCGCGGGTAGCGGTGGCGCATGCCCGGGTTGGCCGGGTTCGCCGGGTCGCTGATCGTCCACAACGGTTCGGCGGCGGAGTCGAAGCATTCCACGAGCAGTGTGCGCGAATCGGGGCCCCACCAGAAACCGCTGTAGCGGTCCATCTCCTCGGCAGCGGCGAATTCCGCCAGACCGGCGCGCATCGTGGCGCGGTCCTGTTCGGCCACGGTGAACACGGCGTGCGCGCGGCCGGTCGCGGTCTCGGCCACCACAACCGCCGTGCCGGTCGCATACGCCACGCGCGTACCGTCCGGGCTGACGCGCGGATTGAGGATCGGCGTGGCGTACTGCCGCTCGCCGTCATCGTCGAACGTGAGCTCCAGCTGGCGCGTTTCGGCGGTGACGCCGTCCTCGCCGAGCTCGCAGACAAACAGCTCGCCGTTGATCGTGAACAGCACCGTGCGGCCCGCGTCGTCGACGCTGTACGCGACGATGCCGCTGCCGCTTTCACGCGCGCGCTCGCGGCGGGCGCGCTCCTCGGCCGGCACATCCTCGGCGTCGGCGTCAGCGAGCAGCGTGCGCGGGTCGGCAAGCATGAACTCGCCCACCGCGTCGGTGCCGTTGTTCACGCTGACCCACAACGCCGTCACCGTGTCCTCACTGCCGTCGGAACGCAGGAACAGCATGCGTTCGCCGTCACCGAGCAGCGTGGCACAACGCGGGGCGCCGCAGGTAAACCGGGTTGTGCGCGCCTTGTTGGCGGCGTATTCGCGCACGGCTTCGGACTGGATGGAATCAGCCGCCTGGCCGGCGGCGGGCTGCAATGGTTTCGTCATACCGCCTTACGCTAGCACCCGCAAAAGCCGTCCTGTTGGCAACCCCGCGTAGGATAGGTGGAGTATAGAAAGGGACAACTATGAGCGTTCTTGATCGTTTTGAGAAAAGCGTGGAGGGCGCGGTCAACGGAGTGTTCGCGAAATTCGGCTCCAAAGACCTGCAGCCCGTCGACCTCTCCAGCGCGCTCGAGCGCGAGATCGACGCCGAGGCGATGCCCGTGGGGCGCGACCGCACGGTGGCGCCGAACGAATACCGATTCAAGCTGAGCACCCCTGATTTCGACCGCATCGAGCAGTGGGGGTCCGAGGCGCTCGCCAACGAACTGGCCGACAATCTCACGCAGTACGCGAAGAGCCAGCATTATGCGTTCGTAGGCCCGGTCGTGGTGATCTTCGAAGAGGACCTCGACCAGACAAAAGGCAACTTCAAACTCACGTCCGAGTCCGTGCAGGGCAATGCCGTGCCGGTCACGACCGACGCGCAGACCGAGGACTGCCCCATGCTCGAAGTGAACAACAGCCAGTACCTGCTCACGAAAGACAAGACGATCCTGGGGCGCGGCTCCGGCTGCGACATCGTGATCGACGACCCGGGCATCTCGCGCAAGCACCTCGAGATCGACATCACCGACAACGGCGTGATCGCACGCGACCTCGGTTCCACCAACGGCACGTACGTGGAGGGCCACCAGGTCCCCGCCGCCACCCTGCTCGACGGCAACACGATCACGATCGGCCGCACGCGCATCCTGTACTGGGCCTCCTCCCAAGATCAGGAGTAATCCGGAAGACCACCACCACTCGTTATGATTACCGAACTCACTTTCACGGTACTGAAGTACGCGTTCCTCTTGCTGCTGTGGGTGTTCGTCTGGCTCATTTCGCGGTCGCTATACCGCGACGTGGCCACGTTCAGCCCGCGCAAGTCGCGTGCCAGCCGCCGCAAGGAACGTCAGGCGCGCAAGAAGGCCGAAGTGCCGGCCCCCGCCGCGCAGCCGCTGCGTTCGCCCCCATCCGCCGCCGCCGGCGCGGCCGTGCCCGTCGCGGCGGCGCAGCCGCAGGCCGCCGAGCAGAAGCCGACCCTGCTCGTGATCATCGACGGCCCCCTCGCAGGTACGTCCGTGCCGCTCAACAATGGTGTGATCACGCTCGGCCGCGCCTCGTCCAACAATGTGGTGCTCGACGACGAGTTCGTCTCGTCGCACCATGCGCGCGTCTACCCCGACCCGACAACCGACTCGTGGGCCATCGAGGACCTGCACAGCACCAACGGCACCGTGGTCAACCAGCAGCGCATCAACGCACCCACGATCCTGGCCCCACGCGTCCCCGTGCGCATCGGCGCCACCACGTTCGAACTGAGGTGATTGAGCACCGATGACCTCTTCCGAAGAACCCACGTTGTACATGTATTCGACGACCGTCTCCGATGTCGGCACCGTGCGGTCGAACAACCAGGACTCGTCGTTCGCCGGCGCGCACCTGGTGGCGATCTGCGACGGCATGGGCGGCCATGCGGGCGGCGACACCGCCTCGACGATCGCGATCCGCTCCCTCGCGCACATCGAACAGGACTCCCCGAACGGCGACGTGGCGCGCGCCACGCAGATCATGGAGGCCTCCGCGATGGCCGCTCACGACGCGATCGTGGGCAAGGCGAAGCGCGAACGCAAACTCGCCGGCATGGGCACCACGATCACCGCAATCACGCTCGTGGCCGACTATTGGGTGCTCGCGCACATCGGCGATTCACGCGCGTATCTGCTGCGCGACGGCCATCTGATGCGCCTGACGAGCGACCACAGCTACGTGCAGCACCTCATCGACACCAAGCGCATCAGCCAGTCCGAAGCACGCAACCACCCGCAGCGCAATGTGGTGATGCGCGTGCTCGGCGACTTCGACATCGACGCGCGCCCGGACATCTCGATCCGCACGGCGCGCGCGGGAGACCGCCTGCTGCTGTGCTCCGACGGCTTGTGCGGCGTGCTCGAGGATTCGACGATCGAAGAGACGATGCTGCACTTCACCGACCCCGAGGAATGCGCGCAAAAGCTCGTCTCGATGGCGTTGCGCGCCGGCAGCACCGACAATGTGAGCGCGGTGATCGCCGACGCGACGCTCGCGCTGAACGCCGACGGCTTCGATCTGCCGCACCAGACGCCGATCGTCGGCGGCGCGGCGAGCGCGACGCTCGAAGCGGTGGCCGACATCATCCATGAACCGGTCGTCTCCGCGCCACCGCTGATCTCCACGTCATCGCCGGCGGAACGCGCGGCTGCGCTGATCGCGTCGCGCAAACCGCGCGCCGAGGGCGAGGACGAGCAGTCGAGCCAGACCGTGGGCCAGCCGTCGGACGTGCGTGAGGAGACCGGCGAGCGCACGACGCCGGACACCGGCGAGATCCCGGTGGTGCAGAAGCAGGACGGCAACTACAGCGCCGACCCGAACGACCCCGAAGTGGCGCGGGCGATCCACCAGGAACAGCTCGACCAGAAGAAGCAGGCGCGCACGAAGCGCTTCCACGGGCGCGTGGCCGCGGTCATCACGGCCGTCGTGGTGCTTGTGGCGTTGTGTGGCGGCGCGTGGGGCGCCTATGCGTGGAGCCAGAACCAGTATTACCTCGCCGCAGACGAAGGCAAGGTGGCGATCTACCAAGGTGTGCCCACGAACATCTTCGGCCTGCAGCTTTCGCACCCAATCGAGCAGACCTCCATGCACATCAGCGAGCTGCCCGAACAGTGGCGCAACCAGCTCAAGCAGGGCATTCCCGCCGACAGCTACAGCGACGCCCAGGCGCATGTGGACCTGATCGAAGACCAGTTCAACCAGATGCAGCAGGAGCAGGAAGCCAAGAAGAAGGCGGCCGAAGAGGAGCGCAAGCGCCTTGAGGAACAGGCCAAGAAGAGCAAGTCCTCGCCGAGCCCCAGCCCAAGCAAGAAGGCTTCGCAGGAGGATTCGTGATGGCCAAAGTCCAGATACGTTACCTGCTGCAGATCCTCTTCGCCATCGTGATCGCGGCGCTCGGATTCTTCCAGATGTTCGCGCGCATCGACGGCGGCCTGCCGAGCAATGTGCTCGTGATGATGAGCGCCACGGCGGCCATGTTCATCATCACATGGGCGCTCATCGCCCGGTTCCAGCCGTATGCGAACCAGTCGATCATGGCGTGCGTGTTCATGCTCACCGCGCTGGGCATCCTCATGATCGCACGCATCGACGCGGAATCGGACACGCGCGTGGCGAGCCGCCAGATGATCTGGCTGTGCATCGCGCTCGTGTGCTGCGACGTGCTGTTCGTCTGCATGCGCGATTACCGCATCCTGCGCCGTTTTTCGTATGTGAGCATGGTCGTGGGCCTTGCGCTGCTGCTGTCGCCGATGGTGCCGGGCCTGGGCCGCGAGATCGGCGGCGCGCGCATCTGGATCGGCATCGGCTCGTACCAGCTGCAGCCGGGCGAGTTCGCCAAGCTGTTCCTCGCGTTCTTCTTCGCGTCGTACCTGTTCAACCACCGCGACCAGCTGGCCGTGGGCGGCAAGAAGGTGCTCGGCCTGCAATTGCCGCGCCTCAAGGACCTCGGCCCGATCGTCATCGTGTGGATCGCCTCGATGGGCGTGCTGATCGTGCAGCACGACCTGGGCACTTCGCTCATGTTCTTCGCGATGTTCGTGGCGATGCTGTACGTGGCCACCGGGCGGTCGAGCTGGATCCTGATCGGCGGCGTCGCCTTCGCGATCGGCTGCATTGCGGCCGCGCGCATCTTCGCGCACGTCGGATACCGTGTGGAAGCGTGGCTGCACCCCTTCGACCCGGTGATCTACAACCGCTATCCGGGCGGTTCGAGCCAGATCGTGCAGGGCCTGTTCGGACTCGCCGCCGGCGGCCTGTTCGGCACCGGCCTGGGCCAGGGGCACCCGGCCATCACACCGCTCGCCAACTCCGATTTCATCTTCGCCTCCGCGGGCGAGGAACTCGGCCTCGTCGGCATCTTCGCGATTCTGCTGCTCTACCTGCTCGTCATCGCGGCCGGCATGGTCGTGGCGATGAAGATCAAGGACGGCTTCGGCAAGCTGCTCGCCTCCGGGCTCGTGTTCACGATGGCGTTCCAGGTGTTCACCGTGGTCGGCGGCATCACGCTCGTCATCCCCCTGACCGGCCTGACGATGCCGTACATGGCGGCCGGCGGCTCGTCACTGATCGCGAACTACGTGCTCGCCGCACTGCTCGTGATCGTGTCGAACGCGGCGAACAAGCCGCAGGTCGACACGATGAGCGACACGTTCCGCATGGAGGCGCTTTCTGCGCTCCAGCAGCGCCAGCAGCAGAAAGACACGCCGCGCCACAGCAGCGCGACGGCCACGGCGCAGGTGGACGAGCCCGGCCACACCGCTGCCATGCCCGTCGTGCCGCCGGCCCCGCGGCATGGCGCGCACGCGGCCCCGCCCGCGCCGCCCGTGCAGGACGGCGAGGCGACCGAGGTGTTCGCGCCACTGCGTTCCACCGACGACACCGCGGGAGGTGACGAATCATGAACAAGAGCCTGAGGCAGCTGTTCACCGCTGTGCTCGTGCTGTTCGTGGTGCTCGGCATCTCGTCGTCGATCATCATGACCGTGCAGTCGAACTCGCTTTCGCACGACGCGCGCAACACGCGTTCGCTCTATCACATGTACGGGGCGCCGCGCGGCGCGATCCTCGCCTCCGACGGCACCGTGCTCGCCAAATCGGACCCCGTCAACGATGCGTTCTCGTACCAGCGCTCGTACGCGAACGGCGCGCTCTACGCGCCGGTCACCGGGTATTTCTCGGTCACGCAGAACGCTGACCGTGGCATCGAAGCCTCCGAGAACGACCTGCTGACGGGTGAATCGAACGCCCTGTTCTGGCAGCGGATCAAAGCCGTGTTCACCGGTGAGGAGAACCGCGGCGCCTCGATTGAGACGTCGATCAACACCACGTTGCAGACCGTGGCGGCGCAGGAGCTCGGCGACCAGGACGGCTCCGTCGTGGCGATCGAACCGAGCACCGGCCGCATCCTGGCCATGGTCAGCTCGCCGAGCTACGACCCCAACGCGCTGGCGACGCACGACACCGGTTCCGCGAGCAAGGCGTACACCGAACTGGTGAACGACGATTCCAACCCGATGCTCAACCGCGCCACGAGCCAGCTCTACCCGCCCGGGTCCACGTTCAAGACCGTGGTGGCGGCCGCCGCGCTCGAATCGGGCAAATACCAGCTCGATTCGCAGATCCCGGCTGGCTCCGCCTACACGCTGCCCGGAACGCAGACCGAGCTGACGAACTCGTCGTCGCTCGGCGACGGCTCGGACGGCAAGATCTCGCTCAAGAGCGCCATGGCATATTCGTCGAACACCGCGTTCGCGCAGCTCGGCGTGGCGCTCGGCGACGAAACGGTGTCGGACATGGCCAAGAAACTCGGCTTCGATTCGACGATCACGATCGACGGGTCGGATTCGACCGGCCTGCCGATGCGTGCCGTGGCTTCGCGCTTCCCGCAGAACGTCGCCGGCGACAAGCTCGCGCTCGCCTCGATCGGGCAGGGCGACACACTCGTCACCCCACTGCAGAACGCCATGGTGGCCGCGGCGGTGGCCAACAAGGGCAAGGTCATGAAGCCCACGCTCGTGGACCGTGTGCGGTTCAGCGACCTTTCGGTGCTGCCAGACACGAAACCGCAGGTGATGAGCACGGCGTTCAGCGAAGACACCGCCAAGAAACTGACCGAGGCGATGGAGGCCGTGGTGACGGAAGGCAACCCGAACCTCGAGATCCCCGGCGTGCGCGTGGCGGCGAAGACCGGCACCGCGCAGATCGGCGTCGACAACAGTTCGATCGACGGCTGGACGATCGGGTTCGCGCCGGCGGACAACCCCAAGATCGCAGTGGCGGTCGTCGTACACAATGTGGATTTATATGGATCATTTGCAGCAGGACCAATCATGACGGCAGTAATGAAGGAGGCGTTGAAGCAATGAGACTCATTGAAGGACAGCTGATTCACCGCCGTTACCGCCTTGATTCGCGGCTCGCGCAAGGCGGCATGGGCGAAGTGTGGAAAGGGTTCGACATCCAGCTCGGGCGCCCAGTGGCCATCAAGGCGTTGCGCACCGACACGACGAACCAGGAATCGAAACTGCGCAGGCTGCGTGCCGAGGCGCGCAACTCCGCGAATCTGGCGCACCCCAACATCGCGGCGCTGTTCGAGTATTACGAGCACGACGGCATCGGGTTCCTCATCATGGAATACGTGCCGAGCAAATCGCTCGCCGACCTGTTCCACGAGCTCAACGGACCGATGGACCCCACCGAGCTGCTGCCGATCCTCGTGCAGGTGGCGCGCGGCCTGTTCGTGGCGCATTCGCACGGCGTGATCCACCGCGACGTCAAGCCGGCGAACATCATGGTCTCCGACAACGGCGAGGTCAAGATCACCGATTTCGGTGTCTCGTACTCCACGAACCAGGAGCAGATCACGCAGGATGGCATGGTCGTCGGCACCGCGCAGTACATCTCGCCCGAGCAGGCGCAGGGCAAGCACGCCACGCCGCAGTCCGACATCTATTCGCTCGGTGTGGTGGCGTACGAAGGCCTGTGCGGGCACCGCCCGTTCACCGGCGCCACGCCCGTCGACATCGCGGCCGCGCATGTGAACAACCCGGTGCCGCCGCTGCCGGCGAGCGTCGACTTCCAGCTGTCGCAATTCGTGATGTCGATGCTGTCGAAGGACCCGCTCGACCGCCCGAACGACGCGCTGACCGTGGCGCGCATCCTCACGCGCATCCAGCGCCGCCTGCTCGACCAGCAGACAAGCGCTGCGGACGCGACGATGATCACCTCGAGCGCGCGCATGCCGCGCCGCGTGGTGAGCGCGCCGCACCACGACCCGGCCGGCATGCTGCCGCGCACGGCCGATGAGGACCACGCACAATCACTCTTCCATTCGACTCTACGACCTGGCACACGCCTGCAAGCGAAGGAGCAGCAATGAGCAGCACAATGCCAACCACTCTTGACGGCGGTCGTTACCAGCTGGGCCAGCTCATCGGGCGGGGCGGCATGGCCGAGGTCCATGTCGCACTCGACACGCGCCTGGGCCGCACCGTGGCGATCAAGATCATGCGCCCCGACCTTGCGCACGACGAGATCTTCCTGACGCGCTTCCGCCGCGAGGCGCACTCGGTGGCGCAGATGAACAACCCGAACATCGTCAACATCTACGATTCGGGCGAAGAGGTCGTCACGCTCGACAACGGCCAGACCGAGCACCTGCCCTATCTGGTGATGGAGTATGTGAAGGGCCAGACGCTGCGCGACATCATCAAGGCGAACGGCCCGCTGTCGCAGCGCGACACCGAGCATGTGATGATCGGCCTGCTCTCCGCGCTCGAGTATTCGCACCGCATGGGCATCATCCACCGCGACATCAAGCCCGGCAACATCATGATCTCCGAGCAGGGCGTGGTCAAGGTCATGGACTTCGGCATCGCCCGCGCGCTCGACGATTCGGCCACCACGATGACCAAGTCGCAGGGCGTGGTCGGCACCGCGCAGTACCTCTCCCCCGAGCAGGCGCGCGGCGAAAGCGTCGACATGCGCTCCGACCTCTACTCCGCGGGCTGCGTGCTCTACGAAATGCTCACCGGCCGGCCGCCGTTCACCGGCGACTCCGCCGTGGCGATCGCCTACCAGCATGTGTCCGAAGTGGCCACCAAGCCGAGTGCGATCGTGCCCGGCCTGCCGGTCATGTGGGATTCGATCTGCGCGAAGGCCATGGCCAAGGACCGCCAGAACCGCTACGCGACGGCCACGGAGTTCAAGAACGACATCCTCGCGTTCATGAACGGCGGTATGCCGGTGGCGGCCGCGTTCAATCCGCTCACCGACCTGACCAACATGAAGGCGCGCAAGCAGGCCGAAGACAACGCGAAGACCGTGCCCTACACGTCGCCGGTCACCGAACCGGGCGCGCCCACGCAGGCGTTCAACCCCGTCACCGGGCAGTTCGAGCAGGTCGGCGCGCCCGCAACGGGCACGCAGCTGCCGACGCGCGCGCAGCAACGCGCGGCCGTGGCGCAGAAGAAGCACAAGAAGAATGTCGCGATCGCATGGTCGATCATCGGCGTGCTCGTGGTGCTCGGCCTGCTCTCCGGATTCCTCGTGTGGAACCACAAGCGCAACGAGCCGCAGTTCGTGACCGTGCCGACGTTCGGCGAAAGCACGACCGAGGCGCGCGCACGCAAGCAGCTCGAGGACCTGGGCCTGCGCGCGAGCATCAAGCAGGACACCGATTCGTCGAAGCCCGAAGGCATGTTCACCAAACAGGACCCGGCGGGCGGCAAGAGCGTGCAGAAGGGCAGCACGGTCAACGTGTGGTTCTCCACGGGCCCGCGCTCGATCAAGGTGCCCGACGTGACCGGCTATTCGCAGGACATGGCGCGCGAGGCACTCGAAGAGGCTGGATTCGACGTGAACCCGGCCGTGCAGACCGAAGACAGCGCCACGGTGACGAAGGATTGCGTCACGCGCACCGACCCGGCTTCGGGCACATCGCAACCCAAGGGCTCCACAATCAGCTTGTGGGTCTCGTCGGGCATGACACGCATTCCGGACGGCATCGTCGGCCTCTCGCAGAACGACGCCGTCAAGAAACTCACCGACATGCACCTGACGACCACGGTGCTCACCGAGGCCTCCGACACCGTGCCGAGCGGTTCGGTGATCAGGCTCGACCCCGACCAGGGCGCGTCGGTCACGCAAGGCAGCGTCGTCACGATCTGGGTCTCCACCGGCAAGGAGAAGGTGCAGGTGCCAAGCCTGAACGGCATGACACTCAGCGAGGCCAAGCAGACGCTGCAGAACGCCGGACTGACACTCAAGCTCGCCGACGGCAGCAACTCGAGCGATGACGCCACGGTGGACTCGTTCTCGCCGAACGCCGGCGAAAGCGTCGACAAGGGCTCCGAGGTCACGGTGAAGACGAAGGCGCCGGACAAACCGAGCCCAAGCCCGAGCGAAAGCAGCTCGAACAGCGGCAACGACAACAACGGCGACTCGGGCAACAGCAACGGCCACTGATCCGTTGGGGCTGCCAACACTGTGATTGCGGGGCATGTGCACACTGCACACGCCCCGCAATCACATCGGGCCGCGTCTGCGGACCTCGGACGAATCCGTCTGTCAGCGCACGATCTTGGGCTGCAGGCCGATGCTGCGCTCCACTGCGCTCTGCTGGCCGCACTCGGCGAGCCAGTTGGCGAACACGCGGTAGCCATCCTGCGTCATCACCGATTCGGGGTGGAACTGCACGGCGACCATCGGCAGTTCACGGTGGCGGATGGCCTGCACGATGTGGTCGTCCACCGTCCACGCGGTCACCTCGAGCTCGCCAGTCACCGACTGCGGCTCCACGGCGAGCGAATGGTAGCGTGTGACGACCATCGGGTTCGCCACGCCCGCGAAGATCTCGTCGTCCGTATGCTCCACAAGGCTCGTCTTGCCGTGCATGATCGTCGGCGCGTGGCTCACCGTGCAGCCGAACACCTCGGCGAGCGCCTGCATGCCCAGGCACACGCCGAACATCGGCTTGCGTTCGCGCGCGCACAGCCGGATCACGTCTTCGCTCACGCCGGAGTCGGCGGGCGCACCAGGGCCGGGCGAGATCAGCACGCCGTCATAGCCGTCGAGCGCACCGTCCGCCTGCGCGTCGAAAGCGTCGTTGCGTACCACGGTCACCTCGGCGCCCAAGGTCTTCAGATACCCGACAATCGTGTATACAAACGAATCGTAATTGTCTATCACAAGGATGCGCGCGGCGTCATCCGCGGCTCCGGTGGTGTGATCGTTGGCCTGTTCCATAGCATTCATCTTAGGGCCCTCTCTTGTCTGGTCGTCAGATCGTCACGTAGTTCGACATCTGTTTGAGGAACTCGATATTGCCGGCGGCCCACGGGAATCCCCACTGGAACAGCGCGCACACCGCGGCGAACACGAGCAGCAGCACGAGCAGCCAGCGCACCGGCGCGGCGCCCGGCTGGTGGCGCAGCAGCCAGCCGTAGATGTCGGCGTCGGGCAGCGGCTTGCGGCCTTCGCGGATCGCGCGCAGCGCCGGCCAGCGCCATGCGACGGCGGCGGCCGCGAACACGAGCGCGTAGACGGCGAGCGCACCCCACACGTACGGCGCGAGCGAACCGATCGATGTGAAGAACGACTGTTTCTCGTTGTTCACGAACTGCACGGCGCCGCCGGGGCCCTCCTTGGCGAGCTCCTGCGGAATGCCGTCGGCCACCTTGGCCCAGTATGCGAGTTCGCCGAAGCTGATCCAGCGGTGCGTGGGCGTCGTGTATTTCGGCTCGCATGTGGTCATCGTGATCATGCGCTTGGTCGGCGCTTCGCCCGGGTGTTCGGGGTTCGGTCCAATCACCGAACCGTCGTCCGGGGTCACGATTGTGTAGTTCGTGTATTGGTAGACGTACCAGTAGTCCTGCGAGCGGATCACAATCGCGTCGCCCGGCTGCAGCCGATCCACGTCGCCGAGCGGCTGGCCGTAGCCATTGCGGTGGCCGGCGATCGCGAAATTGCCCACTTGGCCGGGCATCTGCGAGGTCTCGTAATGCCCCAGCCCGTGCTGGTTGAGCTCCACGAGCGACGTGCCCTGCACCAGGTTGCGCTCCCACTGGTCGCCGAAGCGCGGAATGTACACGCGCGCCATCAGCTCGCCGACGCGCGCGGATTCGGGTTGCACGGGCGGCTCGCCTTGCTGCGGCTGCGCGATCGTGAGCGCGCCGCCGGCGTCGGGCTGCGCCCAGGCGACCTGTTGGCGCGTCTCTTCCTGCACATGCGCGGATTCCACGCCCGTCCACCACTGCATCCATGCGACGTACAGGCCACAGATCGCGGCGAAGGTGAGCAGGACCTCGGCGATGACCGTGATGATCGACCGCGAGACGCTGCGGCGAGGCGCGGGCGCGGATTGCTGGCTGTGTTTCATGATTCCCCTCGTGTATCTCCCTGTTGGTGTACGGGACTATTCGTCCACGCGCGCGTACTGCAGCGGCTGCAGCAGCAGCGGTGTGCTCGCGAATTCCAGACGCTCTTCGTCCTTGACCTCATACCCCAGGCCGAACGCGTCCACATACTGTTTGTAGATCTGCACGGCCCGCGAATTGTCGAGCGCATGCTTCATCAGTTCGGGCGGCCCGATCGCGGAGATCGTGAACGGCGGCGAATACTTCTTGCCCTGCAGCAGCAGCACATTGCCCGAGCAGATCACCGCGGACGTGGGCAGCAGGCGTTGGCCCATCACCTCCATCGATTCGGCGCCCCCGGCCCATAGCGCGTTGACCACGGCCTCCACATCCTGCTGGTGCACCACGTATTTGTCCCAGTCCACACTTGAGCCTGCGGTGTCGGCCACGCTTTGCCACATCGACGAATCCTTGAGCGTCACGGTGATTCCGGGGCCTTCCACCGCCGGGAGCATCGTGCTCGAGCCTGCGTTCTCGCTCGCCGTGGACTTGCGGCTGTCCTCCTGCGCGCTCAGGGCGCCCACCTGCGCACTGAGCTCGTTGACCTCCTGCTGCAGCCTGTCGGCCTGTTTCACGCGGTTCTCCACGAGCTCCGCGGCGTCGGATGAGACCGTGGTCGTGCGGTTGACGCGCATGTTGGTGACGAGCAGAAAGCCCGCGAATATGATCACCAGGAACACGGAAATACTGCCGATCAGTGTTTTCCGTGTGCCGTGCTTGGGTGTACGCTTCGCCATGCCGCCTCCGAAATATGGTGATTTTGCTCAAATGGCCGTTGTGGACTTCGCGTTTCGAGTGCAACCACTATGATAACCAGTAGCCTATTAAAGGAGATAAGACAAATGGCTGACGAAGAGCTGCACAAAACACCCACGGATGGCCAGACTGAGGTTGAGGCGAGCGTGACGGTTGAGGAAGCCGAGCCAACCACTGCCGATCAGGGCAAGGGCGCGCACGACGACCACCCCACGCTGGCCGAGGCCGCCACCTATGTGGAGAACGACGAGATTCCGCTCGGCAAGATCCAGAGCGTGCTCGATTCCACAGTGGACGAATCCCAGCTGACCCCGCAGATGCGCCGCATGATGCAGCGCCAGAAGGAGAACTCCAAGCGCGTCGAAGAGAGCATCAAGGGCACCAAGGCCAACCCGAGCTGGTATGTGCCGCTGTTCTGCACGCTCATGGTGATCGGCCTCGTCTGGGCCGTGGTGTTCTACCTGACCAACAACACCTACCCGATTCCGGGCATCGGCTTCTGGAACCTCGCCATCGCGTTCGGGTTCATCCTGGTCGGGTTCCTGATGACCGTGGGCTGGCGCTGAGCGCCCATATTCATGTGGTTGCGGGCGGGGCTTTGTGCGCGAGGATCAGCACATGGCGCCCGCCCGCGTCCGTTGTGGCGAACAGATAGTTGCTGCCACCGTCTTTGAGCTTGAGTCTCCTGCGCAGCTGCGGCGCGGTGAGCGGGAAATTGCGCACGGCGATGTTCGCATGCGTCACGCCTTCCAGCAGCGCTTTGAGTTCGCGCTTGCCCATGCCGCCTGTGCGTGCGATCTCGAACGCGCGCCCGGGCACCGCCCCCACCGGCTGTTCGCCCACGAACAGGTGGCTGTTCGGGCCGATCTGCGCAAGGCCGGGGCATTGCCGTTGCAGTGCGGCGAACGCACCCGCCTTCATGATCGACGCGTTCGGCTCCACCAGGTAGCGCATCCGCTCGATCGACCCGGCCGGCGCGATCGACGGCCGCTGGTCCTCGGCGGTGGTGAATGTCACCGTGTCGCCGTCATGGATGCAATCCACGCGCACATCACCATGCGGCACGCGCGTGAGCATGAGCAGCAGCTCCTTGCACTCGTTGCCCGTGGAGACCACGGCCACACGCTGCACCACCCCTTGGAAATCCTCCACCGTCTTGCGCCAGTCGAGCATCGGCGAGAGTTTGATCATCACCACCGGCGCCTTGGCGAGCAATTCGTCGCGCAGAGCGAGCACGTCCGGAGTGCAGTCCTCGATCGCGTAAGTACGCGAGCCGTGTGCATCGCGGCGCGCGGGGTCCACATAAATCATGCTGGCGGGCGGCATGGTGCGCAGGAACTCCACGCCGTCGGCGCGCTCCACACGCGCGTTGCGCACGCCGAGCGCGTGCAGGTTGTGTGCGGCGAGCGCGCACAGCTGCTGCTGACGTTCCACATACACCGCCTCGTCGAACCGCTGCGCGAGCGCCCAGAAATCCACGCCCAAGCCACCCGTCAGGTCCACAAGCCGCGTGGGGTGCGGCAGTGCGGCGATGAGCTCATACGCCAGCCGGGCCTTGGTGTGCGCGGTGAACTGCGACGAGCACTGCTCCATCGGCACATGCGCGGGGTAGACCACACCGCTGCACGCCGCCCACGCGGGTAGTTTGGTGCGTGCGATGCGCCGTCCGGCGATCTGGTCGAGCGCGAACGGCAGGTCGAGCCCCGACTCGCCGCGCTTAGCGTGCAGGGCGAGGTCGCGCGGGTCCTCGCCGGCATGCGCGTCGATGAACGCGCGCGTGGCCTCGGATATGTGGATCTGCGCGATGTCGCTCGCGTGCGGCGCGGCATCACGGGGGATATGGTTCGGCATAGCACCATTGTAGGGACATCATTCCCAGACGAACGTCATGCTGTACCCTCCAAATCATGACAAACCTCAGAAACCCCCAGACGAACGTCATACGGAAAGCCTCATAGCATGACGTCCGTTTGGCTGGGGCAGACGGACGTCATACACACAGGTCAGCATATGTTCTGACATAACGTGAAATGTGGATAGCTGGATTGCCACTATATATGGGATTCGCTGCATTGAGAATCCCTAATTATGCTTGGAATTCCGCCGATTCTCAGCAATGTGGATAACTTCTATCCACATTGTCCACAAGTGGAGAACCATAGAGATATCAACATTTGTGGATTACCCTGTGGATAACTTTCGCCTGAATCCTCACGATATCCCCGACTTATCCACAAGGTTTTCCACATGTGTGGATAACTACATGCGTGTAATTCTCTTGAGCGGCGTCAGTCACCCCAGATTGGCGGTCCAGACCATAGGCTGCAACGCCGGATTGCCCGCGTTGCAGAACGCGAAGACCACCGCCATGATCACCACGAACACACCGCCATAGATGCCGATGCGCACAAGCGTCGATGTGCGCCGCAGCGCGGGCACGCCGTCGATGGTGAGCAGCGTGAGCAGACCTCCCACGACGAATCCGCCCAGATGCGCCTGCCAGGCGATGTTCGGTGTGATGAGCGGCATCAGGAAGTTGATGCCCATCCAGATGAGCATCGAGCGCAGGTCCTCACCCACCTTGCGGTAGACCACGAGACACGCGGCGAACAGACCGAACAGCGCGCCCGACGCACCATACGACGCGGTGAGCCAGTTGAACTGGTTGCCGCTCAACGCGGCCCACACCATCATGCCCATGCCGCCGCCGATGCCCGAGACGGCATACAGCACCAGATACGCCCAGTGCCCCATGAGGCGTTCGAGGAACGGCCCGACCGCCCATAATGTGAGCATGTTGAACAGGATATGGAATATCGACCGTGGTTCGTGCAGAAACATCGACGTGATGAACGTCCACGGCTCGCGGAACGCGGAAGCCGGCTGGAACATGCCGAACTGCAGCAATCCATTGAGCAGCTGCGGCGCCAGGAAACCCAGCAGCAGTTCCACGATCCACAGCGCGATGCACACCAGCATGATCGCAACGGTCACCACGGGGTCGTTGTTGCGCCAGCGGGCGCGGATGGAGCGCGCGGAAAACACCTGCCGCATATGGGGGGAATCGGGGAACAGACTGAAACGTTGATGTGCCATACCCGCCACCCTACCAATGCGCACAGCCCGACCGGTTCCCGCGCGCGCATGGGGTAAGCTGGAAGGCGGGTGTGCATACCAGCCGAACCCGACTTGCCATCAGCACAATGCGGTCGCGCAGATGCGGCCTTGGCTTTATGATGGAGAGCAGAGTTGGCTGGGGACACCGGTCAACGCCAACATGGAAAGGAGCCGTCATGGAGAATCATAAGTCTTCAAACGGTTGGAAGTTCTTCGCGCTGCTCTTCGGCGCCCTGCTCGCCGCAGTCGTGGGCGTCTACGTCTACAAGCAGCAGAACCCAGATTACGATCCGTGGGAGGAACCGTGGGAGAACAGCTCTTCCCCCGTTGATCTGACGCTCGCGAAAGGCAAGACGGAAGACGACCTGGACAAGGCCGACGCCCCTGCCGCAGACGCCGCCTGACGGTTCGGATACTGATTGGGACGGCGCATAGCGCCGGCGCCCCAGCATGAAGGCCGCACCACTGTGGTGCGGCCTTTCGCATTGCCCGCACATGCGGCGACAAGGACGTCGCCATGCCACGGCGATGCAACCGTTTTCGGACACCGAATTGCCGCGCAAATCAGTGCGCCATATACTCAGAACCACCATATTGCTGTGTTGCGATTATCGCTGTTTGCAAACGTTAGCGGCACTGTACAACACTGACACCAAGGAGAGCCAATCATGACCGACCCGTTTGCCACGCCTGACCCGCAAGCGCCCCAGGAGCCGACCCCCGTGTACGACTCCGCGAATCCCGCAGGCAGCGCGCCGCGGGCGCCGCAGCCGAACGAACCCGCGCCGGTTCTCTACGGTGAGTCCGTCACGTTCACGGAGACGAGCACGCCTGCACCGAACCCGTCGCCGGCGTACGGTGCGCCCGCAGACCCGTCTGCAGCGACGTTCAGCGCACCCGCGTACAGCGCGCCGGTGGATCCGAACGCCGCGGCATTCAACGCACCTGCTTACGGCGGCGCCCCTGCGGCAGTCGATCCAAACGCGGCGGCGTTCAATGCACCTGCGCCGGCCGTTCCGGCGTATACCGCGCCCGCCTACCCTGCGCCGGCGCCCGTCGACCCGACCGCCGCGACCTACGGCACCCCGACATATGAGGCGCCAACCGTGCCGCCCGCGCCCGCCGCCACGCTGGCATATGGAGCGCCGATGGCGAACGTGCCGCCTGCGCCCGCCGCTTCGTACACGACGAGCACGGGCCTGCCGTACACGGGCACGCCATCGTACGACCAGATGCCGCCGGCGGCAGCCCCGGGCTATGCTCCGGCGCAGCCCGGCATGCCGGTGGGCGCCCCCTACGGCGCCACCGCGGCTGAACCGCCGATCAACATGCCATGGTATGGCATCGACTTCGTGAATGCCATCAAGCGCTTCTTCACCAAGTACGCCACGTTCTCGGGCCGTGCCTCGCGCGGCGAGTTCTGGTGGGTCATGCTGTTCCTCTTCCTCGTCTCCTTCGTGTTCAACATGCTCACCCGCGCCTCCAGTTTCTTCAATGTGCTGAGCGCAATCTGGGGCCTCGCCATACTTGTGCCGCAGATCGCGCTCGCCGTGCGCCGTGTGCACGACGCGAACCTGCCGGGCGGCTGGGTCGCGCTCCCCTACGGCATTGAGGTCCTGGGCGCCCTGGTGATGACCTTCTCGACGATCGGCGCAGTGACTTCCGGCCTGAGCGGCAGCAGCGGCGGTGTCGGAGGCGGCATGGCCGGCATCCTGATTGGCTCGCTCATCATGCTCGCCGGCGCAGTGACTGCGATTGTGCTCTTCGCCAAGCAGAGCGACCCGCAGGGCGCGCGCTTCGACCGCCGATAAGCGGCCAATCATACAATCAAGGGCGCATTCCTTTGGGATGCGCTTTTTCATGCCCCATGGACCACCCGCCCCACTGTACCCTAATTACGGGCAGCGCCCGTGCCGCTACATAAGAAGACGCCCCGGGCTTATAAACCCGGGGCGTCTTTTCTCGGTCGCTAATGCGCACGGCTCACTTGAGCGGGCCAGTCATCCACACGCGCTCGAGGTAATCCTCGATGGAGCGGTCGGAGCTGAAGTAACCGGAGTTGGCGACGTTGATGATCGCCTTGCGGTTCCACTCGAGCTGATCGCCGTAGAGGGTCTCGATCTCGGACTGGATGTCGTGGTACGCCGTGAAGTCAGCGAGCGTCATGAACCAGTCCTTGGTCAGCCAGTCGGAGACGAGCGGGGCGTAGGTGTCTTCGTCGCCGTCCGAGAACGTGCCCTTGGCAACCATGTCGATGGCGGCCTTGAGGCGCGGGTCGGCTTCGTAGTACTTCGCCGGATCGTAGCCGTCGGCGTACATCTTCTCGACCTCGTCGACGGTCATGCCGAAGAGGAAGAAGTTGTCGGCGCCCACGCGCTCGCGGATCTCGACGTTCGCGCCGTCGAGCGTGCCGACGGTGAGCGCGCCGTTGAGGGCGAACTTCATGTTCGAGGTGCCGGAGGCTTCCTTGCCGGCCTGCGAGATCTGCTCGTCGAGCTCGGTCGCCGGAATCAGGTACTGGGCCACGCGGATGTTGTAGTTCCACGGGAACACGACCTTGAGCTTGCCCATGACGTCCGGGTCGTTGTTGATGACCTTGGCCACGTTGTTGATGAGCTGGATCGTCATCTTGGCCAAGTAGTAGCCCGGGGCCGCCTTGGCGCCGAAGATCACGGTGCGCGGGGTCACGTCTTCGATCTTGACCTTGCCGCTCTTGATGTCGGCGTAGGTGGCGATGACCTCGAGGATCTTCAGGGCCTGGCGCTTGTACTCGTGCAGACGCTTGATCATCGTGTCGAACATCGTGCTCGAGTCGATGTCGAAGCCGTACTCGCGCTTGGCGAAGTCAGCGAACTTGATCTTGTTGTCGTACTTGACCTGCGCGAACTTCTTCACGAACTCGTCGTCCTGGGCGAGCGGCTCGAGGTTCTTGAGCAGCTCGAGGTCCTCGAGCCACTTGTCGGTGCCGAGGCCCTCGGTGATCAGGTCGGAGAGGCCCGGGTTCGCGAGCTTCATGAAGCGGCGAGGGGTCACACCGTTCGTCACGTTGGTGAACTTCTTCGGGAACAGGTCCGAGAAGTCGCGCAGCGTCACGTCCTTGAGCAGCTGCGAGTGCAGCTCGGCCACGCCGTTGACGTGCTCGCCGGCGTACGAAGCGAGGTACGCCATGCGCACCGACGGGGTGTCGCCGGCGGTCACGATGCGCATGCGCTCGACCTTGGCCTCGTCGTCGGTCATCTCTTCGAGTTCGTGCATGAACTGGTCGTTGATCTTGTTGATGATCTCCATGTGGCGCGGCAGCAGCTTGGAGATGAGGGCGACCGGCCAGACCTCAAGCGCCTCAGGCAGCAGCGTGTGGCAGGTGTAGTTGAAGGTCTTGGTGGTGATGTTCCACGCGGTGTCCCAATCGTAGCCGTACTCGTCGAGCAGGATGCGCATGAGCTCCGGAATGCCGATCACCGGGTGGGTGTCGTTGAGCTGGAAGCAGATCTTGTCCGGGAACGTGGTCAGGTCCGGCTTGTCCTGGTTCGGGTAGAACACGCGGATCGCGTCGTGGATCGAAGCCGAAGCGAAGAAGTACTGCTGCTCAAGGCGCAGCTCCTTGCCGACCTCGGTGGAATCCTCCGGGTACAGGATCTTGGAGATGTTCTCTGCCTTGACCTGCGGCTTGACCGCGTCGAGGTACTCGGACTTGTTGAAGGTGAGCAGATCGAACTCGTCGTAGCTGCGGGCCTGCCACAGGCGCAGCGTGTTGACGCGGCCGGACTCATAGCCCGGGACCATGTAGTCGACCGGGATGGCGCGTACCGACCAGCTCGGCTTCCACACGCGCTTGCCGTCTTCCTCGACGACCTCGCCGCCGAAGCTCACACGCTGATCGCGCTCATAGTCGATGTGGCCCCACGGGTCTTCGTTGGTCAGCCAGTAATCCGGACGCTCGATCTGGCGGCCTTCCTCATCGAATTCCTGACGGAAGATGCCGTAGCGGTACTGGATGCCATAGCCGAACGCCGGCACACCCAGCGAGGCGAGCGAATCGATGAAGCACGCAGCCAGACGGCCGAGGCCACCATTGCCCAGACCCGGCTCGTACTCGGCGTCGGTCACCTGCTGCGGGTCGAAACCGAGTTCCTTCACCGCGGCTTCGAACTGCTCGGTCAGGCCCGAGTTCAGCAGCGCGTTGCGCAGCTGCTTACCCATCAGGAACTCCGCGGACAGGTAGCCAACGGCCTTGGTGTTGCCATTGATCATGTCCTGCTGGGTCTTCATCCAGGAATCCATCAGGTGCTTGCGCACGGCGGTCGCCGCCGCAACGTACACATCCGCCGGCTTTGCCTGCTCAGGCGTGACGCCCTGCGTGTACTTAAGCTCATTACGGATCTCGTCCGCGAACTGCGCCGCGGTTACCGAGGACTTCGGTGCCGTAAGTTCGGTCATATCTATGACTCCTCTGAACATGTCATTTTTCCGTGAACGCACACTGGAATGAGGCCTGCTCTTGTCGTTGTTTGGATTCCAGACGGTCACTCCCGATATGCATACGTTCTCAAGCTCAAAATCATAGCATACGCCCGTAGCAAACCCGCCTTGTGCGCGCACCAGTCCGCATTGCGGGACGGGCGGCCATGCATCGCGCCACCATACGCGCCATGCGCAATCCACGCCCGCGCGCACAATGGCCCCATGGCAGTCATTCGCAAAACAGACATCGCCGCGGGCATGCAGGCGTTCGACGACTGGTGCGCCGCCGCACACGCGCTCGAAGGCACCGTGCCGCGCACACAGCTCGCGCCGCAGCTACCGCGCCCGGTGATGGCGCTCGCCGTGCGCTACTCACTGCACATGCTCGAGCTCAAGGCGCCCGGCCCCGGTGTGGAGGTGCGCGTGGCGCCGTGGGGCGCGATCAAGATCCTCGACGGTCCGGCGAGCGACCCGCACAACCTGACCCCGCCCGACGTGATCGAACTCGACCCGAGTGTCTGGCTGCGCGTGGCGAGCGGCGTCACGACCTGGGACGAGGAACGCGCCGCGGGGCATATCACCGCGGTCGGCGAGCGCGACGACCTCTCCGCGTTGCTGCCGCTCGGCTGAGCGCACCCCATACGGATATGCGCGGCCACATGGCGCGATGCAGTGTGCGCCATGCGGCCGAACTCACTCGTGCTTGGTGTGCTTGAGGCTTTCCGGCACTGGCATCGGAATCGGCTTGTGCGGTTTGGGCGCCGGCGTGACCGGCATTTCGCCACTGGTGGCTTTCGCCGCGGCTTCGGCCGCCCACTTGGCGTACTCGTCGAGATCATCTTCGGGTTCGGTGACTTCCGGCTGCGCCTCTTCGGGCTGCGTGTATTCGTCTTCGACGTCGGCGAACGGGTCATATGAACCGGTACCGGGCTCGTGCGCGCCCAACTCCTTGGCAAGCTCGTCATAATCCGTGTCAGTGGTCAGGTATTTGAGCTTCCTAGCTATCTTCTGCTGCTTGGCTTTCTGACGTCCGCGGCCCATCTGACCCCCTGGGATTAACTGTTTGCTATCGATTCATCACATAAGAGAGTACCACTTATTATGACCTGTGTTGTTGTCTGCTCAGATTTCTACGATGAGACCACTACGATTTCCCGTTTTTTCTTGGCATAAGGACGTTGAAGAGCATGGCTGAAGCACACGAGGCGCGACTGACCGCCGCAGGCAATGAGATGAGCGCGAGTTTCCTCGCAGCGAAGAAACGCTCGGATGAGACGCTCGCGAAGCTCGAGGAAAATCCGGGCAAATTCACCATGCTCACCGGCGACCGCCCGACCGGCCGACTGCATCTGGGCCACTTCTTCGGCTCGATCAAAGAGCGTGTGGCGATGCAGAACCGCGGCGTCAACACGAACATCATCATCGCCGACTATCAGGTGATCACCGACCGCGACACGACCGAGCACATCGACGACAATGTGCTCAACCTCGTGATCGACTACATGGCCGCCGGCATCGACCCCGAGCGCACGATGATCTTCACGCACTCCGCGATCCCGGCCGAAAACCAGCTCATGCTGCCGTTCCTTTCGCTCGTGACCGAAGCGGAGCTGCACCGCAACCCCACCGTCAAATCCGAGATGGAGTCGTCGGGCCATGCACTGACCGGCCTGCTGCTCACCTACCCCGTGCACCAGGCGTGCGACATCCTGTTCTGCAAGGCGAACGTGGTGCCGATCGGCAAAGACAACCTGCCGCACGTGGAGATCACGCGCACGATCGCGCGTCGCTTCAACGAGCGTTACGCGAAGAAGAACCCGATCTTCCCGGAGCCGGCCGCGATCCTCTCCGACGCCCCAGAGATCCCTGGACTCGACGGCCGCAAGATGAGCAAGTCGTACGGCAACTCGATCATGCTCGGCGCCACGGCCGAAGAGACGGCCAAGCTCATCAAGAAGAGCCCCACCGACTCCGACCGCAACATCACCTTCGACCCCGAGAACCGCCCACAGGTGGCCGCGCTGCTCACCACCGCCGGCCTAGTGACAGGCCGCGACCCCGCCGAAATCGCCGAGGAGATCGGCAACGGCGGCGGCGGTGCGCTCAAGGCATATGTGACCGAGTCTGTGAACGAGTTCCTCGCGCCGCACCGCGAACGCCGTGAGGAACTGGCGAAGGACATGGACACGATCCGCGACATCCTGCACGACGGCAACCGCCGCGCCAACGCGATCGCGAACGAGACGCTCGACCAGGTGCGTGAGGCGATGGGCATGCGCTACGACCGCTGATCACGAGTCATAGGAGTATAAAACAGTGGCCTGGTGAATCGCGTTGGTGCAGATTGCACGAACGCGATTCACCAGGCCACTGTTTTGCGAACATCCTTGGTGCAATCCGCGACGAAGCGATTCGCCAAGCACGGTCGACTACACGTCATACCGCCATGATTTGTCGGTGATCACGCGCGCCATCGCCAATCCGATCGGCAGGCAGATGATCACCATGAACGCGCGGAACGCCCAGTCGAGCGCGAGCAAGGTCTCGAACTGCCCCAAGTGGAACATCGCCTGGTACATATACATGCCGGGCACCATGATCACGATCGACGGCACGGTCAGGCAGATGCGCGGGTAGCCCAAGTGCGGCGGCAGCATGCCGTGCCTCACCGCGGAACGCCATGCGGACGCCAGCAGTCCGGCGAGCATGGCGCCGATGAACGCGCCGGCTTCCGGGGCCAGGCCGTAATCCACGAGTTCGAGCCGCAGGGTGTCGGTGATCATGCCGATCGTGGCCGCCACAAGGCACATGCGCTGCGGCGAGTTGAACATCATCGAGAAGCCCCAGACGCCGATGAACGCGAACAACGCCCGCAGGGCGCCGTTCACCCACGGATTGAGGTTCGGAGATTCGAAGCCCTGTGGGTTGAGATGCACGAGGGACGCGATCATCCACCCCGCGAGCGTGGCCATCAGGATGATGCACAACACGTACATCACCCTTTGCACACCCGAGGGGAAATCGATCTTCGCCATATCGAGGCCGCCGGTGATGAGCGGAAAACCGGGGATCACGAACAGCATCGCGCCGATGTACGCCGTGTCATGCTGCAGTGCGAGCGGGTTGAACAGGCCGATGAGGCGCAAAGTGCCCACGCACGCGAACGCCGCCACGGCCACGCACACGAAGGTCACGAAAAACTGGTTGAGATGATGTGCGAACAGTCGCCGCCGCAGCCACTGGCCAAGTCCGGCGCCGACGAACGCCCCGATCATGTCGTACGGAGCGCCGCCGAGCAGGAACACGAAGGACGCGCATGCGCACGCCGACGCAAGGCCGGAAAGCGCCGGCGAATACAACGGTTTGCGCCGTTCGATCATGTCGAGCCGCTTGTGCACATCACGCACGGTGATCCCGCGCTCCGGCTGCGCGAGCTTGCCGCCCGACGCCCGCTCGCGGCCGCGCGGCAGATCGAGCTGCTCGGCCTGTTCGCTCGCGGTGTCGCCGCGGCCGTCCGCCTTGACGAGCGCGTCTATGACGGTCTCATTGACTTCGCCGCCCCCGCTGGCCGTGCCGTGGGAGGCGAACGCGGCCTCGTAATCCTCGACGGCGGCACGCTCGGCGACCCGCGCATGGTGCCGCTCCTCCCGCAGCCGCTTCGCCATGTCCGCAGACACCTGCGACGCGTCACGCATGTCGAGATGCTGCATGAGGCCCGCGGAGACCTTCGTCTCACGGTGGTACATGGAACCGGTGCCGAGATTCACACTGAACCAGTCGGCGAAATGCTCAAGCAGCCAGATGCGCTCGGTGTTCACACCGGTCGTCGGCAGATTAACGACCTCCGTGATGCGGTCCTTGCCGTCCGTGCACGTGGCCTGGATGTCGGTGAGATTCACGTCCGCGCGCACATGCACGTTGAGCGGGTAGGCGATGCGGTGCATCATCTCGCGCACACGGAAGCTGCCGGTGCCCGCCCCCAGGTCGAGCATGCCCACGCGCACGATCACACTCGCCTTGGCGGCGATCCCCGCGTCCGCGATCGGTTTGTCCCAGTCGCGCTCGATGTCTTCCATGTCGAGCGGAATGGAGTGGGAATGGTATTTTCCTACGGCGGTGGCGCCGCTTTTCACTTCTTCCTGCATGATTTCCAATGTAGTTGCAGTGGTGGCCTCCCCCACTTTTTCGGCACATTCAAAAAGTGGAAGCATGTTCACGCTCACCTTGCAGATTGTGCGCGCTGCAGCGCGCACTTTGTTGAGGGACGCCCAAAAAGTGCGCGGGGCCAATCTCACATCATGGCCCAAAATGCGCCGGTGTAACACAACTGTCGATTCCCCGCGCATACAATGTGCGTGCAACTGAACTGAACTAGGGCTGTGGGCTCGCAACGGCCGGCCAACACAACTGCGGAGGAGCCGCAGAGGACCGACTGACCGAGCAACCCGATGTTTGGAGAAGGAGGTCTGAATGACTGATCAAGAGCAACCACTCACTCCTGCGGATACCGGCGTGGTCACGTCCGGCTTGGGCACGAAAACCCCCGAGGAACGCAAACTCCCCGATTCGTTGAGCAACGACATGGAGTTGTGCCTGGAGATCCTGCGCGGAGTACTTGCCGAATACGATGAATCCCTGCTCACCATGTTCGACACCGTGCGCCAGTATGCAGTGGATGCGAGCGCAGAGCGCTTCTCCGGTGTGCTCACCGACACCCACCCCGAACGCGACGATCTGGAGATGGCCGTCAAGACCATCGACGCGATGAACCTGCATGACGCGCAGCTGCTCGCCCGTGCGTTCGCCACCTATTTCCATCTGGCGAACCTGTGCGAGGAGAACTACCGTGTGTCTGTGCTGCACGAGCGCGAAGCCAAGGTGGACGACAAGCAGGCGATCGACCCCGTCAATGAAATGACAAAGGCCTACCACCAGCTCATCGCCGAAATGGGACCGGCCCAAGCCAAGGAACTGCTTGGCCGCCTCGAGTTCCATCCGGTGTTCACCGCACACCCCACCGAGGCGCGCCGCAAGGCCGTGGAGGGCAAGATCCGCCGCATCGCGGAGCTGCTCAGCGCCCACAAATACTTGGGTGGATCGGACAAGAAAGAGAACCTGCGCCGCCTGTACAACGAGATCGATGCGCTCTTCCGCACGTCGCCGACCGCGCTCAAGAAGCCTACGCCCGTTGAGGAAGCGGACACGATTCTCGACATCTTCGACAACACACTGTTCCACACGATCCCGCAGGTCTATCGCCGTTTCGACGACTGGGTCCTCGGCGACGAGGCCGGCCTTGTGGAACCGGTGTGCCCGGCGTTCTTCCACCCCGGAAGCTGGATCGGCTCCGACCGCGATGGCAACCCGAACGTCACCGCCAAAGTGAGCCGTCAGGTGGCCCGCAAGTTCAGCGACCATGTGCTCGCCGCGCTCGAAGAGGCCACGCGCACCGTGGGCCGCAACATGACGATGGAATCCGAGACCACCCCGCCGAGCGATGAATTGCGTGCGCTGTGGAACCAGCAGAAAGAGGTCAGTGAGCGCCTGACAAGCAAGGCGTCGCTCATCTCCACGCAGGAACTGCACCGCGCGGTGCTGCTCGTGATGGCCGACCGCCTGCACTACACGATCAAGCGCGACCACGACCTCATGTACCACACGTGCGACGACTTCCTGGCCGACCTGCGCATCGTGCAGCGTTCGCTCGCCGAAGCGGGCGCCAAGCGCGCCGCGTACGGCCCGCTGCAGGATCTGATCTGGCAGACCGAGACCTTCGGTTTCCACATGGTCGAGATGGAGTTCCGCCAGCACTCCGTGGTGCACGCCCGCGCGCTCGACGACATCCGCGAGCACGGACTGCACGGCGAGCGCGGCCCGCTCCAGCCGATGACGCACGAAGTGCTCGACACGTTCCGCGCGCTCGGTGCGATCCAGCGCCGCAACGGCATCAAGGCCGCGCGGCGCTACATCATCTCGTTCACGAAGAGCGCGAAGAACGTGCGCGACGTCTACGAGCTCAACCGCCTGTCGTTCGCGAACCCCGAGGATGCGCCGGTCATCGACGTCATCCCGCTGTTCGAGCAGCTCGAAGACCTTGAGAACTCGGTGAACGTGCTCGACGAAATGATCAAGATCCCCGAGGTGCAGGCACGTCTCAAGCAGACCGGCCGCAAGCTCGAGGTCATGCTCGGCTACTCCGACTCGTCGAAGGACGCCGGCCCCACCACCGCGACGCTCGCCCTGCACTCCGCGCAGGAGCGCATCGCGAAGTGGGCGGACGAGAACGACATCGACCTGACGCTGTTCCACGGCCGCGGCGGCGCTGTCGGCCGCGGCGGCGGCCCGGCGAACCGCGCCGTGCTCGCGCAGCCGAAGGATTCCGTCAAGTGCCGCTTCAAGCTCACCGAGCAGGGCGAGGTCATCTTCGCGCGCTACGGCAACCCGGTGCTGGCGATTCGCCACGTCGAGTCCGTGGCCGCGGCCACGCTGTTGCAGTCCGCGCCGAGCGTGGAGAAGACGAACACCGAGATGACCGAGAAGTTCGCGCCGATGGCGAGCAAGCTCAACGAAGTTTCACATGAAACATACCTTGACCTGCTCAATACGCCGGACTTCGCGCCGTGGTTCTCGACCGTCACGCCGCTCACCGAAATCGGCCTGCTGCCAATCGGCTCCCGCCCCGCCAAGCGCGGCTTGGGCGCGAAGTCGCTCGACGACCTGCGCACGATCCCCTGGATCTTCTCGTGGGCCCAGGCGCGCATCAATCTGGCCGCATGGTACGGCCTCGGTTCGGCGTGCGAGGCGTTCGGCGATCTGGACACGTTACGCAAGGCGTATCAGGAATGGCCGCTGTTCTCCACGTTCATCGACAACATCGAGATGTCGCTCGCCAAGACCGACGAGCGCATCGCCAAGATGTATCTGGCGCTCGGCGACCGCGACGACCTGCGCGACAAGGTGCTCAATGAGATGGAGCTCACCCGCAAGTGGGTGCTCAAGATTGTGGGCGACGCATGGCCGCTCCAGCACCGCCATGTGCTCGGCCAGGCGATCCGCATCCGCTCGCCGTACGTCGACGCGCTTTCGGTGACACAGGTGCTCGCATTGCGCTCGCTGCGTAAGAAGGTGGACAAGGAAGAGCTCTCGAAGAGCCAGCAGGCAGGGTTCATCTACCTGATCCTCTGCACCGTTTCGGGCGTTGCCGCCGGCCTCCAGAACACTGGCTGATGATAAGCGATGCCAAGTGAGGCTGCCGCTACCGCGACCATGGTCGCGGTAGCGGCAGCCTCACCAGCGGGGTGTGGGCCGGTTCGAAAGGATTGGCCCACACCCTTTTTATGATGCAGAGCTTTTTGATGCACTGGGTAAGTACTTATACCCCTAGGGATGATTCGCCCCCGGTGCAGAGCGGTGTGGCGCAAAGCCTTTCTGATGCTGAGCTGTGTGGCACAAAGCCTTATGTCCTTCGTGCATCAACATCCCTGCCGCAACCCCAACACCCAACGGATTCGCCGTTCTGGTCACGGTTTTCGCTGTTTTCGTCACCGTTTTCACCGTTATGGTCACTTTTTGGTTTATTTGTTGACCAAAACTGCGAAAACAATGCCGAAAACGGCGAATCCCCCTTAATGGCAGCTTGTATAGAAAAGAGCTGCTACACACCACGTTTGTCGCTACCCCACACATCCTTATTGATACAAACTATAAATAAGAACCCTCGAAAGCCGTGTTTTGCTATCATCCGCTTGTTCTAATTTATAGAAACTATCAATAAGAACGCATGAAACGCGCTAGAATACTCCCTATACCGCACGAAAACACTATGGAGTATCAATAAGGGGCACCTGATGGCAGATGAATACAGACCACTCGCCACATTGTTCCACATGGATGCCTCCACGGCCGCACCCGCACATCTCGAGGAGCTCGCCCATGCCCGCCTGACCGCGGACTCCACATTCCGCATGGGGATCACCACGAAGCTGGGCGAATTGTTCATCGGCATGCCACGTGAACTCACGCGCCAGCTCAACGACGTGCTTGCGCGCGAACGCTCGATCGCAGTGCTGTGGAACGGCATCCCGCGCATCATGAAGCACAGCTACATCGTGCATGCGATCAGCGAGGAGATCCTCTCCACCAATGACATCGAAGGTGTGCGCAGCACGCGCAAAGAGGTGCAGCACGCCGTCGAGACAGCGCAGCACGAAGCCGCGCAGACCACACATGCCCCCCGCTTCGCGAAGTTCGCCCGCCTCTACCTCGGTCTGACCGCCGAGCATACGCAACTGCCGCAGACGCTTGACGATTTACGCACGATCTACGACGACGTGGTGGGCGACGAGATCGCGGACGACGACCGCCCCGACGGCGAACTGTTCCGCAATGGCGACGTGGAGATCATCGGTGCAGGCGAGCGCGTCGTGCACACCGGCGCACACACCGAGGCCCGCATCAATGAGCTGCTCACCCAGATGCTCGCCTTGATGAGGTCCGAACAGATCCCCGCGCTGTTGGCGGCCCCCACTGCGCATTTCCTGTTCGAATACACGCATCCGTTCTACGATGGCAACGGTCGTATGGGCCGGTATCTGCTCGCACTGAATCTGCAGCCCACGCTCACACTGCCCTCCGTGCTTTCGCTTTCGCGTACGATCGCCGACAACCGGCAGCGGTATTACAAGGCGTTCATCAGCGTGGAGAATCCACTCAACCATGGCGAGCTCACGTTCTTCGTGCAGACGCTGCTCGATTGCGTGGCGCAGGCACAGACCGAGCTCATCGAACAGTTGACACAGCAGTTGAACCGTTTGGGCAGGCTCAGCGCACACTGCAACGACCTCGGGCGCGAACATCGACTGTCTGAGCATGCGCAGGAGATACTGTTCGTGCTCATGCAGGAGGCCACCTTCGGCACCCGGGGCGGCATGACGCTCGACGACGCAGCACAGCACCTGCACCTGTCCAAGCAGAGCGCGCGCAAAACCGTGGAGGGACTCGAGCGGGCCGGGCTGATCACATTCACCAAACGGCGTCCACTCACGTTCGCGTACGCGGGCGAGCTGCCAGAATGACGCGCAAGCGCATATGAAGACAGGGCCGGCGCACATCAGCTGCACCGGCCCCACACACCTGCACGGCGGTCAGACCCGCTGGAAGACGCTCATCTGCCCCACTTCGCGGTTCGCCCACGCATAGTACGGCACGAGCATGAGCTCGGTGGGCGTGGCCTTGCGCTCGCCCGTCACCTGTTCGTACAACGGCGCATGCGTGGAATCCTCATCCTCATGCTCCGCCGGCACGCGCACGGTGTTGACGCCGCCGAGCAGATCGCCGTCGAACCGCACCTGCGCGTGCTGCAGCGCGTCGCCCACACGCAGGCGGTAATTCCACAGGTCGCCCGGGTTGTCGGTCTGCTCGGTGCAGAACACGATCGGCCCCGCGGTGAGCGCCACGCGCCCTGCGTCGGCGCTCACGTGCGAGTTCGCGCGCATCACGTGCACCGAGTAATCGAAGTCGAGCTCAATGGTGCGGTGTTGCCCATGTGCAACGGCGACGGTGAAGAAGCCGTCCACAACAGCCACATCACACTGCTCGCCGTCGATGCGCGCACTCCACTGCCGCGTCGACCACTCCGGCACGCGCACGAGCAGATGCACCGACTCCAGTTCGGCGTCTTCGGGCAGCGCGGCTTCCAACCGCACCTGCCCGTTCCACGGGAATCCCGACTCCTCGTGCACGCGCAGGCCCGAGTCGAACTGGGCGTCGTTCGAGATGAACTGGTGCGCAAGCACCGTGCGGCCCCCGTCTTTCTCGGTGTACACGTACTGGTCCACCGACGCGATGAGCCGCGCGATGTTCGCCGGGCAGCATGCGCAGCCGAACCAATCGACGCGGTGGGCGAGCACATGGTGACGGTCGGGGTTGTCGGTGGCGGCCGGGTCCACTTCCAGCGCGTTCACGTAGAAATACTGCGTGCCGTCGAGCGAGATGCCGGCGAGTGCGCCGTTGTACAGTTCCTTCTCCAGCACGTCGGCGTATTCGCCCACGGACTCGGATTCGAGCATTTGCCGCGCGAACATGCACATGGAGACCGACGCGCACGTCTCGCCGTACATCGTGGTGTTCGGCAGGTCGTAGTCGTAGGTGAACGACTCGCCCACGTGCGTGGAGCCGATCGCACCGGTGATGTACATGCGTCTGGTGACGATGTTCGTCCAGATCCTCCTGACCGCGGCGAACAGGTCGGCGTCGCCAGTCAGGCGCGCCACATGCGCCATGCCCGTGCACAGATACCCCACGCGCACCGCATGGCCGTCCGCGGTGGTCTGTTCGCACACCGGCTTGCCCGCCTGGAAATACGTGGGATTGTAGAAGCCGATGTCGCGGAAGATGTAGTCGTTGCCGTTTTCGCGCAGCTGCCGCGGGAAGAAGTCGACGTCCTGCCCGCGCACGTCGAGCAGATAGCGCGCGAGGTCCAGGTATTTGCGCTCGTGCGTGGCCTCATACAGACGGGCGAGCGCGAGTTCGATTTCCGGATGGCCGTCCGCACCGTGGATCTGGCCTTCGTCGGGACCGAAGGCCTTGCACAGGTAATCCGCCATCTTGGTGGCTATGTCGAGCGCGCGCGGATTGCCGGTGACCTCGTGGTAGGCGACAGCGGCCTCGATGTAGTGGCCCATCACGTAGAGTTCGTGGCTCTGCTGCAACAGGCTGAAGCGCTCGCGGTGCGCCCATTCGCCGCTGCGGATCTGGTATGGGGTGTCGAGATAGCCGTCGTCGGATTGTGCACGGGCGATGAGGTCCACCGTCTTGTCGCACAGTTCGCGCAGCTTCGGGTCGTCGGTGTACGAAAGCGCATAGGCGGCCTCTTCGAGCCATTTGTAGACGTCGGAGTCCTGGAACACCATGCCGCGGAAGATGTCGTCGATGTCACCGGCCGCCACTTTGAGATTGGCCACCGCATGGCTTTGGCTGTCGGAGAGTTGGTTGCCCGCGGGGTCGTCTGGCGTGGTGACGTCGATGTCGTCGTTGATGACGCCCCACTGGTAGGGAATCACGCGGTCGGCGATCTGCTCACGCCGTGCGGTCCAGAACGGAGAAGTGATGGTAACGTGCATGATTGTTCAGCCTTTCACTGCACCGGCCATAAAGCCCTTGACGTAGTACTTCTGCAGTACGAGGAACAGGATTGCGCACGGAATGAGCAGAATGACCACGCCCGCTTCCGTGGCGCCATAATCGATGACACCCATGGTCTGCTGGCGCATGTTCACCATGGCCAATGGCAGGGTGGATTTCGCGGAGCTGGAAAGATAGAGCGGAATCATGAAGTTGTTCCACGCTTCCAGGAACGCGAGCAGGCCAACCGTTACCATCGAGGGCTTGACCACCGGCATCAGGATCTTCACCAAGGCCTGGAAGGAGTTGCAGCCATCCACCATGGCCGCCTCCTCCATGTCTTTAGGCACGGCGTTGAAGGCGTTGCGCATGATGAAGGTGCTCATGGGCAGCTGGAAGAGTGTGATGACAAGCCCCACACCCAACAGGGTGTCGTTGAGGCCGATGTCTTTGAACCACACCATCATCGGGATCAGCAGCGAGGCGTACGGCACCATCAGGATGGACAGCGTGACCATGAAGCCGAGGTTCCGGCCTGGATATTCAAAGCGGCTGAAGGAATAGCCCGCCAGCGTGCACACCACCACGGAGAACACCACGGCGATCAGGGAGACTACGATGGAATTGAACAGGTAGGTGGGCAGGCCGGCCTGGTAGTTGAACAGGGTGAGGTAGTTGTTGATGCCCCAGCCGTCACTTTGTGCGGAACCGGCTTGGGGGCTGAACGAGCAGATGATCACCCACACAAGCGGTGCAAGGAACACGATGGCGAGCAACGCTTCCAAGATCCGAGCGATGACGCGCTTCCACATTGGTGTAGACATGATGACCTCGCTTACTTGGTGTTGTCGCGCATGCCGCGCATCTGGATGGAGTTGATGATGACCAGGGCCACCAGCACGAGCAGCGAAAGCGCCGCGGCCATGCCCAGGTCCTTCTTGGAGTCGAACGCGAAGTTGTAGATGAGTTCCACGACCGTCATGGTGGAATTGTTCGGACCACCCTTGGTGAGGATGAAGAACTGGTCGAACGCCAGGATGGAACCGGTCACGCAGTACACGAGGCACATCACGATGGTCGGCTTCATCAGCGGCAGGGTGACGGACCTGAAGATGCGCCAGGTACTGGCGCCGTCCATGCGCGCGGCCTCATACAGGTCGCCGGGGATGGCCTGCAGGCCGATCATCATCAGCAGCATGTAGTACCCGGAGAAACGCCATACCACCACAATGATTGTGGCCCACAACGCCGATTGGCCGGTGGCGAGCACCGATCCGCCGGCGTCCATGAGTCCGAGCGACGACAGGATCTTGGTCACAGGGCCCACCTGGGGCGAGTACAGCGCATAGAACAGCAGGGAGGCGGAGGCCAGACCGGTTGCGGAGGGAAGCAGGAAGCATGTGCGCAGCACGTTGTTCCACTTGCTGGATTCCTGCACGAGCAGCGCCATCCCCAATCCCAGCGCCAGCAGGAAGATGGTGACGATCACGGTGTATTCCAGTGTGAAGAGGATGGACTGTCCGAACAGCGGATTGGAGAACACCTTGGTGAAATTGCCCGGGAAGTCAAAGCCGCGGTTGCCTCCCATGAGCGTCCACCGCGAGCAGGCCATGATCACCAGCAGCACGATGGGCACAAAGAAGAGGATGACGATCATCACCCAATCGGGCAATGCATACAACAGGCCGCGGCGCAATTGTTCGTGCTTTGTTTTCGACGGATGGCTGGGAACAGCAGACCTCGTCACCGAGTCTTCTACTCGCGCGGCCTGTGGTTCTTCGATGACACTGGACATGATGCGTTCCTTTGATCGAATGAAGAGGTTATGAGGAGGCGGAGGGGCCGCCGGTGTGACGACCCCTCGCAACCTGGTGAGGAAGGAGAAAGGAGGGTAAGAATATGTGGATCAGTTCTGGGACAGGACCTTGGTGACGGCCTCGTTGTCCGCCTTCAGGTTTTCGGTGCCCCACACGGCGTTCTGGATGAGCAACTGCCAGGGGGAGCCTGCGGCGTTGAAGGCCTCGTTGAACGCCACGGCCTTCGGCGTCTTGCCGTGGCCGTCGATGATAACGGAATTGATGGTCTTCACACGCGGATCGGCATCGTCGTATGCGGTCTTGAGCGTTTCGATGTTCGACGCGGTGTCGCCGTGGTCGGCAAAGACCTCTTTCTGGGCCGAGTCCTGCATCAGCCAGTACAGGAAGTTCCACGCCTGGGCCGGATGCTTGCAATCCTTGGAGATGCCCATGGCGTCGCCGCCGAGGAAGGTGGAGGTCTTGCCCTTGGTCACGCCGGGGATCGGAGTGACGCCCACTTCAAAGCCGCCTTCTTTTTCGGCTTCGAACAGCGATGTCGCAGAGGTGTTCGGATACGGCATGACGCCGATCTTCCCATTGGCGAATGGCGCGGTCCACGTGGCGCCGGTCTCCTCCTTGGAGCCTGCGCCCAGACCGTTCTTGGTGCCGGCCAGTTCCCGGTAGGCTCCGAGAATCGCCTGCATGGAGGAGTTGTCAAGCATCGACGCGGTGCCATCCGCGTTCAGCACATCCTGATCGTCCGCCCACGACGTGGGGAACAGGTCGAAGGCCAAGGCGCCGCCGGACTGGCCCGCCAGATAGGAGCCCGCCACATCCGCTTTGTTCAGCGCGGCCACCTTCTTGGCTTGGTCAAGGAATTCCTCAACCGATTCCGGACCCTTCTCCGGGTCAAGCCCGGCCTCTTTGTACAGGTTCTTGTTCCATACCATGATCGATACGTCGGTGATGAAGGGAAGCGTGTATTTCTTGCCGTCCACCGTGCCGGCCTCGATGTGCCCTTGCTGGAGGTCGTCCTTGTTCGCAAGGCCGTCGATCTGCGCCGTCAAGTCGGTGAAGATGCCTTCGGAAGCCCAGTAGGGAATGCGAACCACGTCGCCAGCGAGGATGTCCGGCAGTGAATCGGTCTGCGAGGCGCCGCCCACCTTGCCTTCCATGTCGTCGTTGGGGATGATCTCCAGCTTCACCTGGTTCTTGTGGCTCTTGTTGTATGCTTCGGCGGCGTTCTTCGCCTGACGTTCCAGCGGCGACCGGGTCCACAGGGTGATTTCGGTGCCGTCATCGGTGCCTTCCTTGGGGATGTTCGACGTGTCGGCCCCTTGGCTGCCACCGCCGCACGCTGCGACCGGAATGAGCAAAGCGGCGGCGGCCACCGCCGCCAGCGAACGAGTGACTTTCTTGAACGACATGACTGACTTCTTTCTTGCTAATGCCCGGTTCTTCGTTGAGGGGCTTGGCCTTCCATGGCTCAGACACTCACCGCCACTGTTTCTTCAGTGAATCATGTTGAATGAATGCCTGTATTCAGGGTAACGCTTTTTACACAATTTGCAAAAGCGCTTTCTCAGCGTGTCGAAGACATGATGAGGCGGTGCAAATCGCAGATTTTGCTCTGTTTTCTGAAGTTAAGCGCTTTACTTCCAAGTCCGAAACTTCTCGATCTTGAAAAAATAGATTGAGAAACTTTCTCATTCGTACTATGATTACAGGAAAAGCACCGATGACGGCCCACCCTCGAGCGGATCCGCCAACCCAGTCGAGGAGACATCATGGAAGATATCTCAAGGAATCGCGTTCGTCTGGAAGATGTGGCCGCGGCGGCAGGCGTCTCCCTCTCCACCGCATCAAAGGCCATGCACAACAAGGGGCGCATGAGCGAAACCACCCGCAAGCACATCCTCGACACCGCGCAACGGCTGAACTATACCCCCAACAAGCTGGCGCAGTCCTTGGCCAATGGGTTCAGCAGCACCATCGGACTCATCACCTCGGACCTCCAAGGGCGTTTTTCCACCCCCATCCTCATCGGGGCGGAAAAGGAACTCCGCACACGGTCCATCTCCGTGCTACTCGCCAATGCGCTGGGCGATGAGGCACTGGAACGCGAACAGGTCGCCAAACTGCTCACCTTGAAGGTGGATGGACTGCTCATCGTACACTCCGAGACAAACCCACGGCCATCACTGGGCAAGGAGTGGGGCGTGCCTGTCGTGTACGCCTACGGCCCCTCGATCAACGCCGATGACTGCTCGGTGACGTGCGACAACGTGGAAGCCGGTCGCTTGGCGGTCAATCATCTCATCTCATGCGGGCGCAGGAACATCGCGATCATCGGCGGCGACGAGACCTACACCGCCGCCACGGACCGCCTCAAAGGCTCACTGGAGGCGTTCCTGGAGTTCGGTTTGGAGCCGGCCGGCCCGATTCGCTTTGGGCAGTGGGACGAGAACTGGGGGCGCGCCGCAACGCGCCTCCTCATGGATCAGGGCGTGCAATTCGACGCCGTAGTCTGCCAAAGCGACCAGCTGGCCCGCGGCTGCATCGACGCCCTCAAGCAGGAAGGCCTGCGGATTCCCGACGACGTGGCGGTCATCGGACACGACAACTGGGATGTGCTCACCTCCAGCTCCCGCCCCTCTCTCACCAGCATCGACAACGAGACGGAACTGATCGGCAGACGCGCCGCCCGGTACCTCATGGACACCATCGACGGCAACCCCCACCATGGCGTCGACTACGTGCCCTGCCGCCTGATCCAGCGCGAGTCCACCCTACCTCTGGACTGACGTTCATCGATGCATCACTGAGGTCGTAGACACGAAAATGAGCGTCATCAACCGTGCTAACAAAACCTCCTTGGGACGTACATGGATGTACGTCCCAAGGAGGTATCCATCACCGCTTCAACCAGCGGACAATAATCACCGCAATCACCAGCACACAGCCGGCAAATGCATACAGTGCATCAATTCTCGAGGCAAGTATCGATAACACTGCTATCAACATCACGCCGGAATCATCCGGCTTCGGATTCTTGGCAGCCATAATGGCACCTCACTACTCACGCGCGCCGTCACTGTGGGCGACGCGCATTGCGTCACCCCGACGCTTGTCAGAGCGCCCACATGGGCGGGGGAGCAATTCCCGCACACGCAGCAGATTCCATAACTAACTGATAGCATGAGAGAGCAGTCATCGGAGCAACCACATTGCGTGGAGATGGCAGCTTCATTACTCAGCGATGGGCCAGTTCGGAAGAACTGGCCCACACTCATTCCGTATTACATGACCAGACCGGAATCTCGGGTCATGCCCCAATGTCAAAGCGCTATGAAGAGCGTCCCTCGACTTCACGCATACGTGAACGTCATCGGGTCATGGCCGGCGCGCGTCGGGCCGTCGAGCGCATCGATCTGCGCATGCTCTTCCGGCGTCAGCGCAAAACCGAACAGGTCGAGATTCTCACGCTGGCGCTCGGCATGCACCGACTTCGGGATGATGATCGTGCCGTTTTCGATGTGCCAACGCAAAATCACCTGCGCGGGCGTCACACCGTGCGCGGCGGCGATGCGCTCGACGACGCCGTTCGCCAGGTCGGCGCCGCGTGCCATCGGTGAATACGCCTCCACCGCGATGTTGTGCGCGCGGCAATACTCCACGACATCGCACTGCTGCCATGTGGGGTGCAGTTCGATCTGATTGACGGTCGGGTACTCTCCCGTTTCGTCGAACAGCCGGTCGAGGTGCTCGGGCATGAAATTGCAGACGCCGAGCGTGCGCACACGGCCGTCTTCACGCAATTTGCGGAGCGCCTTCCACGTTTCGTCGCTACGCCAGTCGAACGGCGTGGGCCAGTGGATCATGTACATGTCCACATAGTCGAGCTGCAGCAGTTCGAGCGAATGGTCGAACGCGCGCATGGCGGAATCATAGCCCTGCTCGGAATCGCGCAGTTTCGTGGTCATCCACAACGACGCGCGCCTCTCGCCTGTGTTGTAACCGGTCGCGGCGAGCGCGCACCCCACGCCCTCCTCATTGTTGTATCCGGCGGCACCGTCGATGTGCCGGTAACCCACTTCCAGCGCCGATTCGACGACCGGCACCACGCCCTCGTCGTCAATGCGCAACACGCCGAGCCCGATCTGCGGGATCTTCGTGCCGTCGTGCAGGGTGATGAGGGGGATGTTCGGGGTCCGTTCCGCGAGCGTGCTCATAAGTGCGCCTTTCTGTATATCTACGACCGATGCTAGCACCGCGCATGCAGCTGGCGATCAAGTTCAGCAAGGTCCTACGCCCTGCACCACTTGCCACCTTCCCCTCTGGCCACCCCTCCTACGCGCTGCCCTCTGGATTCGCCGTTTCGGTCACTGTTTTCGCCGTTATCGTCATCAATCCAGCGAAAAAGTGACCATAACGGCGAAAACAGTGACGTAAACGGCGAATCGTCAGCCGTCTACAGACGCCAGAGGCATAATCCCCGGAACCGGGCGCAGAAAACCGTGCGCCGGCATCCAATGGGCACCGGCGCATGGCAGGAGGAAGGAAAGGGGAAAGTAAGTCCTGATCAATCAGTGGCGGTTGCGCAGCTCGTGGACCATGTCTTCGAGCTCGAGTTCGCGTTCGAATTCGCGCGGCGTGGTCTCGGCGTCGATCGTCGCGAGTTCGACGCCGGCGATGCGCGCGAAGTCCTCCCACGCCTCACGGCCGACCGACGTGGTCATGCACGTGTGGTGCGAGCCGCCCGCGCGCAACCAGCATTCGGCGGAGACCTCGAGGTTCGGCTCCGGCTTCCACAGGGCACGCGCGCACGGCAGCTTGCTCAGCGAGCCGAGCGGCTCGACCACGTCGACGACGTTCATCAGCATGCGGAAGCGCGTGCGCACGTCGGCAAGCGAGACGACGACCGCGTCCTGCTTCGGCGCCACAGTGAACACGAGGCGCACGGGGTCGGCCTTGCCACCGATGCCGAGCGGGTGGATCTCCAGACGAGGCTTGGCGATCGTGCCGACCGACGGCGAGACTTCGAGCATGTGCGACCCCATGATCATCTCGTTGCCCGGGGTGAAGTTGTAAGAGTAGTCCTCCATGAGCGAGGCGCCGCCGTCGAGGCCGTAGCCCATCACCGCGCCGATGCGCACGAGTACCGCCGTCTTCCAGTCGCCTTCGGCGGAGAAGCCCCAGCCGTATTCTGACGGGAAGCGCTGCGGACCCACGCCCGGCAGCTGCGGCAGGGCGCCCAGGTCCTCGAAGTTGTCGACGCCGGCCGTACAGTTGTTGGCGCGCATCATGTTCACCATCGCGCATTCCTCGCGCGCGGCGATGAACAGCGAATCATAGTCCTTGTCGAGCAGCTCGGGCGCGATCTCGTACTTCGCCTTGTAGTCCTCGATGAGGTCCTTGACCTGATCCTCCTTGACCGCGTCATAGGCGGCGACAAGCTCGTTAACGGCCCAGGTGTTGATCGAGGCGCCGAACACGCGCTCGGCCTCGGTCTTGTCGCCTTCGGTCACGGCCACGTTGCGCATGTTGTCGCCCCAACGCATCACGTTCATCGTGTTCGAAGCCTGCCAACCGGCGCATGCGCGTGCCCACACGCCGATCTTGTCGGCGACCGCCGGGTCGGTGTAGTGCCCCACCACGATCTTGCGCGGAATGCCGAGGCGCGTGACGATGTAGCCGTATTCACGGTCGCCGTGCGCGGCCTGGTTGAGGTTCATGAAGTCCATGTCGATGGTGTCCCACGGGATCTCGAAGTGGTGCTGCGTGTTGAGCTGCAGCAGCGGCTTCTTGAGCGCCTCAAGCCCGCGGATCCACATCTTCGCCGGCGAGAAGGTGTGCATCCAGGTGATCACGCCGATGCAGTTGTCGTCCGCGGAGGCGTCGACCATGAACCGGCGCACGCCGTCAGACGATTTCAGCGTCGGCTTGAGCACGAGCTTGACGGGGATGCGCCCGCTCGCGTTGAGTGCATCGACGATCTCGGTGGACTGCTGTGCCACCTGGCGCAGCGCCTCTTCGCCGTACAGGTCCTGCGACCCGACGCCAAACCAGATTTCCTTGCCTTCGAATGGGTTGTTCATGGTCATGGTGTGTTGCCTCACTTCACTGTGGATGGTTGATATGGATGATGGGCGGCTCAGTGCTGCCCGTACACGTTCTGGTAGCGGTCGTTGAGCTTGTCGATGTCTTCCTGCGGAATCGGGATGATCTCGCCCAGTTGGCGCGCGGCCCACATGGTGTGCGCCACTTCCTCCGTCATCGCCGCCGCCTTGACGGCGGCCTCGGCGTCCTTGCCGATCGTGAACGGGCCGTGGTTCTGCATCAGCACCGCCGGCGACTTGGGGTATTGTTTGAGCGTCTCCACCACGCCTTCGCCAATCGCCTCAGACCCGATCAGGCGGAACGGCCCGACCGGCACATCGCCGCCGAACTCGTCGCCCATCATCGTCAGGCCGCAGGGAATGTTCTGCCCGGTCGCGGCCCATGCGGTCGCATAGGTGGAGTGCGTGTGCACCACGCCGTACACGTCCGGCATATGACGGTAGATGTAGGCGTGCGACGCGGTGTCGGACGACGGCGATTCCGCGCCGTCCACCACATTGCCGTCCAGATCGCACACGACCATCGAGCTCGGCGTCAGGTATTCGTAGCGCAGACCGGAGGGCTTGATCACCATCAGGTCCGCGGTGCGCAGGCGCTGCGAGACGTTGCCGGCCGTCCACACGACGAGATTCCACTTGATGAGCTGTTCGTGCAGCGACGCGACCACTTCGCGCACCTGCTTGACTTCCGCGCGGACCTCCGGCCCATACTCTGCGAGCGTTGCCATTGTTGTTCCTTTCCGTATTGGCTGAATGACTGTTGGATTGACTGCTGGACGATTATTCGGCGCCGATCGGCATGCATTCGACCGCCGTGCGCTCCACCGGCAGCGCCTGCATGAACCGCGCGAAGAACATGCGGAATCCTTCCACATCGGCGGATTGCGGGTCCTCCGTCACGGACTGCGCGTTTGCAAACACCACATCGTCGAGATAATCGGCGAGCGGCGTGTCCGCATGCCGCAGATAGCCGGCGAGCACCGCCATGCCCCAGGCACCGCCTTCCGACGCCGTCGTCATCACGCGGATCGGCGTATCGAAGGCAGCGGCGAGGATACGCTGCGCCACAACGGGCGTGGCGAAGATGCCGCCATGCCCCACGAGTGAATCGATCTGCACGCCCTCGTCATGGGTCATCACATTCATGCCGATCGTGACCGGCGAGAACGCGCCGAACAACTGCGCGCGCATGAAGTTCGCGAGGTTGAACCGCGCCTCCGGCTCACGCACGAACAACGGGCGCCCTTCGGCGAGCCCGGCCAGGAATTCGCCGGTGCGGAACGGGTAGGCGAGCATGCCGCCGGCGTCCGGGTCCGCCTGCTCGCTGATTGCGCTGCGGAACAGCTCGCCGTACAGGTCGGCGTCGCTGACCGAACCGCCGTTGAGCTGGGCGAATTCGCGGAACAGATTGATCCACGCGTTCAGATCCGAGGTGAAGTTGTTGGCGTGGCTCATGCCGGCCAGATCGCCGGCCGGGGTGGTGACCAGATCGACTTCCGGGCGCAGCGTGGACAGCTTGTGCTCGAGCACCACGGTGGCGAAGATCGATGTGCCGGCGGAGACATTGCCGGAGCGGCGGCGCACGGAGTTCGTGGCCACCATGCCGGTGCCGGCGTCGCCTTCCGGCGGTGCGAGTTTCACGCCCGGCTGCAGCACGCCGGATGGGTCGAGCAACGCCGCGCCTTTCGCCGTGAGTTCGCCGGCCGGTGTGCCCGCGACGAGCGGCTCGGGCAGCAGATCCTCGAGTTTCCACGGCTGGGCCGCCACTTCGGGCAGTGCATCGAACCGTTCGATGAAGTCCTGCTCGTACGTCTTGGTCTGCGGATCGATGGGGAACATGCCGGAGGCGTCGCCCACGCCCAGCACCTTACGGCCTGTGAGCTTCCAGTGCACGTAGCCGGCGAGCGTGGTGAAGTAGCGCACCGAACCGATGTGCGGCTCGTCGTTGAGCACCGCCTGATACAGATGCGCGATTGACCAGCGCTCGGGGATGTTGTATTGGAACAGCTGTGAAAGGCGTTCGTGCGCCTCGCTCGTGTTCGTGTTCTGCCATGTACGGAACGGCACGAGCAGCTCGCCGTCTTCGTTGAACGCCAGATACCCGTGCATCATCGCGGAGAAGCCGATCTGGCCGATGCGCACGAGCTTCTGCCCGTACTGCGCCTCCACGCGGTCGGCGACGTCGGCGTAGACGCTCTGCAGGCCGCGCCAGATCTTGTCCACGTCGTACGACCACAGGCCGTCCACGAGATGCGACTGCCAGCCGTAGTCACCGGTGGCGATGGTATTGCGCTCATCGTCGATGAGCACGGCCTTGATGCGCGTGGAGCCGAACTCAATGCCGAGGGACGTGCGCCCGCTGCTGATCTTCTCGGCGATCTTGTCTTGCGAATCCGACATCGTTCCTCCCGTATGAATGTGCACGTCGTTGTTGGCTATCTCTATGTTAGCGCTCACATGCACGGAAACACGCCGAGGGACCAAAATGGCACTCGCCTTCGGTGAGCACCGGCAGGTCAACACGCCGAGCAAGCGTTGGCATTTCAGTCTTTGGCTGATTGCCGGCGCCCATCCCGCGCATTGGGGGCCACACACGCGGTACTTTGAAATACACACACAGTGGCGGCACGGGCTTCGACGCCGAACCCCATGCCGATTGCGCGTGAACCTTCGTGTCGGGTACCGCAGAAAGGACAAAGAGGCCATATGACACAGCAGAGTGAAACACATGCCAAGCTCGTGGTGGACGACGAATTCAAGGTCGGCCCGGTGCACGACCGGGTGTTCGGGTCATTCGTCGAGCATCTGGGACGCTGCGTATACACCGGCATCTACGAGCCGGGGCATCCCACCGCCGACGAAGAGGGGTTCCGGCAGGACGTAATCGACCTGGTCAAGGAACTGGGCGCCACCACCATCCGCTACCCCGGCGGCAACTTCGTCTCCGGCTACAACTGGGAAGACGGCGTGGGCCCCAAGCAGGACCGCCCCCGCCGCCTCGATCTGGCATGGCATTCCACCGAGACGAACCAATTCGGCTTGCATGAGATGGCCTCGTGGCTGCGCAAGGCTGGTGGCAACGAGCTCATGGAAGCCGTCAACCTCGGCACCCGTGGCCTTGCCGAAGCACTGGATCTGCTGGAATACGCGAACGTCCCCGAAGGCACCGCCCGGTCGGAGGAACGCATACGCAACGGCGCCGAAGATCCGTTCGACATCCGCATGTGGTGCCTGGGCAACGAGATGGACGGCCCGTGGCAAACGGGGCACAAAAGCGCCGAGGACTACGGCAAGCTCGCAGCCTCGGTCGCGGCCGGCATGCGCATGATCGACCCGGACCTCGAGCTGGTGGCCTGCGGTTCGTCGAGCCACACGATGGACACGTTCGGCAAGTGGGAAGAGACCGTGCTCGAACACACCTTCGACAAAGTGAACTTCGTCTCCGCGCACGCCTACTACTTCCCGCAGATCATGCCCGACGGTTCGCGCGACATGGCGTCGTTCCTCGCCTCCGGTGTGGACATGGACGGCTTCATCAAAGACGTCGGCGCCGCCATCGACGCCACCCGTTCGCGACTCAAAAGCGACCACAACGTGTACATCTCATTCGATGAATGGAACGTGTGGTATATGGGGGAAGAACCGAGCAAGAACCCCGAAGGCATTGTCAACTGGCCAGTGGCGCCCCGTTTGCTCGAAGACATTTATTCAGTGGCGGACGCGGTGGTGGTCGGGGACCTGCTCATCACATTGCTGCAGAACGCCGACCGCGTGCACGCCGCCTCGCTCGCCCAGCTCGTCAACGTGATCGCGCCGATCATGACCGAACCCAACGGCCCGGCATGGCGGCAGACCACCTTCTACCCGTTCTCGCTCACCGCCGCCTGGGCCAAGGGCGGCAGCGTGCTGGAACCCAAGATCGAATCCCCCCAATACCACACCGACCGCTACGGCGATGTGGCATCCACGAACGCCGTCGCCGTGCGCGGCGCGGACGGCTCCGTCTCCGTGTTCGTCACCAACCGCTCGTTGGACGACGAATGCACATTCGACATCAAACTGCCGGAGGGCTTCACACCGCATGAGATCGAGGCCCGCACCCTCCATGACGACGACATCCTCGCCGCCAACACACTCCACGACCAACACCGCGTGGAACCATACACCAATGACTCCGCCTCAATGCACAGCGGAACCGTCTCGGTCACGCTTCCACCGGTGAGCTGGACAGCCATCCAGATACGTTGACACACGCGCACACATCCGGTTTCACCTTGGTGGAACGCTCATCGAAGAAGCGCTGATCCGCAGGTCAGCGCTTCTTCGGCTTCGCTTTGCGCAACGGCGACTGCGGTTCGGCCGGCTTGAGCATGGGGAACTGCGCCAGCAGCCACCGCCGCACCGCCGGGACGCGGCAGATGCCCACGCCCACGGCGAGCGCCGCGATTGCAATCCACGATGCGATGTCCATGCTCAGCAGCATCAGGATCACCACAAGGCCGCATGCGAGCAGGCCTCCCAATTGCTGGTATTTGTTCTGCTCCTCGGTGATCTGCTCACGCTTGAGCGGCATCGATCCCAGGAACATGCCCAGCGCGCAGCAGCCAATGCCGACGACAATGGAGACGATGAGTTCAGTGGTGTTCATGTGTGTACCTTCCTTGGTTGGGCAGGGAACCGCACCATTGCGACCCCACGAAAACTATTCCGCCTCGCCCGAGCGCGGCATGCGCGCCCGTGAGGCCCGTGCGCGCATGCGGGTGGCCATAGCGCCTTTGCTCACGCCCGAGATCTCCGCGATCACTTCTTCGTACGTGGTGTCGGCGGTGGGGTGCACAGCGCACACCGCACCGTGCCGCATGACGACGATGCGGTCGGCTATCGCGAACACGTTCGGCAGGTCGTGGCAGACCATGATCACGCTGCGTTCGGCCGACCGCAGCCGCACAATGTAATCGAGCACTTCGGCCGTCTGCGTCACCGAAAGCGAGGCCGTAGGCTCGTCGAGCACAATCAGGCTCGGGTCATTGAGCAGTGTGCGCGCGATGGCCACGGTCTGCCGCTGGCCGCCCGAAAGAGAGGCGATGCTCTGCCCCGCGCGCACCGGTGTGGACAGTGTGTTGAGCACTTCGCGCGCCTTGGCGTACATGCCCGCGTCGTCGCGCACCGAAAGCCCTTGGCGCATCTCGCGCCCCAGGAAGATGTTCGCGGAGACGTCGAGGTTCTCGCAGAACTGCGGCTGTTGAAACGCCGACGCGATGCCCAGTTCCGCTGCCTTGGCCACGCTGTCGAGCCGCACCGTCTCACCGCGCACCGCGATGCTGCCGACGTCTGGCTGCACGAGCCCGGCCAGCACGTGCACGAGCGTGGATTTTCCAGCGCCGTTGTCGCCGACCACGGCCACAATCTGCCGCGTCTGCACCGCAAGATCGACGTCACGCAGCGCCTCCACGCTCCCATAGCGTTTCGAGACCCCGCGCAACTCAATCAACGTCGACTGATGGCTCATCGCCTTCCCCCTGCTTGCCCTTCTGGGAGCGCCCGCCGTTGAGAGCCTCCCTTTCCTCGTTCTCCATCGCCATGATCCCCGCGCCCAGCGCGCCGTTGATCTTCGGCAGCTTCGCCTCGAGCACCGCGATCGGCGTCAACGCGTCAGGGAACAGCAGCCGCTGCAGCGCCTCGCGGAAGGGGTCCAGGAACACCTCACCCGCCTGCGCCAGCTCGCCGCCCACCACCACAAGCTCGGGGTCGACCGAGATGCACAGCGTGGACGCCACATTGCCTATGCGCACGGCGGCGTCGGCAATCACACGCCGGCAGCCCGGATCGCCGTCGTTCGCCTTGAGCACCAGATCATTGAGCGTGAGGTCGCCATGGGTCACCGCCAGCAGCGACGTGAGCCGCTGCTCATCCACCACGGTGTTGAGGCAGCCGCGGTTGCCGCATTGGCATATGGCACCCAGCGGATCCACTTGGATGTGGCCTATCTCGCCGGCGAGGCCGGTCACCCCATGGTGCACTTCACCGCCGCGCACGATGCCCGCGCCCACGCCATCGCTCGCGTTCACATATACGAAATCCTCGATGCCGCTGCCCGCACCCACGCGCGCCTCACAGAAGGCGCTCATGTTCGCGTCGTTGTCCACGATCACCGGCACGTCGAACATCTCGCGGAACGCCGCGGCAATGTCCTCGTCCTCCCAGCCCGGCAGCAGGCCAGGCACGGCGAGCATGCGCGTGCGTTTGTCGACCGGCGCGCCCAACGCCACGCCGATCGCGAGCAGCTCGTCGGCCCCCGCGTCCATCTGTTCGAGCGATTCGCGGATCATGCGCGCCGCGATGTCGAGCGTCGTATCGGGCAGATGGTTGCGCGCGAGCGGGTAATGGTGCTCCATGTACGGCGAGCGCGTGTCGTCGCACAGCACAACGCGCAGGCCCCGGCGTGTGATGTGCACGCCGGCGGCCAAGCCGTTGTGGTGCGCGAGGGTGACGAGCTGCGCGCGCCGGCCGTTGCGCACGGTGCCATGCGTCTCGAGCTGGCCTTCGTCGGACAGCTGATGCACGAGCGCCGAGATCGTGGCGGTGGAGACGCCCATAATCTCGGCGAGTTCCACCTGCGTCATCGCACCGAACTTATGGATCGATTCCAACAGGTTGGCGCGATTCGCTTCACGAAGCGAGCTCTGCGAGCCCAGCTTCTTCTTTGAGAATCGTCCTGCCATACACACCAGCATAAGGGGCACGCTCGGGGAATCAGTCTTGAATACGCGAAAATCGTGGAAAATGTGCAGAAAATCCCCGTATTGAGTTCAGAACGTGAACCCATCTTCACAAAACACGCCGTGTTGAGTTTGACAACTTAACACAAAGGCGTATCCTGACGGTAGATCTCATCGAGATCACAGCAGAGACGCTGTACATTCCGTCGAAGGAGATGGAGCAGATGAAACGCATCACCAAGATAGCAGCCTTCATCAGCAGCCTGGCGATATGCGCCGGCGTGAGCGCATGCGGATCCACCCGTTCCGGATTCGAACAGACCGGTGGCACCCAGAAGCTCGAGAAAGGCGCGACAATCGGCATTTCCATGCCAACCAAGTCCGAAGAGCGTTGGAACAAAGACGGCAACAACCTCAAGAACAAGCTTGAGAAGGCCGGCTACAAGGTGGTTCTCAACTACGCGGACGACAAGCCGGCGCAGCAGAACGCAGACATCGAGAACATGGTGAACCAGAACGCCAAGATCCTCGTCGTCGCGTCCAAGGATGGCTCCGCCGTGGGCCCCGCCGTGGAGAAGGCGCGCGACGCCGGTGCCACGGTGATCGCCTACGACCGCCTGATCATGAACACCGACGCCGTGGACTACTACGCCACATTCCAGCTCGAGCAGGTGGGCAAGCTGGAAGCCGAGTATCTGGTTGACCAGCTGGGTCTCAACGACGGCGAAAAGGGCCCCTTCAACATGGAGCTGTTCACCGGTTCGCCGGACGACAACAACGCCAAGTACTTCTTCAAGGGCGCGTGGGACATCCTGCAGCCATACTTCGAAAAGGGCGTGCTTGTGTGCCCGTCCAACCACGGCGGCGGTGTGACGAAGGACTTCACCGTCGATGACTGGCAGAAGATCTCGGTGCAGTCGTGGAAGACCGAGCAGGCACAGAAGGACATGGAGTCGATCCTCGACTCCACCTATGCCAGCGGCAAGAAGCTCGACGCCGTGCTCACCCCGTACGACGGCATTGCACAGGGCGTGATCAACGCCATCGAATCCAAGCGCCCCGACATGAAGCCCGGCACCGAATCCTGGCCGCCGATCACCGGACAGGACGCCATGGAGATCGCGGTGTCGAACATCGCGGCCGGCAAGCAGGGCGAGACGGTCTTCAAGAACGTGGACGAACTGGCCGACGCGGTGTACGACATGATCATCGAGATCGCCGAAGGCAAGAAGGTCACCGGCATCAACGGCGAATTCAACAACAACAACGTCGACGTGCCCTCCAAGCTGCTCGACCCGCAGAACATCACGGTGGAGAACCTCGACGACCTGGTCAAGGCGAAGTACCTCACGCAGGAACGCTTCGACAAGCTCACCAAGGGCGAGGCCATCCGCTGACGGACGGCACTCCTGAGGGGAAAGAGATCGTCATGGCAGACAACAACACGATTCTGACGATGAACAACATCGTCAAGACCTTCGGCCCGGTCAAAGCGCTCTCCGGCGTCAATCTGTCGGTGGAACGCGGCGAGATACATGCCATCTGCGGCGAAAACGGCGCAGGCAAGTCCACACTGATGAACGTGCTTTCGGGCGTCTACCCGCATGGCTCGTATTCGGGCACCATCACCTTCGACGGCAAGGAGTGCAAGTACCGCACCATCAAGGATTCCGAAGCCGACGGCATCGTCATCATCCACCAGGAGCTCGCACTCAGCCCGTTCCTCTCCATCGCCGAGAACATCTTCATCGGCAACGAACAGGCGAAGGGCGGCGTGATCAACTGGGACGAGACGCGCGCCAAGGCGGCCGAGCTGCTTAAGCGCGTGGGTCTGCCGGAGAACCCGGACACCAAGATCATGGACATCGGCGTGGGCAAGCAGCAGCTCGTGGAAATCGCCAAGGCGTTGTCCAAGAACGTCAAACTGCTGATCCTCGACGAGCCGACCGCCGCACTCAACGACGAGGACTCCGCCCACCTGCTCGACCTGGTGCGCCAGCTGCGCGACGAGCAGGGCGTGACGAGCATCATCATCAGCCACAAACTCAACGAGATCGCCGCCATCGCAGACAATGTGACAATCATCCGCGACGGCGCAACAGTGGGCACGATGTTCGTCACCCCGGAGACTCCGCTGGACCAGGACGAACTGATCCGCAAGATGGTGGGGCGCTCGCTCACCAACCTCTACCCGGAGCATGAGTCCAACAAGCCCGACGAGGAGTACCTACGCATCGAGGACTGGACCGTGCACCACCCGCTCGACCAGAACCGAGTCGTGGTGGACCACGCCAACATCAACGTGCATTCCGGTGAAATCGTGGGCCTTGCGGGGCTCATGGGCGCCGGGCGCACCGAGATGGCGATGAGCCTCTTCGGGCACTCGTACGGCTCCAAGATCTCGGGCAAGGTGTTCGTCAAGGGCAAGGAAGTGAACCTGCCCAACGTGCAGGCCGCGATCAACGCCGGACTGGCCTACGCCACCGAGGACCGCAAGGTCTACGGGCTCAACCTGCTGCAGAACATCCGCGAGAACGCCTCGCTGGCGTCGCTCGAGAAGATGAGCTCGCACGGCATCATGAACGACAACATCGAGCAGAGCGAGGTCGAGGAGTACCGCCGCGACTTCCACATCAAGTGCAACAACATCGATGTGAACGTCGGCACACTTTCCGGTGGCAACCAGCAGAAGGTGGTGCTCGCGAAGTGGGTCATCTCCGACCCCGACATCCTGATTCTCGACGAGCCGACGCGAGGCATCGACGTCGGTGCGAAATACGAGATCTACGAGATCATCAACCAGCTGGCCGACGCCGGCAAGGCCGTGATCGTCATCTCGTCGGAGCTGCCGGAACTCATCGGCATCTGCGACCGCATCTACACCGTCAGCCAAGGCGTCGTCACCGATGACGTGCACAAGAACGGCTTCACCCAGGAATATCTCATGAAAGGCATGACCAAGGAGAAGGAGGTGGTTGCATCATGAGCACCGTCAATGCAGCCCCAGCAGAAAAGAAGAGCGCGGGACTCCTCGCGACATTGGCCAACAATTCGAAGCAATACGGCATCGTGGGCGCGCTCGTGGTGATCGTGCTCGTCTTCGAGTTCCTCACCAAGGGCGTGCTGCTCAAGCCCAACAGCTTCGTCTCGCTCATCCAGCAGAACGCCTACGTGATCATCCTCGCCATCGGCATGGTCATGGTCATCATCGCCACGCACATCGATTTGTCGGTCGGCTCGATCGTCGCCTTCGTAGGCGGCGTGTGCGCCATATTGATGGAACGGCAGGGCGTCAACTGGATGCTCGCGATCCTCATCTCGCTCGTCGTCGGCCTGATCATCGGCTGCTGGCAGGGCTTCTGGGTGGCCTATGTGGGCATCCCCGGCTTCATCACCACACTGGCCGGCATGCTCATCTTCCGTGGCCTGGCCACCGTGATCGTCGGCGAATCCGTGCCGATCACCTCGCCGGAGTTCCGCGGCATCGCCCGCAACTACCTGCCGCAGCTGCTTGGGTGGTGGGGTCCATTCGACGGCTTGACCATCGTGGTCGGCATCGCGTGCATCGCGCTCTTCGCATGGAGCCAGCTGCGCCGCCGCGGCAAGGTCGCCAAGGCTGGTCTTACGCCTGAGCCCATGGCGCTCACCGTGACCAAGATCGTCATCGCAACGCTGCTCATCGGCTTCGTCACCTACCTGCTGGCCCTCTCCGGCAACGCGGACCAAGGCGGCATCCCGATCATGCTCGTCATCCTGGGCGTGCTCGTCTTCGTCTACAACTTCATCCTCACCCGCACGGTGTTCGGCCGCCATGTGTACGCGGTGGGCGGCAACCGCAAGGCGGCCATCCTCTCGGGCATCAACACCAAGCGCGTCGACTTCACACTCTTCGTGCACATGGGCTTCCTTTCGGCCATCGCCGCGGTCTGCGTGCTTTCGCGACTCTCCTCCGCGACCGCACAGGCCGGCATGGAGTTCGAAATGGACGCCATCGCAGCCTGCTTCATCGGTGGCACGGCCGTCACCGGCGGCGTCGGCACCATCCCGGGCGCCGTGGTCGGCGCACTCGTCATGGGCGTGATCAACCAAGGCCTGTCCATCATGGGCGTCGACACCGCAGTCGTGAAGACGATCAAGGGCCTCGTGCTCCTGGGCGCCGTGGCCGTGGACATCCTCTCCAAGCGCAAGAAGAGCTGAACCACCACATCATCAACGAAAGAGGCACATCATGAACATCACATCGGCGGCACGCGCCCGACTCTACGCCCTCACCGCGGTGGCCTGCGCGATCTGGCTCGTCCAGACCTGTGTGGAGGCGAACAACGCGGGCGAGATCTTCAGCTGGTCGAATGTCATCTTCAGCATCTGCCTCATCATCGTCACCGGGTACTGCGCGGTGAACGCGGTGCTCGGCTGGAACACGAAGGAGGCGTCACAGGCAGACAACACAGACGAACACACCAAATGAGCATATGATGATGCAGTGAATACCCAGTGGGGGTGTTCCGTGGTCCACGGAACACCCCCACTTTCGCATGTCAGCGCCGCGGCGCCGCGCGCACCGACTGCCGCACGATCAGGTCGGCGGACACCAGACCCACGCCATGGTACGAAGCCGGGTAGCCGGGCTCGTCGCCATCGCCCATCAAAAACAGCGCCTCCTTCATGGCCATCACGCCCAGGTCGTCGAAATCCTGCCGCACCGTGGTCAGTGGCGGATACATGTTGCTCATGCCGGGAATGTCGTCGAAGCCGGTCACGCTCATGTCGTCGGGCACGCGCACGCCGTGCTCGTGCAGCGCGCGGATCACGCCGATCGCCATCACGTCGTTCGAACAGACCGCGCACGTGGGCAAGCGGCCGCCGTTGGAGCCGATGTTGTCGAGAATATGGTTCATACGGCGGTACGCGTCGGCCGACTCCCAGTCGCCGCACTGCACCGTCACCGAATTCACCTTGTTCTCCGCGCACAGCTTGTTCCATGCCAGCAGGCGCGTGTGGGCGTCGCGCCACTGGCTTGGGCCCGCGAAAAACAGCACATTGCGGTGGCCGTATTTGCGGATCAGGCGCATCACCGCGGCCATGCCACCCCACTGGTCCACGCCCACAAGCGACACGCGGCGGTGGCGGCGCGCATTGAGCATGCGCATGCCTTCGCCCACGCTCACACCGCCATGCGTGGACGTGATGATCACGCACGGCTGCGTCACCTTCGCGCGGCACGCCACCTGGAACATCTCATCGGTCGGGGTCAGGAAGATGAACGCGTCCACGCCCTGCTGCATGAACATGCCGCACAGGTCGTCGAACTCCGATTGCGTGCACTCCGCCTCGTGGACCATCGCCACCGAAACGAACATCGTGTGGGCGCGGGCGGTCGCCTCGATCGACGACAGCGCGGTCACCGGGCCGTAAAAGCGCTGGCCGCCCGCGATCATGCCAATCGTGTGCGTGCGGTTCGAGGCGAGCGAGCGAGCGGAATTACTGGGGCGGTAGCCCAGTTCCGCAATCGCGAGCTCCACCTTCTCGCGCGTGGCCGGCGAGACGTTGGGAGAATCGTTGATCACGCGCGAAACGGTCTGATGGCTTACACCCGCAAGTTTTGCCACCTCAAAAATCGAAGGGCGCTTCGCTCCCTTGCGGCCGGCCATCGCCACCTCCTGCGATTGCGCGCATCGAAAAGTGCGCTGTACTCGAAAGCTCTATGATTTACCTTAACGCATGAGCCACAGTAATCAGAGGAGTCACCATGACCGAAAGCACCGAAGAAACCACCGCGAACAGCACTTGGAGCCGCATGCTCGCGGGCAACCGGCGCTTCGCGGAAGGCAAGGCCGAACACCCGTGGCAAGACAAGGAGACGCGCGAATCGCTCATCGACACGCAGAACCCGGATGCCGTGGTGCTCGGCTGCTCGGATTCGCGCGTGCCACCGGAGATCATTTTCGACGTGGGACTTGGCGATATGTTCACCGTGCGCACCGCCGGCCAGATGATTGACCCGGCCGTGTTGCAATCGCTCGAATACGCGGTGACCGGGCTGCACGTGAGCCTGCTCGTGGTGTTGGGACACCAGCATTGCGCCGCCGTGCAGAAAGGCGCCGAAGAGCTTGAAACGCTCATCACCAAGCTGCAAGACGAATCGCAAGGCGGCACACCGATGACGCGCGAACAGCTCATGGAGAGCCTGGACGACGTGATCATGGCCTCCGACTCCGAATTCCTCAAGAACGCGGGGCTTTCGGTCTGGCAGGCGCAGATGGCCGGGCTCGATTCGTCCGACGAATACGAGCAGGTGCATATCGCGCGCACCATCGAGCATCTCGTGACGCATTCGGACGTGATCCGCGAAGCACTCGCGCAGGAGAAACTCATGATTGTGGGCGCACGCTACCGTCTGGAATCCGGTCTTGTGGAGGTGCTGAGCTTCTAGCGGCCGGGTATTTGCGATTGTGGGGTGGGGGTCCTTGCCTCAAAACCCCTTTAGGTTAAGGGATATGCAACACACAATATCGTAGTGTCGCATTTGAAGAGGTCGCCCCTATGAAGGCCCCACCCCACAATCGCAGATACCTCAACTCGCGAGCGCCCAACGTGCCTCAACGCTGCGCCGTCCATCCATGAGCTGCTTGACCGAAAGAGGCGGACGCACGCACCTTCCGCCCCAACCTCAGGCTGATATGCTGCGCAACCCTCAACGCCAAGGCATGCCGGTCACCTTCCGTGCGCATATCCGCAGCGGTCACTTGGACAACATCCCAACCCAACTCGTCGAGAAGTCGGCGGCGATGCACGTCGGCCTCCCATTGATCCGCATGGAATTGGCCATCATATTCAATGGCGATCTTCAAATCGACATACGCCATATCCAAATACATGAACCGGCCGGTGTGCGGGTTCACCACCGGGTGGTTCACCTCCGGCGCTCCCAGACCATAGCTTTCCAACACCAGGCGAACACGGCTTTCCATTGAGGAATCCGTATTCTCGCGCACCAGACGCAACGCACTTCTGCAGGCCCGCAACCCCCAGACCTTGCTTGGGCACTCCCCCAGCCGGTCGAGATATGTTTCAAGGCGTTCGATCGAGGTGCGTTTGAGCTGCGGGTCGCGCCGCATCATGCTGTCGGCGAGCACCACAAGTTCCGCGGAGCTCAGTACCCGCGCCATCATCACCCACGTGCATTCCGGCGATGTGCAACACACTGTATCCTCCACTATGTGTGTTTGAATCACCCTTGCCCACCGCACATCACGGATGCCGACAAGGCCATGATGCTCGTTCGCGGTGGCGATCACACGTTCAAGACGCATCTCACGGCGCCCACGCATGCGAGGGCGCTCAATCGCCAACAGCGCCAACGCCGTCATACGGCAGAACACCGGTGGCGTATGCATCTTGGCTTGGCCATCCACGCATTCCTGAAGCACTTCGTCACGTATGCGCCGCAATTCCTTGCTTTGTTTCGACTCATTCATACCCGCAACCCAAGCACACACCACCATTCCACGCCAGCACCTCCAGAACAATTGTGGATATGTGCAAAAACAGGCGCCCTACCCACATCTACCCACAACCGCGGGGAGAGCATGCCGGATACCAATAACTGCGATTGTGGGGTGGGGCTTCTTGGGGCCAGCACCTCCAAATGCGACACTACGATATTAAGTGTTGTATATTCTTTAACCTACGAGGGTTCGTGGGTGAGGACGCCCACCCCACAATCGCAGATACCTGCCCAACCGCGTAATTGCCCTGCCAATGACCTACGCTTGAGTCATGTCTTTAGGTTTGAACATTCTGCTCATCTTCGTATTCCTCTTGCTTGGCTCGGTGTTCGCCGGCACCGAGCTCGCGCTCGTCTCGCTGCGCGGCTCCCAAATCGACCAAATGGAACAGGAAGACGCGCGCGGCGCCCGCGTCGCGAAAATCGCCCGCGACCCGAATACCTTCCTTTCCACCGTGCAGATTGGCGTCACGCTCTCCGGTTTCCTTTCCGCATCATTCGGCGAATCCTCGATCTCGCCGTTCATCGTGCCGGTCGTGGAAGGCTGGGGCGTGCCCAGCAACGTGGCCGCACCGCTGACCACCATCGTGCTCACGCTGATCATCTCGTACTGCTCGATTGTGATCTCCGAAATGGTGCCGAAGCGCATCGCCATGCAGCGCAACGAACAGATCGCCCGCGCCGTGGTGCCGGCGATTTCCGCGTTCGCCAAGATCTGCAAGCCGATCATCTGGCTCATCGGCAAGAACACTAACGGCATTGTGCGCCTGCTGGGCTTCGACCCGAACGAGACTGAGTCGGAGGTTTCCGACGAAGAGCTCCGCGTGCTCGTCAGCTCGAACTCGAACCTCTCCAACGACGAACGCACCATCCTCGACGACGTGTTCGACGCCTCCGAGACGATTGTGGCCGAAGTCATGCGCCCGCGCGCCGATGTCGCGTTCCTGAACGCGGACATGCCGCTGCGCGAGGCCGCCGCGTTCGTGCGCGACATGCCCTATTCGCGCTACCCCGTCTCCGGCAAGGATTTCGACGACATCCTCGGCTTCGTGCACGTGCGCGACCTGCTCGATGTGCAGAACCCGGACGGCATGACCGTGGCCAACGTGGTGCGCGACGGCATCTCGCTGCCGGGCACATCCAAGCTGCTGCCCAGCCTGGCACTGCTGCGCAAACGCGGCATCCATCTGGCCACGGTCATCGACGAATACGGCGGCACCGACGGCATTGTGACGCTCGAAGACATGACCGAGGAGCTTGTGGGCGATATCCGCGACGAATACGACCTGCCCGAAGAGAAGCCAAAGGGCGCCGAACCAGCCAATGTGTTCGTCAATGGCGCCGCGAGCGTGGACGGCGGCATGACGATCGAGGACTTCGACGACCTGACCGGCATCGAACTGCCCGACGGTCCCTACGAGACGGTGGCCGGCTTCTTCCTGGCCCACACCGGCAAGATGGGTGAGGTCGGCGACTCCTACACCTCCGATGACGGCTACACGATGACCGTGACCAAGGTGGATGGCCGCCGCATTGAGACGATCGAGGTGCGCAAGCAGTCCCCGAATCCTGCGCAAACCACCACCAAGGCCGGAGACTGACACACCATTAGGCTGACAGCTCACAGTCAGGAAACTCCCCGCCGCCGCACGTAAGCTCGAAAACAAGACATATGTCAGCCACTACGAAAGGACACGCATATGGCACTTTCATTCATCATCCCAGGGCTCAATGAGGCGACTTCGGAAAAGGTCATCGGCATTCTGCAGGAGCGTCTGAGCCAGGAGCAGGAGGCGGCGCTCGTGCTCAAGCACGCGCATTGGAACGTGGCGGGCCCGAACTTCATCGCCGTGCACGAGATGCTCGACCCGCAGGTCGACGAAGTGCTCGCGATGGCCGACGAGACGGCGGAACGCATCGCCGCGCTCGGTGGTTCGCCGTCCGGACGCCCCGACGACATCGTGCGCTTCCGCACATGGGACAAGTTCGACCTTGACGGACGCCAGAACACGCTCGACTATCTGCGCGCGCTCGACAAATACTACGATGCGTTCATCAAGGACGACCGCACCGCGATCAAGGAGCTCGACGACCTTGACGTCATCAGCTCGAACATCATCCAGGACCACGTGCAGAAGCTTGAGCAGTTCCAGTGGTTCATGCGTTCGCATCTGATCGACTGACCGTTGCATCATCACTATGACGCATCTGCCTATCTTTGGGTGTCCCAAACACCCAAAGATAGGCAGATGCCTTGAGTACTACTCCCGGAAGCCCTGCTTCGGCGAGAATCCGGCGTAGTTGCGCGCCACTTCGATTACGCGGTACACGTCGAGCTGGGGCTGCACGTCTATTTCGCCGCGCCGTATGTAATCAAGGAACCGGCTCCACGCCGACTTCGCGCGTGCGTCGTCACCATCGGCGATCGCCGCGAGCGCCGCGCTGATGCGCTCGACGTAGCCGCAGTGCCAATCCAGCACCAGCCAGGCCGCGCGATGCCCATCGTCCGCGCCGGCCACATGATCCGCGAGCATGTCCGCGACGGCGCGCGCCTGCTCTGACAGTTCCGCGTACCGCTTCGCCTGTTCGGGATTGTGCCGTTCGCCGATCGCGTTGAAGTAGTCGCAGGAGGACAGTTCGGAGGCCATCTCGAGCCACGGCAGAGCATCGCGCCATCCATCGCCGAGCAGCGCCTCGAAATATTCGTCCTTGAGCTGCCCATAGTCGAGCCGTGGATTCCACAGCATCCGCCCCATCACATAGTTCGGCAGGTAATGTGGGAAGCCCGCGCGCAGCTCCTGGCAGGAGATGTAGCCGTTGAGGCCAAGATCCCTGAGCTTCGCGATATCGCGGCGGATCGTGTCGCTGATGGCGAGGTATCCGAAGTCGCCGTAGTGCGCGCGTCCAAGCGGATAGTCGTAGACGAAGGCATCGCCCTGGAACATCTTCCGCCATGCGAACAGGTACGCGAGGTTGTCCTCGAGCGAGTTCGGCAGCACGATCCGGTTGCGCGTGTACGGCGCCGGCTGCGGCAGATCGTCGAGGTCCACGTCGGCGTAGCTGCGTTCGAAGGTGCGCGTGATCGGCGCGAACATCATCGTGAAGCGCTCGGGGTGCCTGATCGTCTCGTGTTCGGGGGCGAACAGCAGCTCATGGTAGAGCAGGAAGCAGATGTGCACATCCAGCCCTTCCTCGGTGAGGCGTTCGTCGAGCGCGTTGAGGAAGCGCACGTACTGGTCCGCAGGCAGCCATTTGCGGCATTCGTCGCATTCGCAGATGTTGTTCCGGGCGTCGGAGAGCCATACGTGCAGGTAGTCGACGTCCGGGTGCTTGCGCGCATAGTCGACGACGAGCTCGGCCATGCGCGGCGTCACTTCGGGGTTCGAAAAATCGAGGCTCGTCAGGATCGGCGCTCCGTCGACGAGCTCTCGTCTGCCGTCGAGTTCGGCGACGAGCGGTTTCTTCTCCTCGGGTATCGTCAGTCCGGATTCCCATCCGTACTTCGACGAATAGCCGAGCACTTCGCCGGTCCACCCGTGTCCCACACGGTGCTGCACGATGCCGCGTGCGCGCATCGCCTCGTCGACGCGGTCGCTCATCTGCTGCGCGATGTCCGCGTCGAAGGGCTCTGCGTTGATGTACGGATTGAATTCGTGCTGATACCAGCGCTTGAGGAACGGGTACGGATTCTCGAACTGCACGAAGAACGTGTTGAAGCCGAGCTTGGGCAGCCAATCGATGAAATCGATGATGTTCCCGACGCTGTCGGCGCCTTCGATGCAGACGCCGCGATGCGCGAAGGCGGCGGTCTCATGGATGTCAAGGTCGGCGTCGTCGAAGACCGCACGGTCGAGCTTCGGCAGCCGTTCGCCGGCGGCGCCCGGCTGCGGGAAGCGCGCCCCGAATTCGTAGGCGAAGCGGTACACGGCGATCAGCAGCGCGACGTCGGTGTTCGCGTCGATCGTGAGCCTGCCGCCGGAGAGCGCGATGTGGAACTCGTCCTTGAGCTCGGCGTCCTGTTTCAGCCCCGCCGATGTGAGGACGAGCTGTGCGCCGGTGTCCTCGGCCGCTTCGCGGACGTCGATGCCGAACATCCGGCCCATCAGCCGTGTCAGTTCCTCGGTGATGAATGTCGAGGCGTATGCGCCTGCGTCGATGTGTACCAACATGATGATCGATGCTCCCTTGTGTGGTTTCCATATTTATTGACGATGCGTTGTGCGCTTGGACGGTTCCGCCGGGGATGGCGAGGCGTCCTGCGGCGCCGCGGCGCCTTCGGCCTTGTCACGGTGTTCGTGGCGTTCCTCGGAGTATTCGGCCACTTCCTTGAGTTCGGCGACCTCGTCCGCGGATTCGCTGGCCTGCACACCCGCCGCCTCGGCCTTGACATGGGCCGCGTCGGCCGCCTTGAAGAACGGGAGGTAGATCAGGAAGGAGATCACGACGAGCACGGCCTGCAGCACGGCGCCCTGCCAGCTGCCGGTGGCAAGGAAACCGCCGATGATCGGGGGCGTCGTCCACGGCAGCGCCACGCCGGTGGTGTAGGGGACGAGGCCAGTGGCCATGCTGAGGTAGGTGACGACGGCGTTGACGATCGGCGTGAGCACGAAGGGCACGAACATGATCGGGTTGAGGACGGTCGGGAAGACGAACAGGATTGGCGTGTTGATGTTGAACAGCGCCGGGATGCCGGAGACGCGGCCGAGCGTCTTGTATTCACGGCTGCGCGACAGGAACATCAGGCACAGCGCCAGGCCGATCGTCGCGCCGCCGCCGCCGATGTAGACGAAGAGGTCCATGAACGGCGCGGTGATGATGTTCGGCAGATCCTGCCCGGCCTGCAGCGCCAGACGGTTCGCGTCCGCCTGCTGCAGCCAGATCGGGTTCATGACCGAGCCGACCACCTGGCCGCCGTTGACGCCGCAGAACCAGAACACCGAGTTGAGCAGCACGGCGACAAAGGTGCCGCCGAGCGTGCCGCCGATCAGGCCGAGCGGCGTGCCGATGATGAGCGCGAGCAGGTTGTTGAGGCTGCCGACGCCGGTGACCTGGAGGACCTTCATGACGGCGGCGAACAGGATGATGATGACGGCGCCGGGGATCAGGGCTGCGAAGGAGCGTCCGACCGCGTCCGGCACGCCCTTCGGCATCTTGATCGTGAAGTCGCGCTGGATGAACTGGCGGTAGATCTCCGCCGTGATCATCGCGACGACGATCGCCGTGAACAGGCCTTTGCCGCCCATCAGGCCGTAGGGGATGCCGAAGCCGTCATCGGTCTTGAGCGGTGGCGTGACGAGCAGGAACGCGCCGATCGCGATGATGCCCGCCGACGGTCCGTCGGTGTCATAGGATTTCGCGAGGCTGTACGCGATGCCGAAGGCCGTCGCCAGTGAGATCAGGCCGAAGGTGTTGTTCGCCATCGTATTGAGCAGCACGTCGAGCTCGCCGTGCTTGTTGAGCCATGTGGTCCACGCCTCGATCGGGAAGCTGCCGATCAACGTGAAGATCGAGCCTACCAGTACCAATGGCATCGCCATCAGCACGCCTTCGCGCAGCGCCTTCAGATGCCGCTGCGCCGCCACTTTCTCGCCGAATGGGGCGATTTTATTGGCCAGGAAGTCCATTGATGCCGTCCGTGCCACCATATCCTCCTCATGAATGCGTTCGTCGTTGAACTTATTTAGTAAGGTTTGCTTACTTATTATGAAGCAGTAGTTCAAGTATCGCACACTATCGTTGCGTTCACTGCACTAATCAACATATTCGTTGGAATAAGTGGGTTTTAACGGCGTGTCCCATTCATTACACACCGTCGCAAACGCCAAAAAATTATGATAGACTGGTGAAGGAATACGTACGATAACCAAACTTATAGATGGTCGTCGCTTCCCCTGTCAACGCCGACGGAGGACAAGACGCGAGGAGGTACCATGGCACATCGTTTCCGTCACGCGCTCGCCCTCGCGCTCAGCGTCGCCACGGTGCTGGCGACGGCCGCCTGCTCGATTGGGGCGCCCGTCACCCGCGCGGCGCGCACCGACGAAATCACCGTCTGGGTCATGCAGGACGACTTCTCCGCTGCGACGATCGACGCCATCAACACACGATTCCGCGCGCAGACCGGCGCCGAGGTCCATGTACAGACGCAGCCGTGGGACGGCATCGCGACGAAGCTGATGACCGCGTTGGCCACGTCGAACCCGCCGGACGTCATCGACATCGGCAATACCAAAGTGCTCGAATTCGCCAGGACGGGCGCGCTGCTCGATTTGTCCGCGCAACGTGAGGAACTCGCGCATGGCGGCACATGGCTCGACGGCCTCGAACAACCGATGACCTATGACGGCGGCCTGTATGCGGCGCCGGCCTTCGGCGCCGCGCGCACGGTCATCTACAACCGGCGCATGTGGCGCGAGGCCGGCATCACCACGCCTCCCACCACCTATGACAAGCTGTGCGGCGACCTCGACCGCGTCCAACGCGCGCATGCCGGCGACGCCGACTTCAGCGCGCTGTATCTGCCGGGGCAGAACTGGTTCGCCGGCTTGCAGTTCCTCTGGGACGCCGGCGCCTCGCCCGCCGAGCTGCGCGACGGACAGTGGACCGCGACGCTTGGCTCACCCAACGGCATCGCCGGGCTCCAGGCGTGGGCCTCCTTCCAGAACCGTTACTCGTCGAAGGCGTCCCGCACCGCGGACACGTTGATCCCCGACCAGGCGCAGCTGCTGGGCCAGCAGAAGACGTCGGCGATCATCTGGAACGCCTCGGCCGTTACGAAGGCCGTCGCCTCCAACCCGCAGCTGTCCGCGGACGATTTCGGCGCGTTCCCGATGCCGAGCGTCAGCGGCGACGGGCAGCAGCCGACCATGATGTCCGGATCAGGATGGGCCGTGGCCACACGCAGCGCGGCTCCATCGCTCGCGCTGGCGTGGATCTCGATCGCCACATCCCCCGCCGTCGAACGCGCATGGATCGTCGAGCATGACGGCTGGTTGCCGAATACGCGCGAGCTCACAGCCGAATACCTGGCCTCGGGCAAGCTCAGCGCCGTGCAGCGCGGATTCTTCGAGGCCGCGATGCATTCGCGCTCCACACCGAACGCCCCAGGTTGGGCGACGATCGAGGCGGACGGCTCACTCAAGGAACTGTTCTCGAAGGCCGCGCTCGACCCTTCGAAGGCGCAGGACATCGCCGACGCTTTCGACGAACGCACGGACGCCGTCCTCTCCGAAGCGCAGGAGGAACTGTGATAACCCATCGACCCAACACCGCGCGCACGATGATGCTTGCGCCGGCCGCGATCACACTGACCGTGCTCGTAGGCCTGCCGCTCATCATGCTCATCGTCGCGTCGTTCACCGATTTCAACGCGCGTTCGCTGTTCACCGGCACTTTCGAACCGGTCGGATTCCGGCAGTACGCCGCATTGTTCTCGAGCGGCCCGTTCTACCATGCGCTCGGCATCACAATCCTGTTCACCGCATCGCTCGTCGTGGGCAGCATGCTCATCGGCATGGGCGCCGCACAGCTGATGACGAAACTCGGCCCGGTGCCGCGCACCGCGATGATGGTCACCTTGGTCATGGCGTGGGCGCTGCCAAACGTCGCATCGTCGCTGATCTTCCGCTGGATGTTCCAGCCGGGCTACGGCATCGCCGGCACCACGCTCAGTGCGCTCGGCCTCTTCGGCGATGTGCGCGACACCGCATGGCTCGCGAGCGCACCCACCGCCTTCGTCGTCATCTGGCTGCTCGTCGTCTGGCAGGCGGTCCCCTACATCGCGATCACCACCCACGCCGCGCAAAGCCAGCTCGACCCGTCCTTCGCGGAGGCCGCGGCGCTCGACGGCGCGGGACGGCTGCGCACCTACTGGCAGGTGACGGTGCCGTTGCTCGCGCCGCATCTCGGCACGATCTGCATCCTGTCGTGCATCTGGGACTTCAACATCTTCAACCAGATCTGGCTGCTCACGCAGGGCGGCCCGGATTCGCAGACCGCGACGATCGGCGTCTACACCTACCGGCAGGCCTTCGTCGGCTTCCGCATCGGCGAGGGGTCGGCGATCTCGGTCGTCACGATGGTCATCCTGTTCGTACTCACGTTGGCGTATCTGAGGCGTCTCGCCTCGGAGCACGACCGCTAAGGAGCGCATCATGCACGTCGCAACCCCACACACCGCACGCCGACGCTGGCTGCCGCCGCTGCTCGCCATCGTGTTCATCATCATCTGGATCTTCCCCGTCTACTGGATGTTCGTCACCGCCACCGGCACACGTGAGACGCAGTTCTCGCCACGTCCGGCGCTGATACCGAAGTCTCTGTCATGGCGCAACTTCCACACGGCGCTCGTCTCGGATTCCTTCGGCATCTATCTGCGCAACAGCCTCATCGTCACCGTCACAGCGGTGCTCATCGCGATCGTCTTGGCGTTCCTCGCGTGCGCGGCGCTCACACTCAGCCAATTCCGCGCGAAAGGCGCGATGATGGGCGTCGTCATGATGCTGCAGATGATCCCCGGCATAGCGATCCTGATACCGCAGTTCATCGTGTTCAACCGCTTCGGCCTGCTCGACACCTACACTGGCCTCATCCTCGCCTATGTCGCCTCGGTACTGCCGGTCGCGATCTGGAACATGCATGGCTTCTTCCTGGCGATGCCGCCCGCGCTCTTCGAATCCGCGCGCGTCGACGGCGCCAACGAATGGCAGATCCTGATGCGTATCACCTTCCCGATCGCGCTGCCCGGCGTCATATCGACATCGGTGCTCGCGTTCATCCATTCATGGAACGACTACCTGATCGCCTACACCTTCATGAAGGACCCCGGCAAATACACACTGCCGGTATGGCTCGCCTCGTTCGCCACCCCCACCGGCATCGACGCGGGTGCACAGATGGCGGCCTCGCTGCTGTTCTCGCTGCCGGTCATCGTCTTCTTCATGCTGGTGCAGCGGGGACTGATGAAGGGATCGGTCGAAGGATCGGTGAAATAGGCATGCAATACACTCAACCAACATCACTAACGGGACAGAGGGGGGAACCCATCATGACGACATCAACGAACCACAGCGCGCGGGGGAAGCAGCCGAGCGCGGACAGTGTGGACCGGATCGACTGCAGACTGTACGAACCGCCACGGCACGCGGGCTACGAAAGCGTGCGGTCGTTCTCCCCCGAGGACATCCGCAAACGCAACCGCCGCAGCGCACTGCGGCTGCTCTATCCGCGGCGGCTGCTGTCCCGGGCCGACATCGCGAAACTCAGCGGCATCTCCAAATCGTCGGCTTCGGACATCGTCTCCGCGCTGCTCGAGGACGGATTGATCCGCGAGGAATGCGTCAAGCAGAAGCACGGGCCCGGCAAGCCCGCGGTCGCCTTCCAATTGGCCGCGGATGCACGGCAGATCATCATCGTCGACCTATCCAATGAGCACAAACTCGTCGGCGCGCTCACGAACCTCGTCGGTGACATCCAGCAGCGCATCGAGTTCCACGTGGAACAGATCACCACCGACGACGTGCTGGCATTGGTCGGACGGCTGCGCGACACGGCTGACGCGCCGCTGCTCGGCATCGGCCTCTCCTCCCCCGGCATCGTCGACGGCCAAGGCACCGTCCACGCCGCACCGAACCTCGGATGGCACAATGTACCGCTTGGCGACATGGTCGAGGACCTGTACGGCATCCCGACGCGCGTGGACAACAACGCGAACGTGGCGGCGCTCGGCGAATGGCAGTTCGTCGACCTGACGAGCAACCTCGCCTACATTCGCCTCGCGCGCGGCGTAGGCGCCGGCATGATCGTCAACGGCTGCATCGTCGAGGGGAGCCGGTTCGCGGCCGGGGAGATCGGACACGTCGTCGTGGACGAACAAGGGACGATGTGCCGGTGCGGCAAGCGCGGATGCCTCGAGACGCTCACATCGGTCGAGCGGCTGCGCGCGCGCATCGAAGCGGATCCTTCACAGCGCGAGCGCATCATCACACAGGCGGGCGCGTCGCTCGGACGCGTGCTGTCGCTGATGATCGCGATGAACGACATCGACGACGTCGTCATTGACGGGGACCACGAAATCATCGACGATCTGTTCCTGCAAAGCGCGCAGTTCTCGATCAACGAACACATCAACGAGGAGCTGTTCGGCAGGATCTCGGTACGCTATCCGCGGCTGGGCAACCGGTCGTCGATCTTCGGGGAATGCATGGCCGCCGTCGGGGACCACCTGCGATGACCGCAGGACCACCACCGGGGACTCGGGGACGGCGGGGACCTCAGCGATATGTAAAGCAAACTTGACAGTACCGTGTACTTGACATATGATCGGCTCATCCATCTGCACACCGACCCGGATACGGAGGAGGAGCCATGCATCAGAAGACGACACAGCGACAGCACCGGTTCGGACGCATCAAACCGGACGGGGTGCCGGCGCTGCGCCTCGCGGCACCCATCGGGGTGGCGGCCGCGGCCGGCATCGGCGCCGCACTATGGTTCGAGTTCCCGCAGATGCACGGTGGCACGAATGCGTGGATCGGCATTGCCGTCGCCGGCGCTTGCTTCGCTCCGGTCATGGTGGCCCTCGCCTGGGTGCTGCTCGTCGACCGCTCGACGATCCCGGGCGCCATCGCACACCCCGAACACAGCATGGAAAACAGCTGGTACGACCAGGCCGCGAAGGACAGCTTCCATCTGCTCCTCGTAGGCACGGGCTTCGGCGCCGCGATTGCGGGATTCTGTTTGCCGCCGATGGTGTCATGGACGCTTGCCGCCGTGTTCGCCTTCGCCGCCGCGGCGTTCGGCACGAGCTACCTGATCCGCAAGGCCGGCGGGCGATGAGGAACCGGCTGCCGGAGCTGCGGCACGAACGGCGGTGGTCACAGGAAACGCTCGCCTCGATGCTCGGCGTGAGCCGCCAGACGATCATCTCGATCGAAAAAGGCCGTTTCGACCCGTCATTGCCGCTCGCGTTCCAGATCGCCGGCGTTTTCGACCTGACCATTGAGGACATCTTCACGCCGGACGCGGCGTAGGCGGCGCCGTTGTCGGCTCCTATCCGGCCATCTTTGGGTGCGCCCAGAAGCCACTCGGAGGGATTCCCGCGCGAAAAGGCCTCCATCTTGTGATCTTTGGGTGTTCGAGGTGCCCAAAGATACCGAGATAGGACGCGTTTGGGGCCAGATGGCGTGTGAGGCACCCGAAGAGGCACCCAAAGATGACGAGATAGGTCCGCACAGGAGCGCGGACACCACTGGCGCATCGCACGATTCACCGCGTACACTGGAGACGACCGGGCGAGTTCTAGTGGTCGTCGCAACACTTTGAGGAATCGGAGGTTGCGGCGATGGGCTACGAGTTCGAGGGGGTCGT